>Ga0079224_100005892_pt1 | contig 16157 bp, 15 predicted proteins | sample Stecom2015_FD_80414 | JGI IMG/M metagenome (GOLD analysis project Ga0079224, IMG submission 80414) | Agricultural soil microbial communities from Utah to study Nitrogen management - Steer compost 2015 | ecosystem: Environmental > Terrestrial > Soil > Agricultural land | place: USA: Utah...
ATTCGTAGGCCATCTTGAGACCCTCGGCGATCGAGGCCGCCTTGTCGCCGGTATAGATGGCCAGCCCGGCATTCAGGGCAACAATATCACGGGCCGGGCCCGCAACGTTATCCAGGGCTTCCTTGATGAGCGCCGCCGATTCTTCCCGGTTCGACACCTTGATGCTGCGGTTCGACACCATCGCCACGCCGAAATCTTCCGGGTGAATCTCGTATTCCTGAATCTTGCCGTCTTTCAGTTCGCCCACCATGGTGGCGGCACCCAGCGAGCCTTCATCCATGCCGTCCTTGCCATGCACGATCAGTACGTGGCGGGCGCCCAGGCGTTCAAGCACGCGCACCTGTATGCCCACCAGGTCGGGGTGAAAAACGCCCATGAGCTGATTGGCGGCGCCCGCCGGGTTGGTGAGCGGGCCCAGAATGTTGAAGATGGTGCGCACGCCCAGCTGCTTGCGTACGGAGGCCACGTTCTTCATGGCACCGTGGTGAGCTGGTGCGAACATGAAGCCGATGCCGGTGGCCTCGATGCTTTCGGCCACCTGCTCGGGGCTCATGTTGATGTTGATGCCCAGCGCTTCGAGTACGTCGGCGCTGCCCGATGACGACGAGGCGCTGCGGTTGCCGTGTTTGGCGATCTTCACGCCGGCAGCGGCCGCCACGAACATTGCGGCAGTGGAAATGTTGAAGGTGTTGGAGCCGTCGCCGCCGGTGCCGCACATGTCGAGCAGGCTCGAAGGGTCGGCCACGGGAACGGGCACGGCGAATTCGCGCATGACCTGTGCGGCAGCCGTGATTTCGCCCACGGTTTCCTTTTTCACCCGCAGGCCCATGAGCAGGGCGGCGGCGGTGGGTTCGGGAATCTCGCCACGCATCAGCATGCGCATGAGATGCAGCATTTCGTCGTGGAAAATTTCGCGGTGTTCGATGCAGCGCACGAGCGCTTCGGTGGTCGTGATGGTCATGGCGGTCTTCAGGCTGGAATATTCAGGAAATTCTTGAGCAGGGCGTGACCGTGCTCGCTGAGCACGGATTCGGGGTGAAACTGCACGCCATAGATGGGTAGCGTTTTGTGGCGCAGGCCCATGATCTCGCCGTCGGCCGTTTCGGCGGTGACTTCGAGGCAATCGGGCAGGGTGTCGCGCGCGACCGCGAGTGAATGATAGCGCGTGACCGTGAAGGGCGAGGGCAGATCCGCAAAGACGTCAGTGCCTTTGTGCGTGATCTCGGAAACCTTGCCATGCATGAGTTCGCGCGCCCGCACGACGTCGCCGCCGAATGCCGCGCCAATGGCCTGGTGCCCCAGGCACACGCCCAGAATCGGCAGCTTGCCGGCAAAGTGGCGGATCACGTCGATCGAGATGCCGGCCTGTGCGGGCGTGCACGGCCCCGGCGAAATGCAGATGCGCTGCGGCTGCAGGGCTTCGATTTCCTGAATCGTGATCTGGTCGTTGCGGTAGGTACGCACGTCTTCGCCCAGTTCGCCGAAGTACTGCACCAGGTTGTAGGTAAAGGAATCGTAGTTGTCGAGCATCAGTAACATGGTGTTCTCCGTGAGGTACGGGCGTGCGTCAGATGGGTTCGTCGAGGCCGTGCTGAACCTGCTCGGCCGCGCGCAGCACGGCGCGCGCCTTGGCCTCGGTTTCCTGCCATTCTTTCTCGGGGTCGGAGTCGGCCACGATGCCGGCGGCCGCCTGCACGTAAAGCATGCCGTCCTTGATGAGCCCGGTGCGAATCGCGATCGCCACGTCCATCTCGCCGCCATAGCTCAGGTAACCGGCCGCGCCGCCGTAGATGCCGCGGCGCACCGGCTCCAGCTCGTCGATGATCTCCATGGCGCGTACCTTGGGGGCACCGGTGAGCGTGCCCGCCGGGAACGTGGCCCGCAGCACGTCCATGTTGCTCATGCCGTCGTTCAGTTCGCCGGCCACATTCGATACCAAGTGCATGACGTGCGAGTAGCGCTCGATGGTCATCGTGTCGGTCACCTGTACCGTGCCCGTCTTAGCCACCCGGCCCACGTCGTTGCGTGCCAGATCGATCAGCATGACGTGCTCGGCACGTTCTTTGGGGTCGGCCAGCAGTTCCCGGGCAAGCTGCTGATCTTCTTCCGGGGTGGCGCCACGCTTGCGGGTGCCGGCCAGCGGTCGAATGGTGACCAGTGTTTTCTTCTGCCGGTTCTTTTCCACGATTTCCTGGCGCACCAGAATTTCGGGCGATGAACCCACCACGTGGAAGTCGTCGAAGTGCCAGTAATAGAGATAGGGCGAGGGGTTCAGCGATCGCAGCGCGCGATACAGCGACAGCGGCGAATCGCGGAACGGCTTGGCGATCACCTGCCCGATCTGCACCTGCATCAGGTCGCCGGCGGCAATGTATTCCTTCGCCTGGCGTACGGCCGCCAGGTAATCTTCCTTGGCAAAGTCGCGCCGTTCGGGCGTCTGCATGCTGGCGTAGGCGTAAGGAATGGTGAGCGGCGTGCGCAGTTTTTCGCGCAGTTGCTTCTGGCGACGCCGGGCGCGCGCGTAGGCCTCGGGTTCGGCCGGGTCGGCATACACCAGAATGTACGTGCGCCCGGCGAGGTTATCGACGATCACCAGTTCGTCGATCTGCAGCAGCATGATGTCGGGTGTGCCGCCTTCCTGGCCCGCAGGAAAGGGCTTGTCGGGCCAGCCCAGGCGCGGTTCGATGTGGCGCACCGTGTCGTAGCCGAAATAGCCGGCGAAGCCGCCCGCAAAACGCGGCATGCCCGGGCGCAGCGCCACCTTGAAGCGGCGCTGGTAGTCTTCGATGAAGGTGAGCGGATCGCCTTCATGGGTTTCCACCACCTTGCCCTGATGCACCACTTCGGTGGTCGTGCCGCGAGAGCGGATCACCGTTTTGGCGGGCAGGCCGATGAAGGAATAGCGGCCGAAGCGCTCGCCGCCCACCACCGATTCCAGCAGGCAGCTGTTGCGCCCGCCTTCGGGGCCGCTGTGTGCCAGCTTAAGATAGATGGCAAGCGGCGTGTCGAGATCGGCATAGGTCTCGGTGATGAGGGGTATGCGGTTGTAGCCTTGTGCGGCCAGTGCGTTGAATTCGATTTCTGTCATGGGGGCCTCTGTTCGGGGAGCATGCGGGCCGGGACAGAAAAAAATAAAGCCCGGCCATTTCTGGTTACCGGGCTGCTGCCTTGCTGCTGGCATGGCGACCACGACCGTGTCGTGGGCGCCGGTGTGGAATCACCGCGACCCGGTAGACAAACGCCACCAGCGCCAATAGGCGCCAGCTGCGATGCTCGGGGTACGCGATGTGTTCATTCGGTATTCGTGATTCAGTTACGGGTGGCCGCCTGCCCTTTTTCGGGGCCTGCGCGGGTTTGCGGCCCACGCTGCGGCGTCATCGATGCCAAAAACTATACCATCAATGTCAAGCTCATGTATATCGCGCCCTTCGTTGTAACCGTAAGGCACCGCCAGCACCGTGATGCCGGCGGCGCGGGCAGCGAGCGCGTCGTTCACGGAATCGCCCACGGCCAGTGCGCGTTGCGGCGGGCAGTCGAGCAATGCGCAGGCATGCAGCAGCGGCTGGGGATCCGGCTTCTTGCGCTCGCACGTATCACCACACACCACCGCATCGAACCAGTGCGCAAGCCCCATGTGCGCAAGTAACGGCAGCGTGAATTCCGTGGGTTTGTTGGTGACCACCGCCAGCTTCAGGCCCTGCTCGCGCAGCGCGGCCAGGCCTTCCACCACGCCCGGGTACAGGCGTGCAGCGCGCCCGTTCACCGCATGGTAATGGCGGCCAAAGATGGCCAGTGCCCGCGCCACGCTGGCCTCGTCGATCGGCAGCGCCACGCGGGCGTCGCTCAGGCAGCGGCGCACCAGATTTTCGGTGCCCTTGCCCACGTAGGTGGCAATGTCGGCTTCGGGAAGGGCCACGGCGCCCAGCTCGATAAGCATGGCGTTGGCTGCCGCCGCCAGATCGGGAATCGTGTCGAGCAAGGTGCCGTCAAGATCGAGCAGGGCCGCCTGAAATGAAATGGCCGCGAGGGGTGCTTCAGAGGTCATGCAGGGGTGTCGGTGGCAAGGGTGAAGGGTGTGCGGGCGTCGGTGCGCCGCCTGTGCGCAAGGGGGTCAGATGGTGTGCGGGCTGGCCTTGAGGATCTCGTCGCGCATCGCCTGGATCACCGCTTCGTAATCGGGCGCGCCGAAAATCGCCGAGCCGGCAACGAAGGTGTCAGCCCCGGCGGCGTGGATCGCGCCGATGTTGTCGACCTTCACGCCCCCGTCGATTTCAAGCCGGATGGGCTGGCCGCCCGCCTGCATCCATGCGTCGATGCGTTGCCGCGCTTCGCGCAGCTTGCTCAGTGTGCCCGGAATGAACTGTTGCCCCCCAAAGCCGGGGTTGACCGACATCAGCAGCACGATATCGAGCTTGTCCATGACGTGGTCCATCCAGGCCAGCGGGGTGGCCGGATTGAATACAAGACCGGCCTTGCAGCCGTGGTCGCGAATCAGCGCGAGGCTGCGGTCGATATGGCGCGAGGCTTCGGGATGAAACGTGATGATGTTGGCGCCGGCCTTGGCGAATTGCGGGATAATGGCGTCGACCGGTTCGACCATGAGGTGCACGTCGATCGGTGCCGAGGTGTGGGGGCGAATTGCCTCGCACACCATGGGCCCGATCGTCAGGTTGGGAACATAATGGTTGTCCATGACGTCGAAGTGAATCCAGTCGGCGCCTGCGGCGACGACATTGCGCACTTCTTCGCCCAGGCGGGCAAAGTCGGCGGAAAGAAGGCTGGGCGCGATACAGATGTCTGACAAGGTCATGGCAAAGGAACGATGAAAGAATGACGGCAGAGATGAGTGTATTGCAGATTCGCCGGGCGCTGGTGGCGGCGCTGGCCGTGCTGCTCGCGTCGTGTGCATCGGTCGACATCGAGGAACCCGGCGCACCCTCGCCCGATATCGACATTACGCAGCAGCCGCTCAAGGTGCCGCCGCTCGAGGCCCTGCGCGATTCGGCTGAACGGCCGCTTGCCGGCCGCTTCGTGCCGGTGAGCTGGGCCGCGCTGCCCTCGTGGGCCGACGACGATCTTTCGCAGCTGTGGCCGGTGTTCATCAACAATTGCAAGGGTCTGATGCGCCCCACGGGCGGCTCGCAGACACAGCAGGCACGGGCAACACCGCGCGCCTGGCAGCCCGTATGCCAGGCCGCGGCCCAGGCCGCCCCGCAGTCGGGCGCTGAAGTGCGTGCCTTCATTGAACGGCATCTGCAGCCCTGGCGGCTGCTGAACGAACAGGGCCAGCCCGCGCGCAATACCGTTACGGGCTACTACGAGCCGCTGGTTCGCGGCGCGCGCAAACCCGGCGGCGCGTACCAATGGCCGCTGTATCAGCCGCCGGCCGACCTGCTGACCATCGATCTGGGCAGCGTCTACCCCGAACTGGCCGGCAAGCGCATACGCGGCAAGCTCGACGGGCGGCGGGTGGTACCCTACGACACCCGAGCCGAAATCGCTGCCACGCCCGGGCGCCAGCCGCCCGCCATCGTCTGGATCGACGATCCCGTCGAGGCCTTTTTCCTGCAGATTCAGGGCTCCGGCCGGGTGCAGCTGCCCAATGGCGAGGTCATCCGCCTGGCCTATGCCGATCACAATGGCCGGCCCTACGCTTCGATCGGCCGCTGGCTTGCCGATCAGGGCGAACTGCCGCTTGCGCAGGCGTCGATGCAGAACATCAAGGCCTGGGCGCAGCGCAACCCGCACCGGGTTCAGGAAATGCTGAACGCCAACCCGGCCATGGTGTTTTTCCGCGAAGAACGCGTGGTCGACCCGGAACACGGGCCCAAGGGCGCTTACGGTATACCGCTGGCAAGCCGCCGCACGGTGGCCGTCGACACCCGATACGTGCCGCTGGGCACGCCGGTGTACCTGGCCACCAGCATGCCGGCCAGCACGCAACCCTTGCGGCGGCTGGTGTTCGCGCAGGATACCGGCGCGGCGATCAAGGGCGCGGCGCGCGCAGACTTCTTCTGGGGGTATGGCACCCAGGCGGGCGAGCTGGCCGGGCGTATGAAACAGAATGGTGAAATGTGGGTTTTGTGGCCCAAACAGGCAGGAGCTCCCTCGGCACGATGAACACTGAAATACTGGTATGCGGCAGTGGCATTGCAGGGCTGGCCATGGGGCTGGGCCTTGCGCGCAAGGGGTTCCAGGCGTCATTGCTGGGGCCACCGCCGCCCCGGCCCGAACTCGGGCCGCACGATTACCACCCCAGGGTGTACGCCATTTCGCTCGCCAGCCGGCGATTTCTCGACAGCCTGGGCGTGTGGCAGATGATGGACACCCGGCGCGTGACACCGGTCGAGACCATGGAAATCTATGGCGACACCGGCGGGCGGGTCATGCTGCATGCCTGGCATGCCACCCAGCATAACCTGGCATGGATCATCGAATCCGGCGAAATGGAACGCGTGCTGCAGCAGGCCGTGCAGGTGTATGGCCTGCCCTGGCTGAACGACAAATTCACTCACCTGGAAGGGCGTGTGGCGTGCACGGATTCCGGCCGCCGTGTTGCGTTCGAACTGCTGGTGGGTGCCGACGGCGCCCGTTCGCAGGTCCGCAAAAGTGCCGGCATCCAGCATCATTCGCGGCCATACGGCGACTCCGGCGTGGTCGTGCACTTGAACGCCGAACTGCCGCACCAGAATACGGCGATCCAATGGTTCACGGGCGACTCGATTCTGGCCTTGCTGCCCATGCCCGACACGCCCGACGGCCATCAGGTTTCCATGGTGTGGTCGCTGCCCGAGCGGGTGGCCACCGAGTTCATGGCCATGGAGCCGCAGCAGCGTGCCGCTCATCTTGAAAGCCGCCTGGCTGCTACCACCGGAGGCCGGCTGGGCCGGCTCACCGTGCGCAGCACCCCCTTCGCGTTTCCGCTGTTTCTTGAACGCAGCAGCATGGTCGGGCCCGGTGTGGCGCTGGTCAGCGACGCCGCCCACCGCGTGCACCCGCTGGCGGGGCAGGGGCTCAATCTGGGTCTGGGCGACGTTGAAACGCTGCTCGACATGGTGGCCCGCCGCGAACGCTTTCGCGGGGTGGCCGACGAGCGGGTGCTGAGCCGTTACCGTCGTGCCCGTGCGCAGCCGCTGCTGGCCATGAGCGTGGCCACCGACGGGTTGCACCGTCTGTTCGCCATGCAGGCGGCACCGGTGGCCGCGCTGCGCAATCTCGGCATGCACGCGGTCGATCGCCTGCCCGCCATCAAACGTTTTCTCATTGGGGGTGCGGCCGGCTGACGCCACCCGCCCCTCCGGCGCCGTCCGGCAACGGGCGGCAGCCCCGATTCAGGAGTCATCATGTCTTTTCGTACCAAGCTTCGCCGCAGTGTGCTCGCCGGGGTGCTGGCCTGTCTGGTGGCCGCGTCAGGCGCAGCCTTCGCGCAGGACAAGGTTCTTTCGACCACGGGTAACGATCCAAAGGGCGCCGTGGTGGTTTCCACGGAACAGGTCAGAAAGGGATTCGAGGAGCGCTTTCCCGGGCTGGGCATCACCGAGGTGTCGCCCACGCCGTTCGAGGGCCTGTTCGAGATTCGCATCGGTACCGACCTGCTGTATGTCGACAGCGAGGTGAACTACGTGCTGCAGGGGTCGCTGATCGACGCGCGTTCGCGCCGCGATCTCACGGCCCAGCGTATTGCCAAGCTTTCGGAAGTCGATTTCGAAACGCTGCCGCTGAACGACGCAATCAAACAGGTAAAAGGCGACGGCAGCCGTCGTGTGGCGGTCTTCGAAGACCCGAACTGCGGCTACTGCAAGATGCTGCATCAGGCCCTCAGGCAAATCGACAACGTCACGGTCTACACGTTTCTTTATCCGATTCTTTCGCCGGATTCCCACGAGCGCTCGCGCAACATCTGGTGCGCGCCCGATCGCGCGCAGGCGTGGCGCGACTGGATGCTCGATGGCAAATCACCCGAAACGGCCCACTGCGATACCCCCATCCAGGACAACCTGGCGCTGGGGCGCAGCCTGATGGTCACGGGTACGCCGGCCTTGTTCTTTGCCGACGGTTCGCGCGTGAACGGCGCGATGCCGGCAAAGGGGTTGGAAGAGAAGTTGACCGAAGCGGCGAATGCGGCCGGCGAGGCCGGCGGTACCGACGCGTCGCAAGCACAAACGACCGACTGAACGGGAACCGGCAGGAGGCCGACTGAACGGGAACGGGCAGGAAGAAGGGCCCACCCGGCGGCGCCTGAGGGGAAGCAGCCGCGCGTGGGCCCCGGCGCTTACTGGCCGGCTTCCAGAGCCTTGTTTTCCAGCTCCGTCTTGAGCGAGGGCTCGAGCTGCAGGCTGCGTGCCAGCTCGTCGAGGTACGCGCGCTCCATGAAGCTGTCGCGTTCGGTCACCAGCAGGCTCACCAGGTAGATCTCGGCCGCCATCTCCGGCGACTGGGCCAGTGCGGCCACGGCCGCCGGGTCGGCCGGTTTTTCCAGTTCGTCGTGAAGCCAGCGGCGGTCGTGGTCGTCTGGGGCAAGCCGCTCGACTTCCGCTTCGATGAGTGCGCGCTCATCGGCACCGATATGGCCGTCGCACTTGGCGGCGGCAATCATGGCTGCCAGCATTGCGCGGCTGTGCTGTTCCATTTGCGGGGTCTCGACATCGGTGAGCCGCAAGGGCTTGGCCTGCGCAGATTCGGGCGCGCTGATCGCGCCGGAGCGTGGCGTGGCCTGGCGGGCCTGCCAATCCTGATACGTTTTCAGTGCCAGGGCACCCAGAGCGGCCGCGCCGCCGTAGCCGGCCAGCTTGCCGCCCATCTTGCGGAATTTCTTGTTGCCCAGCAGCAGCCCCAGGGCGCCGCCGGCGAGAGCGCCGCCCCCAAAGCCGCCGAGCGCCCCCTGACCGATGCCGGACGTGTTGAGCGCAGAGCCCGTGTCCTGGGCGAGCCCTTTGCCGGACTGCAGGATCTGATGAAGCAGGTTCTGAATGGACATGGCGGACTCCTTTTTCTTGATGTGCGCCGCCGGGAATGCGGGGGCGCAGTAGCAAACATGCGGCTGAACGGGCCGGGCGTCAAGAGGGCGGAACGAAAAAAAGCACACCCGGCCAGGGGCCGGGTGTGCGTGGGGCACGTCGGGCGGCCCTGCGACCGCCGGTGTGTGAGGTGTTACTTTGCCGTGGGCATCACGAATTCTGCACCCTTGGCGATGCTGTCGGGCCAGCGCTGCATGATGCTCTTCTGGCGCGTATAGAAGCGTACGCCTTCCTCGCCATAGGCATGGCAGTCGCCGAAGAGGCTGGCCTTCCAGCCGCCAAAACCGTGCCACGCCATGGGTACCGGAATGGGTACGTTCACGCCCACCATGCCGACTTCGATGCGACGCCCGAATTCGCGGGCGATGCCGCCGTCGCGCGTGTAGAGGCTGACGCCGTTGGCGTACTGGTGGCGGTTGATGAGGTCGACGGCATCGGCGAAGGTGTCGACGCGCACGCACGACAGCACCGGGCCGAAGATTTCTTCCTGGTAGATGCGCATGTCGGGCGTTACGTTGTCGAACAGCGTACCACCCAGCCAGAACCCGCCTTCGCAGCCTTCACCGGTGGTGGAGGCGTCGAAGTTGCGGCCGTCGACCACCAGCGTTGCACCTTCCTTCACGCCCTGCTCGATATAGCCGGTGATGCGCTCGAGCGCAGCGGCATGCACGATGGGGCCCATTTCCGCTTCCAGGTCGAGCCCGTTGCGAATCTTGAGTGCGCGGGCGCGTTCGGCCAGGACGGGAATCAGACGGTCGCCGACGTCGCCCACCAGCACACCGACGGAGATCGCCATGCAGCGTTCGCCGGCAGAACCATAACCGGCGCCGATGAGTGCGTCGGCCACCTGTTCGAGATCGGCGTCGGGCATGACCACCATGTGGTTCTTCGCACCGCCCAGCGCCTGCACGCGCTTGCCGTGGCGCGCACCGGTTTCGTAGATGTAGTTCGCAATGGGCGTCGAGCCGACGAAGGACACCGCCTTGATGTCGGGATGCACCAGGATGGCGTCCACGGCTTCCTTGTCGCCCTGCACCACGTTGAATACGCCGTCGGGCAGGCCGGCCTGTTTGAGCAGATCGGCCAGCATCAGCGAGGCGGACGGGTCGATGGGGCTGGGTTTCAGAATGAAGCAGTTGCCGGCGGCGATGGCCAGGGGGAACATCCACAGCGGCACCATGGCCGGGAAGTTGAACGGCGTGACGCCGGCTACGACGCCCAGCGGCTGGCGCAGGGTCCAGTTGTCGATGCCGGTGGAAACCTGGTCGGTGAAGTCGGATTTCAGCAGCTGGGGAATGCCGCAGGCGAACTCGACGATTTCGATGCCACGCGTGACTTCGCCTTGGGCGTCGGTGAACACCTTGCCGTGTTCGAGCGTGATGGCACGGGCGAGCTCATCTTTATGTGCGTTGAGCAGTTCCAGGAAGCGGAACATGACCCGGGCGCGGCGGATCGGAGGGGTATCGGCCCAGGCGGGGAAAGCGGCCCTGGCTGCCTGCACGGCTGCATCGACGTCGGCCGAGGTGCCCAAGGCAACCTGACCGGTGATCTTGCCGGTGGCGGGGTTGTAAACGTCGCCGCGGCGGGAGGCGTCGATGCCGGTGAGCTTGCCGCCAATCCAGTGGCCGATGCTGGCCAGGTTCGTGTTGTCACCCATGTTACCCATTTCGATCTCCTGAAAATCGGTGTACGCGCGCCCAATTTGGGGGCACGTGGTCATGCATAGTCTAGTGCGGGCGACGTCGTGCATCTATGGGGGTATGCTTAATACAGTGTTCATTTTTTTCGACGAATTGACGCCCAATGAGTACAACATCTGCGACGCCGTTTGCCGACATGCATCTGCTTACCATACTGGCCGAAACGCGCAGTTTCACGCTGGCCGCCGAGCGGCTGGGCATTTCGCGTTCGTCGGCCAGCATGCGCATCGCGGCGCTCGAGCGTGCGGTGGGCGTGCCGCTGGTACGCCGTTCCACACGCCGGGTCACGCTTACCGAGGCGGGGCAGCAGATGGTCGAAGAGGTGGCACCGGCTTTTGCGCGCATTGCATCGAGCTACCACGCGGCTCACGACCTCACCGGCGCACCCCGCGGGCGTCTGCGCATCACCGCACCCGTTGCCCTGGGCCGCCAGCACATCAGTCCGCTGCTCGGTGAATTCCTGTTGCGCTACCCCCAGGTCAGCCTCGAACTGGAGTTGACCGATCGGCTGGTGAATCTGGCGCACGAAGGTTTCGATCTGGCCATTCGCCATGCGCGGCATGTTCCCGATGACTTCGTCGTCTGGGAACTGGCGCGCAGCGAGTCGTTGCTGGTGGCAAGCCGCGCGTACCTGGAGCGCCGGGGGCGGCCGCGTCATCCGTCGGAGCTGGTGGCGCACGACTGCGTGCTCTACATGGGCAGCCCCGGCAGCCTTGTCTTCACCCGTCGCGGCCAACGTACCAAGCCGGTGCATGTCGACGTGCGTGGCCCGTTCACCGCCAACAATAGCGAAGTGCTGCGCGAAGTGGTGCTCGCCGGCGTGGGCGTGGGCCTGCTGCCCGACTTCAGCGTGCCGGGCGAACGCGGTGCGCAGCTCGAGCGCGTGTTGCCCGAATGGGAGGTGCAGGGTTACTTTGGCAACTTTCTGCTGGCTGTACGGCCATTTTCGCCCCGCGTGCCGCTGGCGGTACACTGCCTGGTGCAACACCTTCAGGCTGGGCTGGGGGGCTGCGCCGCCGCTCGGCGGCGGCTGCTTTCAGCCAATTTTGAAAAAAAAGAGTAAGGTAGTGCGCGTTTCAGCATCCACGCAGGCGCAGTACGAATGACAGCAGCAACACCAAAGCAAGGCGATACGTGGCGTGTACTGGGCGTCACGCTGGCGATTCAGGCCATGGTCTCGATGGCCGTGCTTACCATACCCGCGATCGCTCCCGCCTTTGCCGAACGGCTGCACGTGCCGGTTTCGCTGCTGGGCGTGTTCGTCGTGCTGGTATACAGTGGTGCAATCCTGGCCAGTTTAATATCCGGACAATTAGTGCGCAGGTTCGGTGCGATTCGTCTGAGCCAGGCCGGACTGCTGTTTTGTGCAACCGGGCTTTTACTGACCATGGCACCCAGCGTGTGGGCGGTGGCACCGGGCGCATTTCTAATCGGCCTGGGCTATGGCCCGATCACGCCGGCCAGTTCGCACTTGTTGGCAATCAGTACCCCCGCGCATCGGGCGGGGCTGGTGTTTTCGATCAAGCAGACCGGCGTGCCGGTAGGTGGCATGTTGGCGGGTGCAGTCGCACCCCCGCTGGCGTTGCAGGCCGGGCCGCTGGCGGCGGTGGCCGTCGTGCTGGCCGCCTGCCTGATCTGTGTGCTGCTGGGCCAACCCCTGCACGCGACGCATGACACCGATCGCGTACCCGGCACCCCGATGCGCATTGGCGGGCTACTGCGCCCTCTGCGGCTTGTGCTCGCACATGCCGGCCTGCGCAGGCTGGCGACCACGTCATTCGTGTTTTCCGGCGTGCAGCTGTGTCTGGCGGCGTATCTGGTGACCTACCTGCACACCGAACTCGCGTTCGATCTCATCAGTGCCGGCATTGCCCTGTCGATGGCGCAGGTGGGGGGCGTGATCGGACGAATAATGTGGGGCTACGTGGCCGACCGCTTTTTGGGGGCCACGCGCACGTTGATTACGCTGTCGCTTCTGATGGCAGGCGGGTCGATTGCAACCGGCCTGCTGGGCGAACAGGCCTCTTTTGTGTGGGTCATGGCGCTGGCGGCGGCGTTCGGTGCAGCCGCCACGGGCTGGAACGGCGTGTATCTGGCTGCAGTGGCCCGCCTTGCCCCCGAAGGCATGGCCGGTACGGCAACCGGCGGGGCGTTGTCGGTCACCTTCTTCGGGGTGTTGCTTGTGCCTGCGGCCTTCGGCCTGGTAAGCGATGCGGCAGGCAGTCTGGGCGCCGGTTACGTGCTGCTGGCGCTGCCGGCCCTGTTGTGCGCCGTGGTGCTGCTGCGCGCGCTTAAACTGGGCGGTGAACGCTGATTCGCCAGCGCACAGGCGCGCGCGGGCAACGCAGCAGGTACGCGGCCTGCTGAGCGTGGCTTGGCCGGGCATGGCCGGATGCCCCGGGTATTGTGGGCAATCATCGTGAACAGGAGGATTAACGTGCGTTACATCACGCCATTGCTGGTTGCTGCTGCCGTGTCGGCTTCTTGGCTGATACCCGCAGCCCATGCCCAGACCCCGCTGGCCAATCGTGAGCCGGGCCTGTGGGAACTGCGACTGGTCGACGGAACGCGGCTGGCCGCGATGGCACTGAGCATGGAGCGCACGCTCAAGAGTCTTCCGGAAGATCGACGCAGGCAGATGATGCAGTTGATGGGAGGCAGCGATATCACGTTACCCACCGTCATCCGGCAGTGCCTGACCCCGGAAATGGCGCGCAGCGACATTCGCCCGCAGCTGGCCGAGCATGACATACACTGCAGCACGCTCGAGTGGCAGGAGTCGGACGATAGCGGCGAATTTTCGTTCGTCTGCACGAACCCGCAGGGCAAATGGAGCGGCAAGGGTCGCATCAGCGACGCGACCCCACGCAGCTTCACTAGCCAGGCAAGCGTTGAGGGCACCTACCGGGGCCAGCAGCTCGCCTTCGATATGACACACGAGGCGCGCTGGCTGGGTGCCGATTGCGGCGACTTCAGGCCGCCGAAATGATCAATCGATGTGGTGGGTGACGTAGGCCTCGAGCGGCAGGCGCTGTGGCCTGAACTCGTTGACCGGGTCGTCGGGGTCGGCGTAACCGATCGAAAGTCCGCAGACGATGAGCTTGTCGTTGCCGATGCCCAGATGCTCACGCACGATGTCGGGGTAATTGGCAAGCGCCGCCTGGGGGCAGGTGTGCAGGCCGTAGCCACGCGCCGCGATCATGATGCTCTGAATGAACATGCCGTAATCGAGCCAGCTGCCGGCTTCCATGTCGCGATCGATCACGAAGAACAGTGCGACCGGCGCACCGAAAAACTCGTAGTTGCGCCCCAGCTGACGCGAGGTCGCCTCGTGATCACCCTTGCGGATGCCCAAGTGGCCGTACAGCCCCCAGCCGGTTGCCCGGCGCCGGTCGATGTACGGGCTGCGCCACTCTTTGGGGTAGTAATGATATTCGCGGGCTGACGGTACACCGGCCTGGTGCGCGGCCAGCATGGCGGCGGCCAGTTTGTCGCGGGTGGCCCCGGCCACCACGTGTACCTGCCAGGGCTGGATATTGCTGCCGCTGGGTGCGGTGCCGGCGATGCGCAACAGCTCATTCACCAACTCGAGGTCGACCGGTGTTGGCAGGAATGCGCGGATGCTTCGGCGTGAAGTAATGGCGGCGGTCACCACTTCGTGATCACTGGAAACGTAACTCTCGTCTACCCTCTGCGTCATTGTCATTTTTTCCGTGTACAGCGTGTTGGCAATTCTTCAGCATACTTCAGACAGTGGCTGCCGCACGTCGCCTGACGCTGCCCAACGCGAGCGCCAGGCCGATTCCGGCCAGGGCAAACGCGCCGGTGGCAAGCCAGGTCGACTGCCAGCCACCCGTCAGGTTCACCACCCACGCTACCACGGGCGGGCCGACGAACTGGCCGAGCGAGGAGCACTGCTGCAGCCACCCGACGGTGGTGGTGGTGGTCTGTGCGCTGGGCGCTACGGCGATGGCCTGCACGAACAGGGTCGCCGGAATCAGCCCGCCCACCGCCGAGAGTGTCACTACGGCGGCGTACTGCACGCCGGCCGGCAGCGTGGTGCCGAATGTCACGAACGCGCAGCCGATCATGGTGAGAAAGCCGAAAACAATGAGGCGTTGCGGCGCGAAGCCGCGGTGCAGCAGCTGGCCGGCGGCGAGATTGCCGATGATGTTGGCGCCGGCAACCAGGCCGGTGAGCACCCCCGCCACCTTGCCCAAGATGCCCGCGGCCGAATAGATCGTCGGCAGGAAACCGATTACCGAGATCCATTGTGCCGAATAGGTGCCGAATGTCAGCGCCACCAGCCAGACACCTTTCGAGCCCAGGGTCAGGCGCACCATCTGTAGGGCAGAGGGGCCGCCTGCGACACTGCGGGCATGAGGAGCCGTGGCCGGGGCATCGCCGGGAACCAGCCGCCATGCCAGCAGCAACATGGCCAAAGTAAGGCCGGCAAGACCCAGCCACAGGGTCTGCCAGCCTGCAACACTGAGCGCCCACGCGCCGGCGATCAGGATCAGGACGGTGCCGAACGGCATGTAGCAGCTCCACAGTGACATCACCCGGCTGAGTGAGGCTGGCGGAACCAGCCTGCGGATCAGCGACGGAACCGGCATGGCGACCATGAGGAAGCCGCAGCCTTCAATGCCGCGAAAAAGCATGATCATGCCGGTGGTGTCGAACAGGGTGCCCGCCGCGGAGGCGGTGGTCAGTATGGCCATGCCCGCCAGCACGCAGCGCCGCAAGCCGATGCGCTCGGCCGCCAGCCCGATCGGAAGACCCAGGATCATGCCCCCGATCTGGACGATCGACAGCAGAAAGCCCGATTGCACCAGGTCCAGGCCGAGCTGAGCCTGCAGTGAGGGCAGTGCAGGAGGCAGTTTCCAGATATGAAGGGCAGCGCAGACGCCCACCGCCACCAGGGTGAAGGCGGCCAGCAGGTCGCGTCGTGATTCGTCGCAGCTCATGAGCTCTGGCGCTCAGGCCTTGCGCACGAACTCGGATTTGAGGCTCATCGGGCCAAAGCCGTCGATGCGGCAGTCGATGTCGTGATCGCCTTCCACCAGACGGATATTCCTGACCTTGGTGCCCATTTTGATGACGCCGCCGGAACCCTTGAGCTTGAGGTCCTTGATGACCGTGACGGTGTCGCCGTCCTGAAGGACGTTACCGGCGGAATCCTTCCAGACCCGCTCTTCACTGGCCGCCGCCTCGGCCTCTGCCTGAATGGGCCATTCATGGGCACACTCGGGGCAGACGAACAGCGGGCCGTCTTCGTAGGTGTACTCCGACGAACAGTTCGGGCAGGGGGGCAGGGTGGACATTGGAACTCCTTGGGTAAAGCTGTGCAGCGGCGGCCGATTGCAGCGTTGCAGCCGCCCGCACTGGAAACCAAAGAGTATAGCCCCGGCCTGTTGACGCACTTTGAAGTGGGCATGTG
>Ga0079224_100005894_pt1 | contig 16151 bp, 18 predicted proteins | sample Stecom2015_FD_80414 | JGI IMG/M metagenome (GOLD analysis project Ga0079224, IMG submission 80414) | Agricultural soil microbial communities from Utah to study Nitrogen management - Steer compost 2015 | ecosystem: Environmental > Terrestrial > Soil > Agricultural land | place: USA: Utah...
AATACGATGACCGCCTCGCTACTGCCTCGCCGAGGGCGCCCGCGCAAGTTCACATCGCCTGCCAAGCCGGTCACCCTCACGCTGCCGCTCGACGTCATCGACCAACTGTCGGCGGGCGGTGACATCAGTCGCGAGATCGTGCGTCTCGCGGCGCAGGCGAAAAAGCGCGTGCCTCACCCGCCGGCGGAACTTGTGACGTTCGGGCGACATGCGGTTATCGCCGTCACGCCGACCCGTACCCTCGAGCGCAACACCGGCGTCTCGCTCGTGCCCCTGCCCGATGGACGGGCCCTGCTGGCTTTCGAACAGCCGCTCTCGGTGGCTCAGCTGGAACTGCTGCTCGCTGACAGTCTCGATGACGGTCGACTCTCCAGAGAAGACGCCGCGGTCTTCCGCGCCATTGCCGACATTCTCAAACGTGCCCGACGCGACGCATCAATCACGCTGTCTCAGCGGAGCATCATCGTGCTCCGTGGCGGCCCCAAGCGTCGCGCGTCACGCACCACTCGATAGGAGCCACAGTGCACCGTTCGCCGTTCGTCGTTCTTCTGTTCATCGTGTGCGCTGCCTGTGGCGGCGGCAGCAGCCCGACCTCTCCCGGCACGCCTCAGGCCCCGACACTGGGCGCGCCCGGCCTTCAGGCGCCAGCCACGGATGCGCAGGTGGACACTCTGCGTCCTGCCCTGACGGTCACCAACGCCACGGCGGACCAGCCCGGCGCCCGCACCTATGAGTTCCAGATCTCCGACACGACGGGGTTCACGTCGGCTCTCACATCGCACGTCGTCGGATTCGCGGCCACGACCAGCGCGACCGGGGTCGCGGAAGGCGCCGGCGGCACGACCAGTTGGACGCCCGATACGGACCTCCAACCCGCGACGATCTTCTACTGGCGCGCACGGGCCCATCAGGGGACGACCGTCGGTCCGTGGTCGGCCGTCGGCAGCTTCCGGTCGAAGCTCGTGGGCTTCAACCGTGACGGCGAACTCTACGATCCGCTGATCCACGAAGAGACGATCGGCACGCGGGAAGGCAGCACACAGTTCCGCGGCCAGGACGGCATCCGGTTGAACAACGCGCAGGCGTATGTGCGCTACACACTGTCGCGGACGCTGACGTCCGGCGAGATCTCGGTCGACGTCAGCAACCTTCGTCCGAACAGCGCGGCTGAGAAGCCACGCATCTTCTCGATGTCCGATGGTGCGAGCCGGCTGTTCGACAGCAAGTTCCTGTTCAACGTGCAGTATCGCGGCACGAATGGAAACCCGGCGAACGCCATCTCCTACAAAGTGCTGATGGGTGACAACGACCTGAAGTACGAGCCGACGCTGCCACAGCGACAGGCCGGCGTCAGGTCGCTGAACCCCGATGTGACCTACCGCTGGACCGCGAAGTGGGGTTCGACGTTCCGGCTGACCGTGCGGCGCCTGTCCGACAACTCCCTCGTCTACGATAGCGGTTCAGAGTCGACGCCGGGTTTCTACAACCCCTCGCCGCACCGGGTCTTCCTCGGTGCGAACGATTCGGACGTTGAGTTCGGGACGTTCAGCGGCGCGACCTACACGAACCTGTGGGTCGGCAGCGGACCGCGCCCGGCCACACTGGGGAACGCGCTGGCCGAACGCTAACGGCGGCGCCCGAATCGTCTGAACGTGCGCAGGGCGCGGACCCAGTCTTTCGCGCCAATCTTCTTTCCTTCGGCCTTGCTGCGGGGAAAATAGCTGACGGGCACCTCGACGATGCGCATACCGCGAGCCAGTGACTTCGCGGTCATCTCGTGGTCGAGCTCGAAACCTGTCGTCTGCAGATCCATGTCGACGAGCATCGCTCGCGGATACAGCTTCAATGCGGTGACGGTGTCGGTGAGATACCGGCCCGTCGCCGCGGCACATGCGAAGCTGAGACTCTGGCCGCCAAGGTAGGCGGCCAGCGACTGATCGGGGTGCTTGCCCGACAGCAGGTTCGCCACGATGCCCTTGCCCGGGCGTTTGAGGTACCGGCTGCCGTAGACGACGTCCGCACCGCCGCGCAGGGCCTCGAGCATCTGGCGATAGTCCTGCGGGTCGTACTCGAGGTCGGCGTCCTGAATGAGAATCAGATCGCCGGTCGCCCGCGCAATGCCCTCACGCACCGCGCGTCCTTTCCCGCCATTCACCGGCATCCGCACCAGCGTGACGTCAGGAACCTGCGCCACAATGGCGGCCGTATCATCCGTCGAGCAATCGTCGACGACGATAATCTCCCTCGAGAACCCGAGGCGCTCGATGTCGACCGCGCGGATGCGGTCGAGCAACGTCCCGATGAACTGCGCTTCGTTGTACGCCGGGATGACGATCGACACGGTCGGTCGCACGTAGGGCTCGACGCGGGCCAGTTCCTCGGGGGTGTTCACCCCGGTCGCTTCGACCGGCTCCACCGGAAACGTCACGACATCGCGATTGGCAATGAAGGGCACGAAATTCCGTTCGGCCGTGGCAGTTCCCGTCGACGTCGCCGCCGCGAACCGCGGAAGGTCTTCGAGATACACGCGCGCCGGAAGGCTGAACAGACCGGCGTCGCTCTCGCCCATCTCCGGCATGGCATCGCCCTCGCGGCGCTGCAGGAAACGAACAATGCGGCCGTCCGCATCCCGTTCGAGATGCGTGTACGGCTTCTCCGAACGCGACGAGGGCATGACGACGTCGGCCCGGGGGTGCTCCGCTTCGAGCGCCGCCAACCTTGCGATCGAGTGCGGCCGCATCGCGATCTGGTCGCACCAGGTAATCCACACTCGGTCAGGTGCCGTACGCGCCACTTCATCGCGCGCCAGCAGCATCGCGTCGAGCATACCCGTCGGCTCGGCCTGCTCGACCACAACAGCGGACCAGCCGAACGCCGCCAGACGCGTACGCACACGCTGCGCAAACGACGGATGCGCAACGACGACGAGGTGATCGACGTGCGGCCGATACAGCCGCTCGAGATGGTCCAGCATCGTCAGCCCGGCCACGCGCGTGAGGATCTTCGGCTCCGTCGAGCCCAGGCGCGACCCGCGGCCCGCGGCGGGAATGATGAGCGTGCGCGTCATTCGGTGCCCGGGACGAAACGCTGCCGCAGAATCGTCGTCAGCGCCTGCAGGCCCTCGCCTGCCGACGTGCGCCGCACCCGCTGCGGCGATAGCGGCAAGAACTGGACCGGCACTTCGAGCAGGTCAGCGCGTCTGCGCATCAGGGCACTCAGAAGATGCTGGTTCACCTGCTTGTGTGTCAACGGCACCCGGACGGCTGCGGCCTGCGAAGCGCGAATGGCGCGAACACCGGATAGTGTGTCGGCCACGTAGCGTCCGTACAGTCCCAGGTAGGCAAGACTGAGCAGGTGGCTGCCGATGCGCGAGATGCCGCGCGCGAGCGGTGATTCGGCCCGGCGCTGCCGGTATGAAACATCGATATCGCGCACCGAGAGGCGTCTGCTACCCCACACGGCGTCGAGGCGGCCGGCCTCCAGGTATCCAATCAAAGCCGCCGCATCGTCACCCCGGTACATCCCGGACGACTCGAAGAGCATCAGGTAGTCGTGCGTGCCGTCCGCGGCAGCCTGGCGGATCCGTCGCTCCGCGTCCTGCTCGCTGGGCAGCAGTTCGAGACGAAACGGAAGACGTGCCGCGAACCCATCGTCGGCAAGCGCAGATGGACGTTCGGCGTACACCGTCAACTCGGCACGCGGTGCTCGCGCCCGCGCGAGTTCGAGCAGGCTCTGCGTCAGCTTGTTCGCAGAGTGCGCACCATACAGCAGGATGCCGACGTTGATCGGCGGTGATGGCCGGAGCAGCGACTCGACGAACGGGGTGATGACCTTCGTAGCGTCGTGCCGGCCGGTCACGCCGTCTTCATAGAACCCGATCCGCGCCAGACGCGGATCCTCGAACGTCTCGACCTGCCCCAACGGCACGTACGGCCGGTCGGGCTCAGTGTGCTGCGGATCGTTCAGGAGATAGTGCGTGATGAGAAATGGCGTCGGTATGCGATGCCGGCCCTTTTCCGTCAGGTAGTGCAGCGCGAGATCGACGAGATGCACGGCGCTGGCGCCGGCAATCTCGGCGTCGACCTGAAGGTTCGTCACCAGCAGCTTGAGGGCCTTGATGTTGTCCGCAAGGCGGCGGCCGAGCCCCGGCGTCAGGTACGACGGGAACAGGCTGGAATGCTACGTACCCGGAGCGTAGACGATCAGGTCGGCGGCGTCGACCCGTGCGGCCGCGCGTTCGTTCAGTGTAATGTGCGCGGCGTGCTCATGAAAGAAGTCGCGTGCGCGCTCTGCCGTCCACGCGCCACCCGGTAGCGGCCGATCGATGAGGAAGATCTCATCGATGCTGTTCTGACGCCTGGCATCGACGATGGTCTCTTCGGTGCTGAGCACGATGCCCTGCCGATCGATGGCCACGAGATGCGCGTTCTCGCCGTTCGTGACGTTGTCGATGACGCCCGGAGGCAACCCCAGGAGCCCGCAGTAGTCGTCGACGGCGGCATTGAATCGCCGTCCGCGCAACAAGTAACTGCCCGCGAACACCAGGTTGCCGACGGCGCAATCGGTGAAGGGAAAATCGTGCGCACCGGGTACAGCGAGAAATGCCTCGAGGCGCTGTCTGACACCTGCGGCGTCGGCGGGGTTGAGGCCGGCTGATGCGCCGCCATCGGCGACGATCGCGTCGAACGCGGCGCGCGCGGCCGCCGGCTCGACTGGCAGGCGCCGATCCAGGAGGTCGACCAGTGCCGGCGTGGCAGTGCTGGTCGCCGAAGCGACTCGCGAGGCGTTCTTTCGGAAATCGGAGGGACCGAGACTGTCGCCGAGAAAGCGGCGCACAGCGCCCGTCGACGCGCCGTCGTCGTAGCCGTTGACGATCAGGGTGAGCGAAACATCCTTGCGCGCGAGAAGGCGTTTCGAGAGGACTTCCGAGCCTCGCCCTCCCGTGAAGACGACGACGTTGAGCACGCTTCATTATTGCAGGGATAGCACGACGCGAGAACGTCGCGAGGCGGGAGGCAGGCCGGCGTACCAGGGCCGCGGGCTAGTTCGCCGCGGCCCGTTTCTGCTGCTGGTCGCGCGGTGCGTGGTGCAGCACCTTGGCCATGCGCACGGGCACGTTGTCGAGCGCCGCTGCGGCGTCGGCCTTCACGACACGCGCGCGCTCGGTGGTCACACCCATCGGCGGACTCATCTCCCAGCCGCCCGACGTCTTGCCGCAGTGATGGCACGCAAGGCACACGCGTCCGGGAATCACTTTGACCTGGAAGTCGTGCATGCGGAAGACCGCACAGCGCAGGCGATAGAAGAAATCGGCAACGGCCGGACGCGTCAAGGCGTCCGAGCCGGGAGCGCCGTCACCAAACACCCGCTCGGGCGTCGTCGACGTCCGGTCGGATCCTGAGCGTGAAAACAGACTCTGCACCGTCATACCCCTGCCAAGGCTGGGAACCCGCAGGTTGCGACTCGAACTTGGGTGAACGACCGCGTTATACCACGCAAACGGGCCTGAATCAGCCCCTATTCGGCGACCGCCCAAATGTTTTTCGTGCAGATTCGTGAACGGATGAGTCAGCGTCGCCAGAGGGAGCTGGAGTCCCAGGAGCTGATCGGGCTGTACCCGGTAAGTTCGGGTAAGTGCGGGTAAGGCACAGGTAAGTCGGGAGCAGCGGCGGATGAGCTCGGTACGACCAGTCCGTACCCCCTATCGTCGAGCTGGGTTTCGTAGATCACCCACTGCCCCGCCTCTCTGCTCGTAAAGTGGCCGCGTTCGATATCTTCGGGCAGCAGCGCCCAGGCCTCGCGCCAGGCGTTCAGGGCCTCGAGTTCGCGACCCTCGGGCACTCTGGCCTGCAGGCCGCCCTCGTAGTGGAACGTCGCGTACATGCCCGTCATGCGCGTGAGCAACGCCTGGGCACGGAACCGCTCGGGCGAGTCGTCGCGCCGGTCGCGGACAAAGCGGGGCCCGGCTCCGATCGGCTCATCGCTGACCACCGGTCGGCCGTAGCGGGCGACCAGGTCGACTCCCTCGGCCAGCGCGCGCACGTGCTGCCACGGGTCACCGCCGCGCGGCAGGTGCACGGTCACGTAGTCGCCTCCCCCGCTTCGGGTCGGCTCATCCGCTCCCCACGCCACCAGCACCCCGTCTGGCACGCGCGCTGCCAGCCGCTCGAGCGTGCTCCGGTCCCCCAGCGCGTGTCGCTGCGACGAGTGGTACGGCTCGTTGGCCAGTTCGAGCAGCGCATTCGAGTGCGCAGCGACGATGTGCCCGACGGCTTCCACGTGGGCGTCAAGGTCGATGTCGTAGATGGCGGTATCTGCCAGCGCCACCACTTCGACGTGCATGCTCCGCTCCGCCGCGAGCGTCAGGAGCCGCGGCAGATCGCTCAGTCCTTCCTCCGGCGTCAACTCGAATAGATGCGTCGCCATTGTCAACACACGGACAACTGTGATGTCGTGCGCGCGCGCCCAATCGAGATAGGCGGCGGCCTCGGCTTCCCGGTCGTGGGCGACGTACTCGAGCAGACGGAACGCCGTGATGCCCCGCCACGTGAACGGCGTGCCGTCAGCGTTGACGAATCGCGTGCCTTCGATACGCAGACGACCGGCACTCGCAGGCGCCGGCACTGCCAGTGCACCCGCGGCTGTCGTGCCGGCGGCCGGACGCGCCGCCGTGGAGTCGGCGTGGCCGCACGCCAGCGCCAGCATCAGCGCCAGCATCGAGGGCGCGAGCGGGGCAGACGGTTTCACGCTGTGTGACTAAGCAAGCGGCAGGCCGCTACTGACGCGAGACTTCGCGCAGCGCGCCTTCCGAAGGCTCGAGCACCTGCCGGATGACGTAGATGGGCTTGTTCTGCGACTCGTGGTACGTGCGTGACTGCAACTCTGCCAGCAGGCCAAGCGTCAGCAACTGCACGCCGGTCATGATCATCAGGATGCCGAGCAGCAACAGCCAGGTGCGGTCGCCGTCCCACACCGTGAAGTACTTCTCGTAGGCCACCCACCCGCAGATGAGCGTGCCGACGGCGCCAATGCCCATCCCGTAGAGCCCGAATACCTGCAGTGGCCGGGTCGAGTACGACAGCAGGAACTTCACGGTCAGCAGGTCGAGCAGCACACGCAGGGTGCGCGAGATTCCGTACTTCGTGGTGCCGGCCTTCCGGGCGCGATGATTGACCACCTGCTCGGACACGCGTACGCCCATCTCGCTCGCCAGCGCCGGCAGAAACCGATGCATCTCGCCGTACAGGCGCAGCGGCTTGACGACTTCCGCTCGGAAGATCTTCAGCGAGCATCCGTAGTCGTGCAGCGTGACGCCCGTGGCCCACGAGATCAGCTTGTTGGCGATCATCGACGGTAGCCGGCGATTGATGAACGTGTCCTTGCGGTCCTTCCGCCAGCCGCAGACGATGTCATCGCCCTGCTCGATACGCGCGAGCATGGCCGGGATGTCGGCCGGATCGTTCTGCAGGTCGCCGTCGGCCGTGACGATGTAGCGGCCGCGCGCATGGGCGAAGCCGGCGGCGAACGCCGCGGTCTGCCCGAAGTTGCGCCGGAACTGAATCACCCGCAGCTGCGGATGACTGGCCTGCAGCTCGCGAAGTATCTCGAACGACTCGTCGGTACTGCCATCGTCGATCAGCAGAATCTCGTACGGACGACGCGTCGAGCCGAGCACCGACGTGAACTCGGCGACGAGCTCGCGCAGGTTCGGGGCCTCGTTGTGGACCGGGATGACGATCGAAAGTTCGGGCAGCGGAGCCACGCGTGCGTATTCTACCGCCTGGCGCGCGCCACACGGTATCCGTACCAGATCAGCCCGCCCGCCGCCGCCAGCGCCAGGACCGTGGCCGACAGCCAGCCGGCGTTCTCGCTCACGTAGGTGATCACGCGCCGGCCGTACCACCTGGCCAGCAGCGCCTCTCCGAGAAACCGGGCGCCACGGCCCGCGGCGATCGCCGCCAGAAAGCGCGCACGCGGCATCATCGACACGCCGGCCAGCAGCACGAACGGCTTGAACGGCACAGGCGGCGGAATCAGCGACGGGACAATCAGCGTGAACGTCCCGTAGCGACGGAACAACCCCATGAACCGGTCGACGTGCCGCCCCTGCATCCGGCGCCGCAGGAACGCTTCACCGCCGCGGCGTGCGAGGGCGTACAGGAGGTAACAGCCGGCGACCGAGCCCGCGGCCGCAAGTCCGCCGTACAGCCACCACCAGGTCGGCTCCTTGATGACCATGACGACGACCAGGAGATCGATGACCTGCGGCAGCGGCAGAAACGTCGAGTCGAGGAACGACAGCAGGAACAGCCCCGGCGCGCCGAGACCGACCGCGAATGTCTCGACCCGGAGTGCGGCGCGTTTAATCACGGATGGCTGATTGAGGAGACCGCTAGAATGTGGACGCGTGATTATAGCTGACGGCCCCCGAGGTGACGCGCGCGCGGTCGAACCGCTGCGCTGGCCCGTTCTCGTCGGGATGGGCGCCGCGCTGGCCGCGCTCGGCGCCGTCATCGTCTACGCCTCGCACGGGCTGACTCTCAGCCACTACGACGGGCGCGCGCATCTGGTCGTCGCCCGCCGCATCATCGACAGCCTGACGCCCGGCTGGCATCAGATCGGTGCCGTCTGGCTGCCGCTCCCTCACCTGATCAACCTGGTTCCCGTGCAGTGGGACTGGGCCTATCGCACTGGTGCGTCGGCCATTGCGTTGTCCGTTCTGTGCATGGGCGTGTCGGCGTTCGCGTCGGCGCGTCTGCTGCTGCGCGCCACGGGGTCGTACCTGGCGGGCGCGGTCGCCGCCATTCTGCTGGTCACCAACGTCAATGTGCTCTATCTGCACGCGACGCCGATGACCGAGCCGCTGTTGTACGCGCTGGCGTTTCTCAGTGTCGAGCGGCTGGACGCCTGGCTGCGCGATCCGCACCGCTCCGCCTCGATCGCCGGCATTCCGATCTTCCTGCTGTGTCGGACGCGCTATGAAGGCTGGATGCTGACGGCGGCAGCGATGCCGCTGGCGCTGTTCGTGTTGCTCGGCCGCCACGCAGCGCGTGCGTGGAGCATACGACGCTTCGTGGCGCTGGCCATCTGGCCCGCAGCGGCCGTGCTCGGCTTCCTCTGTCTGAGCAAGGCGACTGTCGGCGAGTGGTTCGTGTCGAGCGGATTCTTCGTGCCCGACAATCCCGCACGCGGCAGTGCCACCCTGGTGCTCGCACAGTTGCGAGACGGCATCGAGCGCCTGTCGAGTCCGGCGTATGCCGCGTTCGGCGCCTTCGGCTTCGTCGTGGTCGCCATGCGGGCTCTGTCGTCGGCGCGTCGACGCAGCCTGCTCGTCGCATTGTCTCTGGCGGCAATGGCGGCGCTGCCATTCCTCGCGTTTCATGCCGGTCATCCCTTCCGCATCCGCTACATGACGCCGCTCGTCGCGTCCGCTGCGCTGTACGCAGGATTCGTCGTCGGCTTCGCGCCGTCACTCGCCCGTGTGGCGATCCTCGTCGTGGGGGCCGTCCTCATTGTGCCGGACGTGCACCCGTACGATCACACGGCGCCGATGATCGTCGAGGCGCGCCGCGAAGAGCGTCATCAGCGCGCCCGTGCAGAGGTCACCGACGCTCTCGAAGCCCGGTGGGACGGAACCCCCATTCTGATGAGCATGGGCTCGCTCGCCCACTACATGCACGACCTTGGGCGCCGGGGCTTCGACATCCGCGACTTCATTCACGAAGGAAATGGTGAGATCTGGGACGCCGCCGTCGCGGACCCCGCGGCGCACGCGACGTTCCTCATCGTGGAGGAACATGCGGAAGGCGGCGATTTCTTCGCGCACCTGCTTCGAGACAGGCCGGACATCGCCGGGAAGTTCGACAGGATTGCCTCGGGCGGGAACGTCGCGTTGTATCGGCGCAAATAGAAACGGCCGCCGTGACAATCGTCACGACGGCCGCGTCGACGCGATGCAACGCTGCGTCGCTCAGAACCGAATCTGGAAACTCCCGATAACGGAGATGCCGCCCAGGTCGAGCGTATCGGTCAGGAGGCCGCTGCTCTCCGGCAGATCGCCCTTGCCACCCTGCCACCGGATCTCTCCGTTGACGGCGAACACGTCGCCGCCCACCGGCACGCGCACACCGCCGAAGATGATCGGCGCGATGGTGTTGCCACTCGCCACGTAGCGGTCGCGGAAAATCGTACCGCCATCGAAGAAATCGACGAACTCGCCGACTTCAGAATAGTTCCAGTTGAGCAGGGCGATGCCCCCGCCGGCATACGGCTGAAAATCGCCAGGCCGGCCGAACGGCAGGAACTTCACCGTCGCCGTCACGGGGACGATGCGCAGCTTGAGATCCTGTTCGATCTCCGAGCCGTCCGCGTCGACGAAGTTGGCATAGACGCTCGGCACCGTGCGCTGGTAGAAGCCCGCGCCGAGGCCGACCTCGATACGATCGCCGAACGCGATCAGCCACTCGCCGTTGAGCAGCGCGCCGTTGAAGTCGCTGACGTCGAACGCGAGCGACTGCAGGTCCTCGAGCAACACGTCGTCGGCATCGCGCGATTCCTCTCCGCGCAGCATGAACCAGCCGACTCCCAGGTTGACCGACTGCGTCGTCTGCGCCGTAGCGACCGTCGCACCGGGCACGAGCAGCGCCATTGCCAGCAGGCCGATTCCGAATCCCTTGTTCATCGTTCCGTCTCCGTTGTTCAGACTTGCGTCCCGAGATGTCCGCGCGAACGCGGCTGCCGGGTTGAAGAGCAGAAACCTTGCCAACCCGCTGCGGCGTTCTGCTGCCTGAGTCGGAAGTGTTCGAGGCGTGGCGTGTCCAGATTCGAGGAACGCGGCGTCCTCAGTTGGATACCGGCCGGTCCCTACGGTCCCGGATGATGCCCAGCATGGCATCGTGGACTTTCCCGTTCGAGGCCAGTATCTGTCCTGACCGCGCTTCGAAGGGACCGCCGTCGTAGGAGGTCACGCGTCCCCCGGCCTCCTCGACGAGAAGCGCGCCAGCCGCGATGTCCCACGGGTGCAGGTGACCTTCCCAGAAGCCGTCGAGACGTCCGGCCGCCACGAATGCCAGATCGAGCGCGGCCGATCCGAAACGGCGCACCGCACGCGACGCCCCGAGAAACCGGCCGAACAACGCCAGCGGCTCCGTCCGCTCCTGGACGATCGAATACGGAAAGCCCGTACACACGACGCCTTCTATCAGGCGTTCGGTCGCCGACACCTGCAGGCGTTCGCCATTGAGCCACGCCCCGACGCCTCGCTCGGCGGTGTAGAGGTCGCGGCTGACCGGGTCGTAGATGGCGGCCACGGCGAGCACACCGTCGATCTCGAGTGCCAGGGAAGAACAGAAGAACGGAATCCCGTGCGCGAAGTTCGTCGTCCCGTCGATGGGATCGAAGATCCAGACGTGCGAGGCGTCCCTCGCGCCGCCCACGCCCATTTCCTCGGCCAGTACCGCGTGCGACGGAAACCGCACCGCTATCAAGTCGCGGAAGGCCCGTTCGACGGCCACGTCCGCTTCGGTGACGAGGTCGATGGTCCCTTTTTTGTCGATGCGGAGGTCGGATCGAAAGAACGACAGCTGGATACGGCCGGCCGCGAGGACCGCCTCGATGGCAGTCGAGAGGTACAACGGATCGGGCGGCGTCACGAGGCGACGGGCGACAGCTTCTTGATCATCCGCACCTCCATCCCGCCGTCGGGGTGCCGGCTCAACGAAACGTCATCCATGAAGCTGCGCATGAAGAAGATGCCCCGGCCACTCGATTTGAGCATGTTCTCGGGGGCCAGGGGGTCGGCGACCTCTTCGGGCTCGAACCCCTCACCCTGGTCGCGTACGGTAATGACGAGTTCGGATGGCGTGTCACGAGGGACGAACGCGAATTCAACGGTGACGAACTTGCCGGCAGCCTCGTGATTGCCATGCTTGATGGCGTTGATCACGGACTCGCGTACGGCCACGCCAACCCAATGCGTCGCGTCCTCGTCGAACCCGGCGATGGCCGAGAGCCGGTCGCTGACGAGCTGAACGACGTCGAGCATGTCGAACGAGCTGTGCATCCGGAGTCGGACCACGTGGCTGTCGAAACTCATGCGGAGGGAAATAATAATACCCTGTGCGGCCACTCTCGGGCCCGATCTCTGTCCCGGGCGACAAATCCATCTCGCATCGCTATGCCCTCCTGGCGGCACTCGCCCCGGGCCGAAGCCGTCTGGGCGGCCTCGCACCTGGTCAGGATGTCCGTTCTACGCTGTTCTGTCTAAAGACGCTTGGCGCGCGCGTCTCGTTCGCGGACACCGATACGCTCGAGATCGACGGTAGTCATGGACTGCGCGCTCCTGCGCGCACGCTCGACGCCGGGAACTCCGGCACGACCATGCGGCTGCTGGCCGGCGTGCTGGCGGGTCAGCCCTTCACCGCCACCATCGAGGGTGACGCATCGCTCTCTATGCGGCCCATGGAACGCGTGGCCGTGCCGCTCCGCGCCATGGGCGCGCGCATCGTGACGACCGACGGCCATGCGCCGATGACCATCTCCGGGGGCCAGCTCGCAGCCATCGACTTCGCCTCACCCATCGCCAGCGCGCAGGTGAAGAGCGCCGTGCTGCTGGCGGGCCTTTTCGCGCGCGGCCGGACGACGGTGACCGAACCGGCGCCGACGCGCGACCACACCGAACGAGCCCTCGTGGCCTTCGGGGCGACCGTCGACGCCCGTCCGGGCTATGCCGCCCTCGACGGCGGCCAGGAGCTCTCGCCGGCGACCCTCGCGGTTCCGGGAGACCCTTCATCGGCGGCAACGTGGGCCGCCGCGGCCGCGAGCGTACCGGGGTCCGCCATTGAGATCCGGAACGTCGGCCTCAACCCGGGGCGCCTCGGGTTCGTGAGCGCCCTTGCGCGGGCCGGGGTCGACATTCAGGTCGATGGCGAGGCCGACGGACACACGGAGCCCATCGGAACCATCCGCGTGGCCTACGGCGATCCGGCATTCTTCGAGATTCACCCCGTCGAAGTGCCCTCGCTCATCGACGAGCTGCCGGTCCTTGCCGCCATGGCTGCCCGGCGGGCCGGCATGCGCGTCACCGGCGCCGCCGAACTGCGCGTGAAGGAAAGCGACCGGATCCATGAGGTCGTACAAGGCCTGCGCGCCTTCGGCGCTATCGCTGAGGAGTTGCCCGACGGCTTCGAAATTGACGCCGGGCCGCTGCGTGCCGCTTCTGTCGACGCTCGACACGATCATCGGCTGGCCATGGCATTTGCGATTGCCGGGCTCGGCCTCCCTGAGACGCACATCGCCGGCGCACACGTCGTCGACATCTCCTATCCCGGCTTTCTCGAGCTGCTCGCCGCGCGCACGTCATGACGACCGACAAGATCTACCTCGTAGGCTTCATGGCGGCGGGCAAGACGACCGTCGCGGCCCATCTTGGCCGCCTGCTCGACTGGCGCGTCGAGGACATCGACCTGCTGATCGAAGCGCGTGAGCGGCGCACCATCGCCGACATCTTCGCGAAGCAGGGCGAGGCCTGGTTCCGCGCGCGCGAGCGTGAGATGCTCGCCCTCGTCTCCCCCATGCGCCACGTCATCGTCGCCACGGGCGGCGGCACGTTCGCAGACCAGGAGAACCGCGCGGCCATGCAGCGCGACGGCGTCACGGTGTGGCTCGACGTACCGCTCGAGCACCTGCTGGCGCGCGTTCCGCTCGACGGCCGGCGGCCTCTGGCCGCCAATCGCGCGGCGTTCGCCGAGCTCTATGCTGCTCGCCAGCAGTCGTACGCGCTGGCCGACATTCGCGTCGCGTGCGGCGACGCCCCTGCGGCGGAGATTGCCGACCGCGTGCTCGACGCGCTTCGCGCCTCGGGACGACGTACGGGCTGATCATGCGGGTGCTCGTCATCAGCGACCTGCACGCGAACCTGCAGGCCACCGAAGCCGTCCTCGCCGACGCCGCGTCCGCCGGCTGGACGCGCGCGCTCGTGCTGGGCGACATCGTCGGTTACGGCGCGGATCCCGCGGCGGTGATCGACACCATCCGTGCCCTGCCCCACGCGACCCTGATCCGCGGCAATCACGACAAGGCCGTCGCCGGCATCGACTCCGCAGAGGACTTCAATCCCATCGCGCGCGACAGCGTGCGCTGGACGACCGGCGCGCTCGACGCCGCACGGCTGGCGTGGCTCCGCGCCCTGCCCGCGGGCCCGCTCACCATCGACGACCTGGGCATCGCAACGACCATCGCCCATGGCGCCCCGTTCGACGAGGACTACTACCTTTTCGACGCAGACGATGCGTCACACGCGTTCGACATGGACGATGCGGCCGCCATCTTCGTCGGCCACACGCATCTGCAGATGGCGTTCACGCGAGTTGCCGGACGCGCCCGGAGCGCCGTCCGCATGGAGGCGGACGTCATCCCGCTGGCCACGACGCGCGTGCTCGTCAACCCTGGCGCCGTGGGACAACCGCGCGACGGCGACCCACGCGCCGCGTATGCGCTGCTCGACGCCGAGGCCGGCACCGTCGAACTGCGCCGCGTCGCCTACGACATCAGCGAAGCCCAGCGCCGCATCCGCGCGGCGGGGCTGCATTCGCGGCTCGCAGAACGGTTGTCGGTTGGAAGATGAAGATCATCGTAGATCGTAAATTGTAAATCGTAGATAGCATCGATCATCGTCGATCGGATCGATCATCGATTATCGAGAACGTCTATTGGGGTTGCGAGAGGTTCCTTCGCGTGCTTGAGCTGTCTCGCGCGACCTCGCCAGGATGCGCGTGAGCTGGCGGCCCTCGTCGAGCAGGCGACCGGCTTCGGCGTCGCGGATGGTGCCGTCGCGGTAGAGAAGCTCGAGCCAGCCTACGGCCTCATCGGTCTCTTCGAGTGCGAGCGACAGCTTGGCCGTGAATTCGCGGTGCGAACGGGCGATTTGTGCTGAGCGGTAGTTGGCCGCGGCCGAATCCGCCGCCCGCTTCAATTGGTCTGCCCTGCTTGCAGTTTCGCGCCGGCGATACAACGGGCCCACGGCGTGTCCGATGTCGACAACCCACGCCACGATGCGCTCGCGCAACTCTTGTGGATTCATGCTTCGAGTCACAGCATCTCCCGTGCCCGCACGTTTTCGCGAGAACAGGGCTGTGAGCCTCTGAAACAGCAGCACGGAAGTGCGGAGACGCGAGCAGAAACCGCGTACTCGAACGATATCAGCCGCCTCGACCGGACCGACCCAATCGACGATCTCGATAATCGATGATCGATCCGATCGCCGCTTTTCGATGCGACTTACGATCTACGATTTACGACCTACGATGAACGCCCCGTCGCTCGCGCGAAGCGCGCGCGTCTTCCGCCGCCCGATTCGCCAGCACCCATCCGATGATGATGCCGACCAGCAGAACGGCTGGAATGAAGATGAAGTGCGCGGACGTCATGTTGCCGAAGTTCATCGCCGCCCGTCCTTGTCTCCCGCGACGCGCGTGCGGAGTGACGCGAGTTCGAGTTCGATGCGGGCCTGGCGGCGTCGCAGCGACCAGATGTAGCCGATGAGAATCAGCCACACAAGCGCGTACGCGCCCATGACCATTGGCGCGGCGGGCAGCGATTCGACGATGTCGACGGACGGATCGACCGAAACGAAGCCGTCGGTCGGCTCCTGAACGGCAGCGCCGGACAGCGCCGGCAGCAGCATGAGGACGGCCGCAACGGCCGCACGCAGGACTCGCATCATTCCACTCCGCTTTCGAAATGCAGTTCGTCGAGCGCCTCGCGCTGCGCTTCGAGGCGCACACGCGCTGCGAGCAGCGCCCCGTAGAGCAGCAGGAACGCCACCACGCACCACCAGAAGGCCTCGCGCATGCCCGGCCCGAGGCTGGGCACCACGTTCGTCGTCGGATGCACGGTGCGCCAGATATTGACCGACCAGTAGACGAACGGCACGTTCGCCATGCCGAACAGCGCGACAGCCCCGCCGAGCGTCTCCGACCCGACGCCGCCGTACTGCCGCAGCAACAGGAATGCCACGAAGATGAGCCACATCACGAGCGTGATCGTGAGCCGCGCGTCCCACTGCCACCAGACACCCCAGGCCTTGCGCGCCCAGATGGGGCCGGTCACGAGGACGATGGCGCCGAAGACGACGACGAGTTCGGCGGCTGCAC
>Ga0079224_100005895_pt1 | contig 16151 bp, 20 predicted proteins | sample Stecom2015_FD_80414 | JGI IMG/M metagenome (GOLD analysis project Ga0079224, IMG submission 80414) | Agricultural soil microbial communities from Utah to study Nitrogen management - Steer compost 2015 | ecosystem: Environmental > Terrestrial > Soil > Agricultural land | place: USA: Utah...
ATTTCCATATTTTCACTGATTTGTATAACCGGACGATTTTAAGCGTATATGAATATACTTCTTTTCTGCCAGAAACGGTCCACGATAAAATGGATGAAGTAATTTTTCAGATTGAACATTCCCTGGATGAACTGCTTTCCAACCTAATCGGCGGTTTTACCGGGATTTTCGATGCCATTGTTATGTTTACCGTTATTCCTGTACTCGTCTTTTATTTTTTAAAAGACTTTAAAAAAATGAAAGCATATTTTCAGCGCTTCATTCCCAAAAAGTATCGCAACCGAACGGTAATGGTGCTCCATGCGATTGATGATAGTCTAGGGAAATATATAAGAGGACAGCTCCTCGTTTGTCTTTTTGTCGGTTTAGCATCACTCATATTTTTTAAGCTATTAAAATTAAAATATGCTTTACTTCTCGCTGTCATTATGGCTATAACGAATCTTATTCCTTATTTTGGACCGATTATTGGCGCCATTCCTGCTGCGATTATCACTTTTTCCACGACGGAGTCCATTCAGATTATTTTTTTCCTGCTCTTGGGAATTTTTATTATCCAGCTTATCGAAGGGAATTTATTATCTCCGTATATCGTCGGCAAAAGTGTGGCGATTCACCCGGCTGCAATTATCTTTGCTTTAATCCTCGGCTCCAATTTATTCGGGGTTGCCGGAATGGTCCTTGCCGTACCTGTTCTAACCGTCATTCGGGTAATCGTAAATCATCTTTTGACGCTTCCTGCCAATGATTGACAATTTCTTTGAATTTCATTATACTGGAAACCAGTAAAATTGAATCATTACAACACGCTGAAAGTGAAGAGTACATGATAACCTTCGTTTTATAGAGAGGGATTTCTCGGCTGAAAAAATCCTAAACGAAAATCATGGAAGCTACACTGGAGTGCGGCTAATCCCCGCCGGTTGCAGACCGTTATCCGAATGAAGTGATGAATGTGAAGCATTCATAATTAGGGTGGTACCGCGATGAAATCTCGTCCCTGCAGAAAGCAGAGAGGAGATTTTATTAATGGAAAAAATTAATCCACGAAGGAGGAAATAGATAAAATGAAAAAGCTGTCTTCAGCTCAAGTGCGACAAATGTTTATCGACTTTTTTAAAGAAAAAGGCCATCGGGTGGAACCGAGCGCATCGGTAATTCCGGTGGATGTCCCGTCATTGCTTTGGATTAATAGTGGAGTGGCCACATTGAAAAAATATTTCGATGGCCGGGTAATTCCGGAAAACCCAAGGATTGTCAATGCCCAAAAATCCATCCGGACGAACGATATTGAAAATGTCGGATATACGGCAAGACATCATACGTTTTTTGAAATGCTGGGGAATTTCTCCATAGGGGATTATTTTAAAAAAGAAGCAATTGAATGGGCATGGGAATTTTTGACTGATGAGAACTGGCTCGGCCTAGATCCCGATCGGCTGTCTGTGACAGTTCATCCGGAAGATGATGAGGCGTACGATATATGGCTAAATACGATTGGATTGCCAAAGGAAAGAATTATTCGTCTGGAAGAAAATTTCTGGGACATCGGGGAAGGACCAAGCGGACCGAACACTGAAATTTTCTACGACCGGGGAGAACAATATGGAAATAACCCGGATGATCCGGAGCTCTATCCAGGCGGTGAAAATGGCCGTTACTTAGAAATATGGAATCTCGTCTTCTCCCAATTTAATCATAATCCGGACGATACGTATACACCGCTTCCAAAGAAAAATATTGATACTGGTATGGGCTTGGAACGGATTGTATCTGTACTTCAAGATGTGCCAACAAATTTTGAAACGGATCTCTTTATGCCAATCATTGAGGAAACGGAAAAACTGGCAAACCAAAAGTATGGGAGCAGTACAGAAGGGGATACCGCCTATAAAGTTATTGCAGATCATATTCGTACAGTCAGCTTTGCCATTGGCGATGGTGCTGTGCCTTCCAACGAAGGCCGGGGATATGTGTTAAGAAGATTAATTCGCCGTGCCGTCCGCTTCGCAAAAGAAATTGGCATCGATCGCCCTTTCATGTTTGAACTCGTGGAAACCGTCGGTGCAATTATGAAAGATTTCTACCCGGAAGTGCTGGAGAAGAAAGATTTCATCGCGAAAATGATTAAAGCTGAGGAAGAAAGATTTCATGAAACGTTACACGAAGGTTTGCAAATGCTGACAAATATTCTGGAAGAAGGAAGGGAAAAAGGCACTAGGGTCATTCCAGGAGAACATGCTTTTCGTCTATACGATACGTATGGATTTCCGATTGAACTGACGAAGGAATATGTGGAAAAAGAAGGATTTACCATTGATGAAAATGGATTTCAAAAGGAAATGGAGAAACAAAGGGAACGGGCGCGAAAGGCAAGGCAAAAAGTTGATTCGATGCAAGTACAAGATGAGAAATTTGCCAATTTGGATGCAGAAAGTGAATTCGTCGGTTACGATAACTTCGAAGTGTCAACGACGATTACCGCCATCATTGACGATGAAGATAATGAAAAGGAACTATATTTGCTTTTAAAGGAAACACCTTTTTACGCGGAAAGCGGAGGACAGATTGCCGACCGGGGCTGGATTTATACAGACAGCGCCAAGGCATACGTGAAAGATGTGCAAAAATCACCGAAAGGTCAGCACCTGCATCGAGTTGTGATGGAAAAAGGCACGTTCCAGACAGGAGATTTGGTGCAAGCAGCGATCGATACGGAATTCCGCAATTCCATCATCAAAAACCATACAGCAACACACTTGCTGCATCAGGCGTTAAAGGATGTTCTCGGTAATCATGTCAATCAGGCCGGTTCTCTTGTTACACCAGAACGATTGCGATTTGATTTTTCCCATTTTCAGCCGGTTACAATGGAAGAACTGGAAAGAATTGAACAAATCGTCAATGAAAAAATATGGGAAGCAATATCATTGGAGATTGACTATAAACCGCTAGAAGAAGCGAAAGAAATGGGAGCAATGGCCCTCTTTGGCGAAAAATACGGGGATATTGTTCGGGTCGTTCAGATTGACAACTATAGTATCGAACTATGCGGCGGCTGCCATGTAAATAACACCTCAGAAATCGGATTGTTCAAGATCATATCGGAAAGCGGAATTGGTGCAGGAACCCGCAGAATCGAAGCAGCAACGAGTAAATTTGCCTTTGAGCTGCTGGCGGATAAAGTTCGCTTGCTTAAACAGTTGGCGCAAATGATAAAGGCTCCGGAAGGAAAAGTGCTGGAAAGGTTAACAACTTTGCAGCAAGAATTAAAACAGTTACAGAAAGAAAACGAGTCGATGCGGGCTAAGTTAGCAAATTCCCAAGTTTCCAGCTTGCTGGAGCAAGCAGAAAAAATCGGGGATATTGCAGTAGTAGCTGAAAAAGTTGCCGTCAAAGATATGAATGAGCTCCGGAAAATGGTCGATGAGCTAAAACAGAAAATTTCGTCGGGCATTATCTTATTGGCAGCAGAAACTAACGGCAAAGTGCAGCTGGCAGCAGGGGTTACGAAGGATTTAACAGACAAATATCATGCAGGAAAGATTATTAAACAAGCTGCCGAAATTTGCGGCGGCGGCGGTGGCGGCCGAGTTGACATGGCTCAAGCCGGCGGAAAAGATCCGTCTAAAATTGCCGATGCTCTCGCACAGACAAAATCATTCATTGCCGAAGCAAACGAATAATGCATAGATAATTTCCGTACTATTAATAATTGTAAATTCATGGTAAACTATAATGTAATAATTACAGCAATCGTGGAAAGATCTGCACCAGATGTTTAAAGAAACGGGGTGTCAAAATGAGTTCGATGGATAAAACGATGAAATTTAATTTTTCAGATGAACCATTTGAACAGAATTTAAAAGAAATATTATTTACCGTACATGAAGCGCTGCAGGAAAAAGGATATAATCCAATAAACCAAATTGTCGGTTATTTACTGTCAGGAGATCCGGCATACATCCCTAGATATAACGATGCAAGGAACCTGATCCGCAAAGTGGAGCGGGACGAAGTAATTGAAGAATTGGTAAAGTTTTATCTAGAGCAGCATAAGAAGAGAGAGCGATAAATGAAAATTATTGGCTTTGATGTCGGTTCAAAAACAATTGGTGTGGCGATCAGTGATGCCCTTGGATGGACAGCCCAAGGATTGAAGACGATTCAGTGGGATGAAGGAAACATTCATTCCGCCGATGAAGAGCTGAAAAAAATAATAAATGAACATGGAATTGGAAAAGCTATTGTTGGTCTGCCAAAAAATATGAATGGCACCATTGGCGAACGCGGCGAAGCGAGTAAAAAGTTTGCGGAGCACATCGAAAAGACCTTTCAAATTCCTGTCGTACTTTGGGACGAAAGACTATCGACAATGGCTGCGGAGCGAATATTGTTGGAGGCTGACGTCAGCCGCAAAAAGAGAAAAAAAGTTATCGACAAAATGGCGGCAGCCATCATTTTGCAAAGTTATTTAGACCAACAATAAATGAGGTGACATTGTGGTATTTGATAAACATGAACGGATTATCGTTCCCGATGAAAACGGGGATGAACATTTATTTGAAGTGTTTTTTACATTCCATATCGATCAGACGAATCAGTCCTATGTAGCTATGGTTCCTGTAGAACAGCTGAATGACGAAGAAATGGAATTATATGCATTTCGATATGAAGCAAATGATAAAGACGACTTTTCTCTCTTTCCAATTGAATCTGATGAAGAATGGGATATGGTCGAAGAGATGCTCAATACTTTGGCAGATGAAGACTTATTAGATGCATAAATTTAAGCTGATGTCGAAGTGGACATCAGCTTATCTTTTTATGAACAGGTGACAATGATATTGACATTTTTCAACAAAAACAATGGATTGTCCATACTATTTTTAGTATAATGAACCCGGTGAAAGGGGGAAAAAGGATGTCCAATGACGATAGAAAAACAAGCTTTATGAACAATCTGAGAAAACAAAGAGAAGAAGCGAAGATTGTGCGCAAAATTGTTTTTATTATTATCCTTGCGTTAACTATTTTGATGATATCTGGCGGCATAATTGGCTATTTATACATAAAAAATGCCTTGGAACCAGTTGATCCGGACAGTGAGGAACAAATTGAAGTTGAAATTCCGTTAGGTTCTTCGGCATCAGCTATTGCTAACATTTTAGAGGAAAATGGCGTAATTAAAAACGGTTTAATTTTTCGCTTTTATATTAAATTAAATAATATAACCGATTTCCAGGCCGGAAACTATGTATTTACGAAATCGATGCATTTGGATGAAATTATCGAAAACCTGCAAACGGGCAAGCTTCTGCTGGAACCGATTTATACCGTTACCATTCCTGAAGGATTGACCATCGAGCAAATAGCGGAACGATTTGCTGAAGTATTGCCGTTTTCTAAAGAAGAATTTTTAGAAGTCGTAAATGATGAGGAGTACATCCGACAGTTAATGCAAATGTTCCCGACGATTTTGACGGAGGACATTTTGGATGAGGATATCATTACTCCTTTAGAAGGTTATTTATTTGCTGCTACTTATGATTTCTATGAAGAATCACCGACCATTCAATCGGTTGTGGAAGAAATGCTCCGTCAAACGGAACTCGTCGTAACCCCTTATATGGAAGCAATTGACGAAAAGGGGCTTACCATTCATGAAGCGATCACCTTTGCTTCCATCGTAGAAAAGGAAACCGGCCATAAAGATCAGCGGGATCAAATAGCTGGAGTATTTTACAATCGACTCGAAGAGGGTATGCCGCTGCAGACAGATCCGACGGTAGCTTACGCCCTTGGCATGCATTTGGAAAAAACGTTAATTGAACATACGGAAACCGAGTCACCTTATAATACGTACCATATTGAAGGTTTGCCTGTCGGTCCAATTGCCAACTTTGCAAAAAGTTCGCTCGAGGCAGTGGTGAACCCGGTAGAATCGGACTATTTGTATTTCCTGCATGATAAGGATGGAAATATTCATTTTGCGAAAACTTATGAAGAACATATGGAAAATCATAAACGATATATAAAGTAAGGGAAATGTGATGAAATATCACATTTTCCTTGTTTTTACACGAAATGAGGGTTAACATGGACGAAAATTGGAGCAATTATATCCAATCATTATTGCCCGCAAAAGAAAAGTGGGTGGCGGAGCTGGAGAAAACTGCAATAGAAGAACGAATACCGATAATGGACACAGAAAGTTTGCATTTTCTATTGCAATTAATTCGAATGAAGGAACCGAAAAACATTTTAGAAATCGGAACCGCAATCGGATATTCGGCACTCCGCATGGCGGCTGCCTCTCCCGGAAGCCATATAGTTACGATTGAGAAAGATGTGAATCGGTATGTCCAGGCAAAAGAAAATGTGGAACGGTTGCAAAAAAATGAGCAGATCGAAATCATTCCCGGCGATGCTTTAGAAATTATGGAAAGCCTTGCCAAGGAGAAACGACTTTTTGATGTCATTTTCATTGATGCAGCAAAAGGGAAATACCGGCAGTTTTTCCAATTGGCGACTCCTATATTGGCGCCGAAAGGAATTATTATCAGCGACAATGTGTTATTTCGCGGATTTGTGCTGGAGGGAGCAGCAGTACCAGCCAGATATAAAAATCTCGTCAATAAACTGAAGCAATATAATGAATGGGTGATGTCCCATCCATCCTTTCACACCTCCATACTTCCTATCGGTGACGGGGTTGCTGTCAGCCAGCATATTGAAAGAGAAGAGGGAATAGAAACATGAAAAGAAAACCAGTTGTCATTGGTGTTGCCGGGGGCAGCGGCAGCGGCAAGACGTCGGTGACCCGATCCATCTGCCGGCGCATTTCCAGTGAATGTATTGTAGTGTTGGAACAGGATGATTATTATAAAGACCAAAGCCATCTTTCCTTTGAAGAACGGCTAAAGACGAATTATGATCATCCTTCCGCTTTTGATAACGATTTGCTTATTGCCCATCTTCAACAACTAATCAACTATCAGCCCATTTACCGGCCAGTATATGATTACACAGTTCATACCCGCCGGGAGGAAACGGTGCTGGTGGAACCGAAGGATGTTATCATTGTGGAAGGAATTTTAGTCTTAGGTGAACCGCGACTGACTGCAATGATGGATATGAAAGTGTTTGTTGATACGGATGCAGATATCCGTATTATCCGCCGGATTTTACGGGATACGAAGGAACGGGGAAGGAATTTGGATTCGGTTATACGGCAATATGTGGAGAAGGTGAGGCCTTCCCATATACAATTTGTTGAACCGACAAAGAAGTTTGCAGATGTTATCATACCGGAAGGCGGAGAAAACGCAGTAGCAATCGATATGATCGCCTCTAAAATTGAAAGTGTTTTGGGAAAAAATAATTAAGGCAAAAAGTATTGATTATTTCTTGAAAGTTTGCCATAGTATTGATTAGTATCTTTTAATTCCTGCAAGGAAGCGAATGAAATCGCTTTTATAAGAATACACTGGCTGTAAACGGTTTTTTTCATAACCCGGAAATATTACGGTCATATGCTAAAGGAGTGTTTATATGTCATTAGAGAAAAAATATTATATGACAAAAGAGGGGAAAGAAAAATTAGAAAAAGAGCTTGAATACTTAAAAACAGAGAGAAGACAAGAGGTTGTGGAACGGATTAAAATTGCCCGCGGTTTTGGCGACTTGTCTGAGAACTCTGAATATGATGCAGCCAAAGATGAACAAGCTTTTGTGGAACAGCGGATTACCCAGCTTGAAAAAATGATTCGCAACGCCGTCATTATTGAGAATGATGAAAATAATAAAAATACAGTTTCCTTAGGAAAATCGGTTACGTTTATCGAGCTTCCTGACGGGGAAGAAGAAACATATACGATTGTCGGAAGTGCAGAAGCCGATCCATTTGAAGGAAAGATTTCGAACGATTCCCCGATGGCAAAGAGTTTGCTTGGCAAAGAGGTTGGTTCGGAAGTAACTGTTTCGACACCCGGCGGGGATATTCAAGTGAAAATCATAAAAGTCGAATAATGGACCTTCGTTTTCATTGCAATTTATGTTTCATTTTTTTACAATTTAAAGCATAAAAACAAGAAGCAGGATCATCGCATCCTGCTTTTCTGTTTGGAAGACTTTTAGATCAAAATGTATAGACGTGGATGGAAGTTCATACATTGTTTGTACAGCAAACTTCGCCAGATATGGTAAAATATTCGGCAAGGAGGTTTCGTTTATGTATAGCCGTTCGAGGCGCAATAAACTGCAGAAGCGAAAGAGAAATAAAAAATTAATCCGTGTCTTCTCGGTTTTGGCGATTGTCCTATTTCTTGGAGTCTTGGGAACGTGGATTTTTGGAGGAGAGGATAAAGAAAATAAAGCTAAGGAAGAAACGAAAGAAAACGATACAGTTTCTTCCCAGCCGGAGGAATCTTCTGATGAAGTAGTAATTGTGGAAGAAGACTCGGAAAAAGAGGACAATATGGAAGCAACTCAAGAAGAGGAAACAGAAGAAGTTTCTCAAGACACTGGCAGCAGCCTGCAAAAGGAGAGAGTAGAGTCAACGGATCCGTTAGTCGTTGAAGCATATGTCGCCAATTGGCAGCCGGTCGGGACGGAACAGGCAGGCCCTCATACGATCGATTATGACGACGGATCTCAGGACCGGATTGAAATGCGCAAGGCGATCATTGCTGCAACAAATTTGCCGGAAGATAATCTTATTGAATGGTGGATAGGCAGGGACGGAGATCAAGCTGTCGTTGCAACGGTGTCAGACAAGGAAGAAACAGAAATATACCGTGTTTATTTATCCTGGATTGATGGCGAAGGATGGCAGCCGACAAAAGTGGAACGCTTGAGAGAAAACGACAAAAAATAGCAGTTGGAGGTAAATGGATGGTTATTGGCATTATTGGAGCAATGGATGAAGAAATTGAAATTCTATTAAAGGAAATGAAAAACAAAGAAGATATTACGGTTGCTAATTGTTTGTTTGTCAAAGGGTATTTATCCGACAAAGAGGCAGTGTTGTTAAAATCCGGAATCGGAAAAACAAATGCTGCAATGTCAACAACGATTTTACATGAACGGTTTGCGCCGTCGTTAATCATTAATACGGGATCGGCAGGAGGATTTCAAGAACATTCCAATGTCGGAGATATCGTCATTTCTACAGAAGTCGTCTATCATGACGTGGACGTAACTGCTTTCGATTATGCTCTCGGACAAGTTCCGGGAATGCCTGCAGCCTTTCAAAGCGATTCCCGATTAGTTCAGATAGCTACAGATGCAGTAAAAAAACTCAAACTTCCTTATGCTAAGGGAATGGTTGCTACCGGAGATTCGTTCATGGCGGACCCGGACCATGTTGCAGCGGTTAAAAAAAATTTTCCAGACCTCATAGCAGCAGAAATGGAAGCAGCAGCAATCGCCCAAGTCTGCTACCAGTATAACGTCCCCTTTGTTGTTCTCCGTGCATTATCAGACATAGCCGGAAAAGAATCTTCGGTAACGTTCGATGAATTTTTGGAAACAGCGGCTAAAAACGCTTCAACGATTGTGATGGAAATGGTAAAAAAGCTGGGAGAGTAATGCTGGCAAAAAACTTGGCCGGAACTGACTAATAGGAACCGGCCAACATCATTTTATGTTTTGCAATTCTTTGCAGCTATGTTTTCTCTTTTCGTTCTTTACGGTAATATTCATGGAATACTTTCATTAACGCTCTTTTTTCGATCCGGGACACGTAACTTCGGGAAATATTTAATTTTTTTGCGATTTCCCTTTGGGTCATCTCCTGTGTATTGTTTAAACCGTAACGGTACATAATGACTTCCCTTTCGCGGGGATCAAGAATGGAGAAAAATTCCTGCATTTTTTCAATTTCCATATTTAATTGAATGTATTCGATAATGTTTTCATTTTCTGCTTCTAAAATATCGATTAAGCTGATTTCGTTTCCTTCTTTATCCTGACCGATCGGGTCATGGAGGGAGACGTCTTTTTTTACCTTTTTTAATGAACGCAAATGCATAAGTATTTCATTTTCGATACAGCGGGCCGCATAGGTGGCAAGCTTTGTTCCTTTGTCGGGAGAATAACTTTCCACTCCTTTAATCAATCCGATCGTGCCAATGGAAATTAAATCTTCCATATCTTCTCCCGTATTTTCGAACTTTTTTACAATATGCGCCACTAAACGCAAATTATGTTCAATCAGTTTGTTACGGGCTTCTTTGCTCCCGTTCTCCATTTCTTTGATATATTTCATTTCGTCATCAGGGGGTAACGGCTGGGGAAATGCGTGGTTTTTAACATAGGAGACAAAAAAAAGGGCTTCTTTCACAATCATCGCTAAGACAGTGAGTATGCCGGACAAATACATTCACCTCCTAAGTTAAGTACTGTGAAGATACAAGTACAGCACTGGCTGGGTATTTGCCTATATTCCATTGTTATGAGAGTGGAGGTGGTTTCGTGTCTGTCCATACAACAATTGTGGCCATCATATTTAGAAAGCCGAAAAATAATTAACCCTTATCCTGTGGGATAAGAGCAAAATTTGCTATATATGCTACCTTCCTTGTTTCTTGTTCAAAATTAAGTGGGATAACGACCTTCTATGAATCTCGTCTTCAATTAAGGATATAAAATCAGGGCTAAGCTTTAAGCGGGTTGCCGTGAAATAGGACTCGATGAGCAAATCATCGGATAAGTGTTCCATCCTTGCGCCCTCCTAAAAATTTTTAAATTCTAACTCAAAACAAGTTATTTATAATTTAACATGATTCAAATTAATGGACAAGATTCAACTTATCTACACTCGCTTGTAGATAAGTTGTGTATAAAATGTCTAAAATGCTCTAAAAATCGCAAATCTATCGTGTTGATAATGTGAATAAACTTATCCACAACTCAAAAAATATCGAGAAATGTCGAACGATTTTCAAGAAAAACAGTCATTTTCTATAAAAATGAAACATAAAATAGTCCCTTTTCCAACTGCAACTGAATTTAGCTAAAGCTTTTCTTTACTCCCATTCTATTGTAGGATTAGAATTGTATAATTGTCATTAGTCTAGAGGTGTAACGATTGAAGAATCTGATGTTGCCAAATGAATTTGCCAAAAGTATTTTTGAAATTACGCCAGAAAAATTACATAATGAAGGCATTCGGGGAATTATTACCGATCTCGATAATACATTAGTGCCTTGGGATATGAAAGAAGCGACACCAGAAGTACAAGACTGGTTTCAGAAAATGAAGGAAAATAATATAAAAGTAACGATTCTTTCCAATAATAATCGGGAAAGAGTAACCTTCTTTGCCGAACCGCTAAAAGCAAAATACATGTATAGCGCAAAAAAGCCCCTCAGAAAGGCATTTTTAAAGGCGGCAAAAGAAATGGAACTTAAAAAGGAAGAAATTGTCGTCATCGGTGATCAGCTGTTGACCGATGTACTTGGCGGGAATATGGCTGGCTTAAAGACGATATTAGTTGTACCGATTGTCGAAACGGACGGGAAAATTACGAAAATCAATCGAAAAATTGAACGATTTATTTTTAGGCAATTGCGGAAAAAAGGGAAAATCAGCTGGGAGGAATAAATTTGGAAACCATTTTCTGTAATGGATGCGGCATTCAAATACAAACAACAGATCCGGAAAAATTAGGTTATGCACCAAGCAGTTCCCTTAATCGGGATACAATTCTTTGCCAAAGATGTTTCCGTTTAAAACATTATAATGAAATTCAGGATATCTCCATGTCCGATGAAGACTTTATGCAGCTTGTCAGTTCCATTAGTGAAGAGGAAGGATTAGTCGTATATATTATCGATATATTTGATGTCAGCGGAAGTTTCATCCCGGGAATTAACCGCATTGTCGGAAACCATCCGATCATACTTGTCGGCAACAAGGTAGATTTATTGCCGAAGTCGGTGAATAAGCAAAAACTCATCCAATGGCTGCGTTCCCAGGCAAAAGAAGCGGGAATAAAGGCAGAAGATGTCTTTTTAATTTCCTCCAAAAAAGGATTTGGCATGGACGAACTGGCAGCTTCTATGGAAGCGCACCGCAAAAATAAAAATATCTATATTGTCGGCACAACCAACGTCGGCAAATCGACCTTTATTAATCGGCTGATTCAAAGGTCTACTGGAGATAATGATGTCATAACGACATCCTATTTTCCCGGGACAACTTTAGGCTTCATCAAGATTCCTCTGGATGATGCCAGTGCAATCATCGACACCCCGGGGATTATTAATAAGCAGCAAATTGTTCATTATCTGTCAGAAGAGGACTTAAAAATTATCACACCAAAGAAAGAAATTAAGCCGAAGGTGTATCAGCTCAACTCGCAACAGACGCTGTTTTTTGGAGGTTTGGCCCGGATTGACTTTTTAAAAGGAGAAAGGCAATCTTTCGTCTGTTATTTTTCCAACGATTTGAACATCCACCGGACAAAACTGGAAAAAGCAGATGAATTATATGAAAATCATGTTACGAAACTGCTTTCACCGCCTAATGAATTGACACTAAAACGATTGCCGCCGCTGGAAGAGAGGACGTTTCGCATTGGGGAAGAAAAGACGGATATCGTTTTTCCCGGACTCGGTTGGGTCAGCCTTTCAGGAAGTGCATTAACAGTGCGAGTCTTTAGCCCGAAAGGTGTTCCGGCAATTATTAGAAAATCGATTATTTAGGGAGAGGAAAAGAATGAAATTTCAATTAATAGGTTACCCGATTCAGCATTCCTTGTCTCCATGGATACATGGAGAGTTTTTGAGAAAGGCTAAGATGGAAGGGAACTATACGATTAACGAAATAAAACGAAAAGAAGACCTCCCTTTCCAGCTGGAGGAGATGAAAGAAAAGGGCGTTACCGGTTTTAATGTGACAGCACCATACAAACAGGCTATTATCCCATATCTCGATGAATTGGATATTGCCGCTCGTGAGATTGGGGCAGTGAATACCGTTCATTTAAAAAGCGGCAGATGGATAGGGTATAATACGGATGGTTTGGGATATGTCCGTTCGTTAAAGGTGAAATATCCGGAAGAGATGGCGGACCATTCATTAAAGATTCTGCTTATCGGTGCCGGCGGTGCTGCAAGAGGAATTTTTTACGCTCTCTCCTCCGAAGGGTATCAGCATATTGATATTGCCAATCGTACTGCAGAAAAAGCAGAGGAGATTGCAAAACTAGGAAAATCATGGACTGTTTCCAATGTATATACTTTGGAAAAAGCAGAGCAAATGCTGAATCAGTATGATTTGATCATCCAGACGACTTCCGTTGGGATGAAGCCTGAAGCAGACCAGGCAATTTTTTCGATTTCCTCGCTAAAACCGGGAACCATTGTGAGCGATATCGTTTATCAGCCCATTTTAACCCGATTTTTGCAGATGGCAATGGAGAATAAGGCGAAAGTCCATTACGGCCATACGATGCTTTTATATCAGGCCCAATTAGCCTTTGAAATTTGGACAGGAATTACCGTCTCCCTGGATGACATGGATGAACAACTGCAACGTATTTTGGAAGGAAGATGAACATGCTAACTGGAAAGCAAAAACGATTTCTGCGGTCGGAAGCACATCATTTAAAGCCGATATTTCAAGTAGGAAAAGATGGCGTCAATGAGAATATGATTAAGCAAATCGGAGATGCCCTGGAAAAACGAGAATTGTTAAAGGTGAGCGTGTTGCAAAACTGCTTGGAAGATAAACATACGGTAGCAGAACAGCTTGCTTTCGGCACTTCCAGTGAAGTTGTGCAAATTATTGGAAATAATATCGTCTTATATAAAGAATCGAAGGAAAACAAAAGGATTGAATTGCCATAAGGAGAAGGACATGAGAAAGATCGGCATACTTGGAGGAACCTTTGACCCGCCCCATATCGGCCACCTTATCATAGCAGAGGAAGTGCGCATCGCATTAAAATTGGAGGAAATCTGGTTTATCCCTACGTATACTCCTCCCCATAAGGAGGAGGCAAAAACTACTGCCAGAGACCGTGTGCAAATGACAGAAATTGCCATTTCAGCAAATCCGCATTTTCGCCTGCAAACCGTTGAAGTAGAACGGTCCGGCAAGTCGTATACGATTGATACAATCAAACAATTTCGCAACGAATATCCGGATGTTGATTTTTATTTCATAATCGGTGCGGATATGGTTGAATATTTGCCCCATTGGCATCGAATTGAAGAACTGGTTCAGCTTGTAAAATTCGTCGGTGTAAAGCGGTCGGGTTACGAACTAAAGACAAATTATCCTTTTATTGAAGTGGAAATTCCGGCAATTGATATTTCATCGTCTCTTTTAAGGGAAAGACTGCGGAACGGGATAGAGTCCCGCTATCTCATTCCCGATTCAGTTTATGCGTATATAAGGGAGAAGGGGTTATATGAAGTGTGAAGAAGCGATCGGCATTGTAAAAAAATATTTGCCAGAGAAACGTTTACAGCATACACTACGAGTAGCGGATACTGCTGCACTCCTGGCTGACAAATATTTTGCTGACAAAGAAAAGGCAGTTCTTGCAGCAATTTTCCATGATTATTGCAAATATCGGCCATTGGAAGAAATGAAGCGGTGTATTATCGAAAGTGATTTGCCGAAAGATTTGCTGGAATATCATCCCGAATTGTGGCATGGTCCTGTTGCTGCAGTTTTAATCGCCCGGGAGCACGGAATTCAGGATAGAGAAATCCGGCTGGCGATTCAGTATCATACGACGGGAAGGGCACATATGTCCTTATTGGAAATGATTGTTTTTTTGGCGGACTATATTGAGCCTGGAAGGAATTTTCCCGGTGTAGAGGAAGTCCGTGCGATGGCAGAAAAAGACATAATTCAGGCTTGTTATCAAGCCTCAAAAAATACGATACAACATTTAATGCGTAAGGGTGAGCCTATCTACCCGGATACATTTTATGCATATAATGATCTTACAAAACGATTAAATGGAGGTAGTGTATTTGGTAGAAAATAAAAAAATCGTTCAGCTTGCAGCGGAAGCATGTGACGATAAGCTTGCGGAAGACATTATTGCTTTAGATATGAAAAACGTTTCCCTAATCGCAGATTATTTCCTTATTTGCCACGGCAACAATGAACGGCAAGTGCAATCGATTGCAAAGGAAATAAAAGACCGCCTGGAAGAAGAGGGCATCCATGTGAAGAGAATGGAAGGTTTTGAACAGGCGAGATGGGTATTAGTTGATATTGGTGATGTAGTATGTCACATTTTCCATAAAGATGAGCGGAATTACTATAATTTGGAACGGCTTTGGGGAGACGCTGCCCGCATTCCGTTACAAATCGGAATGGAAGGATAAGCATGGCGTACTACCAATTAGCGTCTGTCTATGACCGTTTTATGAAGGAAGCCCCGTACAGCCGCTGGGTCGACTTTACGAAGGCAATCATTGGGAACAGGCCTTATCTTCGTATTGCCGATTTAGGCTGCGGCACCGGCGAAATCGCTATTCGTCTTGCAAAAGAAGGCTATCATGTGACAGGTGTAGATTCGTCACGTGATATGCTTACCGTCGCTGATCAAAAAGCCTATGATGAAAAAGTGGATATCCAGTGGGTTTGCCAAGATATTCGGGAGCTCAACGGCTTGGAGAACATCGATGTATGTGTCAGCTACTGTGACGTGATAAACTACATAACGGAAGAAAAGGATTTAGCCGTTGTGTTTGACCGGGTATATGCTTCCCTTGCGAGGGAAGGTTTATTTATGTTCGATATCCATTCGCTAGATCATGTCAGTAACCATTATATCAATCATACTTTTGCCGATGTAATGGAGGATGTATCCTACATTTGGTTTTGTCGTGAAGGCGCTGAGCCGGGGGAAATGTTTCATGACCTTACGATTTTTGTAAAGAATGGTGCCTTATATCAGCGATTTGATGAAATCCATCATCAGCGGACTTATCCTGTACATTTTTATGAACGCTTGCTGGAAAAAGCCGGGTTTGAAAATATATCGGTATATTATGATTTTTCATTGACGAAGGAGCCTGCGAAAACACCAGAGAGAATTTTCTATGTTGCAGAAAAAATACCGGAGTAATACTCCGGTATTTTTTTATGAAAAGAAGGGTTTTGTGAATTTTTGTCG
>Ga0079224_100005896_pt1 | contig 16149 bp, 12 predicted proteins | sample Stecom2015_FD_80414 | JGI IMG/M metagenome (GOLD analysis project Ga0079224, IMG submission 80414) | Agricultural soil microbial communities from Utah to study Nitrogen management - Steer compost 2015 | ecosystem: Environmental > Terrestrial > Soil > Agricultural land | place: USA: Utah...
GTGGGTGGGTATGCGCCTATTGTAGCGAATTGAGTGACACATGACACAGGTTCGGGTTAGAATCACGGGCTGGGTTGTCTCCGTAGCTCAACTGGATAGAGCACCCGCCTTCTATGCGGGTGGTTGTGGGTTCAAGTCCCGCCGGAGGCACCACACCAGAATACTTTAAGTGATATATAGCTATGCAAAACCCCGCAAAGTCAACGAATCGCGGGGTTTTTTTGTTGCCTTTGCATTGACCATCCGCTGTGCCGCCCGGGGAGAGGCTCTACATTATTTGACAGGGCCATTCCCGGAACCGCCGACTCCGTCAACTCGCACCTGCTGCAATTTCACTGATAAATCTCTTTGCGACAGGAGACAGCGAGCGTCCTTGCCTGGTGATCAAACCAATCGGGCGCGTCACCGGACCTTCCATCGCAACCGCTGTTAATCCCTGCATATCCAGTAGCTTCAAAGTAAGCCGGGGAATGGTCGTTATACCAAGCCCTGCGCGAACCATCGCAGCCACCGCCGGAATACTCGGGTATTCCAGTCCATCAGGCACGTCCAGCCCACGTCCCAGGAACGCGGCATCGGTAATGGGTCGAATACTACTGCGGCGAGCAGCCTGCAGAAAAGGCGCCTGTGCGAATACAGACCACTGAACCGACGCTTGCGATGCAAGCTCGTGGTCATTGCGGCAGAGCAGAACAAAGGGATCATCCAGCAAATGGATATAACGAAATGGCTCCTGTTGTTTCGGTTGCATGGCGATGCCGAAATCTGCACTACCTTCCGACAAAGCGGAGCTAATGCCCTGATCGTGGCTCTCGAGCAAGGTGAACTGCACCTGCGGGACTTTTTTACGAAATGCGGCAACGACAGGCATGAGCAATGCAACGCCTGCGGACGCCAGGGTCACCACCGTCACATGTCCTCGACGGCCATCAAGAAACTGCCCAAGTTCGCTGAACGCGCTGTCAAAGTCCTGCAAAATGCGTTTGGCAATCGGCAGAAGCTCGCTTCCGGAGGGCGTCAGTTCAACGTAGCTTGTGTCCCGGTCAAACAGACGCACCCCGATCGCCTCCTCGGCCAGCCGTATGGTTCGGCTAAGCGCGGGCTGCGAAACATGCAGTATTTCGGCTGCCTCCCGAAAATTAGCCGTTTGCGCCACAGCCAGAAACGATTCAAGTTGTTTTAGCGTCAGGGACGTCTTCATTGCGCCTGATCCAAAAAGTTGATCAATGATATTGAATTATTCTAATTCTAAAATCAGGTCGTCTTGTCTAGAATGCTACCAAGAGACGAATTGGTGATAAAAATGAATAAGATACTTGATGGCGTTCGCGTGCTGGAGTTGGGGCAGGTGCTCGCCGGGCCTTTTGCCGGCGCGATTCTCGCAGACCTGGGCGCCGAGGTGGTCAAACTAGAGCGCGCCAGGGTTGGCGATGATGCGCGTCACATGGGCGCTGAATTTCACAATGGCGCCGCGCTCAATTTCCATATATTCAACCGCGGCAAAAAGTCGATCGTCATTGATCTCAAATCTCCAGCAGGTCTGGCGCAGCTCGAACGGCTTGCGCAAGACACCGACATTCTGATTCACAATCTGCGCCCGGGCGTTACGGAACAACTCGGCATTGACGGCGTAAGCATGTGCGAACGCCATCCTCGGCTCATTTACTGTAGCATCTCAGCATTCGGGCATATCGGCCCCATGGCGAACCAGCCAGGATACGAACCCCTGGTGCAGGCATTCAGCGGCATGTCCAGCACCAATGGCGGCCCTGATGATCCGCCGATGCGTAGTGCCGCTTCCCTTTGCGACCAGGGCACGGGCATGTGGGCCGTCATAGCCGCACTCGCACTGCTGCAACGCAGACACCGGACAGGGCGCGGCGGCGTCGTGCACGCATCGCTCCTGGAAACGGCTCTGGGCTGGAATGCCCAGAAGGCCGATGCCTATGCCAATGAAGGACGCCTGCCTGAGCGTCATCGCTCGGGCCATCCTGGCTTCGTGCCCTACGAGTCGTTTGATACCGCCGACTATCCGATATTAATCTGCTGCGGCAATGACCGATTATTTGCAAAATTATCGCAGGAACTGGGCCGGCCGGACTGGGTGCAGTGCAATCAGTTTTCAACCAACCGCTCCAGGCTTGAGCACAAAACACAATTATTTGCGCAACTCAAACCATTACTAAAGCAACGGTCACGCGATCACTGGTTGCTGCGTTTTGAGCGCGCCGGCGTTCCCTGTGCGCCCGTCCATACTATCGCAGAAGCGCTGGCGCACCCTCAAGTCATTGCGCTGGGAATGACGCAAAACATACCCGGCGAAAACTTTACCCTGACTGCATTGCCCGTCTCCATTGACAACCAACGCCCCACGCTCACTGCGGCGGGACCCCAATTAAGTGAGCACAACGCTCAGTATGGGCTTGAACCCATCAAAGGTGAATCCGATGAGTGATCTGCCAAAACAAGTCTATATCAGTGAAGAAGGCCCTCGGGAAGGCTTTCAATTCGAAAAAAAAACCATTCCGACAGTTGAGAAAGTCCGGTTTATTGAAGCGCTGGCAGAGACCGGCGTCAGGGAAGTACAGTGTGTTTCCTTTGTTGATCCGAACAGAGTGCCGTCTATGGCCGACGCAGAAGATGTAGCTGCAACCATACGCCGGAAAAAAGGCGTTCGCTATACCGGTCTTTGGCTCAACAAGCGGGGGCTGCTTCGCACGCGATTAACGCCATTGGATCCCATGGCCTGGGTCGGACTCTATGCCTCCGAGGCGTTTTCCGTCAGTAACCAGGGACGATCCACGACTGAACTCATCAGCTCGCAGCGAGACATTCTGGCCTATTTGGCGGAACACGACATTCCATTGGAATTCGGAATCATCATGACTGCCTTCGGGTGCAATATCGAGGGTGAAATTCCGATTACACGGACTATCGAACAGATCGAACGACTGTTTGACCTTGTCGCTGAATGTAATCTGCAGTTGCCGGTGCTCAAACTTGCCGATACCGTTGGGTGGGCCAATCCTGGCAGTATTATTCGAGTCCTTGGCGAAATCCGGGAAAAATGGCCGGAACAGCGGCTTGGCCTGCACTTGCATGACACCAGGGGTACGGCAATGGCAAATGCCTTGGCCGGTCTTCAGATGGGTGTGGACTATTTCGACAGCGCCTGCGCTGGCCTGGGAGGCTGCCCCTTCGCGGGACATACGGGCGCCGCAGGAAACATTTGCACCGAAGATCTCGCCTTCATGTGTGAAGAAATGGGCATTTCAACTGGATTGGATCTGGACGCGCTCATTGCCTGCGCCAGGATGGCCGAAGAAATCGTCGGGCACCCCCTGCCCGGCAAATTGATGCGTGGAGGCACGCTCCGGCACTTTCGCTAAAAAAAGAAAGCAGACAAACAAAAAAAGGAGACATAACAATGCAATCATCACTCAAAATAACCATGAAATTGGCTTGTGCCCTGGCGTTCTATACCTGCGCCCTGGCTGCGCAGGCTCAAGGCTATCCCGATAAGCCGATCACAATCGTCGTACCATTTGCTGCCGGCAGCGGCACAGACCAGCAAGCACGCATCTTCGCACAAGCGATGACAAATGAATACAAGGTCCCGGTGGTCGTGGACAACCGTGTCGGAGCCAGTGGCATCATCGCGGCACAGCATGTTGCCAGAGCGGCGCCTGACGGCTACACCCTGCTCATGACGACCAACACAACGCACGCGGCCAACACACATCTGTTTAAAAAACTACCCTACGATCCTGTAAAAGATTTCACGCCCGTCACATTGCTGGGTAAGGGACAAATGATGCTGGTGGTGCCAGCCACCTCTCCCATTAAATCGTTGCCCGAATTGCTCGCTGCTGCCAGGCAACATCCGGGAAAACTGAACTTCGGCAGCGGCAGTTCGTCCAGCCGCGTTGCCGGGGAAATGTTCAAACAATTGACGGGAATCAATGTGGTTAATATTCCTTATAAAAGTAATCCCATGGCCTTGACCGATCTGCTGGGAGGACAAGTAGACTTCATGTTTGCCGACGGCGCTACGGCTATTCCACAGATCAACTCCAAAAGTCTCAGGGCGTTCGCAACCAGCGGAACAAATCGTCTTGCGATCGCTCCCTCTGTTCCGACCGTTGAAGAGACAGGAGTAAAAGACTACGACATGACCTATTGGACCGCGGTTTATCTCCCGGCACACGCAGCGCCGGATTTGATTAAGCGTCTGAACGATATTTTTGTAAAGATAGCCAGCCAACCCGCATGGAAGCGCTTCCAGGACGCCACCGCCGGCGAAGTGGCGACCACCAGTCCAGAAGGTCTGGCAAAATTTCAGGCAGCGGAAACCCAAAAATGGGGCCGGATAATCAAGACCGCGGGCATCGTGCCGCAATAGCGTTTTTAATATTACCTTCCGACCGTGCACGCATCACCCTGCTGGCCTGCTAGTGTAACGCTGGCGATCAGACCGTTAGTATGCCGTGGCGTCGCTGCAGTCTGACAGTGAGCGTCAGGGACTGGCCAAGTCATGACCGGACGGCTGTCTGCATTGGACAGCTATCTGCATTGAGCGGTGCAACAGCTGCGCGGTAAATCGGACGATGCAGATATCCCCGTCCGTGCCTCGCATCAATCCGGGGCGATTCATTCGGCCAGGATCGTCGCGGGAAGACCGGGATATCGTTGTTTCAATCTCTCAATCCAACGATCCGTGCTTTCTTGTGAATACCCCAGAATTTGCCCGATTTCCCTTTCGATGGACTCGACATAGCCATATTTCCATGCACATTCTTCAAGCTCAATAAGCCTTAGGGCCTTGGCTCTGGCACCCGGCACATAAACCACCATATGCTCATAAGGGCCTTCCCCCAGCAGCGCCAAAGCTCGCTCTTTGGCGCCAGGAATGCCGGCCAGCAGCCGGGCGTTTTTCTCTGCACCAAATTTGATGGTTTCAAATAATCCCTCGTCGATGCACTTTTGCATGTCTTGGAAATACTCTTTTGGATAGTCAAAGCAAAAATACGCCACTTCTTTTTTGCCAGCGAGCATGAATTGCGCTTCGCGTAATTCATGCGGGCCTCCTGTTTCGTTTTCAACAAGATCTTCATTACTCATCATCAGAAACCGATTTTGCATTTACGACAGAAATCAATATACCCTGTTTTTCAGTGAACCGCCGCCAATAAAAAAACGGATCACCACATCCCCGCCGTTTCTGAAATTCTCGCTCAATCGGCCAGTAATTGCTCCCCCCCTCCGGGACCGTGCAGCAGGCCGTCATATCGAATCCTGCACCAAACCAGACGCGGATAACAGCAACCGGATCGCCGGTCTAATCCTGTTCGGACTCCAGATATGCAACAAAAGCAATTTTGTTATTGTCAGGGTCCCGCACATAAGCCGCATAAAAGCCGCTTCCATACCTCGGGCGAAGTCCGGGCTCCCCCTCGTCGCTGCCGCCTTCGCGCATAGCAATCGCATAAAGCCGGTCAATCTTTGCCGAATTTTCCAGTACAAAGGCGGTCATGACGCCGTTGCCCACGCTGGCTTTTTCTCCATCAAAGGGATAGCCTGCGAAAAAACGCGGGACAGTCATATCCGATTTTTTTCCCCAGGACACACAATGGTCATCCTTGAAGCACTGTTCCAGTCCCATTTCAGCAAACAGGGGATCATAAAAGCGGATCGACTGCTCCAGGTTGTTCGTTCCTACCATGGTATAACTGATCATTGCAATCTCCGGTCATAAGGATTAAAGGGAAAAGCAGGCCTGCGCAGACGATGCAGCACATGCGTCCAGGTTGCCGCAACGATATTGCCTGGCCCGACGGCTATGACACTGATCATAACGATAACGTGAAGAACGCGCCTTCTATTGGCTGTGCCGTTTTTGTCATTGCAGCTACGAAACCTGTCAATGACTGCTCAGGTAATATGCGCGCCGCGGGTTTCCACATAGACGGCATACAGCGACTGACTTGCAGTCATGAACAGGCGGTTGCGCTTGGCCCCGCCAAAACATACGTTGGAGCATATTTCCGGTAATCGGATATGTCCGATACGCACGCCGTCGGGCGCAAAAATATGCACCCCGTCATAGCCCTCTCCACCCCAGCCGGCGCTCGCCCAGATATTGCCGTCTTCGTCGCAGCGGATGCCGTCAGCCGAACCTGACTTGCCTTCGAATTCCATGGTTGCGAAGGTGCGCGGGTTCGTCAGTCTGGCGCCGTCTATATCAAAGACCCAGACCTGATTCTTTGCCGACGGATAGTGCGAATTGCCCGTATCTGCGATATAAAGCTTACGATAGTCCGGGCTGAAGCACAGTCCGTTGGGCTTGAAGGGCTGATCGGCCACTTTGGCCAGGGCGCCGGTTTGCGCGTCAATCCGATAGACGGCTTCTTTCTGGATCGGACTGACTGAATCAGCGCTGGCCGGATGCCGATTGCCTTCATATTCCATCAACGCGCCATAGCCAGGGTCAGTAAACCAGATCGACCCATCGTTCGGATGCACCACAACATCGTTCGGCGCATTCAATTCTTTGTCCTCGAAACGGTCGGCAAGCACGGTCACCTGCCCATTGTGTTCATAACGTACAACGCGACGCCCATCGTGTTCGCAGGCCAGTTGCCTGCCCTGAAAATCGAAAGTGTTGCCGTTCGAGTTCCCTGACGGCGAACGAAAGCGACGCCCGACATGTCCATCCTCTTCTGACCAACGCAACTGTTCGTTGTTGGGAATGTCGCTCCATACCAGATAGCGGCCTACCGCATTCCAGGCAGGACCTTCGGCCCATTGCATACCAGTGTGCAGACGCACGATGGCGGCATTGCCCAGCTTGTATTTGAAGCGTTTATCAAGCACCACGATATCGGGGTCCGGATAACGTGCCGGTTCTGCCTGTGGGCCGAAACTGCGCGCCATTGCCGGTCTGGCGGCAACAACCGATGCAAGCGCTGTTGCGGTGGTTGCCGTCGCAGCGCCAAGGAAACCCCGACGGCTCATGGCGGGGCCCGATAAGGACGAACCGGCGGCCTGACCGTCTGCAGATCCCTTGAGTCCTTCTTGTTGCGTCTGTCTCATTGATGCTTCTCCTGTTGGTAGGTTCTGAATCATTCGTTGACATTGCACACTGCGGTCTACTGTTGTTCCGTGTGTCTTTAATATATTGGCAAGCGAAGGGATGCTGCCATTGACCTTCGCTTATGACATAAATACCGCCGCGTAATACTGGGACAAGCCACGTGCGACTATGTTGATACGGCACACTCGGCACCCGCAGCTTGCCGCCCGAAAATAAGGCGCCCTACAGACGTCGGGCCCCGGATGAAGCCAGGGCGCCGGCCGGGTGCGATGCCCGGCGTACCGATCAGGGCAAGATGCCGGCCGGCACGCGTTGCCTGGACATCACTGGCCCGCAGTGAGCCGCCATTACAGGACAGGATCTGGCGAGCCCGCATACAGCGCGGTATTCGTTGAGGTGACCAGCATTTGGTATCGCTCGAACTGAGCAAGAATATCATTGATGACCTGAGCAGAAGTCAGCCCAAGAATATCATAACCACGACTGCCATCGGCAAACACCGTACGCGCTTGCCATTCGTGTGGATGCACGGTTTCATTACGAGCCGCAGCAGCGGTAAAGGCTGCCATTCGCCGGGCTTCAGGCTGCACGCCATAGACAAAATTACGCTTATCCTGGGCGACAACAGTCAGCCTGACCGCTTCGCCTATCGTCGCAACATCGACATCGAGCCCGCGCTTTCTGAACTCTTCGGCAACTTCATGCATGGCAGGACTGGCAACTTGCAAGATGAATTTTTCGGCATCCTCTTTTCTGGGCGTATGCATGATTGCAGACAGGCGTTTACGCCAGGATACTTCCGAGCCGGGCGCAGGCGTCGCAATGGCCCTGCGCCGATCCAGGCGATACATATCGGCTTTCATCCCTTTGATGAGCCCCAGAACCAGCAATAGCATAATGACTGCAAAAGGTAGTGCACTGGTCAGGGTGACGGTCTGCAATGCAGTCAATCCCCCGGCAAGCAGCAGCAAAGCCGCAGTTGTACCCTCTAGGGCGCACCAATAAATTCGCTGCCAGACCGGCGCATCCTCTTTGCCGCCGGCAGCCAGCGTGTCAATGACCAGCGAACCCGAATCGGCCGATGTCACGAAAAATACGGCAACAAGAATCACAGCCAATGTAGAAGTCAGGCCCGGCCAGGGAAGGAATTCAAAAAACTGAAACAGCGCGACCGATGCATCGGCAGCGACATCACGTGACAATTGGCCCGCAGCCACACCCATATCAAGGAATATGGCCGTATTGCCAAAAACGGTCATCCAGAGGAAAGTGAAGGTGCTGGGCACCAGCAGCACGCCCAGGACAAACTCCCGCACGGTGCGCCCTCTGGAGATGCGGGCGATAAACATACCGACAAAAGGCGACCAGGCTATCCACCATGCCCAATAAAACAGGGTCCAGGACTTCATCCAGTCCTGAGTGCGAAATGCCTGGGTGGTAAATGAACGGGCAAAGAAATTGTCCAGATAGGCGCCGATATTCTGTACAAAAGCATTCATCAGAAAGCTGGTAGGTCCGACAAACAAGACAAACAGCATCAGCACGACGGCCACGATGAGATTGAATTCAGATAACCTTCGGATACCCACGTCCAGGCCGCTGACAACCGACAGCGTCGCCATTGCGGTTACCACCACAATGAGAAGTATCTGGAACCATGGCTCTTGCGGCGCGCCCACCAAATGAACCAGCCCGGAATTGATCTGCAACACCCCCAGCCCCATGGATGTGGCAATGCCAAAAAGCGTGCCGCATATGGCAAAGATATCCACGGCATCGCCCATCCAGCCATTGATCCGTTTGCCAAGCAGCGGGTAAAGACCGGATCGGACAGTGAGCGGCAGGTTATAGCGAAAGCAGAAATAGGCGAGTGATAATCCGACAACCGCGTAAACGGCCCAGGCATGCAGACCCCAGTGAAAGAACGTAATGATTTGCGACTCGCGGGCGGCAGCGGTCGCCTCGTGGACCCCGGAAGGCGGGGCGGAAAAGTGCTGCATGGGTTCGGCAACGGCAAAGAACATCAGGCCGATACCCATGCCGGCGGCAAACAGCATAGCCATCCAGGTCAGATAAGGGTAGTCAGGCTCCGAGTCATCCGGACCGAGCTTCAAGTTGCCATAACGACTGAGCGCAAGATAAGCGATAGCAAAAAAGAACAAGGCCACTGCCAGAATGTAGAACCAGCCAAAGCTCTCGATCACGGCGCTTTGCAGCCTGCCGAAAATGTCCTGCGCATCGGCCGGGAACAGGATCCCGATCAGCAGAAACAGGACCACAATAACCGTTGAGCCCCAGAATACCCTGGGATGTATCGTACTTTTGAACCGGAACCCCATTGTTGCTCTCCCTTGTACGTGCTTTGCCTAAAAGTGTAACATCCGACCGCCGCGCTGTGCCAATGCAAGACATACGCACCCTTGCCCGCCGCTGCGTTACAAATAAGGCGAGGCCAGCCAGATCAGTTTGTTTCTGAGCGTCGCCAGCAGGCCCTGCCTGCGCAGGGTCTCGAAGGTTACCCGCTGGCCATGCGCAATTTCATTATCGATGGCATCGTTGATCCACCCCGCCAGTCGTCGATCATATACCTCTACATCAATCTCGAAATTAAGTCGCAGACTGCGTGAATCCCAATTGGATGAACCGATCAATGACCAGCTATCATCCACGGTCATCAGCTTGGAATGATCAAAATTGCCCGACCCCTTCCACACCCGGCAGCCAGCCTCTATCATCTGGTCAATCTGGGCCATCATGGCGTAGTGAATCAAACGCAGGTTATTCCTGCCGGGGATGACAATATCCACTTGCACGCCACGTCTGGCTGCCGTGGTCAGGGCTCCGATCAGGACCACATCCGGCAGAAAATAGGGTGACTGGATCCGGATACGATGTTGCGCAACGGCGCAGGCGGCCAGCAAGACCTTGTGCGTGCTCTCGATTTCACGATCCGGGCCCGAGGGGACGCAGCGGGCGGCCATATCAGCGGGCATAAAGGCAGGTTCGGCCGCTACCCAGTCGCCCAGCTTCAGTTGCTCGCCAGTCGAAAACAGCCAGTCGTGACAAAAAACCACCAGCAACTGGGCCACAATCGGGCCACGCATCTGAAAATGAATATCGCGTGCCGTATTGTCATGCGCAATTTCCGTCAGAAACTCTTCGCGAATATTCATTCCGCCGGCAAAGCCATACGCGCCGTCCACGACCAGAATTTTCCGGTGGCAGCGCATGTTGGCGTACGGCATGCGCCAGGTGACGGCGTTGGTTTCGAACAGCTCCACCATTACGCCCTGCTGCCTTAGCCTGTTGACGATGGTTGGATGGGAATAGCGCACGCCGATGGAATCGATCAGCACCCGGACACGGACACCACGCTCGAACGCCGCCATCAGACTGTCGGCAAAACGATGGCCGACAATATCATTATCGAAAATATAGGTTTGCAGCAATACCGAGTCGGTCGCAGCGTCAATGGCGGCAAGCATGGCTGGATAGGTCTGGTCTCCGCCATTGAGCGGGATGATTTCATTGCCGCCGCACAAGGGAAAACGGGTCACCGTGTCGCTGGCCTTTTTCAGCGACAGATACTGTACGCCAGCGTGGCGGGTCAGGTCGCTCACCGTGACGCTGGCATGATCTGCCCCTTCCTTGAGCAACCTGTCCCGGTGGGATTTGATCCGGGTTTGCCGAATGCGGTTAATGCCCACGACAAAATACAGGACCGGCCCCAGAAACGGAGAAAACAGCACGACGCCGACCCACGCAATAGCAGCGCGAACATCACGCTTGGTCAGCGCAATATGAACCGCTGCCACAACGCTAAGAACCACACTTGCTGCGAAAATCAGATGGGTTTGATATTCAACCAGAAATTTCCACAGAGAAGACATCACAAAGACACCCGCTTACCTTCATAACCACCAAAAAGACAACAATATAGCGTGTTGCGCCAGTTTTATCTTGTGCATCGAATATATACTTGCTATACTCTTATGCTTACTCGGATGGTGACTGTAGCTCAGTTGGTAGAGTCCCGGATTGTGATTCCGGTTGTCGTGGGTTCGAGCCCCATCAGTCACCCCAAGTTTTCTAATAAAAACAGAAGCTTATCATAGCGCCCATGTAACCGCACTTGTTACATTGGAACAAAAAAACAATCAACAAATTTTATCCTAACGCCTGTGCAAACAGACTACGCGTCTGGTTTGATCCGCCCCACCCTGCTTCATCTGTTATCCTGCTTCATCTATTATCCGGCCCACCCGATAGACGCCGCGTCACCCACAAGCAGCGATACGGGCATTTCCCCCGCCATTTCAGCTACGACGAGCACCCCGCCCGCGCAACGCGCCGGGCCTTGCCAGCATCCCGCCGCGCCCGATCCGAAAACGCTCCGGGTGAAATATCTCGCCGCCATTGCGCGCGCTCGACGAACACATCCATCGCCCCCCCCCGGCAATGCCTACTCGTCGCGCGGGCGGCGATTCAGCTTCCACACTGACACTGCCGCAGCAATAAAAAAAGACACCAACAGACCGGCAAAGGCAGCCACCACGACATTGCCAAGCCAGATCCAGAATATAACGGTCAGCAGCAACCCGACCGACAGCGGCCTGGCCCCCAGGGCAGACACTATTGTTCCCAGTTTTGACAATACATCTTTCACTTTTCTTTCCTGATTCTTGCGCTTTGTTGCGCACACGACTAACATGATTCTAGGATATACCCTAATACGGGTTATTTTTGTTTCGTTGCAGCTGAAAATGCCTTAACTTTACGTTAACGTCAATTAAAGAATTTGCCTGCCGATTTTCGTTTCCTGTGACTCCGTTGCAACTCCGGCCTCACATCGGCAGGCAGACATGATGAGTTGCAGCAAATAGTCGGCTGCCATTCATCAGGACGATATAGCATCGCCCCGGATGGCGGTGAACATTCCAGGCCTTTGCCCATACCGTTCACAAGACGATTAGGGCAATGTCAGGGAATCATGCGCTTATATGCATATGGACCATATCGGAGACAAAAGTATGAATGCCCCACTACCTAAAGTGGCACAGGATGCCCTGAAGAATACCACCATTGACGACAAATATAGCCTGGAACGAGGCCGTGTCTATATGAGCGGCACCCAGGCGCTGGTGCGCCTGCCCATGCTGCAGAAAGACCGGGACCGGCGCGCGGGGCTGGATACCGGCGGATTCATTTCCGGATATCGCGGCTCGCCCCTGGGCAATCTGGACTTGAGCCTGTGGAAGGCAAAAAAATACCTGGCCGAACATGAAATTTCGTTCCAACCCGGCGTCAATGAGGAACTTGGCGCAACGGCGGTGTGGGGCTCGCAACAGGTCAACCTGTTTCCCGGCGCTACCAAACAGGGCGTATTTGCCATGTGGTACGGCAAAGGCCCCGGCCTGGATCGCTCCATGGATGTATTCAAACACGCCAACTCGGCCGGCTCCAGCCAGTTTGGCGGCGTGCTGCTGCTGGCGGGCGATGACCATGCCGCCAAATCATCCACAGTGGCCTATCAGTCCGAGCATAACCTGCAATCGGCAGGCATCCCCGTTCTTTATCCCAGCAATGTGCAGGAATATCTGGATTTTGGCGTGCACGGCTGGGCCATGAGCCGCTATTCAGGCCTGTGGGTTGCCATGAAATGCGTCACCGACGTGATCGAATCGAGCTCATCGGTTGAACTGGATCCGGACCGTGTCCAGACCATTACGCCACCGGACTTCGAGATGCCCGAAGGCGGTTTATCCATTCGCTGGCCCGATCCGCCGCTGGACCAGGAAGCCCGCCTGAACAATTACAAATTCTATGCAGCACTGGCTTATGTGCGCGCCAATAAACTGGACAAAATCATTTTCGATTCGCCCAGAGCCCGCTTCGGCATCATGACCGCCGGCAAGGCTTACCTGGACGTGCGGCAGGCGCTGACCGACCTGGGGCTGGATGAAGCGACCTGTGCGGACATCGGCATTCGGCTGTATAAAGTGGGCTGCGTATGGCCGCTAGAAGCGCAAGGCGCCCGGCACTTTGCCGAAGGCCTGGACGAAATCCTGGTGGTCGAAGAAAAACGCCAGATCATGGAATACGCCCTGAAAGAAGAGCTGTATAACTGGCGCGACGATGTCCGTCCCGACGTTTACGGTAAATTTGATGCGCGCGACGATGGCGGCGGCGAATGGTCGGTCCCGCGCGGCAACTGGTTGCTGCCGGCCAATTACGAACTGTCCCCCGCCCTTATCGCCAAGGCTATTGCCAAGCGCCTGGAAAAACATGCGCTTCCCGATGAAGTGCGCGCCCGCATTCAGGCGCGCATTGCCATTATTCACGCCAAGGAGCAAGACGCCAAACGGCCGGTCGTGGTACAGGACCGCAAACCCTGGTTCTGCTCGGGCTGCCCTCACAACACGTCGACGCGCGTCCCGGAAGGCTCGCGCGCAGTCGCCGGTATCGGCTGTCATTACATGACCATCTGGATGGACCGCAGCACCGATACCTTTACTCAGATGGGCGGCGAAGGCGTTCCCTGGATCGGCCAGAAAGACTTTACGAGCACAAAGCATATTTTCGCCAACCTCGGAGACGGCACGTATTTCCATTCAGGCATACTGGCGATCCGCGCTTCGATTGCGGCCAAAGTCAACATTACCTACAAAATCCTATACAACGACGCCGTTGCCATGACCGGCGGCCAGCCTGTAGACGGCACGCTGACGGTGCCGCAAATCAATGCGCAACTGCATGCCGAAGGCGCCGCCCGCATCGTGATTGTCAGCGACGAGCCGGAGAAATACAAAGGTGTCGAGCTGATCGGCAACCCGGATGTATTTCATCGCGACTCGCTCGATGATGTGCAACTGGAACTGCGCGACACAGAAGGCACGACTATCCTGATTTACGATCAGACCTGCGCGACCGAGAAACGCCGGCGTCGCAAACGCAATGCCTATCCCGATCCCGACCGGCGCGTCTTCATTAACGAAGCGGTGTGCGAAGGCTGCGGCGACTGCGGTGTAAAGTCGAACTGTCTTTCCGTGGAACCGGTGGACACGCCGATGGGCAGCAAGCGCCGCATCAACCAGTCCTCGTGCAACAAGGACTATTCCTGCCTGAACGGCTTTTGTCCCAGCTTTGTGACCGCCGAAGGCGCCAAAGTACGCAAGCCCCAGACGGCCACGCTGTCCTTTGAAAAAATTGAAGCGGACATTCCGGAACCGGCAACGCCGGTGATTGACCGCTCATACAACATTCTGGTGCCTGGCGTAGGCGGCACCGGCGTGGTCACCATTGGCGCCCTGCTGGGCATGGCCGCACACCTGGAAGAAAAAGGCGTCAACGTGCTGGATATTACCGGACTGGCGCAAAAAGGCGGCGCCGTCGTGAGCCATGTTCAGATCGGCAACCAGCCGGCAGACCTGCACTCGACCCGCATCGGCGTGGGCGAAGCCGACCTGATTATCGGCTGCGACGCCATTGTGGCAGCGTCTCGCGAAATAACATCAAAAACCCGCAAGGGCATCACGGTGGCAGCCATCAACAGCGCCAAGGTGCCCACCGCAGAAATTTTCCAGAACCCGAAATGGCAATTTCCTTCTGCCATCACCGAGAATGATATGCAGGATCTGCTGGGCCGGGAAAAATGCGATTTCCTGGATGCCAATGGCTATGCAGTGGCGCTGCTGGGCGATGCGATATTCGCCAACCCGCTGATGATGGGCTACGCGTGGCAAAAAGGATGGATTCCCCTGCACCACGAAAGCCTGGAGCGCGCCATCGAACTCAATGGCGTAGCCGTTGACAAGAACCTGGCCGCCTTCGAGTGGGGTCGCTATCTGGCGCATCATGGCCTGCAGTCTGTCCCGCTTGGCAACAGCAAACGCGCCGCCCGCCACGAGAACCTGATCAGCATGCCGGAAAGCGTCGATACCCTGATCAAACGGCTTGAACACTATCTGACGAAATACCAGAACGAACGCTACGCACGCCGCTTTACGCAAGCGGTCACGCGTATCCGCGAAACTGAAAAAGCGCGCGGCTTCAGCGGCCACATCCTGACCGAGGCAGTGGCGCGCAACCTGGCCAAGCTGATGGCCTACAAGGATGAGTACGAGGTGGCTCGCCTGTACACGGATCCGGCTTATTTTGACAAACTGCGTGAGCAGTTCGAAGGCGAACCGGGCCGCGACTATACGCTGCACGTTCATCTGGCGCCGCCCGCATTCAGTAAAAAAGACAAAAAAGGCCATTTGATCAAGAAAAAATACGGTCCATGGGTGATGAAAGCCTTTGCAGTCCTGAGGCATCTCAAACCCCTGCGAGGCACCGCGCTTGATCCCTTTGGCCGCACCGAAGAGCGACGCGCCGAACGCGCCCTGATCGAAGAATATTTTGCTTTGCTGGACGAAATCAATCAGAGCCTGAATGATAGCAACTACGATACGGCCTTGCAGCTGGCCCGCCTGCCTGATGATATCCGTGGCTACGGTCATATCAAAGAGGCCAATATGAAAACGGCGGCAACGCAGCGCGCGCAGCTGCTTGAGGCCTATCGCCGTACAGCGCTGAGCAAGGCTGCATAATGATAGCGGCGGCGCCCGCTTTGGGTGGCTGCCGCTATTGATTGCCACGGCCCGCATCCATCTGGCCGCTGCGGGATGCAAGCGGGCCACGGGCGTTTGCCCAATACGGCTGTCGCTGGCGGCTGACACAATAATGCCCGCCACCAGCGCGCGCGTTTGTCGTTCTCATGCCCCGGCATATCTGGCGTGTCGCAGATGGCGATCATCCCGTGTCCGGCAATCGGGAACATCCCCGCGCGAGCGGCCGGCCCCGGATTCGAAACTTTGGTGCACGCCGCTTTATCGTCAGAAGTTACAAAGCCGACCTGGTTCCTCACTATAATAGACGGTTTGACAACCTATTTTCGGAGCCATTATGAAAACCAAGCCCGTTCTCGTCCAGGAAGACGTACAGAAAATCATCGATGCAGCGGCCGCCCACGCCAGTAAAAACAACTGGGCCGTCACCATCGCCGTGACTGACGA
>Ga0079224_100005898_pt1 | contig 16146 bp, 14 predicted proteins | sample Stecom2015_FD_80414 | JGI IMG/M metagenome (GOLD analysis project Ga0079224, IMG submission 80414) | Agricultural soil microbial communities from Utah to study Nitrogen management - Steer compost 2015 | ecosystem: Environmental > Terrestrial > Soil > Agricultural land | place: USA: Utah...
ACCATCTTGAGTTACGCAGTGGCCCTGTCCTATCCCGAAAAAATAAGAAATGTGGTGGCCCTAAGCGGATATATCAACGAAAACATCCTTCTGGAAGACTATGGGAAGAAGTCCCATGCCCATTTACGCTTTTACGCATCCCACGGGCAGGTTGACCAGGTCATTCCCCTGGAATGGGCCCAACGGACCCCTGGTTTCCTAAAGAAGTTGGGCATTGAACACCGCTATGAGGAATTTCCCATTGGCCATGGGGTCTCCCAACAGAACTTCATGTCCTTTAAAAAGTGGCTGCAAGACCGGATCTGATCAATTGCTCCGACCGTAGAGCAAATGGTCCAAGAGGGTGAAATCCACGCCCAGGTCCTCCTTGAGCTCATACTTTATGATCAGGTCCCCCCAATACTTTCCATCGGAGAAATCCGCCAAGATCCATTTGTGGTTAAGGACCTTGATCTTGTTGATCTTAAAACTTCCGTTCATTCCCGCATAGGGGACCAGGGGGTTGTCCCCTTGGCGTTCATTGGTCTCCAAGAGCTTGTCCGCGATGTACCTGCTGGGGTTTTCCAAATTGTATTCCTCGTAATAGGCCAGGGCATCATCGTTGTTGTCCAGGGAAAAATACTGCAGGTCCAGTACCCTGAGCTCTGCCTTTCGCAGGGAATCCTCCAAGGCCTCGACCTTGTCCGTCAATATGCTGACATCCTCACTCAGGGCCTTTTGCATATTGTTGCCCGTTGTAAAGAAATAAATGGCGAACAGGGCCGCGAACAAAAAAAGGTACAGGTATAGCTTGTTTTTCATCGGATCAAATTTTCAGTCTTAGGTTATCGTAGGCCAAATGTACGTTTTTGGGAAGTTTGGCCTCCACTTCCCCATGGAATCCCATCAGGTGGCTGATGTGGGTAAAATAGGTGGTGCCCGCCCCTACTTCCCGGGCAAATGCCAGGGCCTCTTCCAGGTTGAAATGGGAATGGTGGGCTTCCATCCTCAGGGCATTGACCACCAGCACCTTCACCCCTTTTATTTTTTTGATTTCCCGGTCTTCGACCATTTTCACATCGGTCAGGTAGGCAAATTCCCCGAAGCGATATCCAAATACCTGAAGGCGGTTGTGCCATGCCTCAATGGGAACCACTTCAAGGTTCCCCAGCTGCAGCCTGCTGTCCGTTGACACGGGATGCACCCGCACCGCCGGTGCCCCGGGATAACGGTCCCCATCGGCAAAAATATAATCAAAACGTTTTTTCAGGGATTGGACCACCCGTCGGTGGGCATAGATCGGGATATCCCCCTGGCGAAAGAAAAAAGGCCGGATGTCATCGATGCCGGCCGTGTGGTCGGCATGCTCATGGGTGAAGAGGATGCCGTCCAGGCGATCGATGGGATTGGTCAACATCTGCTGCCTGAAATCCGGACCGCAGTCGATCACATAATTGTATTTGTTCCAAGAGACCAAAACGGAGACCCGAAGGCGTTTGTCCTTGGGGTCACTGCTCTTGCACACGGGATGATCACTGCCAATGACCGGAATTCCCTGGGAGGTTCCCGTACCCAAAAATGTAATGGTCATCCTGTTATCCATCCTTTCCAAAATTATAACTTATTTATTAAATTGTTTGCCTTAAGAGTGTAACTTTGTGACAGAGAAACTTTCGGATATGGCCATCGTACCCAGTAAGGAAAATTCTTTTGAAAACATCCCCTCCATCAAGGCAAAGACCCTCCGAATAAATCTTAACCCCAACATTTATGGAACCTTTGCGGAAATAGGGGCCGGTCAGGAAACCGCACGGCATTTTTTCAGGGCCGGAGGGGCCTCAGGGACCATAGCCAAGGCCATGAGCGCCTATGACAAAAAATTCAGCGATGCCATTTATGGAATCGAGGAGAACGGACGGTATGTGACCCAGGCTCGCCTGGGCAAGATGCTCGACCACGAGATGGAACTGGTGGAGGAGCGCATCGGCAGGGAAAACAACCCCAACTACCTGTTCTTCACCTATGCCAATACGGTGGCGACCATCGATTTTTCCAAAAGATATAAGGGCCATGGCTGGTTGGGCATACGTTTTCAACTGGGCCCCGATCAAAAGCAATACGATGAGATCGTCCTGCATATCCGGTTCAAGCAGAACGAGGCCAGGCTGCAACAGGAAACCCTGGGTATATTGGGGGTCAATCTGATCTATGGCGCCTTTTTCAAGTTCCACAAGCCCAAAAAACTGCTGAAGTACCTCTACGACCACATTGACCGGGATACCCTGGAGGTGGATATGATCAATTTTACCGGACCCAACTTTACCGAGGTGGACAACCGTTTGATGAGCCTGCAATTGATCAAGAACGATATGACGGACGCCGTGATGTTCGGTCCCGATGGGAACAACCTCCTTCCGGCCGCAGTGCTCTACAAAAAGAACATCCTGGCACTTCGCGGGAGTTTCAGGCCGGTGACCAAGGTGAACATGGACATGTTCGACAAGTCCTATGACATTTTTGTCAAGGAGCCCACGGTAAAGGTGGAACAGACCATAGTGGTCTTTGAGATCACCCTCTCCAATTTGAAGGCTTCCGGGGAAATCGACGAACAGGATTTTATGGACCGGGCCGAACTGTTGTGTTCCCTGGGCCATACCGTATTGATCTCCAAGTTCCAGGAGTACTACAAATTGGTGGAATACTTCAACAATTACACCAAGGCCAAGATCGGCCTGACCATGGGAGTGAACAATTTGGTGGATATTTTCGATGAGAAGTACTACCGGCATTTGAGCGGAGGAATCCTGGAGGCCTTCGGGAAACTCTTCTTCAAGGACCTGAAGGTCTATCTGTATCCCATGAAGGATCCGGATACCGGACAGATCCTCACCAGCAACAATGTCAAGGTGCACCCCCGGATGAAGGAACTCTATAAATTCTTCAAATACAATGGGAAGGTCATGGATATTGTGGACTACGACCCCGATGTGATGCACATTTTCTCACGGGATGTCCTCAAGAAGATCACCGAAGGGGTTCCCGGTTGGGAAAAGGAACTCCCGGAGGGCATTGCGGAAATGATCAAGGAAAAGCACCTCTTTACGCGCAAGGTCCTGGAGGGGAAGGAAGATTCCTGAACCGTTCCAGGGACTGCAATACTTTTTTATTGGGGTTCCAAGACCTGGGCGGCGTGATCCTTGGTTTTGACCTTGTCGATCACCCGTTCCACCACGCCATCCTTGTCGATCACAAAGGTGGTTCGATGGATGCCATTGAAGGTCCTTCCCATGAATTTCTTGGGCCCCCACACCCCAAAGGTGTTTATGACGGTATGGTCCTCATCGGCCACGAGGGGAAAGTCAAGATTGTTCTTTTTCCTGAAATTGGTCTGTCTACGCTGGCTATCGGCACTGACCCCCAAAAGTTCATAACCCTGTTTCCGCAATTCCCCGTAATGGTCCCTGAGATTGCAGACTTGGGCGGTACAACCGGGGGTACTCGCCCTGGGAAAGAAGAACACCACCAATTTCCGTCCCCGGTAATCTTTCAATCGGACGGTATTCCCATCCTGGTCCAATGCCGAAAAATCGGGCACCCTGTCCCCTACCTCCAATCTGTCCATACGTCTTGGGTCTTGAATTTTGTTCGTAATTTTACGGCCCAAAGATAAGCCTATATGACCAAACAGGAAAAGGTGGAATTCACCATAGAGACCTTGGATGAAATCTACCCCAGTATTCCCATTCCCCTGGACCATAAAGACCCCTACACCCTATTGGTGGCCGTATTGCTTTCGGCCCAAAGCACCGATGTGCGGGTGAACCAGATCACACCCCTGCTCTTCGAAAGGGCGGACAATCCCCAGGATATGATCAAGCTGTCCGTGGAGGAAATCCGGAAAATCATCCGGCCGGTGGGCCTGTCCCCCATGAAATCAAAGGGAATACACGGACTTTCCCAAATTCTGGTCGATAAGTACGGGGGGGAGGTGCCCCGGGACATCGCCCTTTTGGAAGAACTGCCGGCCGTGGGCCATAAAACGGCCAGCGTGGTGGTCTCCCAAGCCTTTGGGATACCCGCGTTCCCGGTGGACACGCACATCCACAGACTGATGTACCGCTGGGGATTCAGCAATGGAAAAAATGTGGTTCAGACCGAACGGGATGCCAAACGTCTTTTCCCCAAGGAATTGTGGAACCGGCTCCACCTGCAGATCATTTGGTATGGACGGGAGTATTCCCCGGCCCGGGGCTGGGTGTTGGAACGGGACATCATCACCGGTACCATCGGCCGCAAAAGTGTGATCCGGGAATACCTTAAAACCAAAAAGAGCCGATAGTGTCGGCTCCTTTGTAGGTTTTTGACCTTTTTCAGTTCAAGGTCAGTTCAAACTGCCGATCCCCGTACTCGACTACATGGATCGATTTTGAAAAGGCAAGCAGAAAATTTACGGTTTTCCGGCCCACCCTCACCGTTTTCACGGATTTTTGTTCTTCAGAGTAAATGTTTTCCATATTTCCAGCGTAAATGTTTCAATTTAATAACGCTGGGGAAACCTAAATATTGCAGACTTCGACCTAATGCTCGATTAATTCGTCAAAACGATGTTTTTTCGTTCTACGATTTTTCGGAGATTGATCAGTGCATATCGCATCCTTCCCAAGGCGGTATTGATGCTGACGCCGGTGTTTTCGGATATTTCCTTAAAACTCATATCCTTGTACATCCGCATGATCAGTACCTCTTTCTGGTCCTCGGGCAATTCCTCGATCAAAAGGGAAAGATCGTTCTCGATCTGATCCTTGATCAATTGTTTTTCGATGTTCAGCTTTTCATCCTTGATCACGGAGAAAATATTGAAATCATCGCTACCCTCGAACTTGGGCATTCTCTTATTCTTGCGAAAGTGATCGATGATCAGGTTGTGTGCAATGCGCATCACCCAGGGCAAAAACTTGCCTTCCTCGCTATAGGAGCCCCTTTTCAGGGTCCGGATCACCTTGATGAAGGTGTCCTGGAAGATGTCCTCCGCGACGTCCCGGTCCAGGACCTTTGAGTAGATAAAGCTTGTGATTCTTTGGTTGTGCCTGTTGATCAGGGTTTCCAGGGCCTTTTCATCCCCGTCAATGTAGTTCTTTACTAAAATCGAGTCATTAATCTGCAGTTCCATACAAATTACTTTTTTGGTTAAAATCGAAGCCACCCAATAAAGGGGAAGACTTTCCGTTATTTAGTTTTAATCTTAAAAAAGTAATTATTTCTGTATAGGCCTATCAGTTTATTAATTACACTTCAAATATAGAGTTTTAGGTAGGCGACCAAAAAAACTATGTTGTGATCTGCACGATTTTATATGTTAAGTGGTACAATATACGTATTAAGTGTATGGTGTCGTATCTTTGAGACCCTAATTTTAACAGATGACAGCCATTACAGATCTCGATCCCAGACACCATATAATCATCAAGGGAGCCAAGCTTCACAATCTAAAAAATATAGATGTCGCCATCCCGAGGAACAAGTTGGTGGTGATCACCGGCTTGTCGGGATCCGGGAAATCCACCCTGGCCTTTGACACCCTCTTTGCGGAGGGCCAACGCCGCTATGTTGAAAGTCTTTCATCCTACGCCAGACAGTTTTTGGGGAAGTTGGACAAACCCAAGGTGGACTATATAAAAGGTATAGCCCCCGCCATTGCCATCGAGCAAAAGGTGAACTCCACCAACCCCAGGTCCACGGTGGGCACCAGCTCGGAGATCTACGACTACCTCAAGCTGCTGTACGCCCGGATCGGAAGGACCATCTCCCCCATTTCGGGAAAGGAAGTGAAAAAACACACGGTGACCGATGTGATCGACCATATCAAGGAATTGGAGGTGGGGAGCAAACTGCTGCTGTTGGCCCCGATCCGGATTGCGGGAGACCGGGATCCCAATAAGGCCCTGGAGCTCTTTTCCAAACAGGGCTATGCCCGGATCAAGTACAAAGGGGAGGTGGTTCGGATCGATCGGCTTCCCGAGGAGATGGAACGAAATTTCGAGCTGGTGGTGGACCGGGTCATCGTACAGGAGGACATGGATTTTTACAACCGCTTGGCCAATGCGATCGACAACGCCTTCTTCGAGGGCAAGGGGGTCTGTATCCTTGAAAATTTGGATTTGGGCCAAACCCATACTTTCAGCAACCTCTTCGAGCTCGATGGAATGAAATTCCTGGAGCCCAACGTCCACCTGTTCAGCTTCAACAACCCCTATGGGGCCTGCCCAAAATGTGAGGGGTACGGGAACATCATCGGGATCGATCGGGATCTGGTCATCCCCAATACAGCCCTGTCGGTTTATGAAAACGCCATTTTCCCGTGGAGGGGCGAGAGCATGGGATGGTACAGGGACCAATTGGTAAATTCGGCCTACACCTTTGATTTTCCCATTCACAAACCCTGGTTCGAACTCAGCGAGGAGCAACGGCAATTGGTCTGGGACGGCAACGAACATTTTACCGGCCTGCACCGTTTCTTTGAGGAACTGGAGGAAAAGAGCTATAAGATCCAAAATCGGGTGATGCTCTCCAGATACAGGGGAAAGACCCTGTGTCCCCAGTGCAATGGCAGAAGGCTGAGAAAGGAGGTGGAATATATCAAACTGGGCGGGAAGGCCATTACCGACCTTATCGAATGGCCCATAAACCGTTTGATCCCCTTTTTCGGGGAACTTCATTTGACGGAGCACGAAATGGCCATTGGAAAAAGGTTGTTGAAGGAAATCACCACCCGCTTGGATTATTTGGACAAGGTCGGCCTGGGCTATCTGGGCCTGAACCGAAGGTCCAATTCACTTTCGGGAGGGGAAAGCCAGCGTATCAATCTGGCAACTTCCCTGGGAAGCAGCCTTGTGGGGTCCATGTATATCCTGGATGAACCGAGCATAGGACTCCACCCCAGGGATACGGAGAACCTTTTGGAGGTGCTGCAGGGCCTGCGGGACCTGGGCAATACGGTCATAGTGGTGGAGCACGACCAGGACATCATGATGGCGGCGGACACCATTATAGATATAGGGCCCGAGGCCGGTACCCTGGGCGGGGAAGTGGTGGCCACGGGGAAAATGGAACAGATCCTCGAATCCAGCTCCCTTACGGCGGCCTACCTCAATGGAAGCATGGAGATCCCCGTCCCCCAAAGGCGCAGGATGTCCAAATCCCGGGTGGTGGTCAAGGGGGCCAGGGAAAACAACCTCAAGAACATCGATGTCAGCTTCCCCTTGGATGTGCTGACCGTGGTCTCAGGAGTCTCGGGCAGTGGAAAAAGCACCCTGGTCAAAAAAATACTATATCCCGCCCTCTTGAAGGAAATCGGGGGCTACGGTGAAAAAACAGGGCAGTTCAGTGCCCTGGAGGGGAACTATTCCCATATCAAACATCTGGAATTTGTGGACCAAAATCCCATTGGGCGCTCCTCCCGCTCCAATCCGGTCACCTATATCAAGGCCTATGACGATATACGGGCGCTGTTCGCCCAACAGAAGTTGTCCAAGCTCAGAGGGTACCAGGCCAAGCACTTTTCCTTCAACGTGGATGGGGGACGCTGTGAAAAATGCAAGGGCGAGGGGGAAATCACCGTGGAGATGCAGTTTATGGCGGATGTGCACCTGGAATGCGACGTCTGTCAGGGAAAACGCTTTAAAAAGGATATTTTGGAGGTGCGCTTCCAGGGGAAGAACATCGACGACATCCTCAAACTTACCATAACCGATGCCATTGAACATTTCAGGACCCATAAACAGGAAAAAATAGTGGCCAAACTGCAGCCCCTACTGGATGTGGGCCTGGGCTATGTGACCCTGGGCCAGTCCTCCTCCACCCTTTCGGGGGGTGAGGCACAGCGCATTAAACTGGCGTCATTCCTGGTCAAGGGAAACACCAGGGAAAAGGCCCTGTTCATCTTTGACGAACCCACCACCGGTCTTCATTTCCACGACATCAAAAAATTGCTCAAATCCTTTGACGAACTCATCGACAAGGGGCATTCGGTGATCGTGATCGAGCACAATATCGACCTGATCAAATGTGCGGACCACCTCATTGACCTCGGCCCAGAAGGTGGAGATCGGGGAGGTTATCTGGTGGTCGAGGGAACCCCCGAGGAAGTGGCACAAAGTAAGGATTCGCATACGGCAAGGTACCTGAGGGATAAATTATAAGCTTCTCCTTTAGAATTCATATTAATTTATTATGCTGATAATCAGCGTAATGATTGTCCATTTTAATTTTTGGCACGCTGATTGATATTTGTTGGGTGGATGTAAATAGGTACATCCAAAACTTAAATCCCTGCATTATGAAAAAGCTTGTACTCTTTATCACAGCGGTCGCTCTGGGTACCCTGGGGTCCCAAGCCTCCAAAATGGACGAAGCCATGACATTGGCCACCGGCCACGGATATGGCAATTCATTCATCTTTGTCGAGAACGGGGTCACCTTTTCGGTATACCCGGATGGGGAATTCGACTTCTATATGGACAATAGGGTGAATGTGGGCGTAGGGGCACAGATCGGAAATGTGGGCATCACCTTCAACTCCGGATACAATTACAATCCCTATGTTCAATACGACGACTATGGAGCCGTGATCCAAGTGGAGAACATCCCCATATATTACGATTACTACGGCCGTGTTTCCCAGATCGGGAGCGTGGACATATATTATGACCGTGGCAGGGTCCGTAGGATCGGGGGCATGCACGTATATTACAACGGTGTCGTTTTCAGCCACTTTACCGGCTTTATCAACATATACAACAGGCATTATGTGTACAGGCCCTTCCACAGGTATTTTTTAAGGCCTTCCATCGCGATTGTCTATACCACGCCCTACAGAAGGTACTACAGACCCGTTCGATATACCTATTACGCCCCCTATCGGAACAACCATAGAAAGGTCTATGCCGCAATTGGAAAGGAATACAGGTATGACAAAAACCGAAGGGCCCAGATATACCGTAACGACAACAGGGTCGCTGTTCGGGACGACCGTGCCCTGAGAAGGGCCGATTCCGGCAGGAGCAACTCCAGGGTCGCAACCGCCAACAATGGACGGGGAAGTGCCGTAAGGAACTCCTCCCCAACCGTAAATCGCCAGGCTACCGTCAATAGGACCGGCGGGCAAGCGACAAGCAGGGCGACCCAAGCCAGGACCGCCACCAATAGGACAAGTGCCAATAGGACGAGTGTCAATAGGTCGAGCACCAATAGGAGTACTCCCGCAGTCCAGGGAAACAGCAGGACGGTGACCAAAAAAGAGGTGACCACCAGTCCTACTTCCAGGACCGTTAGCCAGAAGCGGGTCAGCTCCACCCCCAGCGGGCGGAACGTGACCAAAAGCACAACGACCTACAAAAGGCCGGAGGCAAGAAGCTCCTCAAGCAGGACGGCGGTAAGTCGAAGCAGTTCAAAGGGCACAGTCTCAAGGAGCTCCCAGAGTACGGTCCGCAAAAGCAGCGGGAATACCGTAAAGAGAAGCAGCAGTGCCCGGACTTCCTCCTCGAGGAGTTCCAGGGGAAATTAGAAGAAAGTTTTTAGGTTGGTTAGTTGTTTGCCCCGTAGTTGGCACGTCCGCTACGGGGTTATTTTTTTAGATATCTCTCCAAGAGGGTACTGACATCCTCGGAAAGGCCAAAGCGGTACAGGGCCCCCAGGAACAGCACCGACACCAAGGCCGATTTCAGGACAATGTTCGCCAGGGGATGGAGGCCAAAGGGGATGAATTGGAAAACCAGGCCCAAGGCCACCAAAAGGGCGAGGACCTTATAGGTCGCCGGGCCAAAGGGATGTATTGAGAATTTTATCCGTACAAAGACCAATTTTATCAGATTGAAGATAAAAATGGATACAAAGCTCGCCAGGGCGGCACCCAACAGGCCCATCCTTGGGATCAACCAATAATTGAGCCCTATGGTCAAAACTGCCAGGCCCACCCCAAAGGCCAATACCGTTTTGTAATAGGGGGAGTTGTACAGGATGGAATTGTTGTTCCCCAATAGGGAATCAATGACCTTGGCAAGACCGATCAGAAAAACAATGGCATACCCGTCCCTATAGGCCTTGGGAAGCATCAGGTAGAGATCCTCGAGGTTCAGGATGATCAGGATGAACAAGAGTCCGGAGGCGATGAGCAGGGTCAGGGAAGATCTTTTGTATAGATTTTCCAAGGCGGAATGATTGCCGGAGTTCATCAACTCGGCCGTCAAGGGATAGGTGATCTGGTGCATGGACCGGGACGGGACTATGATGACCGTCGCGATATAAACGGCCACCCCGTAATAGGCGATGTTCTCGATACTGATGAACTGGTTGAGCATTACCTTATCGATTTCCAGCAAGATCAGGGCCGAGGATCCCCCCAGGATGATCAACAGGGAATAGGACAGGATATCCCCGATGTTGCCCGGGACCGAAGGTGGGAGGCCCGGCCTTTCCAACCGCAGGGCAAACAGGGCAATGAGAAGGGTGCGCAGGAGGTAGAGGCCCACCAGGGCCTTAAAGAAAAAATCCAGGGATATCAGTTCAAAATGGAAGAGGATCAATAGGATGAAGACCCCGATCCGGGCGAAGACCTCCTTCATGAAATTCCCCAGGACCGATTTCAACCGGACCTTGCACCAAGCGTAGAAAACCTCGAAATAACCCATGGCGAGGCCGATGAAAAAGATATACCACAGATAGTTCCCCACCATGGCATTTACTTGGGAAACCCAGTTTTCGATGGCCCCTTCCCATAGGAGCAGCACCAAGGCCAAGGGAAAGATCCCCAATAAGGGCAGCACGAGCATCAAGGAGAGAAAGCCCTTCTTTTGTGGATCGGTATAGCCGCTGTAGAACTTGACCAGGGTATTGTGGACCCCAAAGGACATCACCGGCATCAATAGGGCCGCTGCTGCCAGGATAAAGGTCACCAGCCCATAATATCGATCTGGAAGGATCTTGGTGTACAGAAAGACGGTGTTGATCGCGCCGAAGAAGAACCCCAGGTAAGTGATCAATACATTCTGTATGGACTGTTTGCGGACGACACCCATTTTTATATAAAGTTTGCCAGGGATTCGGTCAGGGCCCTTCTGTGGAACTTTTCGATGCCCCGGGCATCCGAGTGCAAAGCATCCCTTTGATAGGCTGTGAACCATTCCAAAAGTACGGCTTTTAGGGCTTCGACTTCCCCATGCCCCAAAAAGACGCCCGCGCCGGTCTCCTCCACCAGGGAACCTGCTTCCCATTCCTTGGGCCCAATGGCCAAAATGGGCCGTCGAGCATTGAGGTATTCAAAGAGTTTTCCCGGGATGATGCCCCTGGTTTCAATGGAATCGATTTCGACAAGCAGCAATACCTGCGAGCCGCCCTGCAATCCGGAGACCCTTTCATGGGGCAGGTAGCCGAGCCGTTCGGTCAAGGGTTCCAGCTTATGATCGGCAATGCTTTGGAGGACCTCCTCCCCCACCAGGCCGGCCAGGCGGATCTTTACCCGCTCCGCAAAGGCCCTGTTTTCCTCCCTCAGTTCCGCTATGGCCTTCCAGAGCCCCAATGGGTTCCGCCCGTTGGACAGGCTCCCGATATGGGAAATGGTGAATTCCCTGTCCAGGACCTGACTTTTGGCCTCACCCTCAAAACCATTGGTAATGACCTTGATCGGCCTATCGGTAAGGGCGCGGAATTCCTCCTTGGTGGTCCCACTGGTCACCACCACTTTGTCGGCCGACCGCAGCACCTCCCCTTCCAAGCTGGCATGTTTTCGTTGGGCACGGGCGGTCAAGCGCAAATTCTTATGGTATCCAATGGAGGTCCAGGGATCCCTGAAATCCGCGATCCATTGGATGTCGTGCCTTTTTTTGAGCCCCAGGCCGATAAGGTGCAGGCTGTGGGGCGGGCCGGTGCTGATCAGCGTACGGATCCCTTCTTCCTCTATGATCTTGGACAGGTATTTTATGGATGGCCGCACCCAGTACTTCCGGGCATCGGGGATGAACAGATTTCCCCTGATCCAGAGCAGGCAGCGCTCCATAAAGGAGGGGTTCTTCTCCTGTATGATTCCCGAGCTGAGGGTCCCGACCTTTTTTTTGGACCAGAGGGAAGCCCAGGCATAGGGCTCCACAATGGGGTGTTTGATGATCCTGACCCCTTGGGGGACTTCTTCCATCAGTTTGGGGTCCACTATGGGATAGTTGGGGTTTTGGGGGATGTAGACCAAGGGCTCCACCCCAAAGTCCGGAAGGTACTTTACAAACTTCAGCCAACGCTGGACCCCCGGTCCCCCTGCCGGAGGCCAATAATAGGTTATGACCAGGACCTTTTTCATTGGGAATCCCCTACTTTTTTCGGAAAGAGCGCAACGAGGAGCCCCCCGAGAAGGATCAGTGCCAGTAGGATGTTGGAGGCCAGGGCGATCCTGCTTCCGGATTTGACCACCTCGGGCTCAAAACGGAACTCGATCTGGTGCTCCCCGGCAGGGACCCTCATCCCCCTCAGGGCGTAATCCACCCTATAGTGTTCCCTGGGTTCCCCATCGATAAAGGCCTTCCATCCGTGGGGATAGTACATTTCAGAAAAGACCGCAAAGCCGTCCTCGGCATTGGAGCTCCTGTACCGGATCCTATCGGGCCGGTGGTCCAACAGTTCGATCTGGGCCAGGGAATCCACTTCATAGCGGTGCTTGGTCAGGCTGGGATAGTTTTTGGTGTTGACCACGGCTTGGTCCTTGGTATCGAGCTCGGAGAGTTTTTGGAGCTCCTCATCGGCCGAACCAACGGGCAGGAGTTGGCTGACGAACCAAACATTTCCATTGGCCTGTCCATTGATCGCGGGATAACTGTTCCCCTCTTCATCCTGTTGGATTACATATTTCACGTTCAACATATTGAGCACCTCCAGGTTGTTCCCGTAGAGCTGGTATTCAAACAGGTCCTGTAGGGCCCTGGGCTTGGCCGCGTGATAGCCGCCAATGGATTTGTGAAAATAGGAGGTCCTGGCCCCGTTCAGGCCTTCCTGGGGGTCGAACACCCTGAAAATGGAGTCGTCCTCTTGGATCAATAGATCTGTTCCATTGGCCTGAAAGGGTTGGTTCACCCGGCGCTGTGGAACAAAATCCCCCGCATTGACATAACGTTGGGCCACCCCCACCAGATCGAACAGGATCAGCCCCCCCAATAAAACGACAAAGACATTCCTGCCGATTTTTTCCTTGACCAGGAACCAGATGACCAGGGCGGCCAGGGACATATAGATCAAGGACCGCAGGGTGTCCCCGGTATAAACGGCCTCGCGGTCCCTTTGGATCATGCCCATGAGCTCATCTCCGTAATAGCCGCGGTAGAGTTCGTCCCTCAGCCCCTCAAAATCAAAGAACCCTTTCAGGAGGAAAATCGAGATTCCCAATCCCAGGGTGGTGAAGAAGGCCAGTTTCAGGGCCTTGAGCTTATCCCCTTGTGGGACCTCTCCCTTGAAAAGTTGCCAAAGGCCCAAAATGCCCATGGCGGGAAAGCAGAGTTCCAGGACCACCTGTATGGAGGATACCGCCCTGAATTTATTGTAGAGGGGGAACCAATCGATCATAAGGTCCGTGAGCAGGGGGAAGTTCTTTCCCCAGGACAGCAGCAACGACATTAGGGCCCCGAAGAGCAGCCACCATTTCGTCTTTCCCTTGACCAGTACAAGGCCCATGAAGAACAGAAACACCACAATGGCCCCCACATAGGCGGGTCCGGCCACAATGGGTTGCTGCCCCCAATAGAGGGGCAGTCCGGAGGATAGTTCCAGGGCCTTGGATGGTGCCAGGCCCTGTCCCGTCAGATACTCATAGACCTTGGAATCCTTGCCCAGATCCTCAGATCCCGATCCCCCGAACAGCCTCGGGACAAAGAGGTTGAGGGATTCGGAAATGCCATAACTGTACTGGGTTATATATTCCCGGTCCAGGCCATTGGCGGATTCCAGGGCACTGCCGTCCGGGGCCAGGGTCAGCGGGGATTTCCCCCGGGTACTCCAATCGGCGTACTGCGCCGTGGCCAAAAGGCCCGTGGCATTGGTGGCAATGGCCAAGAGCACGGCCACAACCAAGAGGCCCACCGAGGAAAAAAAATGCTTGAGCTCCCCTTCCCGGATGGCATAAATGAGATAAACCAGGCCCAAGACCAGGACCAGGAGCATGAAGTAATAGGTCATTTGGTAATGGTTGGCGCTGATTTCCAGAGCCATGGCCAGGGCGGTCAACAGAAATCCCCAGAGGTATTTTTTTCGAAAGACCAAGACGATCCCCCCGAGGACCATGGGAATATAGCCCAGGGCATGGGCCTTGGCGTTGTGGCCCACCCCGAGGATGATGATCAAATAGGTCGAAAATCCAAAGGCAAGCGCCCCGAGGGCCGCCAGCCTGAAATCCACCTTGAGGCAGAGCATCAGGATATAGAACCCGATAAAATACAGGAAAAGATAATCCGCCGGTCTGGGCAAAAACCGGATCGTCCGGTCCAGTTTTTTGATGTAATCATGCGGGTAGTTGGCGCCCAATTGATAGGTCGGCATCCCCCCAAAGGCGGAATTGGTCCAGTAGGACTCCAGCCCGGTATCCCGTTTGTAATCGTCCCGTTCCTTGGCCATGCCCTTGTATTGGGCGATATCCGATTGAAAAATGGCCTTCCCCTGCAGTACAGGATAGAAATACACCAAGGCGGTAAGGATGAACAGGCCCACAACACAGAGGTGGACAATAAGGGCTTTTGGAGAAAACTTCATGAGAAGATTTTGAAAAGACAAATATTAGTCAATTTCCTCAAAATCTATGTATTCTCCAACTTTTTTTGACGGATTGGACCTTCTAAAGGGTTTTCGATCCACGGTGGTCTCCCCCTCCCTGGCGGAATGGGAATTTTGGTCCCAAGTTTGGCCCATGGTCCCCCCATAGCGTTCACCTGTCTTTTTAATGGCGTATTGGAGCAGTTTTGGCCCCAGCCACTTAAAGAGCAATTTGAGCGCATAGTATACTAAGATGACGATTAAAATCGTTTGTAGTAAAACCATATGGCATTGTTAGCATTGCAAAATTACAATCTTGGTCCCCCAAACCCTCGAAACGTTTCATAAAATAGTATTAAAATCAGATCAATGGAATTTTACGTTCCCCAAAGATTTTTGGTCCTCCTGTTGTTTTTGCCGACCCTTGTAAGCGCCCAGTACACCGATGTCATCAATTCCAATAGACCGGGCAGGGCCGTGAGTGCCTATGCGGTGGGCAAAAATGTGGTACAGGCGGAGATCGGCCTGTTCTACGAGCAGCAGGACAATGCCGAACTGAACTCCGATTCCAACATATTCGGAACGGACTACGCCTTTAGGTACGGCTTGCTGTTCGAGCAGCTGGAACTGAACCTGGAGGGCAGCCTGATCGGCAAGAGCAGCAGCTATCCCGATCTGGGGATCGAAGGGAAGGTCACCGATTTTTCCCGCAATCGGATCGGTCTCAAATACCTGGTGTACGACCCCTTTAAAAATCCCGAGAACAACAAACCCAACCTTTACAGTTGGCGGGCAAACAACCTCTTTCAATGGAAAAACTTGATCCCTGCGGTTTCCGTGTACGGGGGCGCGAATTTTTTGTTGGGGGACAATCCCTTTTATCCCGGGGATCCCAGCTTCTCCTATATGGGGGCCATAAATACCCAAAGCCGGCTGACCCCCAGGATGGTGATGATCTCCAACCTGGCCTACGACAGGATCGGCACCGATTTCCCCGAATGGCGGTTCGCCCTTTCCTTTTCACATGCCTTCAGGGACCCGAGATGGAGCATCTTCGTCGAGGGGGAGGGCATCAAGGGGGACCGGTATTCCGATGTGATTTTGAGGACCGGGGTGGCCCGGCTGATAAGTCCTGATTTCCAGGCCGATTTCCATATGGGATCTGGATTCAACGACAGTCCTTCCAGCATTTTTGTGGTCTTGGGGGCCTCCTACCGCTTGGATTTCCACAAAGACGGATTCAAGACAATCGACACCGGGGGCACCAATCGAATCGGGGGCATCAAGAGGAAGTCCAATGCCAAAAATTCCAAGAAGCAGCGAAGGGCAATAAAAAAGGGCGCCGATTTCTAAAATTTAATATTTCTACTTTTTCAACTGTTCTCAATATTC
>Ga0079224_100005899_pt1 | contig 16141 bp, 11 predicted proteins | sample Stecom2015_FD_80414 | JGI IMG/M metagenome (GOLD analysis project Ga0079224, IMG submission 80414) | Agricultural soil microbial communities from Utah to study Nitrogen management - Steer compost 2015 | ecosystem: Environmental > Terrestrial > Soil > Agricultural land | place: USA: Utah...
AGCAGTTTTCATTGGTATAATATCAACTCTTTTCTTCAGAAGTGATACCTCTGAATTTACCATGGATTCTATTGAACTTTCGGCGCTGGAAAATTACATTGAAGAGGGTTATTTTGATCTTGATTTTAATGAACTTTCAGCTTTTATGACAGAAGATGGATATTCTTTTGGTGATTATAATACTGATGAATTCAGCGATGAAGCCGTTTATAATTATATAAATGAAAATATTGAAGACCCCGAGTTTTTATTTGAATAAATGAATATGAAAAATATACTTATAGTTATTACTATATTTTTATCTGCCCTGAGTTCCCTACAGGCCCAGGATAAAAATGACCACAGGGAGAAAATTAAAGCGATGAAGGTTGCTTTTATTACCCAGGAATTGAATATGTCCTCTCAAACCGCTCAAAAATTCTGGCCGGTTTACAATAAATATGAAGTTGATAAGCGTGCCCTTCATAAAAGAGAAAATGTAGACTGGGACAATATTGGTACAATTTCAGATTCAAAAGCCGAAGAAATGTTGAAAGAGTATTTGGCTGTAGAACGGGAAGAGTATGTTATAAAGAGACAATTATTCTCTGACCTTAAAAAAATCCTTACTGCCAAAGAAATTGTTTTATTACATAAACTTGAAGCAGATTTTAACAAGAAAATGATCCAGGAATACCGTAACAGAACCACGGCAACCAGGAATTAAGTTGTTAGTTTTTTGTGTTTAATTAGTTGATGTTTAATCCGGATGCTACCCATCCGGATTATTTTTTGCATTTTGGTTACTGGAATTTAAGTTTTACGATACGGTTATTGCCTCCACCATAAGCAGTAGTATCGGTTACAAACCTTAAAGTATGCAAAGCTTCACCTGAGAGTTGCTCCCAGGCCTCCCCTCCATTTTCTGAATAAAATATACCGCCCGGGCCCACTGCGACGATCTCATTGCCCCCGGAATTTGGTACATACCTTACCCCGCTAATATACCCCGGTCCTGTACCTTCGCTAACCAGCTGCCATGTTTTCCCGCCATCTTCGGTAACCGCGATATTTCCCGTATTACCTTCAATATTTGTATAATCGCCCCCGGCTATGATTCCTTTTTTATTATTATAAAAATCCATACTGTAACCTCCGGAAGTTGCCGATCCCTGTATCAAGGGGGTGTCATAAACCTGCCAGCTGTTCCCTTTATCGGCTGTATGAAAGATTCTTGATCTCATACCTCCTGAAAGTATCCAGGCATTATTCCCTGCCACTGCAATATTTGAGTTGCTCGCTGCAAAAGCAGCCTCCCCCTCCTCTACGGGGGGCAAAACATCACAGTCAAGTTTATTCCATGTTTGCCCGCCATCACGGGTTATTATTACCGATAGACACCCATCTGTAGGATCGCCCATTGCAATACCTTCTTCATTGTTCCAAAAGGTCATGGCATCATAAAAAGCATCTTCATGGTCTTCACGATAAACCAATTCCATACTTCCTGTATCTCCGGTCTTATATAGTAAAGCAGGACTACCTACACTAAGCATAAAAAAATCATTATCGGTACTTGCCACCGCTCTGAATTCTGGCGTAAGAGAATCCTGTTCCTGTAAATTGACCTTGAAATCTCCGGTTGCATCATTATAAAGACCGTACCATCCACGGTTTGCGGCAAAAGCGAGATTTTGCCCCATTACTTCAATGGCCCTCACACTCACAGAATCTTCAAGAATGGGTTGGATCTCAACCCCGGTAAAAGGCAACCTGGCTTCGGCCTGCTTCTCATTTTCTTTACATCCCACAAATACAAGCAATAGCAAACAATATATAAGTCTCATAACATTGAATTTGAGCCAAAGATAAATTTTTCCGCTGCAAAAAAATGTACCTTTGCAGCTTTAAAATAAAACTATGCGTTTACACCGGAATTTAGTCTTTGCAACCATTGATGCCCTTTCAGAAATTTTTAATGATGGCGTGTATGCCGATAAAGCTATTGAAAAAGCATTAAAACGCGACAAGCGCTGGGGTTCCCGGGACCGTAGTTTTATTGCCGAAACCACCTATGATATTGTAAGATGGATGAGGCTTTATGCTGAAATTGCCGAAGTAAAGGCCCCTTATTCCCGTGAAAATCTATTCAGGATCTTTGCCGTTTGGGCAACCTTACGGGGCATCACATTACCAGACTGGAAGCAAATAGAACCCACTCCCACGCGAAGGATCAAAGGAAAATTTGATGAATTGAGCAAGATCAGAAAATACCGTGAATCTATACCAGACTGGATGGATGAAATGGGGGTTAATGAACTTGGTGAAAAGATCTGGGAAAAAGAAATTCACGCACTTAATGAACAGGCTCCGGTGATTTTGCGTGCAAATTCATTAAAGATCACAAAGGATAATTTACGAAGTGCATTAAAAGATGAAGGCATAGCTACTGAAACCATTAAAGGTTATCCCGATGCTTTGCAACTTGAGGAACGATCAAACGTGTTCCAGACCGAAGCCTTCAAGAACGGATTTTTTGAAGTGCAGGATGCAAATTCTCAATTGGTTGCCAAATTTTTGGAGGTAGAACCCGGAATGAGAGTTGTAGATACCTGTGCCGGTGCCGGTGGCAAAACCCTGCATCTGGCCGCTCTTATGGAAAATAAAGGCCAGATAATCGCGACCGATATATATGAAAACAAATTAAAGGAGCTTAAGCGACGTGCAAAGCGTGCAGGAGCACATAATATAGATCCGCGTGCCATTGACTCGACAAAGGTAGTCAAGAAGCTTTATGGAACCGCAGACAGAGTTTTGATTGACGCTCCCTGCAGCGGATTAGGCGTGCTAAGCCGTAATCCTGATGCCAAATGGAAACTACAGCCCGAATTCATTGAAACCATTAAACTCACGCAAGAGCAAATCCTGGATCAATATTCCAGGATATTAAAGCCAGGTGGTAAGATGGTCTATGCAACCTGTTCAATTTTACCGTCAGAGAATCAGGAACAGGTAGAGAAATTCCTTTCCCGTGAAGCGGGCAAAAATTTCAAACTGGTGAAGGAGCAAAAAATACTTTCTTCAGAAACAGGATTTGACGGTTTTTATATGGCACTACTGGAAAATAAGTAATTTCAGTCTGATCTTAGGTATATTGAGGCTTTGCCTTTTTAATCTTTCGGCAAAAAGAGGTATCTTGATTCCAATTGATGAAACATGAAAAACAGCTTTTATATTTGCTTGCTTCTTTTCACCTTCCTCATCTCCTGCGGTAGTGATGATGCCCGGGAGCCCCTTTTTGCTGAAGAAGATAATTCTGCTGAGTTATTCTTTTCAGAATATGTTGAAGGTTCCTCCTTTAATAAGGCGCTTGAAATAGTAAATCTCACCGGCTCTTCCATTAACCTGGCCGAACAGGCCTACTCCATTAAAAAACAATCCAATGGTGAAGGAAATTGGGGTGGCGAGCTCCTGCTCACCGGAAGTATTGCCAATAATCAGGTATATGTCATTGCAAATGAGAATAGCACACATCCTGATATTTTAAATAAGGCCTCGCTATTAAAAGCAGGTTCTCCTATGGATTTTAATGGAAATGACGCTATAGGATTATTTAGAAATGGTGTTCTCATTGATGTTATAGGTTTCTTGGATGATCCGGAAGATTTTGGAAAAGATGTCACGCTGAGAAGAAGGCCCGAAATTACAGAACCCTCTGTAACTTACGATCCAAACCAATGGGATCTATTTGATATAGATAACATTGAAGACCTTGGATCTTATTAAGATCATTTTTCAGGAATTACCATTATTTTACCGCGAAATAATCCTTTATTAGTAGCTTTCTGTTTACAATTATTCCTACAAATAATCTTAAATTTGACCTTTCTCAAATAATACAAAACCAGGCAGAATGATCCTTTTCTTCGGAACCCAGTCCTCTAAGGTTTATGCGGTGCAAACGCACGCTTCACTTTCAGCAATGGACATCTCAAAATTAAATTGGCTTTTTGGAAATGCACAACACCTCAATAGATCTGCCCTGGCAGATTTTTTTGTTGGTCCCCGGGCCGCAATGGTTTCTCCATGGAGTACAAACGCTGTTGAGATAACCCAAACTATGGGTATCAAAGGAATTATAAGGATTGAGGAATTTCTAAAGGTAGATTCAAAATTTCATGATTTTGACCCTATGCTTTCCCAGAAATTTGAAGGTCTTGATCAGGATGTTTTTACAGTGAATGTAACTCCTGAACCCGTCCTGGAAATTGATGATATAGATGCCTACAATAAACAGGAAGGACTATCCCTTAATGCCGAAGAGGTTAAATATTTACAGGATCTTTCCAAAAAACTTGAACGCCCGCTTACAGATTCTGAAGTCTTTGGTTTTTCCCAGGTGAATTCTGAGCATTGCCGCCATAAGATCTTCAACGGTACTTTTGTCATCGATGGAGTGGAAAAACCTTTTAGCCTATTTAAGCTGATAAGAAAAACTTCCGAAGAAAATCCAAATGAAATAGTTTCAGCATATAAGGATAATGTTGCATTTATAAAGGGTCCGAGGGTAGAACAATTTGCTCCAATGTCGGCCGATTTACCCGATTATTACGAAAATAAAAAATTTGAATCGGTCATCTCTCTAAAGGCTGAAACCCATAATTTCCCTACAACCGTTGAGCCTTTTAACGGGGCAGCTACGGGTAGCGGGGGTGAGATCAGGGACCGCCTTGCAGGCGGAAAGGGATCTTTGCCCCTGGCAGGTACAGCTGTGTATATGACCTCCTATTCCAGATTGGAAGGAAACCGTCCCTGGGAAGATAAAGTAGCCGAAAGAAAATGGTTATATCAAACTCCCATGGATATCCTAATCAAAGCTTCAAACGGAGCTTCAGATTTTGGAAATAAATTTGGCCAGCCATTGATCACGGGTTCTGTACTCACCTTTGAGCACAAAGAGCACAACAGGCTTATGGCCTTTGACAAAGTGATCATGCTCGCAGGCGGGATAGGATATGGCAAGGCCGACCAGGCAATTAAAGATGTACCTAAAAAAGGAGACAAAATAGTGGTATTGGGTGGTGAGAATTACCGTATAGGAATGGGTGGCGCGGCTGTATCTTCGGCAGATACCGGTCAATTCAGCAGCGGGATAGAACTCAACGCGGTGCAACGCGCAAACCCTGAAATGCAGAAGCGCGCGGCCAATGCAATACGCGGTATGGTTGAGAGAGATGAAAACCCTATTGTTTCCATTCATGACCACGGTGCAGGAGGCCATTTAAACTGCCTTAGCGAACTCGTGGAAGACACGGGTGGAAATATAGATCTTGATCAATTACCTGTGGGAGATCCTACGCTTTCAGCCAAAGAGATCATTGGCAATGAATCCCAGGAACGCATGGGGCTTATCATTGCTGAAAAAGATATGGATACCCTGAGACGCATTTCAGAAAGAGAACGGGCTCCCATGTATAGTGTGGGCGAAGTTACCGAAGACAGGAATTTCGTTTTTCAAAGTAAGACCAATGGTGAAAAACCCATGGATCTTTCCCTGGCTGATATGTTTGGAAGTTCACCCAAAATTGTGATGGAAGACAAGAGCATCGCGAGAAATTTTGAAGAGATCACATACTCCCAGGATAAATTACATGAATACTTAGACCAGGTACTGCAACTTGAGGCAGTTGCATGTAAAGACTGGCTCACTAATAAAGTTGACCGCTGCGTTACCGGAAGGGTGGCTAAACAGCAAACGGCCGGTCCTTTGCAATTACCACTGAATAACTGCGGCGTAATGGCACTGGATTATAACGGAAAAGAAGGGGTTGCAACCTCAATAGGTCACTCCCCTGTCTCGGCTCTCGTTGATCCTGTTGCAGGATCGCGGAATTCAATTGGTGAAGCCCTTTCAAACATCATCTGGGCACCGCTGGAAAAAGGACTTAAATCTGTATCACTATCAGCGAATTGGATGTGGCCCAGCAATAATGAAGGGGAAGATGCGAGATTATATGAAGCCGTTAAAGGAGTTTCAGATTTTGGAATCGCCCTTGGAATCAACGTGCCTACAGGAAAGGATTCCCTTTCCATGAAACAAAAATATAAAGATGGTGATGTATTAGCTCCCGGAACAGTAATTATTTCAGCAGCAGGACACTGCGATGATATAACTAAAGTAGTTGAGCCGGTGTATCAAAAAGATGGCGGTCCTGTTTATTATATCAATTTATCAAAGGATTCATTTAAACTAGGAGGTTCTTCTTTTGCCCAGATTTTGAATAAAGTAGGAAACGAAGTTCCAACGATCAATGATGATAAGAATTTTGCCAATGTATTTAATGCCATGCAGGCACTTATCAAGCAGGATCTCATTCTCGCAGGCCACGATGTAGCATCTGGAGGATTGATAACTACGCTTTTGGAAATGTGTTTTGCAGATGTCAACCTTGGAGCCGATCTTGACCTTACCGCATTGAATGAAAAAGATGTTGTAAAGCTTCTGTTTAATGAAAACTGCGGAATTGTATTCCAGGCTGCAGATGCTTCCGTGGAAAAATTATTTGAAGACAGTAATATTCAGTATTTTAAAATAGGAACAGTAACCCAAACTGAAAGTCTTTCGATTAAGAATGGCGACAGGAGTTTTAAATTTAATATTCCGCAGCTTCGGGATACCTGGTTCAAGACTTCGTTCCTGCTCGATAAAAAACAAAGCGGGACCGATATGGCCACACAGCGCTTTCAGAACTATAAGAATCAACCCCTGACTTTCAAATTTCCGGAGAATTTTGACGGTAAATTACCTGTCCTGGACGCATCAAAACCGAGAATTAAAGCGGCGGTGATAAGAGAGAAGGGGTCAAACAGCGAGCGCGAAATGGCGAGGGCCATGCATCTTGCAGGTTTTGATGTGAAAGATGTGCATATGACAGATCTTATAAGCGGCCGTGAAACCCTGGAGGGTATAAAGTTTATCGCTGCTGTAGGCGGCTTCTCAAACAGCGACGTTTTAGGAAGCGCAAAAGGCTGGGCAGGCGCATTTTTATACAATGAAAAGGCAAAAACAGCTTTAGATCAATTCTTTAAAAGGGAAGATACACTCTCAATTGGAGTTTGTAACGGGTGCCAGTTATTCATTGAGCTAGGGCTTATTAATCCTGATCACGAGGAGAAGCCCAAAATGCTGCATAATAAATCAAGGAAATTTGAATGTACGTTCACATCTGTTGATATAAAAGAAAACCGATCTGTAATGCTTGGGTCTCTTGCGGGAAGTAAACTAGGGATATGGGCGGCCCATGGTGAAGGAAAATTTAGTTTCCCATATTCAAAAGAGCGATATAACATCGTAGGAGAATATGGATTTGACAAATATCCATCAAACCCAAATGGTTCCAATCTCAACACCGCCATGCTTACAGATGATACGGGCAGGCACCTTGTAATGATGCCGCACCTTGAAAGATCTACATTTCAATGGAATTGGGCCTATTATCCTAAAGGGAGAAAAGATGAAGTCTCCCCCTGGCTTGAAGCCTTTGTTAATGCCAGGAAATGGCTGGAGCAAAAAGCATGATGCGTAATTTCAATATTAAAAAAAGCCCTGATTGGGCTTTTTTTATTTCCCATTGGAGGTAATCCTACAATCCATTTTGAATAATCCAATCATCTTGTAAAAAGATTTTATCTTTTATATGATTAGTTATATTTTAAAATTAATGACTGTTAACAAATCGTTAATATGTAAAAAATCTCTATGTTTGATTAAAATCTAACCTCCCTTAACTGTGAAAAACATTTTCCTGTTCCTAATGCTGCTTGGCAGCATCTCTGTTTTATCTCAAAATGAATTTAAAGCCGGATATTACATCGATCAAAATGGTCAAAAACATCAGGTACTAATAAAGGATGAAGACTGGAGGAGTAACCCGGTTAAATTTACATATAAAGCTTCACAAAGCTCTGCCGAACAAACCGGTACCCTTGCAAATATTACGGAATTTGCAGTGGATGGATCAGCCGATTTTATAAAAGCAACGGTTAACCTAGACCAGTCAAGTTTAGAGACTCCATACCTGAGTACCAATGTCACTCCAGATTATATTGAGGAGACAGTTTTCCTGAAAGTTCTGGCTGAAGGTGATGCCAATTTATATTACCATCAGGGTAAAACATTAAAGAATTTTTTTTATAATAAAAACGATGGCCCTATAGAACCGCTGGTATATAAAAAATACATTTCCCAGCCCCTGGATTTTGGTACCCAGTCTATTAAGGAAAATAAATATTATCAGCAGCAACTTGAAAGAAGTTTAACCTGCGAGGGAATGACTTCAAGACCCCGGAGTACTCAATATACTGCCAATGATCTAATTACCTATTTTAATGCTTATAACGCCTGTACGGGAAATGTGAAGAATCCTGGAATATCCCAGAAAGAACCCGTTTTTCATCTAAGAATAAGACCCGGAATCAATAAATCTGGTCTGGAATTAAACAGCGCCTCCGGCCATGCAACCTTTGAGGATAAATACAATTTCAGGCTTGGTCTTGAAGGAGAGCTTATTTTGCCTTTTAAAAATAGAAAGTGGTCATTAATAGCTGAACCTACCTATCAATCTTATACGGCTACCTCTTACTATCGCGATCTTGAAGTGACAGTGTATTACAAATCAATAGAACTTCCGGTTGGGATTAGACATTATTTTTATTTAAATGAAGCTTCGGCATTCTTCCTTAACGCCTCCTATCTGCTCGATTTTAATTTTGGAGATTCCAGATTTGATATGACAACTTTTTCAGATATGGCTGTGGCAACAATAAATGGAAATCTTGCTTTGGGAGCAGGTTATAGTTATAAGAGAATTAGTGCAGAGTTCAGATATTATACAGGAAGGGACCTTCTTGCCAATGGAGAAGATGCGCGTACAGCCGATTATAAAACCATATCATTAATCTTGGGATATAAAATTTTTTAATATTATCACCTGGCTTATTATTTTATTAATATACCATATCTTTTTTTATAAAATATATTTGAATTGCCCTGCCAAATTGCTATTTTGCAAGTAATATCTTATTAAACAACCTCATGACTGAAATAAAGCGTTTATTTGATTTTCCCTATTATCAACTGAAAAATCACCCCCTTGAAAAATCCCTAACCTCAAAATATAACGGTAGCTGGGTATCCCTTTCTACCCAACAGTATATAGATCAGGCCAATGCAGTAAGCCGGGGCTTATTACAATTGGGGGTAAAACCAAATGATAAGATTGCCGTGATCTCTTCAAACAACCGTACCGAATGGAATGTAATAGATATTGGAGTGCTGCAATTAGGGGCACAAAATGTTCCTATCTATCCAACAATTTCTGAAGAGGAGTATGAATATGTATTAAATCACAGTGAATCTATCTACTGCTTTGTATCTGATGCTGAAGTATTGGGTAAGGTGAATGCCATAAAGCATAACACCTCCTTAAAAGAGGTATATAGTTTTGATGAGATACCCGGTTGCAAAAACTGGAACGAAATCCTTAAACTGGGTGAAGATAAAAGCAATCAGGACGAAGTTGAAAGGCTGAAAGACCAGGTTAAACCAAACGATCTCGCTACCCTAATTTACACCTCGGGAACTACCGGAAAGCCAAAGGGTGTGATGTTATCACATAATAATATTGTAAGCAATGTTCTAGGGAGTGCGCCACGGGTACCTTTTGAATTTGGATCGTACACATCCTTAAGTTTTCTTCCTGTGTGTCACATCTTTGAGAGAATGATCCTTTATTTATATCAATATTATAGTGTATCAATACATTTTGCGGAATCTATTGAAAAGATAAGTGATAACCTTAAAGAAGTCAAACCTCATGTGATCTCAGCTGTACCAAGGTTACTCGAAAAAGTATATGATAAGATCATTGCCAAAGGTTCCACTGTTGGTGGGGTTAAACAGAAATTGTTCTTCTGGGCAGTAGAACTGGGACTTCAATACGAACCTTACGGAGCAAATGGCTGGTGGTATGAGACAAAATTAGGTCTTGCAAGAAAACTTATTTTTTCAAAATGGAAAGAAGGTTTGGGGGGAAATATAGAATTGATAGTTTCTGGTAGTGCAGCCCTGCAACCAAGATTGGCAAGGGTTTTTGCCGCTGCTGAAATTCCGGTAATGGAAGGTTACGGTCTTACAGAAACCTCTCCTGTAATTGCTGTAAATGACACAAGAAACAAAGGTTTTAAAATTGGTACAGTAGGAAAGATCATTGATAAAGTTGAAGTGAAAATTGCCGATGACGGCGAGATCCTTACCAAAGGTCCAAACCTTATGTTGGGTTATTATAAAGATACGGAAAAAACACGGGAGGCCATTGATGAAGATGGATGGTTCCACACAGGCGATATAGGTGAAATAGACAGCGAAGGATTCTTAAAGATCACCGACAGGAAGAAAGAGATGTTTAAAACCTCAGGTGGAAAATATGTTGCCCCGCAGCTTATTGAAAATATTATGAAACAATCAAGGTTCATTGAACAAATTATGGTTGTGGGTGAAGGGGAAAGAATGCCTGCAGCATTTATACAACCCAACTTTGAATTTGTTCAGGAATGGGCAAAAAGGAAGGGTCTTGACATAGGAAGTACCAATGAAGAAATGGTGGCCAATAAAGAAGTTCGGGACAGGATCCAGGAAGAAGTTGATCATTATAATGAGAAATTCGGAAGCTGGGAAAAAGTCAAAAAATTTGAATTAACTCCCGATGTATGGAGCATCGAGGGGGAGCACCTTACTCCTACCATGAAATTGAAGCGTAGAAATATCAAATCATTGTACGAGGATCTTTACAATAGTTTGTACCAACAGTAACAACTTGTAACATTTGTAAATAATGCCCGTTTGATATAACCTGCGGGCATTTTTTATGGTAACGCAATATAAAAGGCAGAAATTTATCAGATTATATTATGATATACAGGGCATCAAATAACAGGTATAATGACATGCAATACAGGCGTTGCGGAAAAAGCGGAATTATGCTACCCCTCCTATCGCTTGGCCTTTGGCATAACTTCGGAGATGTAAATAATCAAAACAAAGCCAGGAAGCTGCTGCTTACCGCTTTTGATCAGGGAATCACTCATTTTGATCTGGCCAATAATTATGGACCTCCGTTTGGATCTGCTGAAATAAATTTTGGACACATTTTTCGCAATGACCTCAAAATTTACAGAGATGAGCTACTCATCTCTACCAAAGCCGGCTGGGATATGTGGCCGGGGCCTTATGGTAATTTTGGTTCCAGGAAATATCTTATAGCCAGTCTGGATCAATCTTTAAAAAGAATGGGGTTAGATTATGTAGATATCTTTTACCATCACCGTCCAGATCCCGACACTCCCCTTGAAGAGACTATGGGAGCACTTGACCAAATTGTAAGACAGGGAAAAGCATTATATGTGGGGATCTCGCAATATTCGGCTGAAGATACCAAAAAGGCATCGGGAATGTTGAAAGAAATGGGCACTCCCTTTTTAGTGCATCAACCAAGGTATAATATGCTGGATCGCTGGGTGGAAAAAGGTCTTCTCGATGTGCTTGAAGAAGAAGGCATTGGCAGCGTAGTTTTTTCTCCTTTGGAACAGGGGATTCTTACCTCCAAATATTTACATGGTATCCCCAAAGGTTCCCGTGCATCAATTGAGGGTGGTTATTTGAGCCCTTCAAAAATAACGCCTGCGGTTATTGAAAAAATAAAGATGTTAAACGATATCGCAATTGCGAGAGATCAAAGTCTGGCACAAATGGCTATTGCCTGGTTACTTAAAGATAAAAGAGTAACCTCAGTGCTCATTGGGGCAAGCAAAGTCTCCCAGCTTCAGGATAATATTGCAGCGCTTAAAAAGCTGGATTTTTCAGAAGAAGAGTTGCAAAACATAGAAAATACACTATCTCCAGATTGAATTAAACAATATAGATCTCAAGCAGCTCGGCATGATGGGCCCGGATATCAATAAATTTACAAATTGCAGGAATCAACAGGGTCTCGCCTTTTGAAATTTCCACTGAATGATCATTTACTGAGATCACTGCATTTCCATTGGTGCACATATATATAATAAAAGAATCCAGGGCACTATGGTCACGAACTAACTTTCCCTGAACGGGAAGGAAGTTGACCGAAAAATATTGATTGCTTACCACATTGGAAGGCTTATTGGTTTCGGGATGATAAGAAAGTTGAAAGTCCTCTTTAACTTCAAAATCAATAGCATCAAGGGCCTGGGAGGTATGAAGCTCCCTGGAATTACCATTCTCATCTTTTCTGTCCCAATCGTAAATGCGGTAAGTGATATCTGAGGTTTGTTGAATTTCGGCAAGAAGAACTCCCCCTCCTATCGCATGGACTTTTCCAGTATTAATAAGAAAAGCATCACCAGTTTTCACTTTTTCAAAATTGAGCAGGCTTGTAATGGTACCATTGTCCAAATGTTTTAAATAGGTATCCCGATCAATTGTATTTTTAAACCCAATATTAATCTCGGCTCCCTCATCGGCCTGAAGGATATACCACATTTCAGTTTTTCCAAAAGAATTATGTCTCTTGCGTGCAAGCTTATCATTTGGATGCAGCTGTACAGAGAGTTCGGTTTTGGCATCAATAAATTTGATGAGTAAAGGAAACTTTTCGCCAAACTGCCTGTAGATACCGGTACCCAGAAGGTCTTCTTTATATTCTTTAATCAGGTCTTCAAGACTTCTTCCCCTTAGGCTTCCATTGGAAACTATGGAAATATCATTTTCAACCCCGGAGATCTCCCAGCTTTCCCCCAAATTTTGATTATTGGAATCCTTGTGAAGAATAAGGTGAAGTTTATTTCCACCCCAGATCTTTTCCTTTAATATGGGTTCAAACTTTATAGGATAGCCGGGCATGAAGTTTAATTTTATTAAATCAAAAATAACGATAATACTTTAAAACTATCTCTATACTATAGAGGATAAACTCAAAAGACTAAACATTAATTTATACCCATAAATATGTTAAGTTATCTTCATTATAATAAAATATTAAAACAATAATCTTATAAAATGATAACTCAGGTAACATTTCAAAAAATTAGCCCTATTTATTATGCGCGCATAATAATATTTCTTAACTTTGAAATTCAACATTTTTTTTATGAAGGAAAAAACCATTGATTATGTTTTAAGAGCCACCTGGATGGCGGTTTCTAAGATGTACAATGAAGAAGCGGGTAAAGCCGGTAGTACTATGGCAACAGGGTTTGCCTTACTTAGTATTGATCCCGAAAAAGGAACTCCTTCAACCTCCCTTGGGCCAAAGATGGGAATGGAGGCAACAAGCCTTTCGCGTATTTTAAAATCAATGGAAGAAAAAGGGCTTATCGTTAGGAAAAAGCATCCCAAAGATGGCAGAAGCGTTTTGCTTCACCTTACCGATTTTGGTAAAGAGATGCGGGAATATTCCAAAGGGGTAGTACTCCGTTTTGATGAAGCGGTAAAAGAAACAGTGCCGGAGGAAGATCTTGAAAAATTTATTGAGGTGGCAAATACGATCATGGACCTCATTGGAAATAAAAAGATATATAATCAGGAAGCAAATATTAAACAATCATAACCATCATGAATTTGGTGGCATTTTAAAAATCAAAACCAACTTTAAAATGAGCATAAACGAATTCACTCTTCACACACAGATGAAGGTATGCGAATTACATATGTCCATTAAAACAATAAAAATCTGCATATGAAAAGAAGAATTAATAAAGTTGCTGTCATAGGATCGGGAATTATGGGAAGCGGGATTGCCTGTCACTTTGCCAATATTGGCGTTGAGGTACTCCTTCTGGATATTGTTCCACGGGAACTTACTGAGCAGGAAAAGAAAAAAGGGCTGACACTTGAGAATAAGCAGGTGAGAAACCGGCTGGTAAATGACGCGTTACAGGCCGCATTAAAATCCAAACCTTCCCCTATTTATCATCAGGATTTTGCAAGAAGGATTAAAACCGGAAATCTGGAAGATGATATTGCAAAGGTATCTGAAGTTGACTGGATCATTGAGGTTGTTGTTGAACGCCTGGATATAAAAAAGCAGGTGTTTGACAATCTTGAAAAACACAGAAAACCGGGAACACTTATAACTTCAAATACCTCGGGAATCCCTATTCAGCACATGAATGAGGGAAGAAGTGAAGATTTCAGGAAACATTTCTGCGGCACCCACTTTTTCAATCCACCGCGATACCTTAGGTTATTTGAGATCATCCCCGGTCCCGATACTTCTGAAGAAGTTCTTGATTTTCTTAATGAGTATGGAGAAAAGTTCCTTGGAAAGACCTCTGTGGTTGCAAAAGACACCCCTGCTTTTATTGGTAACAGGATAGGGATCTTTAGTATTATGAGTCTGTTCCATATGGTGAAGGATATGGATTTGACCATTGAGGAAGTAGATAAACTCACAGGACCGGTGATTGGAAGGCCAAAATCGGCAACTTTCCGCACCGTTGATGTTGTAGGTCTTGATACCCTGGTACACGTCGCAAATGGCCTTTATGAGGGAGTGCCAAATGATGAGCAACACGAGCTTTTTAAACTTCCCGATTTTATCAACACCATGATGGAGAACAAATGGTTGGGAAGTAAGACCGACCAGGGATTTTATAAGAAAGAAAAAAATAAGGACGGCTCAAGTGATATCAAATCTCTTGATCTGAATACGATGGAATATCGCGACCAGAAGAAAGCCTCTTTTGGCACTCTGGAGCAAACCAAAACTGTAGATAAAGTCGAAGATCGTTTCAGCATTTTAATAGCAGGAAAGGATAAAGCGGGTGAATTCTATCGCAAGAACCTTGCGGCACTTTTTGCTTACGTTTCAAACCGTATTCCCGAGATCACCGATGAGCTTTATAAGATAGATGATGCCATGAGGGCCGGTTTTGGCTGGCAGCATGGCCCTTTCCAGATTTGGGATGCAATTGGCGTTGAAAAGGGAATTGACATGATGAAAGAGCAGGGTCATGAACCGGCCACCTGGGTAAATGAAATGTTGGAAACAGGAAGTAATAGTTTTTACACTATAAAAGATGGGAACTCCTATTATTATGACATTCCCCAGAAGAAGCAGGCAAAAGTTCCTGGACAGGATGCATTTATTATTCTTGATAATATACGGGAATCAAAAGCCGTGTTCAAAAATAGCGGCATAGTGGTTCAGGATCTTGGCGATGGAATTTTGAATGTGGAATTCAGAAGCAAGATGAACACGATCGGCGGCGATGTACTAGATGGTCTGAACAAAGCCATAGATCTTGCAGAAAAAGAATACCAGGGACTGGTGGTTGCCAACAGCGGAGCAAACTTCTCAGTAGGTGCCAATATTGGGATGATCTTTATGATGGCGGTAGAACAGGAATATGATGAGCTTAATATGGCCATTAAATACTTCCAGGACACCATGATGAGGATGAGATATTCATCAATACCAACCGTTGCTGCACCGCACGCAATGACTTTAGGAGGTGGATGTGAGCTTTCCCTGCATGCAGATAAAGTGGTTGCAGCTGCGGAAACCTATATAGGTCTTGTTGAGTTTGGCGTGGGAGTAATCCCGGGTGGTGGTGGATCCAAGGAAATGACCTTAAGAGCATCTGACACTTTCCAGAAGGATGATGTGGAGTTAAACCGATTAAGAGAACATTTTTTGACAATAGCAATGGCCAAGGTATCCACCTCAGCCCATGAAGCTTTTGATCTTGGCATTCTGCAAAAAGGAAAAGATATCGTTGTTGTGAATCCCGACCGTCAGCTGGCAATAGCAAAGAAGCACGCGCTTCTTATGGCCGAAAATGGATACACAAAACCCGTGCACCGCACAGATATAAAAGTACTTGGTAAACAGGCATTGGGAACCTTTATGGTAGGAACAGACCAAATGGTAGCAGGAAAATACATAAGCGAGCACGATCGTAAGATCGCCAACAAACTCGCCTACGTCATGTCCGGCGGAGACCTGTCTGACGCTTCATATGTAAGCGAGCAATATCTCCTTGATCTTGAAAGAGAAGCCTTCCTATCGTTAACAGGAGAAAGAAAAACATTGGAGAGAATTGAGCATATGTTGAAGAAGGGGAA
>Ga0079224_100005900_pt1 | contig 16141 bp, 9 predicted proteins | sample Stecom2015_FD_80414 | JGI IMG/M metagenome (GOLD analysis project Ga0079224, IMG submission 80414) | Agricultural soil microbial communities from Utah to study Nitrogen management - Steer compost 2015 | ecosystem: Environmental > Terrestrial > Soil > Agricultural land | place: USA: Utah...
CACCGATTTTGGCATCGCCATGCGCGCCACCGGCAACAGCGAATCCATGGCCAGGGCTCTGGGCATCGACAACCAGCGCATGAAAATTATCGGCCTCGCCCTGGCCAACGCCCTCACCGCACTCAGCGGTTTCCTGGTGGCCCAGTATCAGAATTTTGCCGATATCAATATGGGCATCGGCATTGTGCTGGTGGGCCTGGGCTCGGTGCTGATCGGTGACGCCCTGGTGGGCTGGCTGGGCATCCGCCGCATCTGGTTGCAACTGCTGGCGGTGATCGCTGGTTGTGTGACGTTTCAGCTGGTGTTGGCCGCGGCCCTGTCCCTGGGGGTAAACCCCAACCTCCTGAAGCTGGTTACCGCGGCGTTTGTACTGGCCATCGTCGGTTTGCCGCGGCTCTTTGGCTGGGGGCAACAGCGGGCATGATCGACCTCAGGGGCATCGCCAAAACCTACAATCAGGGCCAGGCCACCGAAGTCCGGGCCCTGGAGCCCCTGGACCTGACCATTGCCAAGGGCACCTTTGCCGTGGTCATCGGCGGCAATGGCTCCGGCAAGTCGACGCTGCTGGATATTGTGTCCGGGGCGGTACAGCCCAGCAGCGGCCGCATCGCCATCGCCGGCCGGGATGTCACCGGAGTGGCGGAACACAGACGCAGCCAATGGATCGCCCGGGTGTTCCAAAACCCCCTGGCGGGCACCGCCTCGGAACTCAGCATCCTCGACAACTTTCGCCTTGCGGCACTGCGCAGCCAAGCCAAAAAGCTGGTGATCGGCATCGACGACGCCTTCAAGCGGCGGGTGCAGGACCAGGTGGCCCGCCTCGGCCTGGGCCTGGAAAATAAGCTCCATCAACCCATGGGCACGCTGTCCGGCGGCCAGCGCCAGGCCCTCACCCTGGTAATGGGGGTAATGGATCGCGCCGATATTCTGCTGCTGGACGAGCCCACCGCGGCCCTGGATCCCAATTCCGCCAGGATAGTGCTGGCAACCGCCCAGAGCCTGATTGCCGAACATCATCTCACCGCGCTACTGGTTACCCACAACCTGGCGGATGCCCGACAGCTGGGCAACCGCTTGCTTCATATCGATCGCGGGCGGATTGTCCGCGACCTGAACAGTGAGGAGAAGTCGCAAGTCGAACTGGAAGCTATGTTCACCTGGTTCGGCCAGGTCTGATCAGCGCAGATAGTGGCGTCGGATTACGCTTCGCCAATTCAACCTACCCACTTACACACAACTCAGATTCAAAGGCTATACGGCGGTGGTGGCCGAGGGCAGAGGTTTCCAGTACCGGCACGAGTACATCCCTGTTGCCGACGCTGCGGGAAACCTCTGCCCTCGACTCCAAAATGTCGCCCCAATTTCCAACTTGTGCGCAAAATTACAGCGAAATGCCCGCCACTGCTGCTAAGCTTCCAACAAGAAATAATTTCACCCAAGGAACCTCTGATTAATCCGTGTTTTGTCATTGCGGACCCACCAGAAGTAGGCGCCTGAAGCGAAGCGCTTCGCGGGGCCTGCCAAGCGTAGCGAAGCAATCTCGGAGCCATTTAAAATTCAATGAGTTACGAGATTGCTTCGTCGTTGCACTCCTCGCAATGACAATTAATCAGAGGTTCCCCAACAACAAGGGACAAGTGTGGACAATGAACGTCAACCCGTCATTTTGATCATTGATGATGCTGCGGAAAACCTGGCGGTGCTGGCCGGTCTGTTGCGTCCCTGGTACCGGGTGTTGGCGGCCACCTCCGGTGCGGAGGGATTGCGGGTTGCCCGCGGTGCCCCCACCCCGGACCTTATTCTGCTGGACGTGATGATGCCCGGCATGGACGGCTACCAGACCCTGGCCCGTCTGCGGCAGGACCCCGCCAGCGCCCAGATACCGGTGATCTTTCTCACTGCCCTGGCGGACGCCAGCGACGAGGAGCACGGCCTGCAACTGGGGGCCGCGGATTACATCACCAAGCCCATCAAGCCGACCGTGGTGCTGGCCCGGGTAAAGACCCAGCTCGAGGCAAAGCAGTCCAGAGACTGGCTGCGGGACCAGAATGCGGCACTGGAGGACGAGGTGGCCAGGCGCATGGCCGACAACGATCACACCCAGATTGCCGCCATTCGTGCCCTCGCCTGCCTGGCGGAAATCCGCGATACCGAAACCGGCAACCACATCCTGCGCACCCAGGGCTATGTCGAACGCCTCGCCCGCAATTTGCAGTCCCATCCGCGGTTCTCCGCGGCCCTCAACGAACGCTATATCGATCTGCTGACCCGCTCCGCGCCGCTGCACGACATCGGCAAGGTGGGCATTCCCGACCATCTTCTCCTCAAGCCTGGCAAACTCGACCCGGGCGAGTGGGCCATTATGCAAACCCATGCCAAAATCGGCAGTGACGCCATCGCCCGGGCGGAACAGGATATCGGCCGGCCCCTGGAGTTTCTCGCCCTCGCCAAGGAAATCGCCCACTGGCACCACGAGCGCTGGGACGGCGGCGGCTATCCCGACGGCCTCGCCGGCGAGGCCATTCCCCTGGCGGCGCGGATCATGGCGATAGCGGACGTGTTTGACGCCCTGATTTCGGTGCGGGTCTACAAACCGCCAATGTCCTTCCCCCAGGCGAGGGAGATCATCGTCGCTGGCCGGGGCAGCCATTTCGATCCGGATATCACCGAGGTCTTCCTCGCCGACTACCCCAGCTTCTGCCGCATCGCCCAGCGCCACCAGGATGCCGGCCGGGAAGCGACCGCAAACCACCCCCCAGGGACAGCCCCATCGTGAAGCGCACTCCGCCACCCCCCCACGACGCCGTGCTCCGGGCGCTGCGCATAGCCGTCACCTATGGCATCCTCGCGGCCCTGTGGATCCTGCTATCGGATAAACTCCTGGCCCTGTGGTTGCAGTCCCCCGAGCACCTGGCCCTGGCCAGCACCATCAAGGGCTGGGGGTTTGTGGTGGTCACCGCGATGCTGCTGTTTGCCTTGCTGGTGCGCGTTCCGAACAACCGCAGCCCCTCCCCTCAGGAATCGGAGCCGCCCCCGCCGCGGCGCCAGCCGTGGGCCCCCATCGCCCTGCTCACCGGCATGGCGGCCATCATCACCCTGACCGCCATCAGCTACCTGGCGGACGAGATCCAGGTCTCCCGGCTGGAGCATAGCGACCTGGCCTGGATGGCCCTGGTGGCCGCACTGCTGGTGTTTATCGCTGCGGCGCTGCAGGTGTTGCGGGAGCAACGCCATCAGCTGGCCTATGCCAACGCCCTCCAGGAAAGTGAAACCCGGCTGCGGCAACTGGCCCAGGCGGTGGAGCAGAGTCCAAACAGTATTGTCATCACCAACCTCGGCGCCGAAATCGACTATGTCAACAGCGCTTTCGAGCAGGTCACCGGCTACCACAGAAGCGAGGTGCTGGGGAAAAATTCCCGCATACTCCACTCCGGCAAAACCCCGGAAGAAGTCTACCAGGCCATGTGGCAAACCCTGATGCAGGGCGAGCTGTGGAAGGGCCAGTTCTACAACAGGCGCAAGGATGGCTCGGAATATATCGAGTTTGCCATTATCGCCCCGCTGCGCCAGGCGGACGGCACCATTTCCCACTATGTGGCGGTGAAGGAGGACATTACCGAAAAAAAACGCCTCGCCGATGAACTCGATCAACACCGCCACCACCTGGAGGAGCTGGTGGCCCAGCGCACGGCGGAGCTGGCGGCCGCCACCGAGCACACCCGGATCAGTGAAGAACGCTTGAACCACGCCATGGCCGCCACCCACGACGGCATCTGGGACTGGAATCTGGCCACCCGGGAGGCCTTTATCAACAGTGCCTACGCCACCATGCTGGGTTACCAGCCCACCGAGCTGGGCACCGACATCCACCACACCTGGAGCGAACTGCTCCACCCCGACGACCGGGATACCGCCTTCAAGCGCACCAGGGAGAGCCTGCAGCACGAAGGCAGCTATGAAATGGAGTACCGGATGCGCACCCGGGACGGGGATTACAAGTGGCTCCTCAGCCGGGGCAAGGTGGTGGCCAGGGACGCCGCCGGCCGGCCCCTCAGGGCGGTGGGCACCCACACCGACCTCAGCCTGCACAAGCAGCTGGAAATGCAGCTGCGCCTGGCCAAGGAACAGGCGGAGGCGGCAAGCGCCGCCAAAAGCAGCTTCCTGGCCAATATGAGCCATGAGATCCGCACCCCCATGAACGCCATTATCGGCCTCACTCACCTGCTGCGGCGGGATGGCGTAACCGCCGAGCAGGGCGTCCGCCTCGACAAGATCGACAGCGCCGGACGCCATTTGCTGGCGATCATCAACGACATTCTCGACCTCTCCAAGATCGAGGCCGGGCGCCTGCAGCTGGAAACCATGGACTTCCACCTCTCCGCCATCCTCGACAACGTCGCCTCGATCATCGGCGACGAGGCCAGGCACAAAGGTCTGGCGGTGAGCATCGACCCGGACTCCGTGCCCCTGTGGCTGCGGGGGGACCCCACCCGGCTGCGCCAGGCGCTGCTCAACTACGCCGCCAACGCGGTCAAGTTCACCGCCGCCGGCAGTATCACCCTGCGGGCATACCTGGTGGAGGACAGGGGGGACGACCTGCTGGTGCGCTTTCAGGTGGATGACACCGGCATCGGCATCGACCCGGAACATCTGCCCCGTCTGTTCGCCGAGGACTTCACCCAGCTCGACGCCTCCACCAGCCGCAAATATGGCGGCACTGGACTGGGGCTGTCCATTGTCCGCCGCCTGGCCCAGATGATGGGGGGCGAAGTGGGGGCCGACAGCACCCCCGGCAGGGGCAGCAGCTTTTGGTTTACCGCACACTTGCGACGCGGGCGGGGAATTATGCCCAGCGCCAGCCGGGCCGACTTCAGCAACGCCGAAGAGCGCCTCAGGGAAATTCACGGTGGCGCCCACCTGCTGCTGGCGGAGGACAACCCCATCAATCGGGAAGTGGCGCTGGAACTGCTCCACGGCGTTGGCCTGGCGGTGGATATCGCCGAGGACGGAGAAGAGGCCCTGAGCAAGGCGAGCACAGCCCTCTACGACCTGGTGTTGATGGATATCCAGATGCCAAAAATGGACGGCCTGGAGGCCACGGCGGCGATCCGCAGACTGCCCGGCTGGACCCAGCGCCCAATTCTGGCAATGACCGCCAACGCCTTCGAGGAGGATCGCCGGGCCTGTGAAAATGCCGGCATGAATGACTTTATCGCCAAACCCGTGGAGCCTGCCAACCTCTACGCCACCCTCCTGCACTGGCTCGATAGCCAGCGGGGGGATGACACCGACAACACCACGCCCGCCGCGAAACCGCCAGTGCCAGCGCCAACCTTGAGCAGTGGACGCGCTGCCGAGCTGGCGGAAATTGCCGCGTCCAATCCCGACATCGACACCCAGGCGGGAATCCGCGCCCTGGGGGGAAACCTGGACAAGTACCTCGACCTGTTGCGCAGCTTTGCCACCAACCACAGTGGCGACGGCGAACGGCTGGCCGCCTGCCTGGCGCAGGGAGATCTCGCTGGCGCCCGCCACCTGGCCCACACCCTGAAAGGTGTTGCCGCCACCCTGGGGGCAGCGGTGATTGCCACCCACGCCAGCCAACTGGAAGTCGAACTGAAGGCCGAATCCGGCCACCGGGGTGCCGACCTCAACGCCCTGGCCACAGCCCTGGATACCGGACTGAAAACCCTGGCCAGGGTCTTCAGCGAGCCCCCGGAAACGCCAGTGGCGGGTCCGCCGCCAGACCCACAGCAAACAGCGGCCTGGCTGAATGAACTGGACGCCCTGCTGGCCGGCAACGATACCGACGCCATCAGTTACTACACGCTGCGGGAGGCCGCCTTGCTCGCCACCCTTGGCCAACCCTGCGTCCGCCTGGGCCGCCAGATTCGCGAGTTCCGGTTCGACGAGGCCCGCCACACCCTGCAGGCTATTGGCAACATACAGGAATGAATTCGGCGACCAGGGGATACCATGGCCGGCCGGAAATCACCACACTCACCCATGCTCCCAATTGTGCACAAGTGCGCTGATTTTTCCCTATTTCCGCCGCTGAAATAAAACCGCCGAATTAAAACCTTGCTCACCACAGTTTTTTGTGAAACGATGATAATCATAATTAAATCTGCTTATGCAACTATAAAGAATACCATCGCAGAGCAGTCTAAAAATTAGGGAGCCTCTGATGAAGCCACCTCTGATTAATTCACACTCATGTCATTGCGAGCCTAGCGAAGCAATCTCAGAAACTTGCATGTTCAACCAGTTACGAGATTGCTTCGTCGTAGACTGCCGCGCTACCTGCCGCACTTCGCTCGCAGCTAAAGGCTCGCAGCTAAAGACTCCTCGCCGTGACAAATAATCAGAGAGCCCTCAGGCTGCTCGCCGACTCGTATCTAACTAATGGAGCGAGATGCACCCAACAATGATTTAAATCGTATGCATGATTTTTATTATTGCCGTGTTCTAAAGGAATAACTCGATAAATACTTTAGCCAACACCACCAAGGGGAAACAACCATGAACAGTATAAAAAAGCTTGCGCTTGCCACCGCTGTCGCGTCGTCGACCATCGGCGTCTCGGGAATGGCGTATGGCGCCATCGGCCTTGAGGAAATTATCGTCACCGCGCGCAAAAGGGAGGAGTCCATTCAGGATATTCCGGTTGCCGTTACCGCGGTCACCGGAGAGGTTTTCGAGCGCTCCCTGGTGGCCAGCTTCGAAGAGGCCACGGCGCTGATGCCGGGCTTTTCCACCAACCCCCAAAGCACCTCACCCCACGCCCTGGCATTGAGTATTCGCGGCAGTGTGCAGGATGCGTCAATCATTACCGCAGACCCCTCAGTGGGGGTCTATGTCGACGGGGTGTACATTGCCCGGGCCTTTGGTATCGGCGTCGACCTGTTGGATATCCGGGACATCCAGGTTCTGAAAGGCCCCCAGGGCACCCTGTTTGGCCGCAACTCCACCGCCGGCGCGATGCTGCTCAACACCAATGACCCGGAACTCGGGGAGTTTTCCGGCTCCGTCACCCTCACCGGGGGCAGCGACGACACCGGCGGCGGTATTGTCCTCAATGTTCCCATGGGTGACAAATTTGCCCTTCGCATCGCCCACCAGCAACGGGAGCGGGACGATTACGTCAAGAACCTTGCCAACAACCCCAACGACCCCGCCTATGTGGCCCTCGCCAATACCATTACCAGAATCCCCTACACCTATACGCCGGCCAAAACCCACGACTCCGAACTCGGCGGCTACGACAATGAAACCACCCGCATAAAACTGCGTTTTATGCCCACCGACTCCCTCGACATGGTGCTTTCCTACGAGGAGTATGAATCCGATCTGGCCGGGCCGCCCCGTCACCAGGTGTGGGTGGGCGGGATTACCCTCGATGACGACCCCGAGGACGACACCGTCTCCCTGAGTTTTGACCCCAGAGCCTATGCGGAAACCGAGACCACCAACTTCAACCTGACCCACGACAGCGATATCGGTGAGATCAAGTTTATTTACGGCCACCGGGAATACCGAAGCCTGAACGAGGTGGACTACGACGGCGGCGACTGGGCCGCCGCCCCTGTCGACTTTGTCGTCGTGGTCTCCGCCCGCCGCCACGGCTCCTGGGGCCGCACCTTTGGCGATCAGGACAGCTACGAGCTGCAGTGGATCAACAGCTTCCTCGACGACAAGTTCAACCTCACCGTCGGCACCACCTATTTCGAAGAGGACTCCGAGTATTTCGACTATTCGGACGGCCTGAATATCAATCGCCCGGGCAACCCCGTGGGCCCCGCCGGTTATGTGACGCAACAGGTCGAGGCCATTGGCTACTATGCCCAGGGCACCTGGCATATCAATGATGTCTCCAACCTGACCCTGGGCATCCGCAGTTCGGAAGAGGACAAGGACGCCAAAATCTGGCCCGCCCGCAGCGGCGTATTGCCCAGCTGGGACTTTGCCGGCATGTATGCCGGGATCAATCCGCAAACCGATGCCTCAGTCTCCTTTTCGTCAACAGACTGGCTGGTGAGCTACGACCACCAGCTCACCGATGACATTATGGCCTACGGCAAAGTGAGCACCGGCTTCCGCTCCGGCGGTTTCAATGGTCGCCCCGTGGGCGCCGGCCTGCCGGTCAACTTCGGGCCCGAGGAGCTGACCGAGTATGAGATCGGCATCAAGGGGGATTTCCTCGACGGCAGACTGCGCTGGAATTCCGCCATCTACAGCAATGAAACCGACGGCAAGCAGTTCTCCGTCCTGGCGATACCCACAGGGACAGGGGCTACAGTCCCCGCCTCGCTGACCAAAAACGCCGGCGAGGCGGAAACCCAGGGCTTTGAAACCGAGTTCACCTATCTGCTGAATGAAAACTGGAGCCTTTCCGGCAGCTATGCCTATATCGACACCGAGTACACTTCGCTGATCTCCTTCAACGAGGACACCGGCCGCGATGAAGAAGTGCCCTCCGACCGCCTGCCCCTGCCGGTGTATGTGCCGGAAAACGAGTGGACCCTGTCGCTTAACTACGACCAGGAGTTCGACGCCATGATTGTGCGGGGCACCGCCACCTACCACTGGACCGACGAAAAATTCCACACCAGTGAAGGCGCCGCGGAAATTTTGCACACCAACCCCGGGGTATTCACCGCTACCCAGGCGCAAGCCTGGGTTGACTCGGCGACCAGTGACTCCTTTGGCACCCTCAACCTGAACATTTCCATTTCCACACTCGACGACAAATACACCGCGTCCCTGTGGAGCAAGAATGTTCTTGACGAGCGCGCTCACCAGTCATCCATCGCCTTTATCCTGGCACCGTTTTACGCCTACAGCACCGCGACCTACACTCAACCCAGAACGGTAGGTGTGACCCTGAAAGCCAACTTCTGACGGTTCCGCCAACCCAAAACGGGCCGCTTGCGGCCCGTTTTCCGTTTCTGCTTCCCCGCTGTCACCTCAGTCAAAATCCTGTTTTTCCAGCCAGGGAATAATGCGCTCGAAAGCCCGCTCGATATTTTCCAGGGACGTGGAGTAACTGAGCCGCAGGGCATTGGTACAGGTGACACCAAAGGTCTCCCCCGGAATCGTGCAGACTCCGGTTTCCTTCAGCAGCCGCAGCGCCACATTGGTGCCGTTGACCCCCTCTGGCAGGGAGGGAAACAGGTAAAACGCCCCCTCGGGTTTATAGCCGGTGAGGTGGGGCGCCTGGGCCACCAGCTCCACCAGCCGATCACGGCGCCGGGTGTACTCCGCCAGCATGCCGTCGATAAATTCGTTGCCACCGAGCAGGGCCGCCACCCCCGCCCACTGAAAGGGGGTGTTGGCCACCGTGGTGGTGAACATATGGTAGCGGCGCAATTTCTTGATCGCCGCCTGACTGGCGATCAACCAGCCAATGCGCATCCCCGCCATGCTGTAGGTTTTGGAGAAGCTGCTGATCACCATCACATTGTCCAGGTCGCTGCAACTGGCCAGCACCGAGGGGTACTCGACGCCGTCATAGACCAGGTGGTCGTAGACCTCGTCGCTGATCACATGGATATCCCGGTAGGCGGCCTCGCGAAGAATGGTCTCCAGAGTCTCCCTGGGGTACAGGGTGCCCGTGGGGTTGCTGGGGGAATTCAGCACAATGGCGTAGGTGTTGGGCTGGATGGCTTCAATGACATCCTGGGGGTCGAGCTGGTGATTGCTCTCCGCCCTGGTGGGCACCGCGCTGACCTCGCCGCCGTTCATGCGGATCAGCGGCGCATAGAGCATAAAGGCGGGGTCGGGGACAATAAAGTGGCGGCCGGGTGCGGACACCGAGGTCAGCGCCAGGTAGATGGCCTCGGTGGCCCCTGTGGTCACCAGCACGTTTTCCGCGCTCAGCGCCTTCTGGTAGCGCTCTCCGTAGTAGGCGGCCAGGGATTCCAGCAATTCCGGCAGGCCCGCATCCATGGTGTAGCCCGTCTGCCCCGCCCGCAGCGCCGCCACCGCCGCATCCACCACATTGGCCGGGGCTGGCAGATCCGGCTGACCGATGGACAGATGAATCACATCCGGCAGGCTGGCGGCCATATTGACCATTTTGCGGATTCCGGGAATGGGCATGGTGCGCAGCGCCGGGTTCCAGATGGGATCCTCGGATTCGTACATTTCGATATCGAGATTGCCGATTGCCATAACGGGACTCCAGATTACGCCGCAACCAACGGCGGCCGGCGGTCGGTCAGGGGCGCCGCCAGCTGGTAGGCGTGGCCGGCCCGCAGCACCAGGGCGTCGTTGAAGCGGGCCCCCACCAGTTGCAGGCCAATGGGTAGACCTTCCCCATCAAAGCCGCAGGGCACCGACAACCCCGGCTGACCGGTCAGGTTGAAGGGATAGGTAAAGGGTGTCCAGGCGGGCCAGCGGGTGTGGGGCCAGTCCTCGGGCACCTCGCGACCGGTCTTGAAGGCGGTGATGGGCAGGGTGGGGGTGAGCAGCAAGTGGTATTTCTGGTGGAAGTTGGCCATCCGCTCCCGCAGGGCCATGGCTTCGTTCATCGCCCCCAGGTAGTCGAGCATGCTCAGCTGGGAAGCCTTGGTGGCGACCTTGACCAGCTCCGGGTCCATCTGCGCCCGCTTTTTGGCGGGCAGATCGCGAATGGCGTTGGCGGCACCGCCGTAGAAAAGGTGACCGAAGGCCCCCAGGGGATCGCTGAACCCCGGGTCCACCCGCACCACGTCGGCCCCCAGATCGCGAAACACCTCCGCCGCCGCGGCCACCGCCGCCTCCACCTCAGGGTTCACGTCCACAAACCCCAGGTTGGGGCTGTAGGCGATTCTGAGGCCCTCCACCCCCCCGCCCAGGGCTGCCACGTAATCGATGGCGCGGCGGGGAACGGCATTGGTATCCCGGTGATCGGGCTCACTGAGCACGTTCATCATCAGCGCACAGTCCTCCACGGTCCAGGTCATGGGGCCGGCGTGGGCCAGGGTGCCAAAGGGGCTGGCGGGCCAGTGGGGCACCTCGCCAAAGGAGGGCTTGAGGCCCACGATGCCGCAAAAGGACGCGGGAATGCGGATGGAGCCCCCGGCGTCCGTGCCCAGGGCCAGGGGCGCCATGCCCAGGGCCACCGCCACCCCACTGCCGCCACTGGAGCCTCCGGCGGTCAGGGCCGGATTCCAGGGGTTGTTGGTAACGCCGTCGCTGGGGTTGTCGGCGACCCCTTTCCAGCCCAGCTCCGGGGTGGTGGTTTTGCCGATGGGGACATAGCCGTGCCTGGCGAGGGCGGCAACCGCCGGCGCCGATTTGTTCAGGGTGCTGGCCGGATCCACGGTGCGCGAACCCTTCAGGGTCGGCCACATGGGGGTGAGGAACACATCCTTGACCGCCACCGGCACCCCGTCGAGCAGGCCGGCGGGCGCACCGCGACGCCAGCGCCCCTCGGACTCCCGCGCCCACTCCAGGCTGGTGTCCCGGTCCACCAGACAGAAGCCGTTGGTGGCGCCATCCAGGTTCGCGATCTGGTCGAGCATGGCGGCAGCCACCTCCACCGGGGACAGCTCGCCGCTGCGATAGGCTTGCAGCAGACCAACCGCTGTCATGGTCAGAATTTCCCGGGGCATAGAATGTCCTCCACAAGCCAGTCCAAACAGGTATCGCTCTTACACACAAGTCAGATTCAAAGGCTACAGGGGGGTGGTGGCCGAGGGCAGAGGTTTCCGGCACCGGCACCAGTACCTCCCTGTCGCCGACGCTGTTGGCAACCTCTGCCCTCGACCCCAAAGTGGCGCCCCAATTTCCGACTTGTGTGTAAACATCAGTTCTCATCACTGCTGTCCCAAAAAAATCCGGAGCCCCCTCTGAAAAACTCAACTCAGCCCTACATTCAGAGGAGCCCCACCTGAATCCCGCACACTATCTCGTTGCGATGACACCGGGAGGCCAGGGTCATTTCACCCTGTTTTCCAGGGCCTGCCCGGCCTGCCAGCGCTGGAAGTTGGCCACAAACTGTTCCCCCAGGGCCCGTCGCCAACCGATAAAATCCCCCGCCATATGGGCGGAGATCATCACCCCGGGCGCTGTCCACAGGGGATGATCCGGGGGCAGGGGTTCCTCCTCGAACACATCCAGGGCTGCCCCGGCAATCTGCCCCTGCTCCAGAGCGGCCACCAGGTCCGCGGTACGGACAATGGGGCCCCGCCCCACATTGATCAGCCGCGCTTCGGGCTTCATGGCGGCAAAGGCCCGCCGGTCGAACAACCCGCGGGTGGCGTCGTTGAGGGGCGCGGTAATCACCACAAAATCCGCCTCGGGCAACAGTGCCAACAGCTGGTCGCTGGCCGCGACCCGGTCGAAGCGGGAATCGTCCCGGGCGCTGCGGGCGACACCGGTGACCGCCATACCCACCCCCCGCAACAAGTGTGAGACTTCGCCGCCGATGGACCCGGCCCCCACCACCAGCACCTGGCGGCCGGCGATGCACTCGGTGTCCCGGTGCCGCCACTGGCGCTGGCGTTGATAGTGGAGGTTGGCGGAGAAATCCTTGGCGAACAGCAGCACCGCACCCAGCACATACTCGGCAATGGCGCGATCAAAGATCCCCCGGGCATTGGTGACAGGTATCTCGCTGTCCCACAGGGCCGGGAACATCAGCGCGTCCACCCCGGCACTGGTGGCGTGAACCCAGCGAATGCGGTGCCTGGCTGGCCAGCATTTTTGCAGCAGCTGACTGCGAAAATCGCTGACCACCAAAACATCTGTGTCGGGCAACCGGGCCCGCAACTCATCCTCGCCGCTGACCCGGGCCACAGTCACGGCGTCGGGCAAGGCCTCCAGCCCCGGCAACTGGGGCTCGTCGGGGGGCGCCAACACCAGAACATGGGTCACCGGGCCACCTCCGCCAGTGCCCGGGCAAAGCGGTCCACGGCGTCGTCCACCTCCCCCTCGCTGACCACCAGCGGCGGCAGCCAGCGCACGATCTGGCCATCGACACCGCAGCGCAACAGCAGCAGTCCCTGCGCCTCGCTGGCGGCGGTGAGCTGGGCGGCGATATCGGCCCGGGGTCGGTGCCGTGACTCGGCGATCTCCAGGCCCAACATCAGGCCCTTGCCCCGCAGGTCCGCAAGCAGGGGATACTGCTGACGAAGGGCCTGGAGGCGCGCCCACAGCTGCTTTCCCCGGGCCCCGGCGTTGGCCACCAGGTTTTCACCCTCCATTACCTCCAGGGTGGCCAGGGCGGCGGCGCAGGACACCGCATTGGCGCCGTAGGTACCCCCCTGGGAACCGGGCAGCCCCCTGGCCATCAAGGCCTCGGGCGCGGCGATGGCGGAGAGGGGAAAGCCGCTGGCCAGACCCTTGGCGGTGATCACAATATCCGGTGTCACGCCAAAGTGCTGATGGCTCCAGAACTTGCCGGTGCGCCCGTAGCCCGCCTGGATTTCATCGCAGATCAACAGCATGCCGTGGGCGCGGCAGCGCTCCTCCAGGCCCGCCATGAAGGCGCTGTTGGCGGGGTAGTAGCCGTACTCCCCCTGCACCGGCTCGATCAACATGGCGGCGGTATCCTCGGGTGCGGCCTGGGTCTTGAGGATATGGTCCAGTTCGCGGAGACAGAAAGCCGTGGTCTCCTCCTCGCTCCAGCCGTAGCGCCAGCTGTGGGGAAAGGGCGCCACCACCACCCCGGCCATCATCGGGTGGTAGCCGTTGCGGATCTTGGTGCCCGAGGTGGTGAGGGAGGCGGCACCCAGGGTGCGGCCGTGAAAGCCCCCGTTGAAGACGATGATATTGGCCCGCCCGGTGGCGTGGCGGGCCAGCCGCAGCGCCATCTCCACCGCCTCGGAACCGGAATTGCTGAAGGCCACGGAGTCGATGCCGTCGGGCATTTTTTCCACCAGCCTGTCGCTCAGGTCCAGCATCGGCCGGTGGCTGACGGTGGTGTACTGGGCGTGAATCACCTTGCCCACCTGGGCCTGGGCCGCCGCCACCACCCGGGGATGGCAGTGGCCGGTGGCAGTGACGCCGATACCGGCGGTGAAATCAAGATAGGTGTTGCCGTGAATATCGGTTAGCCAGCAACCCTGGCCGTGATCGACACAGACCTTGCTGGATTGCTTGAGCAGTGGTGACAGGTGGCTCATGGGGTGCTCCTATCGATGTGCGGGTGGTTGACGGAATGCCGGATCCCCGCAGAACAGGCATGGGGGGCTCCCTAGGGAGCACCCATGCACAGGTATTTCAGTTCGGTGTACTCGTCGAGGCCGTGGCGGGAGCCCTCCCGCCCCAGCCCCGACTCCTTGACCCCGCCAAAGGGCGCCGCGGGGTTGGATACCGCCCCCTCGTTGATACCCACAATGCCGGCGTCAATGGCCTCGGCCACCCGCCACACCCGGTGAATATCCCGGCTGTAGAAATAGGCGGCGAGGCCGTAGGGGGTGTCGTTGGCGATGGCCACCGCCTCGTCTTCGTCGGTGAAGGGAATCACCGCCGCCAGGGGGCCAAAGGTTTCCTCCTGGCACAACACCATTTCGGGGGTCACCCCGGAAATCAGTACCGGAGTGACAAAATTGCCCTTGTCCCCTTTTGGCTCCTCTCCCCACAGGTGGCGGGCGCCCTTGGCGATGGCGTCCCGATAGTGCTCCCCCACCTTGGCCACGGCGGCGGCATTGATCAGGGCCGACTGGGTGACCCCGGGATCAAAGCCGTCGCCAACCTTCAGGGTTGCCATGGCTGCTGCCAGCTTGTCCACAAAGGCATCGTGAATACCGCGCTGCACCAGAAAGCGGTTGGCGCAGACACAGGTCTGCCCGGTATTGCGGAATTTGGAGGCCATGGCCCCCGCCACGGCCTGGTCCAGGTCGGCGTCGTCGAACACGATAAAGGGCGCATTGCCCCCCAGCTCCAGGGATACTTTCTGAATGTGGCGGGCGCACTGGGCCATCAATTTGCGGCCTACGGCGGTGGAGCCGGTAAAGCTCAACTTGCGCACCACGGCGCTGTCGGTGAGGGTCTCGCCGATCATCGGGGCATCGCCGGTGACCACGTTGAGCACTCCGGGGGGAATACCCGCCTGCAGGGCCAGGTCGGCGAGGGCCAGGGCAGTGTAGGGGGTGGCCTCCGCCGGCTTGACGATCATCGAGCACCCGGCGGCCAGGGCGGCGCCCGCCTTGCGGGTAATCATGGCGGCGGGGAAATTCCAGGGGGTAATGGCGGCGGTCACCCCCACCGGCTGGCGGGTGACCACGATGCGCTGGCCAGGCTTGGCGCCGGGGATGGTTTCGCCGTAGACCCGCCGGGCCTCCTCGGCAAACCAGCGAACAAAGGCGGCGGCGTAATCCACCTCGCCACTGGACTCCGCCAGGGGCTTGCCCTGCTCCAGGGTCATCAGGTGGGCGATGTCCTGTTTGTGGTCGACAATCAGCTGGTGCCAGCGCAGCAGGCAATCCGCCCGCTGCTGGGCGGTGACGGCCCGCCACTGGGTGAAAGCTGCGGCGGCAGCGACGATCGCCGCTTCCACATCCCCCCGGGTAAGCGCCGGCACCTGGCCGATGATCTCTCCGGTAGCCGGATTGTCGACGGCGACGGTGGCGCCGTCCGCGGCATCCACCCAGGCGTTCCCCACCAGACACTGCTGGTGAAAAAGCGGGTTGCACTGGCCTGCTGCGGGGGACATTGAAAGACTCCTCCAAGAACTGCCTTGCAACCGAGGGTAGCCACTTTGCCCCACAGGTGCAAACCCGAGCGCCGACAAGATGATGCCGATGCCGCAAAAGTGCGGCAAAAACGGGCCCCACGGCATCCCCATCCCGCCATTGCGTTGCGCCGTCAATGCCCTGAAAATGGCAGCACACTCTGACCATCTCCACGGGATTTTTGTTGACCAACCCACTGTTCCACTATCTCGCCACCACCGAAGAGCACGCCCCGGTGCCCGCCATGGTCGCCATCTGCAACTGGCTGCGCCCCGGCAAGGGAGAGGCCAGCGCGGCGGTGATCGCCCGCGTCACCGAACTCCTGCTGTGGCTCGAGGAGCACCCCGAGGCGCACCACAGGCTGTCCGCCAGCCTGCGGCAGTGGTTGCTGGAGGCCGTCTACTTCGACGTCCTCACCGCCCTCGGCATCCTCTCCCGCCGGGGTTTTGGCCGGGAACTGATTGACCGGCTCTACGAAC
>Ga0079224_100005901_pt1 | contig 16141 bp, 16 predicted proteins | sample Stecom2015_FD_80414 | JGI IMG/M metagenome (GOLD analysis project Ga0079224, IMG submission 80414) | Agricultural soil microbial communities from Utah to study Nitrogen management - Steer compost 2015 | ecosystem: Environmental > Terrestrial > Soil > Agricultural land | place: USA: Utah...
GTGACCGTGCCGCCGAGCGCGACGACCAGGGGGATCGGGTCGAAGAACTCGGCGAAGCGGGCGATCCGGTCGCCGCGCACCGTGACGCGGGCGATGTAGTCGTTGCGGTACGGCAGTGCGGTGGCCCGCACCGACGAGTCCGACGTGTACTCCGCCACGTACTCACCGTCGGTGTCCAGCGCGTTGATCCGGTAGTCGGCGAAGTTCATCGGTGTCACCATCTCCGGTAGACCCGCGTAGAACTCGGCGATCGCGTCCCGGCCGCGGAGGGTGCGCGGAATGCCCTCGGGTGCGTACGGGATGTCGAGCACACCGTCCGGGTGGAACAGCTCCGGGATCGCCGCGACGTCCAGCGATCCCACGGCGTCCAGATAGGACACGATGAGCGCGCGTCCGACGTCGGTCTCGTGCACGGTGGTGCTTCCGGTCATGCGTCGAATCCCTCCAGCTCGGGCGGGGTCAGCGGCGAGATCACCCTGGAGGCGATCCGCCATCCCGACGGCGTGCGCACGTAGGTGTCGGCATTCAGCGCCGCCGCGCGGAACTTCGCCCCGGTCGTGGCGTGGCCTTCGGAGAACACGTAGTTCGTGCCGTGTGCCGTGTCCGGGCCGTCGAACTCGACGATGTGGTTGGTGATGATGTGGAACTGGTCGGCCACCGATGCCGCGTCGCGTTCGAAGAACTCGCGGATCTTCGCCCTGCCCTCGAACCGCTCCAGTCCCACGGCGGTCGCGTCCCACACCGCGTCGTCGCTGAACGCCGACAACGCCTCCTCCGGGTCGAACCGGTCGAGGCCGCGGGCGTACAGATGCGACAGTTGCATGATGTCGTGCCGCTCGGCGGCCCGGTCCTGCATGAGGGTTCCTCGCTTCAGTCGTAGACGATGACGCCGCGGATGTTCTTGCCCTCCCGCAGGTCCTGGAACGCGGTGTTGATGTCCTCCAGCGCGTAGGTGCGGGTGACGAGCTCGTCGAGCTTCATCTCTCCGCGCCGGTACAGATCCGCGATCAACGGGATGTCGTTGCGGGCGTTGGTCGATCCGTAGAGCGTGCCCTGCAGCCTCTTGCCCGACATGGCGAACGTGAACATGTCGAACTGGACGTCCCGTTGCAGAACCGGCGCGGCCGCGGTCAGCACCAGCACGCCACCACGGCGGGTCATCGCCTGGGCCGGTTCGAGGATCGAACCGTGTGCCACGCCGACGGTGATGACGACCCGGTCGGCGCCCTGGCCGTTGGTCATGTGCTCGACGAGCTGCGCCGCCTCGGCCGCCGTCGCGGCGGTGTGCGTGGCGCCGAACTCGGGCGCCCGCTCACGCTTGTAGTCGACCGGGTCGACGGCGATGATCGCCTTCGCCCCGCGGTGCCGCGCGCCCTGGACGGCGTTCATCCCCACGCCGCCGACGCCGAACACAACCACGACGTCACCGAGCTGCAGGTCCGCGGCGTACATCGTGGACCCCCACCCGGTCGGCACGCCGCAGCCGATGAGCGCGGCCTTGTCGAGCGGGATGTCCTTGTCGATCTTCACCAGGGCGTCGGTGGGCACCGTGACGTAGGGCGCGAACGTGCCGAGGTAGGACATCGCGCCCACCCCCTGCCCGCGGGCACGGATGCGGTGGGTGCCGTCGGGCGAGGTGCCCGCCAGTACGCCCGCACCGAGCGTGCACATGTTGGCCTTACCGGCCACGCACATCGAGCACTTGCCGCACGAGGGCAGGAACGAACACACGACGTGGTCGCCCACCTCGAGGTCGGCCACGTGCGTGCCCACCTCCGTGACGACGCCCGCACCCTCGTGCCCGCCGAGGATCGGCGCCCAGTCCAACGGGATGTCCCCGGTGTCGAGGTGATCGTCACTGTGGCAGATGCCCGACGCCGCGAGCTTCACGGTCGCCTCGGTGGCCTTGGGTGGGTCGAGTTCGATCTCCTCGACCGACCAGCCCGACTGCGTACCCGGCTCCCACAGGAGCGCGCCCTTGGTTTTCATCGACGGTGCCTTTCGTCTGGAACGAACGGGTGGAAGGAAGGTCTCGGGGTGTCCGGGATGTTCGGGATGTTCGGGATGTTCGGGTGACCCGGGGATTCAGCCCGCCGGGTCGGCGACCGGGATCGTGCGATGGATGTCGGTCTCGCGTTTGGCCAGCCGCCAGCGCCCGTCGACCCTGCGCAGCGTGTCGCGATAGGTCGCGGCCGTGTGCGCCCACCCCTCGGCCGACCCGGCCATGGCGTGCACGTCGGTGACGGCCGTGGCTGCTCCGCCGACGACGTCGACGTCGATCACCGAGTTCACCGACCAGTGGTGCGAGGCCGTGACCGTGTCCCACAGCCCCGCGGTCAGCTGCCGGATGGCGTCGCGGCCCCGCACGAGGGTGTCCGGCCCCGGCGACCACTCGGCGTCATCGGTCCACAGGGACAGGAACCAGGGCAGATCGCGCTTGTCGAAGGCATGGCCGTACCCGTGCAGCACGCGCCGGATCTCCTCGATCGCCTCCACCCGGTCGAGGCGGACGGCGAGGTCATCGTCGATGGCGGCCGCCATCTCAGGCACCGCCCGCCGGGGTCACCTGCACGACCTCGTGCATGTTCACGGAGGCGCCGCCGTCGGCGAAGTTGGCCATGTCGGCCTGAGCCGCTTGCCCCTCCGGCGAGGCCAGCGCCGCGGCGGCCTCCTCGCGGGTGTCCCATTCCAGGATCGCCACCAGAAAGTGCGGAGGCTCGGTATCGTCCAACGAGGTCGTCGCACCCCAGCCGAAGTGGCGCAGGCCGGGCAGTTTCGACGCCAGCGGCGCGTGGGTTCCGCGGTAGTGCGCCAGGAACCGCTCGGGATCGGCAGGGTGGTTGTAGTTCACGGTGACGCGGAACATGGTGTCCTCCTCGTGTTCACGCCTGCAGCGCGAAGCCCTCGTAGCCGTCGGCGGCGACCTGTTGGCACTTCTCCCAGTACGGCCCCACCCCGCCGAGGTAGGCCATCAGCAGCCGCGGTTTGCCGGGCACGTTCGCGCCCATGTACCAGGAGTCGGTCTTCGGGTAGAGGGTCATGTCACCGACCTCGCGCACGTGGTCGGTCCATTCCTTCTCCGCGGTCTCGGTGGCCTCGACGACGCGCAGTTGGTTGCGGCGCATGTACTCCAGCAGGTCGCTGAGCCACTCCACGTGCTGTTCGATCGACACGATCATGTTGGACAGCACCGACGGACTTCCCGGCCCCGTGATGGTGAACAGGTTGGGGAACCCCGCGGCGTTCAGCCCGAGGTACAGCGCGGGACCGTCGGACCACTTGTCCTTCAGCGTGCGCCCCTGCCTACCCCGGATGTCGATGTTGAGCAGCGCGCCGGTCATCGCGTCGAACCCGGTGGCCAGCACGAGACTGTCGACCTCGTACTCCCCCGCGCTGGTGCGCACGCCGCGTTCGGTGATCTCGACCAGCGGTGTCTCGCGAAGGTCGACCAGCTGGACGTGGTCGTTGTTGAACGTCTCGTAGTAGCCGGTGTCCAGGCACGGCCGCTTCGTGCCGAAGGCGTACCCCTTCGGACACAGCTTCTCGGCCGTCTCCGGGTCGTCGACGATCTCGCGGATCTTGCCGCGGACGAACTCCGCGGCCGTGTCGTTGGCGCGCTCGTCGGCCAGGAGATCGGTGTAGGCCTGGAGCACACCGGTGAGATTGCCGCGCTGCCACCGTTCCTCGTAGCTGCGCAGGCGTTCCTCCGGATCGACCTCGAGGGCCGAGCGCGTCGGCGGTTCGATCGCGACGCCGAAACCCGACCGCCTGCTCTCCTCGCGGATCTCGCGGTAGCGGGACTTGATGTCGGCGACGAGGTCCTGATCGATGGGCCCGTTGAACGTCGGCAGGCTGAAGTTGGGTGTGCGCTGGAACACCGTCAGCTCGGCGGCCTGTTTCGCGATGATCGGAATGGCCTGGATCCCCGACGATCCGGTGCCGATGACCGCGACACGCTGACCGGTGAAGTCCACACCGGACTCCGGCCAGTCACAGGTGTGGTACCAGTCGCCGCGGAACCGTTCCAGTCCGGGGACCTCGGGCTTCTTCGGCACCGACAGACAGCCGACGGCCATGATGCAGTACCGGGCCCTGACCTGTTCCCCGTCGTCGGTGGTCACCGTCCACGTCGCACTGTCGTCGTCGTAGTGGGCGGAGGTGACCGTCGTGTCGAGCACGACATCCCTGCGCAGGTCGTGCCGGTCGGCGACGTGGTGGATGTAGGAGAGGATCTCGGGCTGGCTCGGATACTTCTCCGTCCACTCCCACTCCTGTTCGAGTTCCGGGTCGAACGAGTAGGAGTAGTGCATGCGCTCGACGTCGCACCGGGCACCGGGATAGCGGTTCCAGAACCAGGTGCCGCCGATGTCGGAGCCGGCCTCCACGACCTTCACGGTCATGTTGAGCCGGCGCAGCTTGTAGAGCATGTAGAGGCCGGAGAACCCGGCGCCCACGACGACGACGTCCAATTCGGTCGGGAGTTTCCTGGCAGCAGACATGCGAGACGTCCTCACAATCGGATGGAGGGGACGGCGGTGCGGTCCCGCGCCGCGGGGCGCGGACGGGTCTCGGACGGGAGCACCGGCGACGGACGCCGGGCACGTTCGCAGGGCGGCCGGGCTCAGCCGGTGCGTGCGGTCAGCTGTCTGTCGATCTCGGCGGCGACGTGGTCGACCGCCTCGGCACTGCCGGGCAGCAGGTTCACCATGGTGAAGAAGCCGTGCATCTGGCCCGGGAAACGGCGCAGCGACACGGGCACGCCCGCGGCCTGCAGGGCCTTGGCGTACGACTCGCCCTCCTCGCGCAACACGTCGTGCTCGGCGGTGAGGACGACGGCGGGCGGCAACCCCGTCAGGTCGTCGGCCCTGGCCGGGCAGACACCGGCATCCTCGCGCTGGTCGGCATCGGCGTAGTGGTTCCAGAACCAGATCATCGTGTCGCGGCTGAGCATCAACTGGTTCTCGGGATCCACATAGGACGAGTTGTCGAAGTCGCAGTCGGTGACCGGATAGACGAGCACCTGCTGGGCGAGTGCGGGCCCCGCGGAGCGGGCCTTCTGGGCGACGACCGCCGCGAGGTTGGCACCCGCACTGTCGCCGGCCACGATCAGCGGCACCCTGGATCCGGCGATCTCGGTCAACTGCCGATCGACCCACACCAGCGAGTCCCACGCGTCCTCGTGGGCGGCCGGGTAGCGGTGTTCGGGCGCCAGCCGGTAGTCGACGAGGACGACGGCACATCCGGTCTTCGCGGCGAGCTGCCTGCCGAGGGTCTCGAACTCCTCGATCCGGCCGATGACCCAACCGCCACCGTGGTAGTAGACGACGACACCGCGCGGCGCCTCGTCGGGCACGAGGATCTGCACCGGCACGGATCGGCCGGGCAGGTCGAGCGAACGCGTCTCGACCCGTGCCATCTCGGGCCCGGGCCCGTACATCTCCTTGAGCGACGCCGTCAGCTCGCGCGCCTCGTCGGGCTCCATCTCGTGCATCGGAGGCCGACCGGACTCGGCGAGCTGGGCCAGCAGCGCGGTGGTTGCTTCGTCCAAAGCCATTGGGCACCTCTTTGTGCGACCGGCGGATCCGTGACCGCAGTCCTGTCGGAGACCTGCGTCACATACCGGGAAGTATGGTGCTCCGGCTAATTCATGTCAAGGATTAGCATAGACTCGAGGTCCCGATCCGACCTTCACCACGAGGACCGTCCACGGAGGAGCGCGCACGCGGAACCCGCCCGGCCGACCCCCACCCACGGAGCGTGAAACATGCTCATAGAAACGGTCAGGCGGCCGTCGCGACACGTCCGGGAAACCGGTCCGACGCGGGGATTCAGGATCATCATCGGTATCGTCACGCCATGGACCGAGACTCGCTGGAACCCCGCCAGCGGCCGTACAAGCGCGGCGACAAGGTCGCACAGGCCGTGGCGCGCAGCATCATGCGGAAGATCCGCACGGAAGGCCTCGAACCGGGCGCCCACCTGCCGTCCGAGGCGCACATGCTGAAGGAGTACGGCATCGGCCGCGGATCGCTGCGGGAGGCGCTGCGCATCCTCGAGGTCAACGGGCTGATCTGGCTCAAACCCGGCCCCGGCGGCGGGCCCATCGTCAGCGGCGCCCAGCCGGACCACTTCGGCCAGATGGCGACGCTGTACCTGCAGGCCCAGGGCACGACGTTCCGGGAACTCATCGAAGCCCGCCTCGCCCTCGAACCGCTCATGGCGCGGCTGGCGGCCGAACGCCAGGACCCGGAGTACATGGACGCCCTGCGTCAGGTCAGCGGCTCGCTCAAGGTCGACGACGACTCCGCCTACCTCGAGTACACCGGCGACTTCCACCGGCTGATCGCCGAGATGTCGGGCAACGGCATCCTGAGCCTGATGGGCCAGGCCCTGTCGGACATCTTCCGCGACCGGGTCAGCGGCATCGTGTTCCCCAAGTCGCGCCGCAAGGAGGTCTCCGACGCGCACACGGCGATCGCCACGGCCATCGAGAACGGCGAGCCCGACCAGGCCCACGACCTGATGTACGAGCACATGGCCAAGTACGTCAACTACGTCAAGCGCGGCCACCCCACGCTGATCAACGAGGTCGTCGACTGGCGATGACCGTCCACGGTGGACGACGACACCGACCCGGCAGGCGATAGGCTGCCGCCGTGCGCACGCAAGGTAGCGAGCTGACGGCGGGTGCGCCGCGCCTGGCGCGGGGCGCCACCGCAGGCCTGTCCACGGGTCTGCTCGCGGTGATCGCGCACGGCACCGCGGGCGGCGCGCTGCCGGACTGGCCGGTGACGGCCGGACCCGTCGTCGCGATCGCCCTGCTCGCGACCGGCCTGGCCCGCGTGCGGCTGCGACCGTCGGTGCTGTTGGCGCTGCTCGCCCTCGGGCAGCTGGCCGTGCACGTCGTGCTCTCGCTCGCCGCCGGGCACGCGCTCCACACCGGCGACGCCGGCGGCCTGCCGATGACGGCCGCACACGCCCTGGCCACCCTCGTCGTGTTCGCCGGCCTGAGCGGTGCCGAACAGACGCTGTTCGCACTGTTCTACGCACTGGCGGCGCGCCTTCCCCTGCCCATCGCTCCGCTCACCGTGACCGGCCCCTGGGCGGCACCCTGCCCGGCGGACCCGCCGCAGCGCGCACCGCTCGACGTGCTGCGGCGACGGGTGCACGGCCGGCGCGGCCCGCCCTGACGCGACGGCCCCGCCACACCCTTTTCCCTCACCCTGTGACGCCCGCGGCGACCGGCCGGCGGGCCGCGTTCGCGCGCGTCCACGGGGTCCACGCCGTCCCAGGAGCGACCTGTCATGTCCGACACCGCCGCGCATCCCCGCGCGGAATCCGATCCCACCGCGGCGCCGCGCGCCCGGCACCCGTGGCGCGGTCTCGTGCTGCGCCTGCACTTCTACGCCGGCGTCCTCGTCGGCCCGTTTCTGCTCGTTGCCGCACTGACGGGCACCGCGTACGCACTGACCCCGCAACTCGAGTCGTGGCTGTACCACGACGAGCTCACCGCCACCTCGACCGCGCCTCCACTCCCCCTCGCCGACCAGGTTCGCGCCGCCGAACAGGCGGCACCGGAGGGCACATTCCACGCCGTCCGTCCCGCACCCGAGGCAGGCGAGACGACCCGCGTGCTGTTCACCGACCCCGGCCTCGGCGACTCCGAATGGCACACCGTGTTCGTCGACCCTGGCGATGCGTCCGTCACCGGCGAGCTGACGACCTACGGCACGAGCGGCGTACTGCCCCTGCGGATGACGCTCGACCAGCTGCATCGCAACCTGCTGCTGGGCGAGCCCGGCCGGATGTACAGCGAGCTGGCTGCCTCGTGGCTGGCCGTGATCGCCCTCGGCGGACTCGCACTGTGGGCCGTCCGCAGGCGCTCCCGCGCGCGCACCGGCCGGGCGCGCACCGCCGGAAGGCACGGCAGGCTCGGCGTGTGGGTGCTCGCCGGAGCGCTGGTGCTCTCGGCGACGGGCCTGACGTGGTCGGCCCACGCCGGGGCCAACGTCACCGAGCTGCGCGCCGCACTCGGGTGGAGCACCCCGGAGCTCGACGCGTCCGGGGGCGGCCATGCGGGCCACGGTCCCCACGGCGAGCACGCCGGCGGACCGGGCGGCCATGCGGAACACGGCCGGGCGAGCGGGCACGGCGTGGGCGGCGACGCCGGTCCGGCCGATCCGTCCGCAGTGGACGACGTCCTGCGCATCGCCCGTACCGCGGGCATCGACGCCACGAAGATCGAGATCACGCCGCCGGCCGAGGCCGACGGGGCGTGGTCGGTCACCGAGATCGACCGTGGATGGCCCACGCAGGTCGACGCCGTCGCCGTCGACCCGGTCCTCGACCGCGTGACCGACGAGGTGCGTTTCAGCGACTATCCGCTGGCCGCCAAGCTCGCCCGGTGGGGCATCGACGCCCACATGGGCAGCCTGTTCGGCTGGCCCAACCAGGTCGCCCTCGCCGCACTCGGCATCGGTCTGGCGGTGCTGACCGTGCTCGGCTATCGCCTGTGGTGGCTGCGCGGCGCGCGCGGCGCGTTCGGCACGCCCGTACCGCGTGGACAGTGGCGGCGGCTGCCGCGGTGGACCGTGGTGGCCGCAGCGGCCGTCGTGGTCGGCATCGGATGGTTCGTCCCGTTGCTGGGCGTCAGCCTGGTGGCGTTCCTGGCAGTGGACGCGGTGGTCGGACGGTTCCGGCGACGACGCGCCGCCGCACCGGACGAGCCCGGGACGACCGCCGACCGGCGCGGATGATGCGCGCGCGGTGCGGCCTGCGGGGCCACGGCAGGCAGGCCGCACCGCTTAGGATCGCCGGGTGCCTTACGCGTCCGCGGCCGACGGCGCCGCGCTGTACTACACCGTCCAGGGCCGCGACGACGGCGAGCCCCTCGTGCTGATCGCGGGCCAGTCGAACGGACACCGGTGGTGGGATGCGGCGCTCGAGGACTTCACCTCGACGTTCCGGGTGATCACGATGGACCACCGCGGGATCGGCGGGAGCGACAAGCCCGACGACGACTCCTACAGCACGCGGAACTTCGCCGCCGACGTCGTGGCGGTGCTCGACGCGGCCGGTGCCGGGCGCGCGCACGTGTACGGCACCTCCATGGGCGGGCGCGTCGCGCAATGGGTCGCGGCCGATCATCCCCACCGCGTCGACCGGCTGGTGCTGGGCTGCACCTCGCCCGGCGGTCCGCACGCCGTTCGACGGGCCGAGTCGGTGAGCCGCAGTCTCACGCAGTACTCCGCGCGTGCCGTTCGCCAGGCGTTGCTGGACCTGATGTACACGCCCGCCTGGTTGGCCGAGCATCCCGGCCCGTATCGCACGATCGGCGAACGCGGCACGCCGCCGCACGTCCTGCGCAAGCACCGCATCGCCAGTGCCCGGCACGACGCCTGGGACGTCCTGCCCGCCATCACCGCGCCCACGCTCGTCGTCCACGGCACCGACGACGCCTTCAACCCGGCGGCGAACGCCCCGCTGCTCGCCGAGCGCATCCCCGGAGCCCGCCTGCACCTCATCCCGGGTGCCCGGCACGCCTACTTCGAGGAACGCCGGGATCTCGCGGGACCGCTCGTACGGGACTTCCTGTCGTCCGTGGATCGCTGAGGACTACACCAGACAGGACCGGACCAGACCACGGAGCGTGCGCCGCGGCCTTCCGGAACGGGCCGCTCAGTCCGCCTGCCCCGCCCCGAACCCTGGCCCTGCCGCGAACCCCGGCTCGACCGCATGGTCGGCGAGACTCGATCCGGCGCTGCCGTAGAGGTTGAACGCCGCATCGGCGCCGCGCGCCCGCAGTTCGTCCAGCTCCTCACCACGCTGGGCGATCGCCGCGACCTTGCCGGTGAAACCGTTTCTGCGCAGCAGCTCGAGCACGAGCAGGTTCTCGCCGTGGAACGGCATCGCGAGCACGACCAGTTCGACCCTGCCGGAACGCCGGACGCGCTGCCAGAAGTCGAGATCGGTCGCGTCGGCCTCCACCACACGGAAGCCCTGGTCGCGCAGCTGCTCGACGCGTCCGCTGTCGTGCTCGACGCCGACGGCGCGGCGGCCGTGCGCCTCGTGCAGTCGTTCGACCGTGGCCTGGCCGACGCGGCCCATGCCGAGCACGAGCGTGTCGACGTCGCCGAGGTCGATCGGGCGGTCGTCCGGGGTGATGCGGTCCGGATCCTGTGCGGGCAGGGCGCGGTTCACCCACTCCTCGATGCGGGGCGTCAGCCGGTTGAGCACCGCCGACAGCAGGAAGCTCATCGCCACCGCCAGGGCGAGCACCACGACCCAGTCCGGCGCGACCACGCCCGAGGCGGCCACCACCGCGGCGACGATGAGCGCGAACTCCGAGTAGTTGCCCAACGCCAGTCCGGCGAGCGCCGACGTGCGGTACCGCAGCCGCATCATCCACAACAGACCGAAGAAGGCCGCGCTCTTCACCGGGATCAGGAGGGCGAGCAGAGCGGCGACGCCGAGTGCCTCCCACGTGGGGGTGCCGGTGAGGCCGATGCTGAGGAAGAAGGCGACCAGCAGCACCTCCTTGCCGGTCACGAGCATGCGCGAGAGCTCACCCGCCTTGCGATGTCCGGCGAGCAGGGCACCGAGCACGAGGGCCCCAGATCGCCCTTGAGGCCCACCGCCTCGAACAGCACGTATCCGGGCACCAACGCCATCGTCAGGCCGAACAACGCGGCCAGTTCCACCGAGTCGATCCGGTCCCACACCCGCCGCGCGAGCCACGCGCCGGGCACGACGAGCACGAGGGCCACCGCCCACGGCGAGGGCACCTTGCCCTTCGACACGGTCAGGACGACGACCGCGACGATGTCCTGCATGATCAGCACACCGATGGCGATCCGCCCGTAGAGCGTCTGGTTGTCGCGGCGTTCGTCGAGCACCTTCACCACGAACACCGTCGACGAGAACGACAACGCGAGCGCGACCACCGCCAGCTCACCGACGTCGGCGCCGGGCACCACGGCGAAGCCGAGCGGCGCGATCGCCACCAGCATGGCGAGGGCGACGAGCACGCTAAAGCCCATGTGGGCCACCGCGGTCGCCCACACGCGCGCCTTCACCAACGACCGCAGATCGAGTTTGAGGCCGATGCCGAACAGCAACAGGGTCACGCCCAGGTCGGCCAACGTCTGCAGACCGGGCATCTGCTCGACACCTGCCGCGTTCAGGCCGAACCCGGCCACGAGGAAACCGACCAACGGCGGCAGCTTGACCACCAGTGCGAGCCCGCCCGCCGCGAGGGCCGCCACCAGATAGATCGCTGCGATGTCCATGAAGCTGCGATGTCCATGAATGCGCCTCACTCCCCAGCCGGCGCAGGAGCTTACCCAGTCCGATCCGCACCCGATCACCGATATGCACGATGTGCCCCGCGCCCGGCGCCGGTGGGCGCACCGTTTAGGGCCGTCGGCGGGAGGGAACGCCAGGCGGTGACGCCCGCGCGCGGCACACCGGAGGGCCGCCACCGAAAGGAAGCCGCCTGTGATCCCGTTCGAGTACCGACGTGCCGACGACGTCGCGACCGCGGTGGACACCGTGGCGCGGAACCCGGCCGCCTCGTTCCTGGGCGGCGGTACGAATCTCGTGGACCACCTCAAACTCGGTGTCGCCACGCCGGAACACCTCGTCGACGTGACCCGGCTGCCGCTGGACGACATCACCGTGACCGCCGACGGCGGTCTGCACATCGGCGCCACGGCACGCAACAGTGACACCGCGGCCCACCCCGACGTCCGCGCCCGTTATCCGGTGCTCGCCGAGGCGTTGCTGTCCGGTGCGTCCGGCCAGCTGCGCAACCTGGCCACGGTCGGCGGCAACCTGCTCCAGCGCACCCGCTGCCCGTACTTCCAGGACGTCACCACTCCCTGCAACAAACGGGAACCCGGGTCCGGATGCTCGGCGCTCGAGGGGTATCAGCGCTACCACGCGATCCTCGGCGCGTCCCGGCACTGCATCGCCACACGTCCGTCCGACATGGCGGTGGCGATGGTGGCGCTCGATGCGACCGTCCACGTACACGGCCCGGACGGCGCGCGACGCGTGCCCGCCGCCGAACTGCACCGCCTGCCCGGCGACGAACCGGACCGCGACACGGTGCTCGAGCACGGCGAGCTCATCACCGCCGTCGAACTGCCTCCGCTGCCGTTCGCGGCCAATTCGGCCTACCGCAAGGTGCGCGACCGCGCGTCGTACGCCTTCGCTCTCGTGTCGGTGGCCGCTGCCGTCGACCTCGACGGCGACGGCACCGTCCGCGACGCCCGGATCGCCTTCGGCGGTCTCGCCCACAAGCCGTGGCGTGCGCGCCGCGCGGAGGACGCGTTGCGCGGCGGGCCCGCCACCGACGAACGCGTCGCCCGCGCCGCCGACGTCGAACTGGCCGACGCGGAACCGTTGGAGGGCAACGGGTTCAAGGTGCCCATGGCCCGCGGCGCCCTCACCGCCACCGTGCGGCGCCTCGCCGAGGGCGACGGATAGGACGGGCCGGATAAGGCGGGCCGGATAAGGCGGGCCGCGGATAAGGCCTCCTGCCGCGAGGTCCTTGTCCGCGGGAGCCGGCCGCACCGCCCGGCGTTCAGCCGGTGCGGAAGCGTCCGGCGGGTCCAGCGTTCAGCCGGTGCGGTGGCGGTCAGCCGGTCAGGAAGCGGTCGGCGGTCACGGGAAATTCCCGCACCCGAACGCCGGTCGCGTGATAGGCGGCGTTCGCGATCGCCGCCGCCGTGCCGACGATGCCGATCTCGCCGATCCCCTTGGTGCCCATGGCGTTCACGTGCGGGTCGTGCTCGTCGAGCCACTCCGCCGCCACCGACGGCACGTCGGCGTTCGTGGCGACGTGGTACTCGGCGAGGTCGTGGTTGACCACCATGCCGAGCCGCTCGTCCATCACACCGTCCTCGTGCAGGGCCATCGACAACCCCATGGTCATGCCGCCGAGCAACTGCGAACGGCCCAGGCGCGGATTGACGATCCGGCCCGCGGCGAACACGCCGAGCAGGCGGGGCACGCGGATCTCACCGGTGTCGGCACTGACGTGCACCTCCGCGAACTGCGCACCGAACGCGTGCATGGCGAACCGCTCGGTGTCCGGGTTCTCCGGCGCGGCCTCGGTGTGCTCGGACCCGGCGGGCGGATCGTCGTCGCCGAACCGCGCGCGGAATCCCTGTGCCGCGGCCACGACCGCCGACCCCCAGTTCGCCGTGCCCGACGAGCCGCCCGCCACCGAGGCGAACGGCAGGTTCGTGTCGCCGACCGTGACGACGACGTCCTCGGCCGGTACGCCGAGCGCATCGGCCGCGATCTGCCCGAGCACCGTCCAGGCACCCGTGCCGATGTCCACGGCGCCGATGCTCACGTGGTAGCGCCCGTCCGTACCGCGTTCGATGCGCGCCGCGGAACCGGGCGAGTGGTGCACCGGATAGGTCGACGACGCCACCCCCGTGCCGATCCACCACTCCCCCTTCCGCGTCTGCCGGGGCGCGGCGGGCCGGTTCTCCCACCCGAAACGGCGTGCGCCAACCCGCAGGCATTCGGCGAGGTTGCGACTCGAGTACGGCTTGCCGGTCTCGGGATCGCGTTCCGGTTCGTTGCGCAGACGCAGTTCGATGGGATCGAGGCCGCAACGCTCCGCGAGCTCGTCCATCGCGACCTCGGGGCCGAACATGCCGGGGCACACCCCGGGCGCGCGCATCCACGACGGCACCGGGACGTCGAGTGCCGCCAGCCGGTGGCTGGTGCGGCGGTTCGGTGCGGCATACATCGTGCGGGAGGGCACGCCGGTCTGCTCGGCGAACTCCTTGATCCGGGAGGTCTGTTCCTCCACGTCCACGACGAGGGCGTCGATCCGGCCGTCACGATCCGCGCCCAGTGCGATCCGCTGCACGGTCGGGGTTCGGTATCCGGTGAGGGTGAACATCTGCTGACGGGTGAGGGCGAGTTTGACCGGCCTGCCCGCCATGCGCTTCGCCGCCAGCGCGGCGAGCACGACGTGGGCGTGGGCCGTGCCCTTCGATCCGAACCCGCCGCCGACATAGGGGGCGAGCACCCGGATCTGCGACTCCTCCAGGTCGAACAACCCGGCCACGACACTCCGCATGGAGTGCACGCCCTGCGTCGAGTCGTGCAGCGTCAGACCGTCGGCGTCCCACACGGCCACGGTCGTGTGCGGCTCGAGCGGGTTGTTGTGGTTGCGGGCCGTCCGGTACTCGGCGTCGAGCCGCACCTCGGCGCTCGCCAGTGCGGTGCCGACGTCGCCGTCGTCGGTGTCGGTCTCGTAACTGGGGTTGACCACGTCGGGGCGGTACAGGCCGGAACGCTCCCTGGGGAAGGCCACGTCGTGCTCCGCGCGCTCGTAGTCGACCTCCACCAGGTCGGCGGCGTGCCGCGCGATCTCCGGGGTGTCGGCCACGACGCAGCCGATGAGCTGGCCGCGGAACGCGACCCCGCTGTCCTGGAGGATCTCCAACTCCGCGTCCTGGCCGGTGCGCAGGCGCGGAGCGTTGTCCGGCGTCAGCACCGCCTGGACACCCTCGAGCGCGAGCGCACGCTCGGTCACCATGTCGCGGACCCGGCCGGCGGCGATCGTGGCCTGGATCGGGTGGGCGTACAGCGGACGCTCGACCGCATGCTCGTAGGCGTACGGCGCGCGCCCGGCGACCTTGGCGCGTCCGTCGACCCGTTCGGTGTCCTCGCCGACGGCGACGGTGCGTTCGATCGAGCGGGTCATCGGCGGGCCGCCTCACCGTGGCCGTCACCGGTGCCCGCGACCTCGCGGATCGCCGTGACGATGCCCGCGTAGGCCCCGCACCGGCACAGGTTGCCACTCATCCGTTCGGAGATCTCCGCGTCGTCGAGGGTGGGCTCGCTGCGCACGTCCTCGGTGGCGGCGCTGGCCCAGCCGGCCTCGGCCTCGTCCAGCATGCCCGCGGCCGAGCAGATCTGACCGGGCGTGCAGTAACCGCACTGGAACCCGTCGTGGTCGAGGAACGCCTGGTGAAGCGCCTGCCCACGGTCGTCGGACGCCAGGCCGGCACTGGTGGTGACGTGGGCGCCGTCGTGGGCGACGGCCAGCGCCAGGCAGGTCGTGACTCTCCGCCCGTCCAGCAGCACCGTGCACGTGCCGCACTGGCCGTGGTCACAGCCCTTCTTCGGGGAGAACACGCCCAGCCGGTCGCGCAGGGCGTCGAGCAGTGTCGTTCGGGTGTCCGTGACGAGCCGATGCGGCTCACCGTCGACGGTGATCGTGATGTCGGCCTCCATGGTCCGGGCACGTACCCGTGAACCGGGCAGCGGAAACGTGCCGGCCGCCGCCGCGCGTCCCATTCGTCCAGTTCGGACACCGGGTTTGTCGGCGGCGACGTTCCGGGTACGGCGGGCGGCGAGCCGGCGCGCGACGTCACGCCGGCCTGCCGTGACCGGATGCGAGCAGAGGAGACCATGCGATGACACCGGAGACGCACACGACGAGGGATCACGACGAGATCCGGCGGTGGGTGGAGTCCAACGGCGGGGTTCCCGCCTCGGTGCGCGGCACCGAAGGGTCGGAGGCCGCCGGGGTTCTGCGGTTCGACTTTCCCGGCGGCGCCGGGGAGGACGAGCTGGAGCACATCTCGTGGGACGACTGGTTCGACAAGTTCGACAAGGAAGGGCTTGCGCTGGTCTATCAGAACACCCGCGCCGACGGCGGCGGGAGCACGTTCTTCAAGGTCGTCAGCGACGACTGACACCGCGGAGGCCACCCTGCAGGACCGCGCCGTAGAGCAGGTGGTCGGCGGCGAAGGCGAGCCGCTGGCCCACGGCTGCGGCCTGCCGGAACCGCAGACCGCCCACCGGGACGACGACGAACTCGAACCCGAGCCACAACAGCACCCCGTCCGCGGGACCAGCCCAGAGGCGGTCACGAATGCGGGCCGGGAGGCGGTCGAACACGACTCCGCCGGTGGCGCCGTAGGCCCAGTGCGCCAGCACGACCAGCACGTCCCGGCCGCGGCGCGGCAGGCGGCGGACGGCCTCGGGGGGTGTCCCTATGTGGTTGTCAAGCCGCAGCGGGTGTGGTCTTGGGTTGCGGGGTTCGGTAGTGGGTGCGGTTGCGGAGCATGGCGAAGAGCACGTCGCAGCGGCGGCGGGCCAGGCA
>Ga0079224_100005902_pt1 | contig 16140 bp, 15 predicted proteins | sample Stecom2015_FD_80414 | JGI IMG/M metagenome (GOLD analysis project Ga0079224, IMG submission 80414) | Agricultural soil microbial communities from Utah to study Nitrogen management - Steer compost 2015 | ecosystem: Environmental > Terrestrial > Soil > Agricultural land | place: USA: Utah...
CGGCGGGTTCATGGCGAACTGGATCGCGGGGCACACCGACCGCTTCGACGCGATCGTCTCCCATGCGGGGCTGTGGGCGCTGCCGCAGCAGCACCGCACCACCGATGCCGCGGCATGGAAGATGCGCGTGCACGGCCATGAGGACGAGGACCCGGACTGGTACCGCGCCTCCTCCCCGCACCACGAGGTCGACGCGATCACCACCCCGATGCTCATCACCCACGGCAACCGCGACTACCGCGTACCGGTCTCCGAGGCGCTGCGGCTGTGGTGGGACCTGGTCTCCGCCTGGGACGGCGCCCCGGAGGACATGCCGCACCGCTTCCTGCAGCTGACCAGCGAGAACCACTGGGTGCTCACGCCGTCCAACGCCGTGGTGTGGAACCGGGCGGTGCTCGCCTTCTGCGACCAGCACGTGCTGGGCGGGCCCAGCGCCGACGAGGCGATCACCTGGTGAGCACTCACCTGGCCAGCACAGTCAGCTGAGGGTCCCGGTGAGCCGACCGTGGAAGAGGGTGGAGCGCTCGTCGAGCCCGGTGAAGGCGACTTCGAGGCCGTGCTCGGTGTACTTCGCCTGGACCGCGTCGAGCGCGGCGACGGTGGAGGCGTCCCAGATCTGGGCGGCCGTGAAGTCGACGGTGACCGTGCCGCCGCTCTCGGCGCCTGCGAGATGGGCGGCGTCGGCGGCGTAGTCGAACTGCTCGACGAGGTCGTTGCTGGAGCCGAAGAAGAGCGGGCCGTGCACGCTGTAGTCGATCCGGTCCTCTCCCGCGGCGCGCTCCACCTTCGTCACGTGCGCGACGCGGCGGGCGAAGAGGGCGACGGCGAGCAGCGCGCCCGCCGCGACGCCCACGGCGAGGTTGCTCGTGATCACCACGACCACCACGGTCGTGACCATCACGAACGTCTCCGAGAGCGGCATGCGGCGCAGGGTCGAGGGGCGCACGCTGCGCAGGTCCACGGTGGAGACGGCGACCACCATCATCACCGCGGCGAGCGCGGCCATCGGGATCTGCTCCATGAGGTCCGAGAGCGCGGTGACCAGCACCAGCAGCAGCACGCCGGCGATGAGGGTGGAGATGCGGGTGCGGGCGCGGCCCAGCTTCACGTTCATGACGGTCTGGCCGATCATGGCGCAACCGGCGATCCCGCCCCAGAGCCCAGCGAGGATGTTCGCGACGCCGAGGGCCCAGGATTCGCGGCTCTTCGAGGAGCGGGAGTCGGTGAGATCGTCGACGAGCTTCGCGGTCAGCAGCGTCTCCATCAGGCCCACGAACGCGACCGAGAGCGCGGTCGGGGCGATGAGCTGCAGCGTCTCGAGGGTGAGGGGGACCTCGAGCGGGGTGATGCCGGGCAGCCCGCCCGCGACCGCGCCCTGGTCACCGACGGTGGGGACGCTCAGGTGGCCGAGGATCGCGATCGCGGTGACAAGCACGATCGCGATCAGCGGGGCGGGCACGGCGGTGGTGAATCGCGGCAGCACGAGCACCACCACGAGAGTCAGCGCGAACAGCGGATAGACCGCGGTGGGCACGTCGAAGACGTGCGGCAGCTGCGCGGTGAAGATGAGGATGCCGAGTGAGTTGACGAAGCCGATCATCACCGAGCGCGGGATGAACCGCATGATCCGCGCGAGCCCCACCAGCCCGAACACCACCTGGATGAGGCCGGCGAGGAGCACCGTGGGCAGCAGGTACTGCACGCCGTGGGTGTGCACGAGCGGGGCCACGACGAGCGCGACCGCGCCCGCGGCGGCGGTGATCATCGCGGGCCGCCCGCCCAGGAACGTCATCGAGATCGCGAGGACCACGGAGGCGATGAGGCTGACCTTCGGGTCCACGCCGGCGATGACGGAGAAGGAGATGACCTCGGGGATGAGGGCAAGAGTCGTGACGGCCCCGGCGAGCACCTCGGTGGTCAGCAGGCGCGGGCTGCGCAGGGCGTCGCGGACGGAGTACGAGGCGGTGGGGGCAGTGGTCACCTGGGGAATGCTAGTCGCAGGGCGGTCTACCCTGGAGGGCCACCCGCCCCACAGGACAGAGGCTCTTCCATGACCGCGCCCACCCGCCGCCGCTTCGATGCGACCTGGCTGCCCTTCGGCATGATGCTGGGCTTCGTGATCGGTGTGGGGATCGGCCTGTCGATCATCGACAACCTGCTGGCCGGCGCAGCGATCGGAGTGCTGGTCGGGGCCGGGCTCGGAACGCTGCTGGGGTTCCGTCGCGGCGGAGGCCGCGGCACGGAGGACGAGGACGCGGCCGACGAGGCCTTCCGGCGCGAGCACGGTGACCCGCGCCCGCGCGAGCACGAGTGACTGTTCACGCCCTGCACTCCTCTTCGCCCTCTCACCTCCGCAGATCACGATTTCATGACACCCCCTTGACCCTTTTTTGACCCTTTGGCACGGTGTGACGTGCAGCGCGGTGCGGCGGCAGGGAGTCGCCCGTGAGGGGACACCGCTCCCCCGCACTGCCCTTCAAAGGGGAACACCATGTTCAGAACTCACCTCGCCCGCCGCGCGCGGGCCAGCCTCGCTCTCGCCGCGGGGGCGGCGCTGCTGGGCCTCACGGCCTGCGGGACCGACGCGGCACCCGGCACCGACGACACCGAGGCGCCGCCCGCCGCCTCCGATGGCGGGGGCCAGCCGGCCGACGACGCCGCCGATGACACAGACGAGGGCACCGATGACGGTGCGTCCGACGACGGCGGCTCCGATGACGACACCGATGCGGGAGGCACCACCGGCGAGCGCACGTCGATCCTCCTGATCACGGAGTTCGAGCACGACGACGGCCATGGTGAGGGCGACCCGATCCTCAGCGCCGAGTACCTCGCGAGCCTGCTCACGGACACCCTGGGCGGTGAGGCGCGGTGCGAGGACGAGCTGACTCTCACCACCTACGAGCCTTCGAGCGTGCAGTGCGAGGGGCCGGCCGCGATCGAGGGCGACGCGACGAGCGAGTGGGTCGCGAGCCCGATCATGCTGCCCAATCAGGAAGACGGTCTCGTGGGCGCTCGGGTCTCGGTCCTCTTCACCACCGGCACCGAGTTCCCGGCAGGCGCCGCGGACCTGCAATCCGAGAACGTGATGGTGACGGGGGTGGGGATGGGTTCGATGTTCGGCGCCGAACCGCTCAGCGCACAGGAGCTCGCCGAGGCGACGGAGCAGACCCTCACCTCCGAGAACGCTTACGTCCCCGTGGCAGGCATGGCGGACTGGGAGGACATCGCCTGCGAGGACGGGATGGACTTCACGGACTTCCGCACCGTGGACTGCGAGGCGACCACCGCGGCGGGCGACACCTATCCGCTGCACGTCGCGCCCGGCACCTTCGTCGAGAACGATCACGGCCTACTGGTGGGCATCGTCACCCGCTGAGCTGGGGTTCTGCAGATAAGGTGGAGGGGCGCCGGTGACACCCGGCGCCCCGCCCGGGACGACCCGGCCGGTGCGTGCACGATGAGGACGGCCTCGCAGGAGACCACACGATGCCCCGTCGGCCCCGCATCCCGCACCCTGAGCTCGCTCCAGAGCGCTCGGACACCCCGAAGCCCCGGCACGCCGATATACCGCCGTCGACCCGCGCCGTGCTCACCACAGTGCTCGACCGCGCCGCACTGACCCGTCTGCTGCTCGGCTGGGCCGGCGTCGCCGCGCTCGCCCTGCTCTCCCCCGACCCCGCCCGGCTCGGCATCGCCACGATCGGTCTGCTGCTCGCCGGGATCGTCGCGCTCGTGATCAGCGCGGCGAGCGGCGTGGTCCACCAGGCCGAGGCCCTCGCCCGACGGCTCGGCGAGCCCTACGGCACCCTTGTCCTCACCCTCACGATCGTGCTGATCGAGGTGGTGCTGATCGCCGCGGTGATGCTGGGCCCGGGCGAGCACGCGACGATCGCCCGCGACTCCGTCATGGCCGTCTCGATGATCATCATGGGTCTCGTCCTGGGGCTGTGCCTGCTGGTGGGCGGGCTGCGCTACGGCGCGCTCGCGGTGCATCGCACGGGCACCTCGACCTATCTGGTGCTCCTCGTGGCGATGGGCGCGGGCGCTTTCGCGCTGCCTGCGGTGATCGGCGAGGGCGGGAGCTATCTGCCGGTCCAGGCGGTCGTGGTCGCAGCGCTCACAGTGGGGCTCTACGCGTTCTTCCTCATCCGGCAGATGGGCGCGCAGGCGGGTGACTTCCAGGAGGTCGAGGGCCCGGCCGCACCATCGGCCAATACTGCAGCGACCGCGCAGGCGGCTGGCCCGTCGGCGGGAGACTCGTCGGCTGGGAACCCGTCGGTCGATCACCCGACGGCAGGGCCCGTGCCGATCAGCCGCACTCTGCGCACCCACCGCACCGAGCTGCTCCTTCGCCTCGCGGTGCTGGTCGCGACGGTGCTGCCGATCGTGCTGCTGTCCCACACCATGGCCGCGCTGCTGGACGAGGGCCTCCCCCGGATCGGCGCCCCGGCAGCGCTGTCCGGTGTGCTGATCGCCGCGATCGTGTTCACGCCCGAGACGCTCACCGCGGTGCGCGCGGCGCGCGGTCACGAGATGCAGCGCGTGGTGAACCTCTGCCATGGCGCGCTCGTCTCGACGCTCGCGCTCACGATCCCCACCGTGCTCGTGATCGGGCTGCTGACCGGCACGCCCGTGGTGCTCGCGGAGTCGTCCGCGAACCTGCTCCTGCTCGGCGCCGTCTTCGCGGTCGCCGCGATCAGCGCCGCCGCCCCGCCCATGACGGCCGTGCATGGCGCCGTGCACCTCATGCTGTTCGCGCTCTATGTCCTCGCCCTCCTCTCCTGAGGCCGCCTCGCGATATGGTCACCGCGTGAGTGCGACGACGCTGCCCATCCCGACCCACGCCGGCGACCTGCCCGGGCTGCTGTGGCTGCCCGAGAGCCTCGAGGAGCCCGTGCCGGGCCTCGTGGTGCTGCAGGAGATCTTCGGCCTGTCCGAGTACGTCCAGCAGCGATGCGCAGATCTCGCCGCCCGCGGCTACGCGGTCCTCGCCCCGCAGCTCTTCGCACGGCTGGACCCGCCGGTGGTGGACCTGCCGGACGCTGAGGAGCTGCAGCCCTGGCTCGAGGAGGCGATGGCGCTCACCTCGGCGCTGCCCTGGGGGCGGGCGGAGGCCGACGCTCTCGCCGCGGTGGGTGCGCTGCGCGCCCACGGCGCGGTCGATGCAGAGCGGGTGGGGCTCGTGGGCTTCTGCTACGGCGGCGGGCTCGCGACCGCCGCGGCGGTCTCCGCCGCGGAGGAGGACCGGCCCGTGTCCGCGCTCGTGAGCTACTACGGCTCCGCACTGCCGACGCTGCTGGATCGCGCGGCGACTCTCGAGATCCCGGCGATCCACCACTTCGGCACGGCCGATGCCTTCATCCCGCTCGAGCAGGTGGAGCAGATCCGCGAGACCGTCACCGCCGGCGGCACCCGCGAGCAGGTCCGCTTCCTGCTCCACGACGGGGCCGGCCACGCCTTCGACAACCCCCACCCCGCCTTCCATCACGCAGGTGCAGCGGAGGCGGCCTGGCAGCAGACCCTCGGCTTCCTCGCCGAGGTCCTGCCCGTGCGGGGCTGACCCCGACTGCCCGACGCGGCGCGCCCCCGACACCGTCAGGTGCCGGGGGCGCATCTGTCAGCGAGCGTCCGTCAGTGCGCGATGGTGACCTCTTCCCCGGCCTTCGCCGAGGCGTAGCAGGCGTCGATCACCTGGGCCCGGCGCAGCGGGAGCGAGCCGTCGTGCGCGGCGACATCGCCGGACCGGACCTTCTGCAGGAACTGGGCGACCGCGCCCGCGTGCCCGCCGTCCGGGCCCACACGCGGGCTGAGCTCGGCCGGCATCCCCGCAACCTCGGTCCACACGGTGATCGTCTGGTTGCCAGGGGTGCCGCCCCACTCGATCGTCGCGCCGCCGTCGGAGCCGTAGAGGGTGACGTAGCAGAGGTCCTCGGGGATCCACTGCGCCCAGCTGGACTCCAGCAGCAGAGTGCCGCCGGTGTCCAGGCGCAGGAAGGCGGTGGCGAGGTCCTCGACCTCGAAGGGCGCACCCTCCTCGACCTGGGAGATGCCGAAGCCGGAGCCGCCGCGGCCCTTGGGGCCGAACTCGGCGTGGGTCATGGCGGAGGCGGCGGTGACGCCCGGCTCGCCCAGTAGGTGCAGGGCCATGTCGAGCATGTGGATCCCGATGTCCATCATCGCGCCACCGCCGGACTTCTCCGCCTTGGTGAACCAGGTCCCGAGCCCCGGGATGCCCTGGCGCCGGACCCAGCCGGTCTTGGCGTAGTAGAGGGTGCCGAGCACGCCGGAGTCGACCACGTCCTTCAGCGCGGTGACGTCGCCGCGCTGGCGATGGTTGAAGGAGACGTCCAGGACCCGCCCGGTGCGGCGCGCGACCTCGACCATGCGCGCGGCGACCTCGCCGCTCTCCGCCATCGGCTTCTCGGTGAGGACGTTCACGCCCGCCTCGAGGGCGTGGATCGCCATCGGGGCGTGGAGGAAGGTCGGGGTCGCGATGGAGACGACGTCGAGCTCCTCCTCGGCGAGCATCTGCTTCCAGTCCTGGTAGCGGCCGGGCACCTGGTGCTTCTCGCCGAACTCCTCCAGGAGGTGCTCCTCCATGGCGGAGAGCGCCACGAGGTCCACGGTCGGGTCGGCGGCGTAGGCGGCGACGTGCTGCTGCCCGGCCCAGCCCAGGCCGATCACGGCGGCGCGGAGGCGGCGCGGGGTCTGCTCGGGTGCTGCTGAGATCATGCGGGGGTTCCTCTTTCCGGTGGGGTGGGGTCTGCGGTGGGGCCTGCATCAGGGGCGGAGCGGGGCGGCGTGGCCGTCCCGGGTCCGGCCCCGGTCTCGTCCCGCGCGATGGTCGGGGCGAGGAGTTCGAGGGGGTCGCGGTGCAGGCGGTCCAGGGCCAGCTGCAGGGCGCCGTGGACGACGACGTCGCTGCCCAGGGCGTTGGCGACGAGGTCGGGGAAGGGGGCACGGGCGATCGCGGGCAGGGTCGCGCGGGCGCGTTCGAGGACCGGGCCGATCGCCTCCGCAACAGCGCCAGCGACGACGACCCGTTCGATGCCGAGCAGGCTCACGAGGGTCGCGGCGATGCGGGCGACCCGTTCGCCGAGCCGGTCCAGGACCGCGCTTGCGAGCGGGTCCCCGTCGGCCGCGGCGGCGAAGACCTCGACCGCCGTGAGGCGCTCGGGGTCGAGCCCGGCGAGCGCTGGGGAGTCCTCCCCTGCTTCGAGGGCTTCGAGGGCCCAGCGGCGGGCGAGGAAGCCGATGCCCTCGGCGCCCGCGCCGTCCTGCAGGACCGCGTCCAGGAAGCGCATCTCGCCGGCGCCGCCGCGGGCGCCGTACAGGAGCCGACCGTCGACGATGAGCCCGGCGCCGATCCGTTCCCCGACCAGCAGCGCGGCCATGTTCTCGCTGTGGTGGCGGGCGTGCTCGGCGAGCGCGGTGAGGTTCGCGTCGTTCTCGACCCGCACTCGTCCGTCCAGGTGGGCGGGGAAGTCGGGGTTCATCAGGCGCCAGAACTCGCTGACGTCCACCGGGGAGATGCCGCGGGTGTCGACCGGGGCGGGGATGCCCACGACGGTCAGCAGGGGTGGGCCCACGAGGTCGAGCGGGGCGAGGACCTCGGAGATGAGCTCCTGCACGGTCGCGATGCGCAGGGTCCGGTCCATCTCGCGCCCGGAGAGGTCGCGATGGGCGGTGGCGAGGGCGGTGCCGCGCAGATCGGCGGCGATGACGCGGAAGCGGCTGCGTCCGGCGTCGACGCCCACGAGGATCCCGGCGCGCTCGCGCAGTCGGTGGCGGCGGGCGGGGCGGCCGCGGCGGGTCAGGCCCGCGGCGCGGCTGTCGTCGATCTCCTCGAGCCAGCCGGCGGCCGTGAGCTCATCGCAGAGGCCCAGCACGGTCGCGCGGGTCAGGCCTGTCGCCGCCATCGCCTCCGCGGCGGTGAAGTGCTCCGCGCCGAGGGCGTGACGGAGCAGGGCGCGGCTGTTCTGCCGGCGCAGCTCGCTCATCGACGCGGCCATGTCCACCTCCTCGTGACGGTCCTCGACGTTCACGTCCTTGACGTTCTCTGTGACGCACCCCATACTCTTCGTCGCGCATTAAATCTAGCAACTGAATCTAATCAGTCGCCACCCCATTGAGCGTCGTCGCCGAGGAGACAGAGTTGTCATCCAGGACCACTGCGGTTGCCAGACCATCCCGTCGATCCCTGTTCCGTGCCGGAGCCGCCAGCGCCCTCGCCGCCGGAGGACTCGCGGCCTGCGGCGGCTCGGACCGGCCGCGCGTGAGCTTCTACCAGTCCAAACGTGAGGTCATCCCCCACTTCAGCGATCTGATCGATGCCTTCAACCGCGAGCAGTCGGACTTCACCTACGTCCATGACACCTCCACCAACCTCCAGGCTGGGTTCGTCCGTGCGAACCCGCCGGACCTCGCGCTGCAGAACTACAACCACGAGATGAGCCGCTTCATGGAGCGCGGCGCCCTCTCCGACCTCGCCGACCTGCCCGAGGCGGGACGCATCCGTCCGGAGGTCCTCGAGCTCGTGGACTGGTACCCGGGCTATGAGAACCGCACCAGCGTCATCCCCTACTCCGTCGCCGCTGCCTCCGTCATCTACAACAAGCAGCTCTTCGCCGAGCATGACGTCGAGATCCCCACCACCTGGGACGAGCTGCTCAGCGCCTGCGAAACCTTCCAGGCCGCGGACATCACTCCCCTCTACGGCACCTTCTCCGAGCTGTGGACGATCACGCAGGGCCTGTTCGACTACGTCGTCGGCGGGCTGATCGACTCCCGCGACTTCTTCGCCCGCCTCACCGAGGTGGGCGAGGACGCGGGCCCGAACTCCGAGGTCTCCTTCCAGAAGAACATGCTCGAGCCGATCCAGCAGATGCTCGAGCTGCTGCCCTACTTCAATAAGGACGCCCGCTCCCGCGCCTACGGCGACGGCAACACCGCGATGGCGAACGGGACGGCGGCCATGTACCTCCAGGGCCCGTGGGCGCTGGTGGAGATCGAGAAGGCGGAGACGGACGTGGAGCTCGGCTCCTTCCCGCTGCCGGTCACCGATGATCCGGAGGACCGGAAGATCCGCGTGAACATCGACCTCTCGCTGTGGATCCCCGAGCAGGCGGATCAGCATGAGGGCGCGCGGCAGCTGCTGCAGCACCTGATGCTCCCGGAGATCCAGTTCCCCTACAACGAGCTGGCCCTCGCCTTCTCCACCACAGATGACGCGCCCGAGGTGACCGATCCGCGGATCGCCGAGATGCAGCCGTACTACGACGAGGGCCGCTTCTACATGGGCCCCTCGACGCTCGTGCCGCCCACGATCCCCTTCGGGAACTACATGCAGGCGATCGTGCTGGGCGCCGAGCCCGAGCCGATCCTCGCCCAGATCGACTCCGACTTCGCCCGCCTCGCCTACCGGGCCTGACCCGCCGACCCCGAAGGACGCTCCCATGTCAGTGCAGACATCCACCGCCGGACGGCGTCGCGAGAGCCGCGCACCGGCCACCGCCCGTTCCGCCGCCCCTGCTTCCGCCGCGCGGCGCCGACGCCGCGTGGACCCGATCTACTACGCCTTCCTGTTCCCGGCGCTCGCGGTGTTCACCCTCGCGATCACGCTGCCGGCCGTGATCGGGTTCTTCTACAGCTTCACGAACTCGGTGGGCTTCGGTGACTTCGAGTTCATCGGCCTGCGAAACTACATCGCGCTGTTCCGCGACCCGAACATCCTCCAGGCCTACCTGTTCACCCTCGGGTTCGCACTGGTCACCGTGATCCTCGCGAACGTACTCGCCTTCGCTCTCGCCGTCGCGCTCACCTCACGGATCCGCTTCCGCACCACGCTGCGCACGATCTTCGTGATCCCCATGGTGATCTCCGGGATCATCATCGCGTTCGTGTTCAAGTTCCTGTTCGCGAACTCGCTGCCCGCCGCCGGGCAGGCGCTCGGGATCGGGGTCCTCTCCGAGTCGATCCTCGCCAATGAGAACCTCGCCTGGATCGGGATCGTCATCGTCACCGCCTGGTCCACGATCCCCGGCGCGATGCTCATCTACATCGCCGGGCTCGTCACGATCCCCGACGAGCTCTACGAGGCCGCCGCGATCGACGGCGCCTCCGGCTGGCAGCGTCTGCAGCGCATCACCCTGCCGATGGTCTCCGGATTCATCCTCATCAACACGATCCTGGGCTTCAAGGGCTATCTCAACGCCTACGACGTCATCGTGGGCCTGACCGACGGCGGCCCCGGCACCGCCACCACCTCGATCGCCATGTCGATCTTCAAGGGCTTCACCGGCGGCGACTACGGCTACCAGATGGCCAACGCCGCCGTCTTCTTCGTCATCACCGTGATCCTCGCCGGGATCCAGCTGCGGCTCACCGCAGGGAAAGCGAGCTTCGGAGCATGAGCACCATCCAGCCCACCGTCCCCCGCACCGATCTGGCCGAGGCAGCGCCGAAGAAGCGCCGCTCGGGCCTGGGCACCGACCGCCCGAACTGGCCGCTCACCGCGATCCTCATCGTGTGCTCCCTCGCGGTGATCGTGCCGCTGCTGGTCACCGTGAACATGTCGCTGAAGACCACCGCGCAGGCGGTGGACGGCTCCGCGTTCACCCTCCCCTCGCCGTTCTCCCTGCAGGGCTTCGCCGAGGCGTGGCAGCTGACGAACTTCCCGCGCGGCCTCGCGATCTCCGCGTTCATCACCCTGGTCGCCGTGGTCGGGGAGATCGTCATCTCGTCGCTCGCCGCGTTCGCGATCGTCCGCAACTGGGATCGGCGCCTGTTCCGCTGGTCGTTCTTCTACCTCCTCGCAGCGATGTTCATCCCCTTCCCCGTGGTGGCGCTGCCGCAGGTGAAGCTCACCGGCATCGTGGGGCTGGACAACCCGATCGGCGTCGCGATCCTGCACATCGTGTTCGCGCTCGCGTTCAACACCCTGCTGTTCACCGCGTTCCTGCGCTCGATCCCGCTCTCGCTCGAGGAGTCGATGCGGGTGGATGGGGCGACGACCTGGCAGGTGTTCACGCGGCTGATCTTCCCGCTGCTCGCGCCGATGTCCGCCACGGTGGGGATCTTCGCGTTCCTCGGCTCGTGGAACGACTTCATGATGCCGAGCCTGATCACCACGAACCCCGAGCTGCAGACCCTGCCCGTGCTGCAGCAGATGTTCCAGACCCAGTTCAGCAACAACTACAACATCGCCTTCGCCTCGTACCTCATGGCGATGGCCCCGGCGATCGTGGTCTACATCCTCACGCAGAAGTGGGTGATCTCCGGCCTCACCCAGGGCGCGGTGAAGTCCTGAGGATCCGGCGCCATCCGGCTGACGGGCTCTTGCCCACGGCGCGGCGCGGGTATCTCATGGGGGCAGGACACCCGCGCCTGAGGAGGCTCCGATGGAGAAGCTGCCCGTCCCCGAGACCCGCACCGCCCCGGCCGACGCGTTCACCGGCACGGTGCTCATGGAGTCGCTGCGCGGCCCGCGCGACGGCTCGCGCCTGGCGATGGCGCATGTGCATTTCGCGCCCGGCGCCCGCACGCACTGGCACACCCATCCGCTCGGCCAGACCCTGTACGGCACCGCCGGCGTGGGGCTCGTGGTGACCCGGGCCGGCGACGTCGTGGTGCTCGAGGAGGGCCGCACCGTGTGGATCCCGCCGCACGAGGAGCACTGGCACGGCGCGATGGACTCCCAGCGCATGGCGCACATCGCCTCCCAGGAGGCCGACGAGGACGACTCGACCGTGACCTGGCTCGAGCCCGTCACCGACGAGGAGTTCGCCCGCGCCGTCGCCCAGGCCCGGCGCCTCGGAGACCCCTCATGAGCGCCACGGTCCAGATCACGGTCGATGCCCGGGAGCCGGGCCGCCTCTCCCTGTTCTGGCAGGAGGTCCTCGGCTACGTGCATCCGGGCCCGCCGGGGTTCGATCCCGCCGCGGGCGGGGATCCGCTCGCCGCCTGGGACGCGTTCCTGGACGGGATGGGGGTTCCCGAGTCCGAGCGGGACACGGCCTCCGCGCTCGAGGACCCCGACGGGGCGGGGCCGCGCCTCTACTTCCAGCGGGTGCCGGAGGAGAAGACGGTGAAGAACCGCGTGCACCTCGATGTGCGGGCGGCACCGGGCCTGGAGGGCGAGGCGCGGATGGCGGCGCTAGAGGCGGAGTGCTCTCGTCTGCTCGCCCTCGGCGCGACGCGCCTGCACCGGCATGAGCCGGATCCGCCGATGAGCGGCGGGTTCATCGTGATGGCCGACCCCGAGGGCAACGAGTTCTGCCTCGACTGACCGACGTGCGCAAGGATCCCCGGCGTGCGACGCGCCCGCCCGGACCGCGAGGGTCCGGGTGGGCGCGTCGGGCGTCGGGCCTCAGGCCTGCTTGATGAGGGACAGCTCGAACTCGAGCTGGATCCGCTCGCTGACCAGGAGGCCGCCGGAGTCCAGCGGGGTGTTCCAGGTGACGCCCCAGTCGCGGCGGTCGATGCGGCGCGAGCCCTCCAGCCCGGCGCGCACGTTGCCGAACGGGTCGGTGTCCACGCCCACCAGGCGCAGCGGCACGATGATGCTGCGGGTGATGTCGCGGATGGTCAGATCGCCGGTGACCATGTACGCGTCGTCGTCGACCTCCTCGATGCGGGTCGAGGTGAACGTCATCTCCGGGTAGTTCTCGACATCGAAGAAGTCCGGGCTGCGCAGGTGGTCATCGCGCTGCTGGTTGCGGGTGTCGATGCTGGCCATCTGCACCGTGACGGTCGCGCTCGAGGCATCGGGGTTCTCGGCGTCGACGACCACCCGGCCGCTGACCTCGTTGAAGGCACCGCGCACCTTGGTGACCATGGCGTGGCGGGTCGCGAAGCCGATCCGCGTGTGGGACGCGTCGATCTCCCACGTTCCGGTGAGCCCGGCAGTGTCCATCTGTGACCTCTTCGTTCGGCGACGGGACCCGTCGTCCAGCGGGGACGCCCGTGCGCCGGATGGCGTGGACGGGCGTCCGACATCTCGCAGAACCTACCCCCCAAGGGGTGCCGAGGCAGGTCGACTCCCGCGCGGCTCATCCCGCGGCGGGGTGAGGGCGCACGGTGAGCACCTGGGCGACGGTGCCGACGGGCCCATCCTGATCGTGCAGGACGGAGCTGGTCAGTCCCTGCCCGTCGGGTCCGAAGGAGACGGTCGTGTCCAGCCCCGTCCATTCCCCTGCGGGCTGACGGAACAGGTGCAGGGTGAGATCGAGGTTGGGGAACATCCACTCGCGCGGATCGCGGCGCACGCCGATGCCGTTGGCGGTGTCCACCGGCAGCAGGAAGCGGGCGATCGGGTCCGCCTCCTCGCCGGCGATGAGCGCGTGGGCGCCGCGCACCCAGGCGCGGGCGCGGCCGGGGCGGGGCGGTTCCGCGTCACGCACGGTGACGGAGCGGATGAACCCGCCGGACCAGACGTCGAGCATGGTCCGCTCCGGCAGTCCTTCGGGTCCGGGCAGGGCGGGGAGGTCGGTGCCGGCGACGTCGGAGGTGTCCCCGGTGCTGAGCGCCCAGGCGCGGGCGGTGAGGGTGTGGCGCCCGGCGATCACCGCGCTGGTCTCGGTGAGCTCGATGGTCCGGCCGGGGCGCTGCATCGTCGTGGACAGGGCGATCTCTCCGCGGCCAAGCGTGCCGAGGATGTCGATCGAGAGCCGGGAGAGGCGCTTTTCGGGGTCGGCGTGCTGTGCCCGCCAGTGCTGGAGGCGGTGGACGAGCAGGGCCGCGACGGGACTGATGTGCAGCTCGTCATCGCGCCAGGCGCCGCCGGCGTGCTGGGTGGGCTCGTAGGTGTCCTCCCCGGTGGGGACGAAGTACGTCTCCTGCGCTGCCCAGCTCGTCTGCGCGTTCTCCTGCGCCATTCAGTGCTCCTTCCGCTCCGGACGCGCCGCGCTGCGCTGCGCGGCGTACTCGTCGTCGACTCTCAGCGTCCATCTTCGCGCACGGGAACGTGCGGCGTCGCCGGTCCCTGCCAGGCCACGGCGCGCAGGACCATGAGGGGCGGCGCTGGACGGGGTCGTGCCCGGGCCGGCCCGTCCCGGGGTGAGCGGTGCCGGGCCGGGCACCCCCGCGCAGGGGGTTCCTGCGCGCAGCAGGGTCCTCGGCTTACCTCGTCGTCGGCAGCGGGTCGGCCATGATCGCGTGCGGCGCCTCGGTCAGGCGCCCGGGGCGAGCGGTCCGCGGGGCGGGCCGGCGGGCGATGACTCCTGATGGGGCGTCTGGACCGGAGCCTGCGCGTCGGCCGGGGCGGCGGGCGCCGCGGGGGCGAGTGCGGCGCGGCGGGCTCGGGCGGAACGGCGGAACCAGTTCACGGCCGGGCCCGGCACGTACCGGTCCACGAAGGGGGCGCCGAAGCGGGAGATCGCTTCGAGGGCGAGGCCCACGAAGAACGCGACCACCGGCATCCACAGGGCCGGGCCCATGGAGATGCCGAGGCCGCCCAGCATGCCCATCTCCACATCCATCTGCACACGCGCCAGAGCGAGCAGCACGATCGAGCAGAGCGCGTAGGCGAGCGGCAGCGCCGCCCAGGACACGACGAGCGCGACCATGCTCCCGGGCTGGATCTCGCGGCCGCGGTGCCACAGCAGTGCGACGAGCAGCGGGACCACGAGGGCGATCAGCACCATCGGCACCCACACGTACCAGGGCAGGTCGAAGAACCACAGGAAGCCGTGCTGCCGGTCGAGGCCGAAGGCGTCCACGTCGCCGTGGGCGATCAGGTGCAGCGGCACCACGAGCATGCCGAGCCCGGGCAGGAGCGCGAGGCCGGTGAGGCCCCACACGGGCAGGGCGAGCAGGGCGGGGAGGATCGTGTCGCCGTCGCCGTTCACGGCTGCCGCGATGGCACCCGCGACGAGGGCGATCAGGCCCACGGGCAGCGCGAAGGTGAGCGCGTGGACGAGGGCGAGGCGGGGCGCCGCGGCGAGGTCCTCGACCATCGGCCACCAGGCGGGCTTGGTCATCCCGCTCAGGTGGCCCAGCAGCAGCGGGAGGGTGATCAGCGCCCAGGTGCCGAAGAACATGTCCACCCCGGCGGTGTGCATCATGAGGCTCAGCCCGAGCTCGTCATCCGTGATCGAGAAGGCGGTGAGGCGGGTAAGCAGCAGGGCGACGAGGGCGACGCCGAGGCCGGAGAGCCCCGACCACAGCACGATGCCGAGCAGCCCGTTGGAACTCCAGCGGCGCTGCGCGGAGCGGGCGGCGAGGAAGGCGGTGAGCACCATCGCGACGGTGATCAGCAGCGGCAAGCCGGACCAGCTCATGGTGGCGCTGCCCAGGAAGCCGAGATCCAGCTGCGCGTCGTAGGACCCGAAGGTCGCGAGCGCGACGAGCTGGAACGGGAGGCCGATCAGGCCGATGATCCCCTCGAACCCGGTGTCCCCGGTGGAGGGCGTCGTGCCGGTGGCGCCGCCGGTGAGGTCGGAGCTGGTGGGGCCGCTGGTGAGGGCTGCGAGGACGATCGAGACGATGACGACGATCGAGGCGAGCAGCGCGACGACGTACGCGGCCGCGCCGATCACGAGGGTGGGGACGGGGGTGCCGAGCCCGAGGCTCCGCAGCGTCGTCCCGGCCGATGCGGCGGCCGGGGCGGGCGCCCCGGGCGCCGAGGCGGTCGACGGGCCCGGCTCGGCGGCTGCCCACGGGGCGGCGCCCGGCGCGGCCGACGGGGCAACGCCTGGCGCGGCCGACGGGCCAGCGCTCGCAGAGCCCGACGGGGCGGAGCCCCAGGCGGGTGCGGCCGATGGGGCCGGGGAGGTGGGCGGCGCGAAATGATCGCCCTGCGCGACGGCCGGGTTCTGTGCGGCAGGCGGGTTCTGCCCGTATGCGTAGGGACCTCCCGGGCTCCCCTGCTCACCGGCGGGCTGATTCGACTCCGACATTCGCGTCCCTCTCACGTGCTCTGTGTTCTGGGCGCTGCTGCGCTCCCCCGCCTCGAGCCTATCCGGCCTGCCCGTCCGGGGTCGCGTCGTCCCCGGCCTGGACGGTGATCTCGTCGACGATCGCCTGCACGGCGAGGGTGGAGGCGTGGAAGCGGTGGTCGACGTCGTGCGCCTGGACGAGGCGTGCGAACTCCTCCAGCTCGCCGGTCATGGTGTCGACGGGGCGCCGGGCCGGGCCGGA
>Ga0079224_100005903_pt1 | contig 16139 bp, 14 predicted proteins | sample Stecom2015_FD_80414 | JGI IMG/M metagenome (GOLD analysis project Ga0079224, IMG submission 80414) | Agricultural soil microbial communities from Utah to study Nitrogen management - Steer compost 2015 | ecosystem: Environmental > Terrestrial > Soil > Agricultural land | place: USA: Utah...
CGGTGTGCCAGTAGTCCTCGTCGCCGCGGATCCTCCTGCAGTAGGAGCAGATCGGCAACATCTCCTGCAGCGTCCGGACCTCGGCCAACGCCGCCTTCAACTTGCCCACGAGCTTCTCGCGCTCACGCTCCGCCGCCCTGGCATCGGTGACGTCGCGCGCGACGGCGTAGACGACGCCACGCTCCAGATCCGGCGTCGCGTTCCAGAGCAGAAGGCGGTACGAGCCGTCCTTGCAGACGTATCGATTTTCGAAGCCCAACGCCTGCTCGCCGCTTCTCACCTTCCGATTCTGCTCGAGCGTGCGTTCCCGGTCGTCCGGGTGGACGAAGTCGATGAAGGGCCGGCCCTTCAGCTCCTCGATGGTGAAGCCCAGGGTTCGCTCCCACGCGGCGTTCAACCGGCGGAAGCGCCCGCCGAAATCGAGGAAGGATAGCAGGTCGATGGCGACGTCGAAGAAGCGCTCTTCCAGGGCCTCGGCGGCGTCGTGCTCCTCGTTCAACTGATGCTCCGGTACGACGGTGGAGGCGGCGGGTGGCGGGCCCGCCTTCGACCCGAAAGCACGCACGAATTCCGGTCGAGCGCCATAGCCGGATGGGACACGTGGGTTGTGCCGGATGTCGCTACCCCTGCAGCGCCAGGACGACCACCCGCTCCACGCCCAAGCTCGTCCTGCCGAACGCCGGCAACGCTCCGTCCCCGCGCGTCCAGGGGAGTGAAAGGCCCGGGTAGCTCCACCTCGGCCACGACGCTCCCGTCCTCGCGGATGATCGTCCAGCGACCGTCGTCGGGAGGAAAGGGGGACAGCCGCAGCGCGTTGTCGGTCGGGGGGTCGTAGTGCTTGATCCAGAGCCGATCGTCGGCATCGAGCATCACCTCGGCGATGGCCGGAACGAGCTCCGCGTGATGCATCTCCCGGCTGTGAATGGCTCCCCATCATTCGGGTCGGGATCGCCGGCTCCGCAAGCCCGAGCGTCGGCGCGGCTCTTGCATACCCGAATGGACATCCTCCGACCCCGTGCCGCCCATGCCCCTCTTCGACTGGCCCCTCCTCCGGCAACTCCGGACCGGCGCCGACGGCACCGGATCCGAATCGATGTCCCGGCGGACCCGAGAGCTTTCCGCCCGCACGGCCGACGCCGCAGTGGCACGGTCGGTCTGTCCATACTGCGGCGTAGGCTGCGGGCAGCGGATCTTCCACCGGGACGGGAAGCTGGTGGCGATCGACGGCGATCCCGAGAGCCCGATCAACCAGGGCACGCTCTGCCCGAAGGGCGCCGCCTCGTTCCAGCTCCTCACGCACGAGCGTCGCCTGGCGCGGGTGCTGCACCGGCCCCCGGGCGCGACGGCCTGGCAGACGATCGACCTCGACGCGGCGATGGACCGCGTCGCCGAGCTCGTGTGGAAGAGCCGCCGCGACCATTGGCGGGACGACGACGAGCAGGGGAGACGGATCGGCCACACCGACGGCATCGCGCATCTCGGGGGCGCCACGCTGGACAACGAGGAGAACTACCTCATCCGGAAGCTGTTCACGGCCGGCCTCGGCATGGTCGCGGTGTCGAACCAGGCGCGCATATGACACAGTAGCACGGTCCCCGGTCTGGGGACGTCGTTCGGAAGGGGCGGGGCCACCACCGCCCAGCAGGACCTGGCCAACGCGGACTGCATCCTCATCCAGGGCTCGAGCATGGCGGAGGCTCATCCGGTCGGCTTCCGGTGGGTGATGAAGGCGAAGGAGCGCGGCGCGACCGTCATCCACGTCGACCCGCGCTTCAGCCGCACCAGCGCCATGTCGGACCTGTGGGTGCCCATCCGCGCCGGCGGCGACATCGCCTTCCTCGGAGGCCTGGTGCGGCACGTGCTCGAGCACGAGCTGTACTTCCGGGACTACGTGGTGGCGTACACCAATGCGGGCGTGATCCTCGACGAGGGGTTCCGCGACACGGAGGACCTGGACGGGCTCTTCAGCGGGTGGGACCCGGAGGCGGGCCGCTACGACCAGAACACCTGGCGGTACGAAGGGGGCGACGCCGCGAACCCGCGGATCGACCGGACGCTCGAGCACCCACGGTGCGTCTTCCAGGTCCTGAGGCGTCACTTCGCCCGCTACACCCCCGAGATGGTCGAGCGGGTGGCGGGCGTGCCCCCGGATCTGTTCGCGCGTGTGGTCGAGGAGATGGCCGCCGCGAGCGGACCCGAACGCACCGCGGCGATCTGCTACGCCGTGGGGTGGACGCAGCACTCGAAGGGCGTCCAGATCATCCGGGCCGCCGCCATCCTCCAGCTCCTGCTCGGCAATATCGGGCGGCCGGGCGGCGGCATCATGGCGCTCCGGGGCCATGCCTCGATCCAGGGATCGACGGACATCCCGACGCTTTACGACATCCTGCCCGGCTACCTGGGGATGCCGCACGTGGGCGAATCGCTGGAGCACTACGTGGACCGGCTCGAGCACCCTGCGGGATATTGGGCCCATTTCCGGCGCTTCATCGTCAGCCTGCTCAAGTCGTACTACGGCGCCCGGGCCACGGCCGAGAACGACTTCGGCTTCGACTGGCTCCCCCGCATCGCACGCAACCATTCCCACTTCGCGTTCTTCGCGGAAATGATGGACGGGAAGGTGGACGGGCTGTTCGTCATGGGTCAGAACCCGGCCGTCGGCGGGCAGCACACCCGGTTCGAGCGCAAGGCGCTCTCGAAGCTTCGATGGCTCGTGGTGCGCGACCTGGTGGAGATCGAGACGGCGACCTTCTGGTACGACTCACCGGAGATCGAGCGGGGCGAGCTCGTGACCGAGGAGATCGATACGGAGGTGTTCCTGTTTCCCGCGGCGGGGCACGCGGAGAAGGAGGGGGCGTTCACCCAGACGCAGCGGATGCTGCAGTGGCGGGAGAAGGCCGTGGAGCCGAGCGGGGATCGCCGGAGCGAAGCCTGGTTCGTGCACCAGCTCGCGCTTCGGCTGAAGGCGATGGCCGAGTCGTCTACCGACCCCCGGGACGAGCCCATGCGGGCGCTCGACTGGTGGTATCCGGAGACGGAGCGGGGGGAGCCCGTGATGGAAGCCGTTCTGGCCGAGATCAACGGGTGGCGCACGCTGGAGGGGGGAGCGCAGCCGGCGCCCCCGGGGTCCGAATTGAACCGGTCGGCGGCGGAGGGAGGACCGTCGGGACACGTGTACGCCGTCGACCGTGAGGGCCGGCCGCACCACGGGCCGCAGGTGGGGGAGTTCGCCGAGCTCGCCGAAGACGGCTCCACCGCGTGCGGCTGCTGGATCTACTCCGGCGTCCTGGGACCGGACGGGAAGAACAAGGCGCGAAGCCGTGAGCCGCACGGCCCCTATGGCCACGGATGGGGCTTCGTCTGGCCCTCGGACCGGCGCATCCTGTACAACCGTGCGAGCGCGCGGCCGGACGGCGCTCCGTGGAGCGATCGGAAAGCCCTCGTCTGGTGGGACGAAGCCGCCCGTTCCTGGACCGGACACGACGTGCCGGACTTCCCGCTCGACAAACCGCCCGACTACCGTCCCGCGGAGAGCGCGACGGGCATGGCGGCGCACCGGGGTGACGCGCCGTTCACGCTCCACGACGACGGGCTGGGCTGGCTATTCGTGCCGACAGGCCTTCGCGATGGGCCGCTTCCCACCCATTACGAGCCACTCGAGTCGCCGGTCGGCAACGCCCTGTACGGGCAGCACGTGAACCCGGTGGCGAGCAGGATGCTGCGGCCCGATAATCCCTTCGCCGAGGAGGGGGATGCGCGGTTCCCGCACGTGCTCACCACGTACCGGCTGACGGAGCACCATACGGCTGGAGGCATGAGCCGCTACCTGAGCCACCTCGGGGAGCTCCAGCCATCGATGTTCGCGGAGATCTCGCCCGAGCTGGCGGGGGAGGCGGGTATAGGGAACGGCGACTGGATCACCATCGTGTCGCGGCGGGGGGCGGTGGAGGCGCGGGCGCTGGTGACTCGCCGGATCCGACCGCTGAAGCTGCGGGACCGGATGGTCCACCAGGTGGCGGTCCCCTTCCACTGGGGGACTGCCGGCCCGATGACCGGGGACTCCGCCAACGATCTCGTTCCGCTGTCGGCCGAGCCCAACGTGAGCATCCACGAGGGCAAGGCGCTCCTGTGCCGGGTCTTGCCCGGCCGCCGGCCGGACGGGCCGGAGCTGGTCCGGTGGCTCGACGAGTACACGGGCGGAGACGACCCGTCGCTCGTCGGCGAGATGGGCGAGCCGTCGGGCATCCCGGCGCACGGCGGCGGGCACGTGAGCGAAGGAGAAGGCGTCGGAGACGAGGCCAGGGACGAGGCCGACGAGGGGGACGCCTGATGGCGATCGGCGACGGGGCCGCGAGCACCAACCAGCGCGCGCACACACACGTGGCGGACGGCGTGACCGTGGGCTTCTTCACCGATCCCACGATCTGCATCGGGTGCAAGGCGTGCGAGGTCGCCTGTAAGGAATGGAATGGCGTCCCGGCCGATGGCGTCGATTGGGAGGCCAGCTCCTACGATCACAGCCACGCGCTCGGCGCCTCGACGTGGCGGCACGTGAAGTTCCTCGAGCAGGAGGAGCGCTTCGGCGCCCAGGTCGCGGGGGCGATGACGGGCGAGGCGGAGGCGGAGGACCCCTTCCGCTGGCTGTTCGCGTCCGACGTGTGCAAGCATTGCGAGTCGGCGGGCTGTCTCGAGGCGTGCCCCACGGGCTCGATCGTCCGAACGGAGACGGGCGCGGTGTACGTGCAGGACGACATCTGCAACGGGTGTGGCTACTGCGTCGTAGGCTGCCCGTTCGGCGTGATCGACCGGCGGCCACAGGGGCTGCCCGGCGGCGGCGGCGCGTTCAAGTGCACGTTCTGCTACGACCGACAGAAGTCGGGGCTCACCCCCGCATGCGCCAAGGCGTGCCCCACCGAGTCCATCCAGTTCGGGCCGCTGGACGAGCTGCGCGAGCGCGCCGGCCGACGCATCGAGCATCTGCGGATCCAGGGGCACGCGGACGTGACGCTCTACGACCCCGTCCACACGTCCGTGCGGGGCATCCATGCGTTCTTCCTGGTGCCCGGCGACGTCACCGCGTTCGGCCTGCCCGAGCGGCCGGAGGTCCCGACCATCTACCGACCGAGGGCATGGGCGTCGGCGTTCCTCACGGCGGCGGGCTTGATGGCCGCCGCCGTGCTGGCGTTCGCGTCGCTGTGACGGGCGACGGGAAGGACGGGTCCTTCGAGGCGCGCCTCGACGAGCTGCGGGACGCCGCGGCGCGGGAGGGGAAGGTGGATGCGCCGGGGGTCCGGGCCGCCGGTGGGCCGCTGCCGGCAGCCGGTGGACCGCTGCCCCCCTCCAGCGCGCCGCGGGCGACCCGATTGAACGGCGCCCCGGGGTACTACGGCCGGCCCGTCCTGAAGCCGCCCGTGTGGACGTGGGAGATCCCCGTGTACTTCTTCGTGGGCGGGCTGGCGGGAGGGTGCGCGATCCTGGCATGGGCCGCGCAGGTCGCGGCTCCGGAAGCCGTTCTGGTGCGCACGGCCCTGTGGCTCGCGCTGGGCGGAACGGCCGCATCGGCCGTGCTGCTGATCCTGGATCTCGGCCGCCCGATGCGGTTTCTCTACATGCTGCGCGTGTTCAAGTGGCGTTCCCCGATGTCGGTCGGGGTCTGGGTGCTGACCGTGTTCGGCGGGGCGCTGGCACTGGCACTGGCGGGCATGGAGCTGGCGCGAGCGGAGATCGCCGGCGGCCTCGCCCCGGTGCTCCTCGCGGCGGGCCTCTGGACCGCCGCACCTCTCGGCGCGCTGGTGGCCACGTACACGGGCGTGCTCATCGGCGCGACCGCCGTGCCGGCCTGGAACCTCCATCGGACGACGCTTCCCATCCATTTCGGGATCGCCGGCCTGGGGTCCGCCGCGGCCGTGCTGGAGCTCCTCGGATTCCCGTCACCCGCCCTCGGCCTGGTCGGCCTCGCCGCTTCGGTGGGCGAGACTCTGGTGGGGCTCTCCGTGGAGGTCTCGCGCCACGGGACCGAGGACCGGGCGCTGCGGGAGGGGCGCGCGGGCATCCTTCTCAGGGGCGCGGGCGTTCTGGCCGGGCCCGCGTCGCTCGTGCTGCGCCTGTCCGGCATGGAGGCGGCGGCCGCGGTGAGCTTCCTGGTGGGCGCGCTGGTGAGCCGCTTCGGCTGGATCGAGGCGGGACGCGCCTCGGCCCGTGACCCGGGGGCGGCCCTCTCGCGCTATTCGGGCTGAAGGGCCGCCGGCTGCCGCTCTTCCATCAATCCGATGTAGTTGCCGTCCGGATCCCGGACGAACGCGATCCAGAGCTCGTGGTCGGGCATCTTCGCGGTGAGCTGTGCCCCGTGGCCGTCGACGGCGCCTCGGCCCACGAGCTGCGCGTGCGCCGCGTCCGCGTCCGCGACCGAGAAGTAGAGGATGGAATTCGCTCCGACGGTGCCGGCGCCCTGCGGGGTCGAGAGCATCAGCCGGACGTCGCCGGCCTGGAGGAACGCCAGCTCCGGCCCCGGCTGGAACAGGAACGGCAATCCCAACACGTCCCGGTAGAAGGGCAGGGCCGTCTCCATGTCCCCGACGACGACCGCGATCTGCCGGATATTCGACAACTCCACCGTGTTCGCCACGTGCGGCTCCCGTGCTCCGCGTTCCACCGTGCCCGGGCGTCGATCAGCGCCCGCCGCCGCCCTCCCACCTCAGATGCGATCTACGCGATGCGTGTGGGGCGCGCCAGGGGCTTCTCCTCGGGGGGCGGCGCGACTCGTGCATCCTCCTTCCGGAAACAGCCACGGTCATCGGACGGACCCATGTTCTTCCATTCCTGGATGGACCTCTCCTGGATGGACCTCGTGCGCGTCGTCGCCGTGGGCGCGCCCGCGTATCTGGCGCTCCTCGTCCTGCTCGGGATCTCGGGCAAGCGCACGCTGTCGAAGCTGAACGCCTTCGATCTCGTCATCACCGTGGCCATGGGCTCGACCCTCGCCACCATCCTGCTGTCCCGCGATGTGTCCTGGAGCGAGGGCGTCGTGGCGTTCGGACTCCTGATCGGGCTCCAGTTCCTGATCACCTGGACGTCGGTGCGGTCGCCGGCGGTGCGCCGCGTCGTCAAGTCCGAGCCACAGCTCCTGTTCTATCGAAGCCGATTCCTGGCGGACACGCTGAAGAGCGAGCGCGTGACGGCCGAGATCCTGGCGGCCGCGCGGGCACAGGGAATCCCCGATCTCGAGTCGGTGGGAGCCGTCGTGCTCGAGACCGATGGATCCCTCACCGTGGTCGCCGCCGAGGATGGGCAGGGCACCTCCACCCTGCAGGGCGTCAAGAGTCCGCCCGATGGCGTGACCGGACCCCGGGAATCGCGGGGAGTAGCGCTCGCTGGGGGGTAACCGGCACGCCGCCCCCGCCCCGACCAATTGAGCCGTCACAGGCCTTCCGCGCCGCAGCTCATCCGGCGACCCCCTGCACCAGGAGGGCCGCTCCATCACGATGAGCCCCAGGACGAGCAGCCCTTCGGGCGTCACGTGCTCGGGGTGGCGATGCGTCGGAGCACGAATCCGGCGACGCTCCCGATCGCGATCGGCACGGCGCCCGTCACTCCGATGTACACGATCGCGATCGGCCACAGGTTACCCGGTCCGGCGGCGAAGACGTACACCGTCGCACCGGCGAACGCGCCGAGGACCAGGTAGAGGACGATCCGCCGGATCGGGATCGGCATCGCCAGCAGCGGCATCACCGCCGCGAGGATCAGCAGGGCGGCGCGGCTCGCCATGGGGACCGCGTCACCGTTCGCCACGAACATCCCGGCCGCGAGGATCATCGCCGCCGCTCCCGCGATGCAGGCCGGTACCGCCCAGGGGGCGTCCATGCGAGTGCTGATCAATCGTCGCGCTCCTTTGGCTCGAGCTCCGAACGCCGGGCGCCGTGGTTACGGCGGCGGTACATGTAGCCGCGGCCCTGTCGTTCGTCCAGGGTGTCCCTTCTGGCCGGCGGGGCTCGATTCTCCGGGCGGCGGCGTGCCCCTGCGTTCCGGTTTGGGATCAATGTTCCTGTATAGGAACAAAGAGACGTGCCGAAACGGGAACTGACCTCTGGGTAGGCTACGGGCATGCACAGCGTAAGTGATTGTCAGATATAATCTTAACAACGTTGATATGTTCGGTCCGGCCCATGCACTGGGAAGGCAGCGGCGCAGCAAGCGTCCTCTAGCTGAACCTTCCCGATCCGGAGATCGAACAATGAAGAAGAACATCGTGGTTTGGACCGTGGCGGCCCTCGTGACGCTCGCGCTGCCCCTGGCCGCCGAGGCTCAGTCGGCCGTGGCGTCTCTCGGAGCGTCGGCGACCATCGAGGCGTTCCTGGACGTGACGCAGGAAGAGGATCTCGCCTTCGGCACCATCCTGCCGGCCGCGGGCTCGAGCGTGACGCCCGGTGCGGCACCGGGGGCGGGTCAGGCCGTGGGCCGTCTGCGCATCAAGCACAACTCGACGGTGGCCGTCTCCGCCGCGTTGCCGGCCGGTCTGTCGTTGGCCGGTTTCCCCGACCTTCCGGTGAGCTTCTCGTGCGGGTTCAGCGACGCGCCCGCGGGAGCGCTCGACGGCGCGGCCAGCGGCTGTGACGCCGTGGCGAACCGTGCGGGTAACGGCGACGGATCCATGCGTGTGACGTACCTGCAGGTCGGTGGATCCATTCTCGGCACCGACACCGACGATCGTGCTCCGGGCACCTACACGGGCACGCTCGTCTTCACCGTGACGGCGGTCTACTGAGCCGCCGAGCCTCGGGTCACGGGAACCACGCATGAGCACGCACCACGAGACGTACGACCCGGCAGCGACGGGGTCCAGGTGCGCCTTCCACCGCCGGTTCCGGAGCGGCAGGCATGAGCCGCTCCGGGACCGGCATCCGGAGACGATCCGATGAAGAAGACGTTCGATGCGAGCAGGCCGAGCACGGGACCGGCCTCGTGGCCGAGCAAGGGGCCGAGCGCGTGGAAGGGGGCGGTGGCCGCCGGCGGTCGCGCGCGGGTCACGAGGGTCGGGGGCCTGCTCACGCTGCTGCTCGTCGGGTGGGCCGTTCGGGCCGGGGCGGCCGCGGTCTCTCCCATGGCGGTCTACCTGGACGACCGGGCGCGCACGAGCTCCATCACGCTGTTCAATCCGGGCGAGCTGGCCGAGGAGATCGAGATCGGCTTCGCGTTCGGATATCCCACGTCCGATGCCGAGGGTAACGTAGGCGTGGCGCTGGTCGAGGAGCCCGGGGCGGACGAGCCCAACGCGGTTCCGTGGCTCCGCGCGTTTCCGCGACGCCTGGTGCTAGAGCCGGGACAGCGGCAGGTGGTGCGCATCATGGTGCAGCCGCCGGCGGGCCTCGACGATGGGGAATACTGGGGCCGCGCCCTCATCCGCTCCCGTGGCGGCCAGCCGCCCATCGAGGAGCTGCGCGGGGATGTGGCGGTCCAGGTGAACGTAGAAACGGTGGTGGTCGCGGCGGTGAGCTACAGGCACGGGCGCGTCGACACCGGCCTCGAGGTGGTCGCCGCCGGAGCCCGTCGCGATGGGGGCCGCGTGGTCGGCCTGATCGACCTCGCCCGCATGGGAAACGCGGCCTTCCTGGGACGGATCGTCGCCGAGGTCATCGATGGCGAAGGCATGGTTCTCGGCGCCACCGAGGACGTCCTCGCGGTCTACCGGACGATCCGTCGGCGCGTCGAGGTGCCGGTGCCGGCAGGCGCGGAAGGGCCGCTCCGGCTCCGGTATCGCCTGGACACCGATCGTGACGACCTTCCGGCGGGCGGGCCCCTGCCCGCAGAGCCGGTCGTACACACGGTGCCGGTGGCCTGACGCTCATGTTCGCCCACGTCGCCCCCATCGCCCGTCGCGTCATCGCGCGCAAGCGGCTCCTCGTGGTGCCGCTGCTCGCCGTGGCGCTGCTCCTCGGGCCCTGCTTCCTGCGGCGCGACGCGCCGCTCGTCGACCCGACGGATGCCGATACGGCGTCGGTCGATGGCGGGCGTGACGTGGTCGAGGCGGCGCCGGCATCGGCACCGCAGGGGACGCACGCTACGCTCTCGTCGACGAGCCCGGTATCCGTTCCTTCGCGGGAACGCGCTGCGCGGTCATCCGTAACGGCGCCGGTTGCGGCGGAAGCGATGGAAGGGGCGGACCCGGCTGCGCCGGCAGCAACCGCACCTGCCACCGCGTCAGCGGCCCCCGCACCTGCCTCGCCCGCGCCCATGACGGCCGCTTCGTCCGCCGGCAGCGCCGCGTACGAGGAAGGCATCTTCGAGCTGGTGGTCGAGCGCGTGCCGGCGCGGGTGGTGCTCATCGCATTCGTGGACGCGCGGGGTAAGGTGTTGATCCCGGTGCGGTCCGTCGTGGAGCACGCCGGCATACCCTCGCATCTCGTGGACGGGCGGCTCGTGCTCGAGTGGCCGAGGGACGTCTGGCGGACGGAGGTGGACCCGGCCGCCGGGACCGTCCGCGTCGGCGACGGCGAGGTCCGCGAGCTGGACGTCGACAGTCGCCTCGTGCGCGGAGGCGAGCTCTACCTCTCGTCCGCGGCCCTCGGTGCGCTCCTGGGCGCGCAGGTGGTGGTGAGCTGGTCCGATCTGCTGATCCACGTCCGTGGCGTCGACTTCCCCGCCACGGAGCGCCTACGGCGCGACGCGGCACGCGAACGGGCGGCACGCATACAGGCGGGCTTCGGCCGCGATCCCCATGAGAGCGTCCCGTTCATCGGGCGCACGGGCGGCGCGTCGGCGAGCTGGGGCCTGACGATGTCGGCCAGCGGTGACGGAGCCACGCACGGGAGTGGCCGGCTCGCCGTCGGGGGCAGCGTCGCGGGCGGGGCGACCGAGGTCGGTCTCACGGGCGCTTTCGGCTCACCGGGACAGGAGGGCGTCAGCGACGTGTTCGGCCGGTTCAGCCGTCCGGTCTTCGGCACGCCGTGGCTGCGCCGGGTCGAGCTCGGCTCCGTCGTGTCGGGCGGTCCCCTGGCGCGCCGCATGGTCGGTGCCACCCTCACCAACGAGCCGTACAACCAGCCGCGGTACTTCGGCGACGCGGCCATCCTGCCGGCGGTGCCGACCGGCTGGGAGTACGAGGTCTATCAGGGCGAATCGCTGGTCGGCGTGTCGGGTGGTGAGGCCCGGGAGGAGATCGAGGCCCCGCTGAACTACGGAAGCACTCCTCTGACGGTCCGCCTCCTGGGGCCGGCCGGCCAGGAGATCGTCGAGGATCTCCTCTACGTCGTGAGCCCCCGCCAGGTCCCGGCCGGAGCATGGCGGTACGACGTCGGCGCCGGGGCATGCCAGGGCGATGCCTGCCGCGGATACGGGTACGGCGAGCTCCGTTACGGCGCCCGCTCGTGGCTGACGCTCGGGGCCGGCGCGGACTTGATCGATGCGGGACCGGGGGCGGGCGACGATCCGGCGGCGTTCGGCTCCCTCGTCGTGCGGCCGCGCCGGAACCTGAGCGCCGATCTACAGGTCCGCCCCGGCAGCTTCCTCCAGACCGGCGCGCGCCTCCTCACGAGCTCGAGCGGCAGCCTCGCGGCTTCCTACACCTGGAATCGTCCGCGGGGGGACACGCAGACCCTTCAGGGATGGCAGGGACAGCTGACCGGCTCCGGGCGGCTCCCCCTGCCGGGAGGCGCGCGCAGCGTCACGGGCCACCTGTACCTCCGTGGTCGTGAGGCGCAGCAGGTGGACTCCTGGCGGGCGGGCGTCGGCCTCCCGCTCGGACGTAGCTACGTGATGGCGGATTACGAGGCGGGGTTGCAGGCTCGGGACCTCGTCACCGTGCGTGGGCACACGCCGCTGTCCAGAAACGAGACCTGGCTGCGGGACCTCGCCGTCAACGCCGCCCTGAGCACCACGCTGGGGCGGGTCGAGCTGGTCGAGGCAGGTGTGTCGTTCCGTCCCTCGTCGTGGGGCAGCATGCAGGCCGGGGTCCGCTTCCGCCACGGCGAGCGCGCACGCTTCACCGTCGGCTTCGTGTCCCGGACGCCGGTGGCGTTCACGCAGACCCGTGCCGTGGCCGGCGCCCGGAGCAGCATCACGATGTCCGCCGAAGGTGGGGCCGTGATGGGCAGCGGCCCGGACCTGCCGATCCTGACCCCGCTCCGGGGCACCGGGCGGGCCGGTGTATCCGGTCAGGTGTTCCACGACCTGAACGGAAACGGCGTCAGGGATCCCGGGGAGACGACGGCGGAGGGCATCACCGTCACGGTCGCGGGCCGCCGGGAGAGCACCGATGGCGCCGGGCGATTCCGCGTCTGGGACGTTCAGCCGTTCGACCCGGTGTTGGTGACGGTGGACTCGCTGTCCCTGGCGTTCAACTGGATGCCCGCATCGCGGCAGTCGGTGGTCCGGCCGTCCCCGAACGTGTTCAACACGGTGGACCTGCCACTCGTGCGCACGCGCGAGGTGGTGGGGCGGGTGGAGGGGCCGGAGGGGCGCGGGCTCGGCGGCGTCACCGTCGAGATCGTGGATGCCGCCGGGGAGACGCTGCTGGCGGGCCGGACGTTCTCGGACGGCGAGATCTACCTCCAGAGGGTTCCGCCGGGCGCGTACACGCTGAGGGTCGCGGACTCCTCCCTGGCCGCCCTCGGGTGGTTCGGGCGAGCCGTCGACCTGCACGTCCCCTTCGAGGGTGATGACGTGCTGGAGGCGCCGACGCTGACGATGGGCGCGCGATGCGGCTGCCCCGACGGGCCGGCCTCGCCGGGCGGAGCCGGGTCGTGAGGGCGCGGCGCACGGGCGCCCGCCCGATATCGATCGTCGTGTGGTGCACCGCCGTCCTGGCGCTCGCCGGGGTGGCGCGGCCCGTGTCGGCCCAGAGTCTCCTTCCGGTCCAGGGCCTGCACTTCGGGGTCCTCCAGCCTGGAACGACCCTCAGGATCTCCCCCGACGACCCGGGGCGGGCGATCGTGGACGTCGTCGGATCGGGCAAGTTCTCCCTGCAGCTGATGGTCCCCTCGTTCATGGTATCGGCACAGGGTGCGCAGATGCCGCTCGACATCCTTCCCGGCGATGCGGTGATCCGGTGGCGGAACGGCTCCACGCATGGTCTCACACCGGGCGGTACGACGGCGATCAATCTTCCGAAGGGCCAGGCCCCGGGCGTCATCCACATCGGGGGCTCGGCCCGGCCCGGGGCGGCGCAGCCGCCTGGAAGCTACAGCGCCACGATCGTGGTGCAGATCGTCGCGCCCGGAACCTGACCGCGGGCTCCGGTTTCACGAGCGGAGTGGCCTCTGGCCGAGCCGTCCGTTGACCTCCCGTCCACCCTCGCCGTACCATTCTCGGCGTTCCTGATCGGGAACATCGGTCGTGCGCCGGCGCGGCCCACCTCCAGCTCGGGCGGAGCGGTGCCGTGAAGAAAGCCAGGCTCTTCCTCATCGATGACGATGCCGATCAGCTCGCCCTGCTGACCGCACAGCTCGAGCGGAGCGGCTCGTTCGTCACGGAGTCGTTCACGAGCCCCCGCGAGGCGCTCGCACGCGTCCTGGCGGATCCGCCCGACGGCGTGGTCTGCGATTTCAGGATGCCGGGCCTCGACGGCCTGGAGGTCACCCGCCGGCTGCGGGTCACGCACCCGTTCCTGCCCATCATCATCGCGACGGGTGTCGGGTCGGCGGAGGACGCGGCCGCGTGCTTCGAAGCCGGGGCGACCGACTTCGTCACCAAGCCGGTGGACCCCGGAACATTGATCGCCCGGATCCGGAAGGCGGTGCAGGAGGTCCCGGCGCGCGAGCTGCTCGTGGAGACGGCCCGCGCACGCTTCGACCGGCACGGCATCATCGGGGCGCATCCTCGGATCCGCGAGGTGCGTGCGTTCGTGGACGGCGTGGCCGCGGTACGGGGCGCCTCGGTCCTGCTCCTGGGTGAGTCCGGCACCGGAAAGAACCTGGTGGCGCGGGCCATCCACGCCGCCGGGGACGTGTCCAGCTTCCGCTTCGTGGAGGTGAACTGCGCGGCCCTGCCCGGGCATCTCCTGGAGGCGGAGCTCTTCGGGTACGAGAAGGGGGCGTTCACCGACGCCCGCCAGACCAAGAAGGGGCTGGTGGAGGACGCCGACGGGGGCACGCTGTTCCTGGACGAGATCGGCTCGATGCCCGTGGATCTCCAGGCGAAGCTCCTGACGTTCCTGGAATCGCGGAGCTTCCGCAGGATCGGCTCGACGCGGGAGCAATCGGTCACCCTGAGGGTCGTGGCCGCGACGAACAGCGAACTACCCCGGCAGGTGCGGGAAGGGACGTTCCGCGAAGACCTCTACTACAGGCTGAACGTCGCCTCGCACACGCTGCCGCCGCTCCGGGAGATCCGCTCCGACATCGAGGAGCTCGCGCGGCACTTCGTGAAGCGGGCCGCCGACTACTTCCGGAAGCCGGAGCCGGCGCTCGACGCCGGAGGCGTCAGGGCCCTCGAGGCGCACGACTGGCCGGGTAATGCGCGTGAGCTGCGGAACGTGATCGAGCGCGCCATGATCTTCTCGAAAGGGCCGGTTCTGGAGCTCAGCCCGGAGACGATCGCGGTGGGCACGTTGGGGGGTGCGGGCGAGGCCGGTTCCGGGTCGGCGGCCGGGCTCCCGTCCCCCGGAGGCCCCGCGACTGCCGCCGCGCCCGACACAGTGCGCGTACCTCGCGGCCTCACCCTCGAAGCCGTGGAGCGCCTCTACATCGAGTCGACCCTGCGGGACGTGGACGGCAGGGTGAACGAGGCGGCCGCGCAACTCGGGATGACCCGCAAGGTATTCTGGGCCCGCAGGAAGAGGCTCGGGCTGCTGTAGCGAGCCGCGCGGGGCGCCGGTCAGCCCGCGTCCGGGTCGTCCGCTCGGAACTCCCCACGCCTCCCCAGCTCCTCGTCCAGCGAACGCCTATACCGGAGGCATCCTTCCAGGAATTCCGGCCACGGGGGCACCGGCGGGAGCGGGTCCGTGCGCTCCGGAAGGAGCGACCACAGCGCCGGGTGATGCCAGCAGAGATCGTGACCGATGCTGTCGCGATGCTCGCGGATGCCATGCCGTAACCTTCTGGCTTCGTCGATCAGCCGTTCCCGCGACATGTCCACGAGATCGCGGTCGTGGACACCGGGCGCGTCCGCGCCGGTCGCGCCCGCGCCGGTCGCGCCCCCGCGGGACGCGCCGTCCGCCCCTCCGGTGCCGCCGGTCGGCCCGTCCGCCGTTGGCCGCGCCTCACGTGGGCTGCCGAACCGGATCCGGTGCCCATCCACCGTCCGGATCCCGAACTCTCGCATGCCCCACGGCTCATCCACGGGCGCCGCGATCACCTCGGCGCCGTTCGTCGCGACCGCGTCGTGGAGCGCATCGATGTCGTCGACCTCGACGTAGGCGAACCACGAGTGGTCGCCGAGCTCGGACGGTGGTGTGGCGTCCGGGCATTCGCCGGCCATGATGAAGCACCGGTCGCGGACGAAGAAGCGCCACCCGGGGTCGCCGGTCTCGTGCACGTCGAAGCCGAGCACGTCGGCGTAGAAGGCGGCGGATCGTGCGAGATCCGGAACCGCGATCACGTATCGTGGATTCATCACATCGCCCTCCTCGGCAGCCCTGCGGTGCGAGGCCTCGCGGCCCGGCCGCGACCTCGGAGGCGACCTCGGCGGCCGCCCAGGCGGCGGCCGAGGCGGCCCGAACCATCACTTCCAGTCGATATGCCTCACGGCCAGGGACCTGGGTGCCACCAGCCGCCAGGCGTCCTCCAACAGCTCTCTCGCTTCGCTCAGCTCGATGCGTGCAAGGTCGATGCCCAGCCACCGTCCCCCCCACGCGTTCCGGAAGGTCTCCGGATCACGCTGCACCAGCAGGTCCAGATTCGCCGGGTCGCAGCGGGCGGCCGCACCCGTCTCGGCGGCATCGAGCGTGGCGAAGATCTTCTTCTTCACGCGGAAGTCCGGGTGACCCATGTGCGAGCCCTCGACGGACTCCGGAAGCTGGAGCGCGAGCGTGCGGAACTCCCCGCCGGTCACGGGCGGCTCACCACGCCGGGAGATCCCCGCGGGCGTCCGGGCCTGCCGCGCCAATATCCCCGCGCATCGCCGCGAACCATCACTCCGGAGGCAGCAGATCCGGATTCCACACGACCTCCCATAGATGGCCGTCCGGATCCTGGAAGTACCTGGAG
>Ga0079224_100005904_pt1 | contig 16139 bp, 14 predicted proteins | sample Stecom2015_FD_80414 | JGI IMG/M metagenome (GOLD analysis project Ga0079224, IMG submission 80414) | Agricultural soil microbial communities from Utah to study Nitrogen management - Steer compost 2015 | ecosystem: Environmental > Terrestrial > Soil > Agricultural land | place: USA: Utah...
CCACCGCCACCGCCGTGGCCAGGTTGAGGCTGGACACGCCCGGCGTCATGGGAATGGCCACCCGCCGGTGGGCCCGGGACAGCAGTTCCGGGCTCAAGCCGCGGCGCTCGGAACCGAAGGCCAGCACGGCGCCGGCGGGGATGTCCCCGGCGGCCAGCGGGTCGCCTTCGGGATCCAGGGCGATGAGGGGTCCCGCCAGGCCGGCCGGCAGGGCGTCGTCTTCCAGCCTGGCCACCGGCAGGGCGTACTGCAGGCCTGCGGCGCCCCGGACGGCCGAGGGATGCCAGGGGTCGTGGGGCCCGGTGGTCACCACGCCCGCGGCGCCGGCGGCGGCCGCCGCGCGGATCACCGCCCCCACGTTGCCCAGGTGGGCCGGCCGCTCCAGGAACACCAGCGGCGCCTGCCGCGGGGTGACCAGCAGCCCCCGGGCATTCACCGCCGGGCGCCGGGCCAGGGCCAGCACGCCGGTGTCGGGCGGCGCCGGCGCCAGGCGGTCGAACACCTCGGGGGGCACGGGTTCCGCCGCCTGAAGCAGGGGGCCCTCCACGTCGGGGGCCAGGCTCCGGGCCAGGTGCCGCAGCCGCTCCGGGTCCACCGTCACGACCTTCACGAGGGGCGCCCCGAAGCGCAGGGCGTGCTTGACGGCGTGAAACCCCTCAAGCACCGCCAGGCCGGCGGTACCCCGGGCCGCCTGGAACGCCGTGATCAGGTCCCCGTGCCGGTCCTTGCCGGCCACCACGCCATCACCTCTCCACCGGTTGCGCATAGCCTGTGTTATGGAAACTCGATACCGCACCCCAGAGAGGAGACGTGTCCCGTGGCGACGGTCATGGACATTATCCAGCAGAAGGCCTCCGAACTGAGCTCCGAAATGGGCGCCGAACGTGGCGTCGGCGTCGAGGGCGGGCTCACCATCGGCGTCTTCATCGCCGGTCCCATCGACGAGGACTACCACCCCAAGGTCAACAACCATCACTGGGAAGTGGCGACACTGGCGCCGGTGCGCCTGCTGGGACTGGTCATCGACCTGGACTGCATCGAAATCGTCGACGCCGAGTCCAAGCGAATCTTCGACGGCCACGGCTGGCTGTCGCTGAACACCCGGGGCAGGGAACACACCCTGGGCGTCCTGCTGGTGGCCACGTTCACCCCGCCCAACCTTGTGGTGCCGGTTTCCGTGACCAACCTGGGCGGTGGCCTGGGCTACCTGCCGGTGGCCGTTACCTTCATCGGCCGCAACAAGCAGGACCACTACCGCAACGTCATCACCCAGTGGCACGAGGAACTGCTGAAGTTCTTCATTGGAGGCGCGGGCTAGTCCCCACCAGCCGGCCGCCGCACCGTCCGGCGGCGTGACGGCCCGGCGGCGTGATGGGCGCGTGCCTGGCCTCCTTCGACCCGACGGACCTGCTCCGCACCGGCCTCCACCGGGTGGCGCGCAGGCCCGCGGCGAGACCCTGCCGCGGGCCCCGGCTTTTTCCGGGACGGGCACCGGGCGCCGCCCCGGCGGCGTATACCGTCAGCGGGGGGTTGGGACCATGCCTCGATGGCTGCTGGGACGGGGATCGCGCCTGGAGCGAGTGGCGGAACCTTCCCAGGCGACGGCGCCTTTCACCACGGGCGCGCTGGAGATTCCGGACGGCGACAACCTGACGCTGAACCTGTACGCGGTCAACTACAGCGGGCAGCCGGCCCGCGTGGACTTCGCCGTGGACCGCCTGCCCGACTCGGGACGGGCCCAGCGCTTCTTCCGCCAGGCGGTGACGGTGCCGGCCCAGGGCGCCGGGTCCCTGCGCCTGGACGCGCCGCCCGGCGAGACCATCGCCATCTCGGTGCTGCTGCCGGCCGGCCTGGAGAACCTGGTGGCACCCTCGGCCACGGTGGTCCAGTTCTTCCCTGCCGACGCCGGGACGCTGCCGGTGGTCAGCGCCCCGCCGGGAGCTTTCGTGCCCACGGCGTCGCCGGTGGGCGGCTCCGGCGGCGCCGGCGACGCGGTCCGCACCTGGGGGCTGCTGGACGTGGCCCAGGGGGTGGCCGCCGCCCGCCCGTCCCTGGTGCTCCTGGCCTACAACACCGACGTGGAATCCCGCACCATCACCCTGCGCATCCGCAACTTCGTGCGGGAGGTCGACCGGTTCGACCTGCTGCTGGAACAGTCCTTCACGATCCCGGCCGGCGGCACGGTCCGCTTCGAAACCGGTGAGGCCGAGGGCCGCACGGGGGAAGTGTCGGTCACCGGCAGCCGTCGCGTGGTGCCCACCCTCCTGCAGCAGCAGACCTTCCTGGCCACGGGCGAGACCAACGTGCTGGTGCGGTACGGTCCCGAGGACCTGGCCGACGTGGCGGCGCCGCCGCAGCCTTGAGGAACTGCCGGGCAGTCCTGCCTGCCGGGCCGGCCATCTTGACGGCCCGGCTGCCTGCCAATAGAATTCTTTGTAAATTCAGCGCCGGACGGCACCGGCGGCACAGCGATGACGGGGCCGAGGGACGCGTCGCCGCAGGCGCAGAGAGCAGGCTCCACCGGCTGAGAGGGCCTGCCCGCGGAGCGTTCCCCATCCCACCCCGGAGCGGCGCGGCAGCGCGGGAGCCCGGCTGATCAGGACCATGCGACGACCGCAGCCGCGGCACCCCGGCGCGAACCGCGACGGCGCCCGGCCGTTACCCCGGGGAGGCATCGCGGGCGCAGCCCTTGCTGCCTGCGCGCGCCGTGCCGGTAGAGCGGCTGTGCCGGCCGGGTGCCGGTGGTCGGCACGGTCATCAAGGTGGTACCGCGGAGCCCCCGCCCTTGAACGGGCGGGGGCTTTTGATTCACAAGGGAGGACGTGCGATGCAGCGGCAGGACGACCTCACCGTGGCCCTGCTGGGGGCGGGCAAGATGGCCGAGGCCCTGATCTCGGGCTGGCTGGTGACGGGCACGCTGGAACCCGGGCGCATCCGCGCCTGCAACCGCAAGGACCGGGAGCGCCTGCGGGACCTGGAGTGCCGCTACGGCATCGTCACCACGCCCGACAAGGCGGAAGTGCTGGACGGCGCCGACGTGGTGATCCTGGCCGTCAAGCCGGCCGACGCGCCGGTGGCCATGGCTGAAGCGGCGCCGCTGCTGGACGGCCGCCAGGTGGTGGTGTCGGTGATGGCCGGGGTCCGCCTGGACGCGCTGCGGGACGGGCTGGGCGGGCATCCCCTGGTGGTGCGGGCCATGCCCAACACCTCGTGCAGCCTGGGCGCGGGGGCCACGGCCCTGTGCCCCGGCCGGGACGTGCCTGCCGAGGCGATGGAGACGGCGCGGCGGCTGTTCGACCCGCTGGGGGTCACCGTGGACATCACCGAGGACCTGTTTGACGCCGTGACCGCCGTCAGCGGCAGCGGTCCCGCCTATGTGTACCTGCTGGCGGAAGCGGTCATCGAAGCCGCCCGGTCCCTGGGCCTGACCGACGAAGCCGCCCGCCTGCTGACGGCCCAGACCATCCTGGGCGCCGGCCGCATGCTGCTGGCCGAGGACGCCGATCCCCGGGAACTGCGCCGGCGCGTCACGTCGCCCGGCGGCACCACGGCGGCCGCCCTGGCAGTGCTGGAGCAGGCCGGAGTGGTCGCCCGGGTCCACGAGGCGGTGCGGCGGGCGGCGGCCCGGTCCGCGGAACTGGCTGCCCTGGCGGCCCACAGCTGACGACACCCCCTCCGGGGCGGGAATCCTGTCCGGCCCGGCGAAACTGAAGGGGCAGGAACCGCCCAGGGGGGTCTTGTGCTTGTCGTCCTTCAACGATCTGGTGCACCAGTTGGCCGAACGCGTACTGCAGCGCACCGACCTCACCCAGGAACTGATCAGCGACACGGCGGCGCGGCTGGAGGGGGTGACGGTGCGCCTGGGGGAACTGCGGGACCTTCTGCCCCAGGAGATTGCCCCGGGCGTGGCCTTCGATCCCACGCATCCCTCGCTCAGGACGCCGCCGCAGATCAAGCTGGAAGACCTGGCCGGCGCCGGCTCGGGCGGCACCGGCTACGCCGCGGTGGTTCCCGGGGGCGCCGCCGGCGAGGCCGCCCCGGGCACGGCGGAGCCCGGCACGGCTGAGCCCGCTGCGCCCCGGCCTGAGATCTGCGCCGACGACGACCTGGCCGGGCTGTCCATCGCTGACCTGCTGGCCGAGATCCACAGCCGCCGGCTTTCGCCCGTGGAACTGGTGGAGCGGGTCCTGGCCCGCATCGAGGCCCTGGAACCCCGGCTCAACGCCTTCGTCACCGTCATGGCCGACGAGGCCCGCCGCCAGGCGCGGGCCCTGGAGGAGGAACTGGCGTCGGGCCGGTCCCCGCGGCCGCTCCACGGCATTCCCGTAGCAATCAAGGACAACATCGACGTGGCCGGGGTGCCCACCACCGCCGGGTCCCGCACCCGCGCCGACCACGTGGCTTCCGCCGACGCCACGGTGGTGGCGCGGCTGCGGCAGGCCGGCGCGGTCATCATCGGCAAGACGGCCACCCACGAGTTCGCCTTTGGCGTCACCACCGACACGCCGTACCACGGCCCCGTCCAGAACCCGTGGCGGCCGGGTCACACGGCCGGCGGGTCCAGCGGCGGCTCCGGGGCGGCGGTGGGGGCCCGCATCGTCCCCGCGGCCCTGGGCACCGACACGGGCGGGTCCATCCGCATCCCCGCCGCGGCCTGCGGCACGGTGGGCTTCAAGGCCACCTACGGCCTGGTCAGCAAGCACGGCGTGGTGCCGCTGTGCTGGTCCATCGACCACGTAGGGCCCCTGGCCCACACGGTCGACGACGCGGCCCGGGTGCTGGCGGCCATCGCTGGCCCCGATCCGCTGGACGCCACGACGCTGGGTCCTGCCCAGGCCGGCGCCGTCCGGTGGGATGCCGCCGGCGACGCCGGAAACCTGTCGGACGTGCGCATCGGCCTCCCGGCAGGCTGGCTGGACGACCGCGTGGACCCCGGGGTGCGCGCCAGGATTGACGAGGCGCTGCGGGCGCTGGCCGGCCTCGGGGCCCAGATCGAAGAGGTGCCCTATCCCCCGCCGGGCGTCATGGCCCTGCTGAACCGGGTCCTGGCCCTGGCGGAGGGCAGCGCCTACCATGCGCGGGCCCTGGCGGCGCGGGGCGGGGACTATGCGCCCGACGTCCGGGCCCGCTTCGAGTTGGGCCAGTTCCTGCTGGCCCAGGACTACCTGCTGGCGCTGCGCCTGCGGACGGAGATGGCCCGCATCACGCACCAGGCGCTGGACCGGGTGACGGTGCTGGTGACGCCCACCATGCCCATCACGGCGCCGCCGTTCGGGCAGGCGGTGCGGTCGTGGGGCAGCGGCCAGGCGGAGGCGGTCCCCGACGCCATGATCCGCCTGACGGCGCCGTTCAGCCTGATCGGCTTCCCGGCGCTGAGCGTGCCCTGCGGGACCGCCGGCGGCCTGCCGGTGAGCATCCAGATCGTCGGCCGCCCGCTGGACGAGGCCGTCCTGGTGCGGATCGGGCGGGCGGTGGAGCAGTCGTTGGGCGCGGCGTAGGGCCCGGTGGCGCCCGGGGCCGCCGGGTTGGGCGTACCAGCCGCGGGGGCCGCCATGTACGCCCCCGGGCAGCCGGGGACCGCGCACGGGATGCCCGCGCGCGGCGCACAATTGGAATCGGGAGTGGGACACATGTGGATTCTGCTGCGGATCCTGCTCTACGCGCAGTTCCTGCTGGGCGCAGGCCGCGTCCTGGGCCTGGTCCGCAACCCGTTTGTGTGGGAGATGCACATCGGCATCGGCGGCCTAGCGGCCATCATCGCCCTGTTGCTGCTGAAGTCCACCCAGGCGCCGGTCAACGCCGGGCTGCGGGCGGCCGCCCGCTTCATGCCCCTGGTGGCGCTGCTCATCGGCCTGGCGCGGTACTTCGACTGGCTGATCGATCCCTTCACCTACTGGCTGCACGTGCTGTCGGGCATCATCGCCGTGGGCCTGGTGGAAGCCGCCGGCGGCCAGGAGCGGCGCGCCCAGCGGTCGTAAGGAGCGGTTCCGCAGCGGGATGCGGTGAGGGCCGCGGTGTGGGGTGCGATGCGGGCTGCGGCGAGGGTCAGGGTGCCAGCTTCGATGAGGGCCGCGCCTTTCCGGCCGGCCTACTGGCCCTGGCCGCTCGCCGGCTCGATGACGCCGCAGGCCAGGCGGGGGCCCGAGGCGCCGGCCGGCTGGGTCCGGTAGTCGTCGGGATGCAGGTGGACGATGACCGACCGGCCCACCACGTCGGCGGGCCGGAACTCGTCGGTAAAGAAGGTCATCACGCTGACCCCGCCGCCGTCCGGGTTGGAGAAGATGACCGGGAAGTCGCCCGGGTGGTCGCCGTGGGGCTTGCCCTCGGGGTTCCAGTGGCCGCCGGCCGCCAGGAAGGGGTCCTGGGGATCGCCCACCTCGCAGGTCCCGAACTCGTGGATGTGAAAACCGTGGGGTCCCACGGGATCCTGGTCCCCCTCGGCGGGACGGTACGGGGGAAGCCCGCGGATCCCCACCGCCACCGTGGCGCCCCCGTTCGATTCGAAGAACAGGACCTGACCCTGGATCTCGGGCGCCAGGGGTCCTCCCTCGAGGATGGCGACGGCGGCCGGCGGCGTTTCGATGCGGAGGGGACCGGCCGCAAAGCCCGTCCCGGCGGGGTCTGCAGGACTCGCCGGCCCGCCGCCTGCGCCTGGCTCCGGCCCCGACGGCAGCGCCGGCGGGAATACGGAGGGGAGCACCTCCCGTCCCAGCGCGCCCAGCAGGATCACCGCCGCCACCAGCAGCGCCGCCCGCAGGATCCGACTGCCCCGCAGCACCATGGCCCTGCCTCCCGGTCCATGGAGTTCGGGCCCGGCAGGCCCGTCACCCAATGGCTACAACCCGGACGCTCAATCTAGACCGCAGGACTGTGTCGTTCTTACAAGAGGGAGGCTGAGAACGGTGACGAAAACGCGTCTTTCGTACAGCGCCCTTGAAGGAATCTGGAAAATATCGGGGCGCGGGTTATCCGGGAGGTGAACCTGTCGTGAGCGTACACGCTGCGCCGCAGGCGGCGGGGAACGCCGTGCACGTCGACCCCGACTACCCGCTGGCCCAGGTGCCGGCCTCGGCACGCCGCAACTTCTGGTCGCTGACGGTGGTGCTGCTGGGCTTCACCTTCTTCACCCCGACCATGCTGGCGGGGGCGCAGGTGGGCGCGGCCTTCACCTTTGGCGAGTTCCTGAGCGTGCTGGTGGTCGGCAGCCTCATCCTCGGCGGCTACGTCGGCGCCCTGTCGGCGGTGGGGGCCCATACGGGCCTGACCACGGTCCTGATGTCCCGCTACACGCTGGGCACCGCCGGCGCCAAGTGGGCCGACCTGCTGCTGGGCGGCACCCAGGTGGGCTGGTACGGCGTCACCGCGGCCACCTTCGGCGAGCTGGTCGCCCAGGCTTTCGGCCTCCAGCAGTACACCTGGCTGCTGATGATCCTCGGCGGCGTGCTGATGGGCATCACGGCCTACTACGGCTACCGGGGCATGGAAATCCTCAGCTATGTGTCGGTGCCGATGCTGTTCATCCTGGCCTTCTGGGTGACGGCCCGCTCCCTGGATGAAGTGGGCGGCTGGGCCGGCATGTTCGCCCAGCGGCCCGTGGAGACCATGACCTGGGCCACGGCCATCACCATCATCGTCGGCACCTTCGCCAGCGGCGGCACGCAGACGCCCAACTGGTCCCGCTTCAGCAAGTCGTGGCAGCAGGCCCTGCTGGCCGGACTCATCGCGTTCTTCCTGGGTAACGGCGTGATGCTCTTCTTCGGGGCCGTGGGCGCCATTGCGTTCCAGGAGGCCGACTTCGTCAACGTGCTGATGAAGATGGGGCTGGTCTTCTGGGGCCTGGTGTTCATGGTGCTCAACCTCTGGACCACCAACGACAACACCGCCTACGCCTTCGGCGTGGCCGGCGCCGAGTTCTTCAACGTCCCCACCAAGAAGCCGTTCATCATCGGCGGCATCGTCATCGGCATCATCCTGGCCATCACCGGCATCTACAACGCCCTGATCGCGTGGCTCAGCTTCCTGGGCACCTTCATCCCGCCGCTGGGCGGCGTGATCCTGGGCGACTACCTGTTCTACTGGCGGGGCAAGCTGCCGCCGCTGGAGAGCATGCGCTTCCGTACCGTGCGCTGGAGCGCCGTGGTGGCCTACCTGCTGGGCACCGCCGCTGCATACTCCGGCGGCCTGGCAGGCATCGGCATCCCGCCGCTGAACGGCATCATTGTGGCGGGCCTGGCTCTGCCGGTGTGCGAGGCCATCTTCCGGGCGCTGGGAGCAGAGCAGAAGCACGAGGTGGCCTGAGGCTCCCGGCCGGAGGCCGCGGGCCTGCGGCCCCGGCGGCGGCAGTCCTGGTGGTCTCATCGCGTGGTGAGCGACGGTGCGCCGGGCCCCGTGCCCGGCGCACCGTGCACTGTCGACGAGGAGGTTGGCTGCGCTGGAACGCTACGATCTCATCTTCCGCAACGTACGGCTGCGCTCGGGCGAGACCGTCGACCTGGGCATCCGGGAGGGGCGCTTCGCCGCCGTCCAGGCGGGGCTGGCCGGCGAGGCCGGCAGGGTCATCGACGCCGGCGGCCGCCTGGCCTCGCCGCCCCTGATCGAACCCCACTGTCACCTGGACGCGGTCCTGACCGAGGGTCAGCCCCGCTCCAACGCCAGCGGCACGCTGCTGGAGGGCATCGCCATCTGGGCGGAACGGAAGCAGGCGCTGACCCATGACGACGTCAAGCAGCGGGCCACCGAGGGCATCCTCTGGTACGCCAGCCAGGGAGCGCTCCACATCCGCACCCACGTGGACGTGTGCGATCCCAACCTGACCGCCCTGAAGGCGCTGCTGGAGGTCCGCGAGGAGGTCCGCGATCTGGTGGACCTGCAGCTGGTGGCCTTCCCGCAGGAGGGCATCCTGTCGTACCCGCGGGGCGCCGAACTGCTGGAGGAGGCCCTGCGCCTGGGCTGCGACGTGGTGGGCGCCATCCCCCACTACGAGACGACCCGCGACATGGGCGTCGAGTCCCTGCGCATCGCCTTCGACCTGGCCGAGAAATACGACCGGCTGCTGGACGCCCACTGCGACGAGACCGACGACGACCAGTCGCGCTTCGTGGAGGTCATGGCCGCCGAAACCATCGCCCGCGGCCTGCAGGGACGGGTCACCGCCAGCCACACCACGGCCATGCACTCGTACAACAACGCCTACGCCTTCAAGCTGTTCGGGTGGCTGAAGCGGGCCGACCTCAACATCATCGCCAACCCGCCGGACAACATCATCCTTCAGGGCCGGTTCGACACGTATCCCAAGCGGCGGGGCATGACCCGGATCAAGGAACTGCTGGAGTTCGGCATCAACGTGGCGGTGGGCCACGACTCGGTGATGGACCCGTGGTACCCGCTGGGGACCGGCAACATGCTGCACGCCGCCTTCCTGGCGCTGCACATCGGGCACATGAGCGGGTACGACGAGATCCCGCGGGTGTGGGACCTAGTCACCGACAACTCGGCCCGGGTGCTGAACATCACCGATTCCTACGGGATCGCCCCGGGCAAGCCCGCGGACTTCGTGGTGTTCGACGCCCCCACCGACCGGGACGCGCTGCGCATGCTGGCGCCGGCGCTGTGGTGCGTCAAGCGGGGGCGGGTGGTGTTCGAGCGGGAGCCGTCGACGGTTCGGGTGTACCGGGAAGGCCAGGAGCCGCGGCCGGTGGTTTACCTGCGCTGACGGGTCGGCTGGTCGGGCCCCGGGCGCGGCAGCCCCGGTCCAGCGTGCCCCAGCGGCTGGACAGCCATCCAGTTACCCATTCGAAGGCGCCGGGTGTGCACCACGGGGTGGGTGCGCGCCCGGCGCCTGTCGTAAAGTCCGTTGGGTACTTATCCTGGAGCGCCTGTGCAATATTAGGGCTTTTCCCCTCTTATGTCCGCCCGCGGGGCCCCGCCCGTGCAATATACGGCACAATGTGCTCTTAAAAGGGGGCTGCCGCCGGCCCGCCGCCCCTCCATCCCGGGCACTTAAGGGCTGAACGGCTCCTATTGTGCACGGCGGCCGCGCCTGAGGCGAAGTTTAGAGCCCTCTTACCCTTATATTGCACGGGCCTTGGGGTGATCCGGTGCACGGCCCGTGGGGCGGCCCGGTGCACAGCTCGGGGGGGGTGATGCCGCCCAGCGGCTACCGGCCCCCCGCGGCCGCCTGCTTCCACGCCGCCGCGGTGCCGCCCGCCAGGGCGTGGCGCAGCAGGTCCAGGTCCACGTTGGCACCGCTGGTCACCACCACCCGGGACCGCCCCGCCCGCCGGTCCCGGCAGGCCCCCGCCAGCGCCGCCGCCCCCGAGGGCTCCACCGCCGTGCGCATGGTGCGCCAGATCAGGCGCATGGCGTCCAGGATCTCGTCGTCCGACACCAGGACCACGTCGTCCACCAGCCGTCGGATGATGGCGAAGTTCAGGGCTCCGCACCGCCGCGCGATGAGGCCGTCAGCCAGGGTGTCCACGGGCGGGGACTCGGTGACGGCGCCGGCGTCCAGCGACAGGCGGATGGACGGCGCGCCCTGGGGCTGCACGCCGATCACCCGCACCCGGGGCGCCAGGGCCTTCACCGCCAGGGCCACCCCCGCCAGCATGCCGCCGCCGCTGGCCGGCACGTAGATGGTGTCTACATCGGGCACGTCTTCCAGGATCTCGAAACCGATGGTGCCCTGGCCGGCGACGACTTCCGGCTGCTCGAAAGGATGGACGAACGAGTAGCCGTGCTCGGCCATCAGTTCCTCGGCCCTGGCGAACATCTCGGTGGTGGACGTGCCGTGCAGGATGACCTCGGCGCCCAGCGCCCGCACTGCGTCCAGTTTGGCCTGGACCGGCCGGGCCGGCATGACCACGCGGCAGGGGATGCCGTGGGCCCGGGCGGCGAAGGCGGCACCCAGGGCGGCGTTGCCGGCGCTGACGGTCAGGATGCCGCGGGCCCGGGCCTCAGGGCTGAGACTGCGAACCTTGTTGTAGGCGCCCCGTACCTTGAAGGACCCGGTGCGCTGCAGGTGCTCGGCCTTCACGTGGACGGCGGCGCCCACGGCCTCGTCCAGCAAGTCCTCGCGGAAGACCGGCGTGCGGCGCACCACGCCCTGCAGCGCCCGGCGCGCGTCCCACACGTCGGCCACCGTGGGCGGCACCGGTTCTGCTGATGATCCCAAAGCGTGAACCCTTCCTTCTGTATCGTCGGACTGCCGGGATTCTTCGCCGCCGAACCGCACGGCAGGATGCCCCGCAAGCCGGAGTCGCCCGGGACGCCGGTGCCTCACAGGTACCGGGCCATGCCGCCGTCCACGTCCAGCACCGCGCCGGTGATGTAGGAGGCCCGGTCCGACGCCAAGAACACGATGGCGGCCGCCGCCTCCTCGGGCTGCCCGAAGCGGCCCAGGGGCACGTCCCAATCCTTCACGAACTGCGCGAAGAACGCCTCCGGCTCCAGGTCAGGCGCCCGGCGCTTCCGGATATTCTCCCACTGCGCCGACACCACGAAGCCGATGTTGACGCTGTTGACCCGGACGCCGTAGGCCGCCGCCTCCCGGGCCAGGGTCTTGGTCAGGGCGATGCAGGCCGCCCGGTTCACGGACGTGGCGAAGAAATACCGGTCCGGCTGCTTGCCGAAGATGGCATTGACGTTGACGATGCTGCCGCGGCCCCGGGCCTTGAAGTGGGGCAGTACGGCCCGGCTGCAGCGGATCTGGGAGAACAACTTGACCTCCAGGTCGGCCTGCCAGTCGGCGTCGGTCAACTGCTCGAAGCCGCCCGGGACGGCGCGGCCGGCGTTGTTGACCAGCACGTCGACGCCGCCCCAGCGGTCCACCACCTGCCGGACCATGGCCTCGACCTGGTCGGGCCGGGTCACGTCGCAGGCCAGCGTCATGATCTCTGCGCCGGTGGCCGACCGGATGGGCTCCACCGCCGCCTGCAGCCGCTCCAGGTCCCGGGCGCACGCAGCCACCCGGGCCCCTTCACGGGCGAAGGTCTCCACCGTGGCCAGGCCGATGCCGGCGCTGCCGCCGGTGACGATGACGACCCGGTCGCGAAGGCCCAGGTCCATCAGCGGTACTCCTCCCGCGGCGGGGAGAAGACGTCGATGACCACAGCGCCCTCCTCCAGGGCCTCGGCCATATGCTCCACGTTGGACGGCACCAGGTAGGCGTCGCCCGGCCGGCACACCCGCTCCTCGCCGCCGATGACCATGCGGATGGCGCCCTGCAGCACCGTCCCCACCTGCTCGTGGGGGTGCTGGTGCATGGGCACCACGGCGCCGGGGTCCAGGGCGATCTCGCAGATCATGGCCTTCTCGCCCCAGGTCAGGGTGCGCCGGCGTACACCGGGCAGCATCTCCACCGTACGGATGTCGTCCTTGGGCACGAACACCGCGTCCTCACCTCGCTCCCGCCGGGCCGCCGGGTCGGGCCCGGCGCGCCCCTGGGCCTCGCTTTCGGGGGCGGGCGCGCGATTCCTGCGCTGCCGTCACCCGGCTCCGACCGCCGCGCCGCAAGCGCGTACCAGAAGGCCTTGGCAGGCCACTGGGCTGGTCTAGACCAGGGACCCCTCGCCCACCGGGTCGTCGGCGTCCAGGACAAAGGTGTGATAGCCAGTCACGTGGGCGGAACCGCGCACCTCGGTATGGACGGCGTCGAAGGCGCCCACCCGGGTGCTGCCCACCACCCGGCCCTCGAAAATGGTGTCGATGATGCTCTCGTTGCGCAGGACCTCGCCGGGGGCGATGCGCCCCTGGGCCGCCAGCAGCGCCAGCCGGGCCGAGGTGCCGGTCCCCGTCGGCGACCGGTCGATCTGGCCGTCGGCGAACACGGTGACGTTGCGGGCGGTGCCGCCGGCCCGGGGCCGGCCGTAGAAGATGGTGCCGTAAATGCCGTGCAGGCCCGGCTCCTCGGGATGGACCACGTCGGCGGCCCGGACGGCGGCGTCCTTGATCAGCATGCCGAGGCGGATCAACTCCGGCGCCTGCTGGGGGACCAGGTCCAGGCCCAGGGCGTCGGCGTCGACGAAGGCGTAGAAGGCGCCGCCGAAGGCGATGTCGGCCACAACCCGGTCGAAGCGCGGGTCTTCCAGCCGCAGTTCCAGGTCCCGAGCCAGCACGAAGGCGGGCACGTTGCGCATCCGCACCGCCAGCGGCCGGGCCTCGCCGCCGTCCACCCGCACCTCCACCTCCGCCCGGACCAACCCGGCCGGCGTATCGAAGGCGACCCGGGTCACGGGCTCCTCCACCGCCACCAGCCCGTGGGCCACCACGTGGGACGCCGCCGCGATGATGCCGTGGCCGCACATGGTGCTGTAACCCTCGTTGTGCATGAAGAGGATGCCGAAGTCGGCCTCGCCGCTGACGGGCGGGGTCAGCACGGCGCCGTACATGTCGCGGTGGCCGCGGGGCTCCCGCATCAGCAGGCGGCGGACGTGGTCGTGCTCCCGGGCCAGTTCCTCCCGCCGCTCCAGCATGGTCCGCCCCTTGAGGGGCGGCAGGCCGCCGGTGATCAGCCGCAGGGGCTCACCTGCGGTGTGCCAGTCCACAGTCTGCAGCACCCGTCCCACGCGCATCAATAAGACCCTCCCCGATTCACCATTCCGCCGCGGCCGCCGCGATCCCTCGCGGGTCGCGGCCGCATCGCATGGTCCTCCAGTACTGACCCAATCCCGTCCTCAGGTCCCGGTCAGAATTTAGGACCCTCGTCCCATGCCGGACGGGTCCCGCGACCCGATATCAGAAGCGCAAGGTTTCCACGCAGGCGGGTTTACCGCCCACCCCCTCCCACACGGGTCACTGGAGGCTTCCCGCGGCCGGGGAAGCCTCCAGACCTTTCTGGCAGGGTCCCGCGCCGGCCGGTTCGAAAGAGCCAGCGAGGTGGTCGGATGCTGGTCCTCCAGGGCGTGACCATGTACTATCCCGGGAGCCCCCAACCCGTGTTCAGCGACGTCAACCTGCGCCTGGAGCCCGGCGAGTTCGTCTTCCTGACCGGCCCGTCGGGGGCCGGCAAGACCACCCTGCTGCGGTTGATCTACAGCGCCGCCCGGCCGGCGGCCGGCCAGGTGCTGTTCGAGGACCGGCCCGTGGCGTCCATCCCAGGCCACATCCTGCGCCGCCGCATCGGCATCGTCTTCCAGGACAACCGGCTGCTGGCCCACCGCTCCGTCCTGGACAACGTGGCCTTCGCCGGCGAGGTGTTGGGGCGGCCCCCCGGTGAGGTGCGCCGCCGCGCCATGGACCTGCTGGAGCAGGTGGGCATCGCCGACAAGGCCCGCCGCCGGCCCCACACCCTGTCGGCGGGGGAGCGGCAGCGGGCGGCCATCGCCCGCGCCCTCATGAACCAGCCGCGGCTCTTGCTGGCCGACGAGCCCACCGGCAACCTGGACCCCGACAACGCCCGCCGCATCTTCGACCTGTTCGTGGAACTCAACCGCTCGGTGGGCATGGCCTGCCTGGTGGCCACCCACGCCGTGCACCTGGCGGCCGGCTACGACCGGCGCATGGTTCACCTGGAGGGCGGCAGGCTCCGGGAGGGGGGACCCCGGTGAGGCTCGTTTACCGCCTGGGTTACGTGCTGCGGGACGCCTGGAGCGGCCTGACCCGTCATCCCGGGCCCAACCTGGCGGCCCTGGTGCTGGTGGGCGCGGCGGTGTTCGTGCTGGCCTGCTCGGTGCTGGTGGACGATGCGCTGCGCGGCGTGGCCCTGCTGCTGGAAAGCCAGACCCAGATCCGGGCCTTCGTGGCCGACGGCCAGGATCCCCAGGCGGCCGCGGAGGCCGTGGCGCAGTTGCCCGGCGTGGCCTCGGTGCGGGTGGAGCCGGCGGACGAAGCCCTGGAGCGCTTCCGTCAGACGTTCCCCGGCGCCGCCGGGCTGCTGGCCGCCTTCGACCGCAACCCCTTCCCCGACACCCTGATCATCGAGCCGCAGGGCGAGCCGGGGCCCGTGGCCGCCTCGCTGAAACTGCACCCGGCGGTCAGCGACGTCATCTGGGCCGAGGCCTACCTTCCCCAGCTGCAGGCCCTGGCCTCGTCGCTGCGGGAAGCCGGGGCGCTGGGCCTGACGGCGGTGTTCGCCACCGCCTTCCTGGTGACCATCATGGCCGTCCACCTCAACGTCCTGCACCGCCGGGACGAGGTGGACATTCGCCTGCTGGTGGGCGCCTCGCCGCGGGAAGTGCGGGCCCAGTTCCTGATCGAGGCCGCCGGCCTGGGCCTGCTGGGGGGGCTGCTGGGCGCCACGGCCGGGGCGCGGGTGGTGGACCAGGCGCTGGCGGGACTGCGGGACGCGGTGCCCGCGGTGGCTCCCCTGCTGGCGCCGGTGGACGCCGCCCAGGTCATGGGACTGGGCACGCTGCTGGGCGGCCTGCTGGCCGCCTCGGCCAGCCTGACGGCCACCATGCGGGCGGTGACCCAGTGGCGGGATTTCCGGTGATGGGACTGGTGGCAGGCACTGCAGGCGGCGGCGCCCGCGCCGGGCACCCCGGGCCGGCGGGGCGGAGGCGGGCGCTCCCGTTGCGGTGGTTGGCCGGCCTGGCCGGCGGCCTGCTGGCGGCGCTGCTGCCGGCGCTGGCGGCGGCCCACCTGGCCGGGTCCTACCGGGCCTTCCTGGACAACCCGCGGGAGGCCGCGCGTACGCTGGAGGCGGAGATCGAAGCCCTGGGCGCCGAGATCGCGGGCCTGGAGGCCCAGGCCGCCGAGGCCCAGGCCGCCTACGAATCCGCTCGGGAGCGGGCGGTGCGCACCGTGCGCTTCTACGACGCCGCCCTGACCGGGCTGGCGCTGCACAGCGTGTTCGGCAGCGGCGACGTGGTGGAACTGCTGGCGCGGCTGCGGGCCCTGGCCCGGGCCGCCGAGCAGGACCTGGCCATGCTGGAGACCTTCCTGGCCCTGCGCCAGGAGGCCCTTGAGGCCACCGCCCAGCTGGAGGCCCGGCAGGCGGCGCTGGCCAGCCGCCAGGCGCTGATCCCCCTGTTCCTGCGGGCCGACGAGGAACGCCGGGCCTTCCGGGCCGCCCATCCTGACCCGGTCCAGCTGGAGCAGGCGCTGCAGGCCGAGTGGATGCGCCAGGCGCCGGCGGCCCTGGCCCTGCTCCAGCACGTTCAGGAGAGGTTCCGCGACGGGGCCGCCCTGTTCCGGGAGGAGCC
>Ga0079224_100005905_pt1 | contig 16138 bp, 9 predicted proteins | sample Stecom2015_FD_80414 | JGI IMG/M metagenome (GOLD analysis project Ga0079224, IMG submission 80414) | Agricultural soil microbial communities from Utah to study Nitrogen management - Steer compost 2015 | ecosystem: Environmental > Terrestrial > Soil > Agricultural land | place: USA: Utah...
GAGCTCGCCGAGCGCATCCGCCTGCGCATCGCGCAGCTCGAGCGGCTGCTCGACGACCGGCTCGAAGGGCGGGCGGGCGAGGGCGCGGGCGTCGACGAGCCGTTCTGCACCGCCTATGCCGCGACGCTCGACGACGCGGCAGCGCGTCGCGCGCGTGACGTGCTGCGCGTGGCGCTCGCGCGCGTCGACGAGCTGTCGGTGCACACGATCCATGCGTGGTGCCAGCGCGTCATCGACGAGCACGCGCTGTCGATCGGCGTGGCGCGCGCGCTTCCGATCGGTGCCGGCGACGGTGAACGCATCGCGGCGCGCGTGGCCGACTGGTGGCGTCGCGAGGTGCTCGATGCGCCCGTCGAGCGGCTCGCGCTGTTCGCACTCGCGGGCGTCGGCCCCGATGCGCTCGAGGCGGACGTACGTGCGATCGTCGGCCGTCCGCTCGCCCGCGTCGCGTCGGCGCCCTGTGACTGGCGCTCGCTCGCCGCTCGCGCGTTCGCCGCGCGCGCAGCGCTCGCCGATGCGGTGCGCGCCGAAGCCGACGCACTGCTCGCGTGGATCGGCGCTTCCGGCAACGCGAAGGGGTCGCTGAAGCGATACGGGGCGCGCTGGTTCGCCGAGCTGCAGGCCTTTTGCGATTCGCGCCTGGCACGCCTGCCGCACGAGACGATCGAACGCTTCGGCTCGCGCCGCTTCGCGCCGGCGATGCCCGATTCCGCGATTCCCGGCTGCTGCGACGCGCTGCTCGCCGTCGCCGCCGAACTGCCGGGGCTGCGCGCAGCGGCTGCACTCGAGATCGTCGAGTCGTTGCGCTCGACGCGCGTAGCCGACCGTGCGCAGGCGAGTTCGCTGGCCTTCGACGACCTGCTGCGGCTCGTGCACGAGGCGCTCGTCGATCCGACGACCGGCCCGTCGCTCGCGCGTGCGCTGCGCGAACGGAATCCGGTCGCGCTCGTCGACGAATGCCAGGACACCGACCCGCTGCAGTGGGACATCCTGCGCCGCATCTATGCGTGCGGCGAGCGGTGCGACGCCGATCGGCCGGCGCTCGTCCTCGTCGGCGACCCGAAGCAGGCGATCTACTCGTTCCGCGGCGCCGACGTGCATGCGTATCTCGCCGCCCGAGCCGGTGCCACGCGCCGCCACCGCCTGGACGAGAATCAACGCTCGCATCCCGCGTTGATCGACGCGGTCAACGCGCTCTTCCAGGTCGACGGCGCGTTCCGCGTCGATGGGATCGCGTTCGAGCCGGCGTCGGTGGGAGCGCGCGAGCGCCGCGTCTTCGACGCGTCCGCTCCCCCGGGGGCGGGGCCGCGTGCGCCGATGACCGTCGTCGCGCTCGAAGACGACGTCCCCGGCGAACGACTGTCCGCGCCTCGGGCGCGCCGGCAGGCGATCGACGCGACCGTCGCCGAGATCGCGCGCCTGCTCGCCGCGTCGCCGCCGTACGGCGAGCGCACGCTGCAGCCCGGCGACATCGCCGTCCTCGTGCAGGCGCGCACGCAGGGGGCGTCGGTCAAGCGGGCGCTTGCGCGTGCCGGCATCGGTGCGGCCGAGATCTCGCGCGACAGCGTGCTCGATACGCTCGAGGGCGACGAGCTGATCCGCGTCGTCGCCGCGCTCGACGACAGTGCCGATCCCGCACGGCTTCGATCGGCGCTGGCGACGACGCTGCTCGGCTTCGACGCGGCGTCGCTCGCCCGGCTCGCAACCGATTCGTCCCATCTGCTCGAGCTCACCGAGCGCTTCGTCGACGCGCGGCTGCGCTGGGAACGCCACGGTCCGATCGCCGCGCTGCGTCCGCTGCTGCACGCGTTCGACGTCGGCGTCCGGCTGGCCGGACTGGTCGACGGCGAGCGACGCATGACGAATCTCGGGCACCTCGTCTCGCTGCTGGCCGAGGATGCCGAGGCGCGGGAGAGCCCGCGCGCGGCGCTGCGCGCGTGGACGCGCATGCGCACGCAGTCGGCGCAGGGCGAAGACGACACGCGCGAGCTGCGCCTGGAGAGCGACGAGAATCTCGTGCGCATCCTCACCGTGCACAAGAGCAAGGGACTGGAGTTTCCCGTCGTGTTCGTTCCCTTCGCGTGGTCGGGCCAGAGGGCGAAGGCGCCCGAACCCTGCGTGCGCCACGAGCGAGACGACGACGGCGCATGGCGCACGGTGCTCGACCTCGCGCCCGACGATGCGGCGCGCCGGGCGGCCGCCGCCGAGCGCCAGGCCGAGGACCTGCGGACGCTGTACGTGGCGCTCACGCGCGCCGAGCAGCGCTGCTATCTGTTCTGGGGATCGACGAGCACTGCGATGCATTCGCCGCTCGCTTGGCTGTTGCACGGAGCGGACGACGGCAGCGGCGACGCGCCGCCTGCGCTCGACGCGCAGGGCGTGCGTGCGGCGCTCGCCCGCTGGCAGGCGCGTGCCGAGCGGCGCCGTCCCGGATCGGTCGCCGTGGTCGACGCGCCGACGCTGCTCGCGGGCCCGCGGCGAGCGCCGGCGCGCACGCCGGAGACCGGCCCGGTCCCGTCGCCGTCGCTGGCGGCACGGGCGTCGGCGGTCGCGGTCCCTCCGGCATCGGTCACGACGAGCTTCAGCGCGATCGCCGCGGCGCTCGTCGGCGGCGACGCCCCGCCGCAGACCTGGCAGAACGTCGACGTCGTCGATCCGGCGCCCGAAGCGCCGCACGGCGACGGCCCCGAAGAGGACGCGCTCGCGGCGGGGCGCGACGCCGGCACGATCGGATCGATCCGCTTCCGCTTTCCTGCCGGTGCGCAGGCGGGCGTGTGTCTGCACGGCATTCTCGAGCAGGCCGCCTTCGACGCGTCGCTCGACGTGCCGCTCGTCGCGCAGTGGCTCGCCCGCTGCGGATACCGGCGATCGGACGCCTCGGCCGTGTCCCGCTGGCTCGACGAGGCGTTGCGCGTTCCGTTGCGCGCGCCGGATGGTGCGCGCATCGTGCTGTCGGAGGTGCCGCGTACGCGACAGCTGCGCGAGATGGAATTCCACCTGCCGGGCCGGGACGTGTCGGAGCACGCACTCGTCGACGCGATCGGCGACGAGCTCGCGATCGACCCGCGCGCATCCCTGCGCCGCTGGAGCGGATTCCTGCGCGGCTTCGTCGATCTCGTCTTCGAGCACGAGGGGCGGTGGTACATCGTCGACTGGAAGAGCAATCATCTCGGCGACGACGTCGCGCGCTATGGCCACGCCGCGCTGGCCGAGGCGATGCGCGCACACGCATATCCATTGCAGGCGGCGCTGTACACGCTGGCGTTGCATCGCTGGCTGCGCCGTTCGCTTCCGGGCTACGACTACGAGCGCTCGTTCGGCGGCGTGTTCTACGTGTTCCTGCGCGCGGCCGGCCTCGATGTGCCCGCGAATCCGCACGCCTTCGTTCCCGGCGTGCACGCGAGCCGTCCGAGCGTGCGAACCGTCGAGCGGCTCGATCGGCTGTTCGATCGCGGCAGCGCCGGGGGCGCGCGATGAACCGGGCGAGGCAGCTGACGCTGCGTTTCGACGCCGATCCCGTGCCGGACGGCGCGACCGCATCGGGGCGAGCGCCTTCCGGCGATCGCGTCGCACGCGCCTTCGGTGATGCGGTCGCCCGCCTGCATCGGCGCACCGGCGGAGATCCGCGGCTCGCCGCCGTCGTCGAACGATGGGCGCAGCAGGTGTGGCGACAGGCCGACGCCGGTCACGTCTGCGTCGAGGTCGCCGACCGCGGCGCGCGCGAGCAGCTGGCGACGAGTCCCGCGGTCGATCCCCCGGCGGAGCTGCGCGATGCGCCGCTCGTTCTCGACGGCGATGCGCTCTATCTGCGTCGCCTGTGGCAGGCCGAGGAACGGCTCGCCTCGGCCGTCGTCGCGCTCGGCGCGCCGGCGCCGCTCGCCGCGACCGCCGCCGTGTCGGCCGTCGTCGATTCGCTGTTCGCCCCGACCGAGGCCGACGATGCGCAGCGCGATGCATTGCTGCGCGCGCTCGGTCATCGCCTGACGCTGCTCTCGGGCGGGCCCGGCACGGGGAAGACGACGACGCTCGCACGGCTGCTCGTCGCGTTCGCGCGCCTGGCGCCCGATGCGCGCGTGGCTTTCGCCGCGCCGACCGGAAAGGCGGCGGCCCGGCTCGGGCAGTCGCTGTCCGAGCAGCTCGCGCGCTTCGATCCGACCGGCGAGCTTCGCGCGCGCCTTCCCGACGCCGGCACGACCGTGCATCGGCTGCTGGGAATACGAGCGGGCGAAACCGCCGCGGTGCGCGCATCGACCGCGTTCCCGCTCGACTACGATCTCGTTCTCGTCGACGAGGCGTCGATGCTCGACATCGAGATCGCGGCGGCGCTCGTGGCCGCGATCGGACCGAACGCCCGCCTGGTGCTCGCCGGCGACCGGGACCAGCTCGCCTCGGTCGAAGCGGGCGCGGTGTTCGCCGACCTGTGCGCGAGCGCAGGCGCGGCCACCGTCGAGCTGGTGCGCAACCATCGGCAGAAGGACGCCGCGCACGTCGTCGCACTCGCCGCGCAGGTGCGCGACGCATCCGCACGGATTCCGCGCGAATCGGGCCGCGTCGCCGCGCCCTTGCAATGGCCGCAAGCGATCGCCTTGCGCCGGCCCGATCCCGAAGCGATCGTCGACGAGGCACTGGCGGCGTGGGCCGAGGTGCGCGAGGCGATCGACGCACGCGCGGCACCCGAACGCGTGCTTGCCGCCTGCGACCGTCATCGTGTGCTGACGGCGCTGCGCGGCGGGCCGCTGGGCAGCGTCGCGCTGAACCGGAGAATCGCCGCCGAGGTGCGTCGACGCGCGGCGCGCAGGGGCGGCGCCGGCGTCTTCGCGTCGGCACAGTGGTATCCGGGCCGGCTCGTGATGGTGACGGTGAACCGGCCGGCGCTCGGTCTGTTCAACGGGGACGTCGGCGTATGCCTCGCGCTGCCCGCCGACGACGGGGGCGATGCGCGGCTCGTCGTCGCCTTCTCCGATGCACGCAGGTTCCCGGTCGCGCAGATGCCCGTCTGCGAGGATGCGTGGGCGATGACCGTGCACAAGTCGCAGGGTTCGGAGTTCGAGTCGGTCGCGCTCGTGCTCGCGCCGGCCGATCATCCGCTGAACACGCGCGAGCTCGTCTACACGGGCATCACGCGCGCGCGCAGTCGCCTCGCCGTCTGGGCCGAGTCCGATGCCGTCGCCCGCGCAGCGCTCACGCGCACGCAGCGGCACGGCCGGCTGTCGCTGCGGATTGCCGCGCGCACCGGCGCCGCGAAATGATCCCGCGCACGCTCGCGTTGCGCGCGTTTCCGGCGCTGCGCTGGTGGCCGCGCGTCGACCGCGACAGCGTGCGCGCCGACGCGCTCGCCGGGGTGGTCGGCGCGCTGCTCGTGCTGCCGCAGGCGCTCGCGTTCGCCACGCTCGCGGGCCTGCCGCCCGAGCACGGACTGTATGCGGCGATCGTCCCGACGATGGTCGCGGCGCTGTTCGGTTCGTCGCTGCACACGGTCACCGGGCCGACCAACGCGCTGTCGCTGATGACTTTCGCCGCGCTCGTCCCGCTCGCCGCGCCCGGCTCGCCGGAGTACCTGCGCCTGGCGGCCACGCTCGCGCTGCTCACCGGCGCGTGCATGTTGCTGCTCGGCGCGCTGCGGCTCGGATTGCTGGTGAACTTCATCTCGCAGCCGGTGATCGTCGGATTCACGGCCGGCGCCGGCCTGCTGATCCTGGTCCATCAGGTCGGCCCGTTCACCGGCGCGCCGGTGCCCGAGCGCGCCTCGCTCGTCGAGACGCTGCAGGTCGGCATCGCGCAGCCGGGGCAGTGGCGACCGGCGGTGCTCGCCGTCTCCGCGATCACGGTGTTCGTCGGCCTCGCGCTGCGTCGCTGGCGGCCGCACTGGCCGGGGGTCGTCGTCGCGATGCTCGCCGGCACGGCGCTCGCCCATGCGCTGCGCTTCGTCTTCGGTGCGCAGTCGGTGGCGATCCCGATGCTCGATGCGGTTGCGCGCTCGCTACCGCCCTTCGCGTTGCCGCACACGGGTGTCGAAGGCCTGCGCGAGCTGAGCGGCGTCGCCGTGGCGGTGGCGATCGTGTCGCTCACGCAGTCGGTGTCGGTCGCCCGCGCGCTCGCGTTGCGCACGGGGCAGCGCATCGACGGCAACCAGGAGTTCATCGGACAGGGCTTGGCCAACGTCGCTGCGGGCTTCTTCTCGGCCTTCCCGGTCGGGGCCTCGGCGAACCGCTCCGGACCGAATCTCGAGGCCGGCGCGGTGACGCCGGTCTCGGCGCTGTTCGCCGGCCTGTTCCTCGCCGTGATCGTGCTGCTGTTCGCGCCGTGGGTCGCCGTGCTGCCGCAACCGGCGGTGGCGGGCGTGCTGGTGCTGGCGGCGCTCTCGCTGATCGACGTCGCGCGCATCCGCGCGACGCTGCGCATCAACCGCCCCGAAGGCATCGTGCTGCTCACGACGCTCGTCGCGACGCTGCTGATGCGACTGGAAGTCGCCGTGCTGATCGGGGTGGCGATGTCGCTCGTCGTGTACCTGAACCGCACCTCGCGCCCGCTGATCCGCAGCCTCGTCCCCGACGCGCGCGTGCCGGAACGTCCGTTCGTCACGCTCGATGCGACGCGCCGCGAATGCCCGCAGGCGAAGCTGCTCAGCATCGAGGGATCGATCTATTTCGGCGCGGTCTCGCACGTCGAGTCGCATTTCGAGACGCTTCGCGAGCTCGCGGGCGAGCAGAAGCACCTGCTGCTGCTGATGCGCAACGTGAATTTCGTCGACGTCGCCGGCGTCGACCTGCTGCGCGCGGAGGCGCGCCGTCGCCTCGAGATGGGCGGCGGGCTCTACCTCTACGGACTGCGGCCCGAGGTGCGCGCGTTCCTCCAGCGCGGCGACGCGCTCGCGACGATCGGCGCCGACCGCATCTACGACGCCAAGCACGTCGCGATCGCCGACATCTTCTCGCGCCTCGACCCCGCCATCTGCCGCCGCTGCACCGCCCGCATCTTCTACGAGTGCCAGCAATACAACGAGGGTTGACGCATCGTTTCCGGTTCGCGGCCCGGCATGTGCGCTTGTTCGAGTCGCACGCGTCTTCCGGCTGCAGCGATGCTGCCGGAGCAGAGTGGCCGGCCTACGAAACGACGCGACCTCGGTAGACGGGGATGTTCCGCGCGTACACCCCGACGCTTGTAGGCAAAGGCGCGAGCCTTTGCCTGCACGCCGGACCAAGGCTCACTCGCCGAACCGCGCCTCCATCTCCCTTCGCACGCGCACCGCGTCATCCGCGGGGTCGAAGCGCACGTCGCTCCATCGAAGGGCTTGGCCTTCGGCGATGTCGCGCACCAGCGTCACGCCGCGCGCGAGACCGAGCGGCAGCCCGTCGATGGCGCGCGACGCGGCGGCCGGCATCAGCCGCCCGTAGACCGTGTAGCCGCCTTCGCCGTCCAGGCGCTCGCCGGTGCGCAGCGCGCGCTTGGCGGTGGCGACCACGTCGGCGCGCCATGCGCGCGGCGCTCCGGTGGGCTCGCCGCGCAGGCCGATCGAAGCGACCGTGATCCCCAGTTCGAGTCCGATCAGGTGATAGGGCTTGTACATCGCGCTGTAGTTGCCGCTGCGGTCGGTGACCAGGCCGTATTCGCGAAAGCAGCGTCGTACGTAGTCGGAATCGGCGGCGAAGCTCACCCAGACGCCCCAGCGCAGGTCGCGGAGCACGGGCCGGCCGTCGCGCTCGAGGCTCGAGACGACCTCGACCTGACCGCGCAGCTCGAGGGCGCCTCCCTCGGCGCGCGGGCACATCCGCTGCGCGAGGTCGTCGACCCCGCAGGGCGGGAACGACAGGCCGCCGGCGGCGGCCGCCAGGCCGGTCGCGTTCGCCACCGCCGCCATCTCGATCGCCGACTTGGTTCCGTCCAGGAACGAGTTGAACATCTGCGCGTTCATCCCGCCCGCCCGCGCGTCGGCCTCGCCGATGCCGTAGTGCGACCAGACGGTGTCGGGCGTCGACGCGTGGTATTCCGGCAGGTACTTCGTTCCCTTGCCCGCGCCGACGACCTCGAAACCGGCCGTGCGCGCCCAGTCGACCATCTCGCAGATCAGTGCCGGCTGGTCGCCGTAGGCGAGCGAGTAGACGACGCCCGCTTCGCTCGCGCGGCGCGCGAGCAGCGGCCCGGCGAGCGCATCGGCTTCGACGTTGACCATCACGACGTGCTTGCCGTGACGGCAGCAGCCGAGCGCGTGCGTGATGCCGGCCGCCGGATCGCCGGTCGCCTCGACGACGATCTCGATTCCGTCGGCGGCGATCAGCGCCCGCGGATCGTCGAGCAGGAAGGTCGAGCCTTCGCGCAGCGCCTGTGCGAAGCCGCCGGCCGCGAGGCGCTCGGCTTCCCACCCCACGCGCTCGAGCGAGGCACGCGCGCGCTCGGGCGAAAGATCGGCGACGGCGACCAGGTGCATGCCCGGCGTGCGGCGCAGCTGCGACAGGAACATCGAGCCGAACTTGCCGGCGCCGATGAGCCCGATCCGCAGCGGTCGGCCTTCCTCGGCGCGCCGGCAGAGCATCGTGTGCAGGTTCATTGCAGTTCCTCCCGTGCGGCCTCGACGTCCAGGCGCTCCATCGCATCGAGCGCTTCGCATCGCGCGGCCTGCGCGTAAAGCGCCTCGGCGTCCGCGAGTGCCTTCCTGCCGTCGAGCATCGCCATCGCGTTGGCGTATTCGATGCGCGCGATCGCCGAGTCGGGGTTGAGCTCGAGCGCGCGCCGGAACAGCCGAAACGCCTCCTCGCGTTTCGCACCGTAGGTGAGGCCGGCGATCATCGCGCCCGCCTTGTCGACGACCTCCGCGTGGAAGGTGCCGAGCGCGATGTGCGCGTCCGCATGCTTCGGCTGCAGTTCGATCGTGCGCAGGAGCGCATCGCGCACCTTCACGCCGAGGCCTTGCGCGAGCGCCTTCGCCACCGACAGGCCTTGCGAATAGCGCCCGATCGCGAAGGCGTACAGGTAGTACGCGTTGAAATCCTCGGGTGCGCGCCTCTGCCGCGCCTCGGCGCGCGCGCCGGCTTCCTGCAGCAGCTTCGCCTTGCGCGCCACCGACGGCTCGAGGTAGGTCGCATAGACGCAGGCGGCCTTGTTCGCGACGTTCGTCCCCGAGGGGCCCGCCGCCAGCCCGCGTTCGATCGCCGCGCCGAAGCGGCCGGCGTGGTAGTCGATCCACGCGGCGATCACCTCGTCGTCGGCCGGAAACGGTTCGCAATCGCCGCGGTGCAGCCGCGCCCAGCGCTTCTTCAGCGTGGCCGGCGTGTATTCGTAGCGCGGGTCGGAATGCGGGAAAGGGGCCCATTTCGCCATCGTCGTCTCCCGGTCGGATCAGCGAAGGTACTCGGCGGCGAGGTGGCCGAACAGGGCGCGACCCGGTTCGTCCAGCCACGGCGTGAGCAGCGACAGCACCTGGTGCGCCCCGCGCGCCATCGTGTCCGCGGGCAGGTCCTCCGACGCGAAGCGGCGCACCTGGCGCGCGTGCTCGAAGGACAGCCAGTACGTCGTGACCACGACCATTCCGGTGGCGAGCGAAGCGATGTCCGCATCGTCCGCGCCCTCCGCGCGCGCCACGAGCGACCGGCACAGCGCGAGCGTCGCGTCCGTCTTGCGCTCGATGATCCGGCGAAAGCGCATCGCGATCCGCCGATTGCGCGACAGCAGGTCGTTCAGGTCGCGGTAGACGAAGCGATGGCGCCAGATCGCCTCGAACAGCAGGTGCAGGAACAGCCACGCGTCCTCGAGCTGCATCACGCCGGCGAGCGGTGAATCGAGCAGCGGGTCGATCTCGCGCTCGAAGCGCTCGAAGAGCGCCTCGGCGATCGCGTCCTTGTTGCGGAAATGGTAGTAGAGGTTGCCGGGGCTGATCTCGAGCTCGGCGGCGATCGCGGTCGTGGTCACGTTCGGCTCGCCGCGCTCGTTGAACAGCCGCAGCGACGTCTCGAGAATGCGCTCGCGCGTTCGCCGAGGCGGCTTGCGCGCCATCACGCGGCCGCGGCCTCGCGCAGCGCCCGCGCGACGCCTGGCCCGTCGACGGCATCGGCCGCGTCCGTGCCGCGCTCGCCCGCTCTCGCCGCGGCGATCTCCATCGCCCGTTCCAGGTCCTCCAGCGTGCGCGATAGCCGGTGCAGCACGAGGCCCGTGCGCGTCTCGACCCATCGGTTCCGCGTGCGCGACGGCTCGCGGACCAGGCGCGGCGTGCGCACGCGCAGCACGCGGTCGTCGATCGAAAGGCCGTGGCGGCGCAGCACCGGATCGAGCGCGCCGCGGCGTGCGAGCAGGTCGGCGCGGGTCGTGCGGTAGGCGTGCTCGCACAGGCGACGGCGGCTCGCCACGCTGAAGATGTTCGCGAAGAAGACCTCGGCGTCGTCGTGCGGCGGCTCGAAGAGCACGACGTCGGCGTCGGGGTGGGTGACGCGGTACTTCTCCAGTCCGACGCTCATCCGCGAACGGATCGTCGCCCGCATCGTCTGCGCGAGCACCGCGCCGACGCCGGAGCGCGACACGCGGCGGGTGCCGGCGCCCGCGCCGTCGAAGGGGACGAGCGGATTCAGGCAGAAGACGAGCCCGGCGCCTTCGTCGAGCGCGAGCGACGCGTGCAGCGTCTTGTTCAGCGCGCCGTCGACGTAGCGGCGCGAGCCGATGCGTACCGGCGGAAACAGTCCGGGCACCGCGCTGGAGGCGATCACCGCGCGCGAGATCGGCACGTGTTCGTGCGCTGGTCCGCCGAAGGCCACCGGCCTTCCGGAGTCGACGTCGGTGGCGACGATGCGCAGCGGCGCCCGCGTGCGCCGGAAATCGTTCGTCCTGCCGTCGCGATCGAACAGCCGCGCCAGCGTGCGCTCGGCGGGAGACGCGTCGACGAGACCGTCGGGCAGGCCGCGCAGCAGCGCCTCGATCGCGAGCCACAGCGCCGCGTGCGGGCGCCGCAGTCCGGTGTCGGCGACTCCGCGCAATGCGCGTGCGAGCGTGCCCGGAAAGATGCGCGCGGCGCGTCCCCAGGCGTCATAGGCCGGGCGCAGCAGCCGCGACGGCTCGAGCGTCTCGTCGTCGGCGTCGCCTTCGACGAACAGCTGCACCATCCGGTGCGGCGAGACGCCGTTGACCAGTCCGGCGGCGAGGAACGAGCCCGCGCTCACGCCGACGTAGGCATCGAGCCGCGTGGGATCGAAGCCCTCGATCGTCTCGGTGATCGCGCATAGCGCACCGAGCTCCCAGGCGGCGCCGAGGAAACCGCCCCCGGCGAGGGCCAGGCCGATCCGCCCGGGATGCGTCCGCTGCCGTCTCGGCCGCAACGTTCTGTCGCGATCCTCCGCCATCGTTCCGTGCGCGATCGGTCGCCCGTCCTCAGGAGGTGCTTCGGCCGGCGGCGGCGGACTTCGCGCGGGCGCGTCCGGCGCGACCCGCCGCGGTGTTGGGCGCCTTCGCCGGCGTCCTCGCGGCCTTGGCCGGCCCGTTCGCCATGGCGCTGCGGGCTCCTGCGCGCGCGGACTGCGTGCTTGCGCGCGCCTTCGTCGCCTTCACCGCCTTCGCCGCGAACCGGCGGGCCGGCGCCTTCGCCGCGCCGCCCATCATCGATTGCACCGCTTCGTTCAGCGCGTCGACTCGCGCGGAGAGCTCCGCGATCTCGCGGCTGGTCGGAACGCCGAGCCGCAGCAGCGCGCGCGAGACCCGATCCTCGAACACCTGCTCGAGGCGGTCCCACGACTCGGTCGCCTGCTTCGACAGGTCTCCGGCCGCCCGGGTCATCTTCTGGCCGACCGCCCCGAGGCGCTCTTCGGTGACGGCACGGGTGCGCCGTTGCAGGTTCAGCCCTTCCTTCACCAGCGCCTCGAACACCTTTCCGCCTTCGTCCTGCGCCTTCGAGAAGGCACCGAGACCGGCCAGCCAGATCTGTTGCGCCGAATCGCGAATCGTCCTCGCCAGCTGATTCAGATCGGCCTTGCCGTCCGCCCCTTCGGCCAGCGCCTTCAGTTTCCTTGCCATCGCGCTTCTCCTCGCCGGCCCCGACCTGGGGCCGCTCGCCGCAGTCTACGGCGGAGTCTCTAGAGTGGGGACACTAATGCGGTGCGGCGAGCGTGAATGCCGAGGTGCGAAAGCGCGCCCGCGTCGACGCGTGTGGCGATGCGGGCACGCTTGCCGCGCGCAGGCCGGCGATGCAATGATCGCGCGCCAGCGCGGAGGATCAGCACTTGGAGTATTTCGTCACCGGAGCCACCGGCTTCATCGGTCGCCGACTCGTGCGACGCCTGCTCGCGCGGCGCGGCGCGATCGTTCATTTCCTGGTGCGCGACGCCTCGGCCGAGCGCCTCGAAGCGTTGTACGCGTTCTGGGGAGTCGACCGCACGCGCGCGGTGCCCGTCGAAGGCGACGTGACGCACGAGGCGCTCGGCATCGCCGACGAGACACGCCGCGCGTTGCAGGGAAGGGTCCGTCACGTCTTTCATCTCGCCGCCGTCTACGACCTCACCGCCGACGAGCAAATCCAGCGCGAGGTGAACGTCGAGGGCACGCGAAGGGTCGTCGCCTTCGCCGCGGCGATCGGTGCGAAATGCCTGCACCACGTCTCGTCGATCGCGGCAGCCGGGCTGTACGAAGGCGTGTTCCGCGAGGACATGTTCGACGAGGCCGAAGGGCTCGATCATCCGTATTTCGCGACGAAGCACGAGTCCGAGGCGATCGTGCGGCGCGAGTCGCGGGTTCCGTTCCGCATCTACCGCCCCGGCATGGTCGTCGGCGATTCGCGCACGGGCGAGATCGACAAGGTCGACGGCCCGATGTACTTCTTCAAGCCGCTGCAGAAGCTGCGCCGGCTGGTGCCGCCGTGGGTGCCGATGGTGGGCCTCGAGGGCGGCCGCATCAACATCGTCCCGGTCGACTTCGTCGTCGCGGCGATGGACCACATCGCCCACGCGCGGGGGCTCGACGGCAAGTGCTTCCATCTCGTCGACCCGCAACCGATGCGCGTCGGCGACGTGCTGAACACGTTCGCGAAGGCGGCGCACGCGCCGCAGATGTCGATTCGCGTCAACGCGGCGCTGATCGGCCTGATCCCCCGCAGCATCCGCCGCAGCATGCTCGCGCTCGAGCCGGTGCGCCGGATCCGCGACGCGGTGATGAACGACCTCGGGCTGCCGCCGGACATCCTGCGCTTCGTCAACTATCCGACGCGCTTCGACGCGCGCGAGGCGCTCGCCGCCCTCGAGGGGAGCGGCATCGCATGCCCGCGGCTCGAGGAATACGCGTGGGTCCTGTGGGACTACTGGGAACGGCACCTCGATCCGGAGCTGGCGATCGACCGCACGCTGCGCGGCCAGGTCGGCGGCAGGGTCGTGCTGATCAGCGGCGGCTCGTCGGGCATCGGACTGGCGAGCGCGCGGCGCGTCGCCGCGGCCGGCGCGACGACGATCGTCTGCGCGCGCGATCCGGAAAGGCTGGAGGCGGCGCGCCGTCTCGTCGAGGCCGACGGGCACGAGCTGCACACCTACGTCTGCGACCTGACCGACGCCGCCGACTGCGAGCGGCTCGTGCGCTCGGTGCTCGAGACCTTCGGCCACGTCGACGTGCTCGTGAACAACGCGGGCCGCTCGATCCGGCGCGGCGTCGAGAGCACCTTCGGACGCTTCCACGACCTCGAGCGGTTGATGCAGCTGAACTACTTCGGCGCCGTTCGCCTCACGATGGCGCTGCTGCCGTCGATGGTCGAACGCCGCAGCGGCCACGTTGTGAACATCAGCTCGATCGGCGTGCTGACGAACGCGCCGCGCTTCTCCGGTTACGTCGCGTCGAAGGCCGCGCTCGACGCGTGGACGCGCTGCGCGGCCAGCGAGTTCGCCGACGTCGGCGTGACCTTCACCACGATCGCGATGCCGCTGGTGCGCACGCCGATGATCGCACCCACCGACCTGTACCGACATGCGCCGACGCTCTCGCCCGAGGAGGCCGCCGATCTCGTCGCGCAGGCGATCGTCCACAAGCCGGTGCGCATCGCCACGCGGCTGGGCATCGCCGGCGAGGTGCTGCACGCGCTGATGCCGAAGGTGATGCAGATCGTGATGAACACGGCGTTCCGGATGTTCCCCGAGTCGAAGGGGCCGTCCGACGAGGCGCCGGCGAAGCCGACCCGCGATCAGGCCGCGCTGCAGGAGCTGATGCGCGGCATCCATTTCTGAGCCGCCCCGCGACCCGGCTTCGCGGCCCGCCCTGCACGCGGCGCCGGCCTCGTCGATTCGGCCGACGGTCGTTGCGGCTCGCGATCAGGCGCCCCGCGCGTCCGCCACGGCGCCGATCGTTCGCGCGGGGTCGACCGTCGGCGCGTCGCGCCCGGCGCAACGCGCATCGAGCGCATCGGCGGCGATCCGCCAGACCTCGGCGTCGTAGGCGAGCTGCACGTGTCCGCGTGCAGGCACGGCGACCGAGGCGGCCCCGGGCAGCCGCTGCGCGGCTCTCTGCGGCATCACGATGTTGTCGTGCGGAGACCAGATCGTCGTGAACAGCGCGCGCGCCGCCGGCGTCTCGCGGTGCTCGAGCGCGCGCAGCCATTCGCTGCCGGGGCGCATCTGCGCCACATTGACGCCGTGCCCCCAGTGGGCGAGCCAGGTTCCCGAATGCGGCGAGCCGAGCGTCACCACCGCGCAGACGGAGGCGCAGCCTTCGTGCGCCAGGTACGCGCGGGTGGCGACGCCGCCCATGCTGTGCGCGACGATCGCGACCCGGCTGCATCCGGTGCGCTCGCGAAGGCGGCGCACGCCTTCGGCGATGATCGAAACGTAGCCGTCGATCGATCCGAAGATCGGCTCGAGGTTCACCGAGTCGACGGGATGGCCGCGTGCCGCCAGCCAGCGCGCGAACGGAAGCCAGATCCCGCGATTGCAGATGTACCCGTGCACGAGGAGCACCGGCGTGCGCGAACCCCCGTCGGCGCTCGGCAGCCGCGCGTCGCCGTGGCGGATCTGCGCCCAGAGGAAGGTGCGCAGCGACGCGACGATCTCGGCGGCCCAGGCGCGCAGCGCGGCCGCGGCGCCGTGGCGCTCCTCCGATTCGCGCGCGCGGAAGAGGGCGCCGATCGCGAATTGCACGCCGAGCAGCGATGCGTCGAAGGCGACCGGAATCGCCAGCGCGAAGGCGAGGGCGGCGAGCGGATTCCAACCGTGGGCGCGGTGCAGCCAGACGGCGACGGCGACGACGCCGAGCGCGACGAGCGCGGCCAGCGTCGCCAGCAGCCGCCGCATCATGCGCGCGCTTCCTGCGGCGCGCGGCCGGTCAGGCGCTTCGCCAGTCCGCTCGCCAGCCGCGTCGCGAAACCGTAGATCGACAGCTGCGGATTCGCGCCGATCGACGTCGGAAAGATCGAGCCGTCGTGCACCGAGACGTTGCGCAACTGCCAGTGCACGCCGTCCGGATCGACGACGCCGCGGGCGGGGTCGACGCCCAGCCGGCAGCCGCCCATCACGTGCGCCGACATCACGCGCGTGAGCAGCGGCTTCATCGGCAGCGCCGCGATCGCCTCGCGCGCCTCCCGCCAGCTGCGGTACGGCGCGGCCTGCTCGTGCCCGGGCAGCACCGTGCGTGCGCCGGCGGCGAACTGGATCTCCGCCATCGAAAGCAGCGCGCGGCGTGCGCCGTCGAGGACGAACGCGTCGAGGGGATAGTCGAGCAGCGGCGAGCCGTCGTCGCGCAGCTCGACACGGCCGCCCGGCGACCGCTCGTGAAAGCCGTCGCGCATCAGCGCGATCGTCGCCTGCGTGCGCGCGAGATCGAGCATGCGCTGCCGGTGCTCGGCACCGATGCCGGTCATCGCCGTCGCGAACAGCACCGGATGGATCGGCGGCGTCTCGAGCTTGTATCCGATCGGCCCGTCGATCGGTCCGTCCTCGAGAAAGTGGTCGACGCACACGCTCTGCGGTGCACCCGACCATCCGGCGATGACGTCGTCGAAGACCGCCGACGAGACGACCACCGGGTGCAGGAAGGTGCGCGTGCCGAGCAGCCGATGCGGGTCGGGCGCGGCCGATCGAAGCAGCAGCGCGGGCGTCGCGATCGCGCCGGCGGCGAGCACGAAATGCGCCGCGCGGACCCGCGTGCGCCGCCCGCTCGGCCGCGTGCCGACGTCGTCGAGCCAGTCGACGTCGAGCGA
>Ga0079224_100005906_pt1 | contig 16138 bp, 19 predicted proteins | sample Stecom2015_FD_80414 | JGI IMG/M metagenome (GOLD analysis project Ga0079224, IMG submission 80414) | Agricultural soil microbial communities from Utah to study Nitrogen management - Steer compost 2015 | ecosystem: Environmental > Terrestrial > Soil > Agricultural land | place: USA: Utah...
AACGATTACACCATTTTCGTATGTGGTACACGGGAATACCGTACCTTTTGTTTTCTCAGGACTCTCCCCCTCTGCCAAAGCCTCCACATTCGCCAAGCTAAGTGCAGAAAGACCATTTTCAGCCTCATTATTAAAATTCACGTTAACTGCGGCAACTGCAGCAATCGCTACTGCAACTATACCTCCTAGAATTTTCTTTTTCATTTTTTAAAATTTAGATGAGCTTGAACAAGCTCCTTTTATCATAATGTTTAATCTTTGGGTAGAAGCCATTCCACCCCACTGTATTTATCCTTTCAACAGCTCCCTGTGCTATACAAGGTTTCATTCCAAATGTTTATCTTTGCCGCTGTACCTCCTTTCTTGTTAAGGTGGGATAGCAGGCGGACAGGCTGCGAAACTTTTTGCTGAGAGACCAGCCTGCCGCCTTACTTTTCCCTAAAGCTCATTTTGTTTGTTTCTCATTATTGTTTCTTTATAAATATCCCATAGTTTCGGGTTCAATGTCGGGTTGCCTATGGCGACCACTTTATTGTGCTTATCCAATAAAAAGCACTGGTATTCCATTTGTTCCGCAAGTCGGTTACGTTTTTTCAGAGTACCTGTATTATCCAAAAACACAATCTGTTCCAACCGATCCCGACGCAGCAAGTGCGCTAATTCCCTCCGGTCTTTCGGCTGAAAATAAAAAGCAAAATCTACCTGCCCCGGTGCGATAGAGTCCATTTCATGGATATAATGCTTCCATAAAGTAAGATTTAGCTTACAGCTCGTACAACCGACGGAATCTGTATAAACTAACATTTTAAACGGTTTATTTTCACGCGGAGGACAGAGCGTATCCCTTCCCATATACCAGCAATCTACCTCCGCAGACAAAAGAATTTCTTTCCCCATCCATTCCTTCACGATTTTTTCGGCAGCACTTCGTCTATTCTCCTGACAGCTTGTTACCGCCAATATTAGAAAACAAGTACCTATATACCAGCTGTTAAAAGGCATCATCCATTTGCGATAATAATTTCTCATTTGTTTCCCATTTTATTCCATGTTAAAAGCATATTCCACCACAGGCTGATTACTATTCACGTCCAGTCCGATCATTGTCTCCTTCTCTTCGTCTATATGAAACCCCGTGATATGCCTGTCCAACAGATACTGCCGCACAGGATTCCCTTTGAGATCAAATACGTGCACATAACGCCCGCCTTCTTTGTGATCCTCCGGCCGCTTCCGTATATCATCAAAAGAACTACCCCAAAACAGGGCATATATATGGTTCTGCCCTACATGGATATCGCTATAGCCCATGATACCTGTCGGAACGGCATAGCCTCCCCTGTTGACGAACTGGGGAGCGCCCGTTTCTTGCCCTATTATCTTAATGACCGTGTCTTGTTCCAAGTCGTAAATTTCCAGCACCTGCCCCAGTTGTGTTGCCATGCCCAGAATACCCTGATGCGGATTGTAGCTAATGAACGACCGCCAGGCCTGCGCCAACACCACAGCGCTTTCTTTTACGGTAGGTGGAGGGATTTGAAAAGCGTGTTTCAGTATATCACCTTGTGCATTCACGAATGCTATACGATGCTGCCCTGTATAATCAGGTACGATAAAAACAGAATCATTCAATCGATCAAAATCCAACGTACGGATAAGATCCTTGTTCAAACTGATTTGGCGCGACTGTTCATCTCCCTGTTTTCGCAGATGTACAATTTTACTTTTATTGGCGTCGAGTGTCCATACATCGCCCTGTTCGTCTATTCGGATATTCTCGGTTCCTAGAAATTCTTGTGGTGCTGCGCCCCGATGAGCTAGACTCGTCTTATGCTGCATGGTCTTATAATCAAACAGGTGGATATAATACGCGGCGGTATGTATATCCATTACATAGAGGACGTCATCCTGCAACCGAACGCGGAAAGGATACCGCAAGTAAACACTATCTTCTATAGTTTTTTCCTGTCCGTGCAGCGAAACAGTTTCGGGAAATACCATGACCTCTGCTGTAGCGACAGTACTGCAGGAGGTCACGGTAAAACCCAAACCCATGAATAAAACAACAGCGAAAATTTTCATTCTACGTATAATACCTTATCACCACTATAGGGACAATCAACACTTGCGCGAAACCAGCAGTTGCCACTTCCAGATTCTCCTTGTGCTAAGGCCTCAATATTCCCCAGGGTGATTTCACTTTTATCGCTATCAAATCGAAATTGCAAACTCACATTCATAGCAATGCCAATTGCCACGCAACAGGTCAATAACATTAAATACTTCTTCATAATTTTTTATATTTTAATTTATTGGCACCAAATTAAGGGCTTCAACAAAAGAAAACGATTTTTGAAGTCACTCAATTCTATCTCAATTCTAACAACCGGAAAATAAAAAGCAGAAACAATTTTTTTTTATGTTATCAAAAGCTGTAACTTCACAAATCCATTATGCAACTTAACGCAAGACACATCCAAATAATAACACTTGTCATCCTGTTCACTATTCTCGGCGGACAAGCAATATGGATATATAATCTATATGAGGCGCAACATCGGTTGATTACACAGGTTAAAGACGAAGCACTGCAAACAGCTATCCTACAAGAACACCGCTATCGACACGAAACCATGGGTGGGACGATTGTTTCCAATCCACGATTCCATGAAGGAGATACATCTCGATATATTACCAAAACCATAACACTAATAGATACGTCTTTTCAAGTACAATTTGACCGCTACGATCCTTATGTCGATGTTAAGCTCAGCCAATTCATCCTCAAAGACCACATGCCCCTCAACATCGCTATGCTAGACAGTCTCTATAAAAAAGAGCTTTCTAATAGAGGCGTAACCGAAGCATCGACCTATATCGAATATATCGACATAAAAAATGACAAAGTCCTGCAGCATTCGAAACCCAACAAGTCATCTGGAGAATATAGCGCATCCGAATTAGTCGTCATCGATATTTTCAACACACTCGGCATCAAAGGATATATACAAATTTCGCCCACGGCCATCATTAAAACGATGATTTTGCAACTGGTTCTAACCGCATTATTAATTATCATTTGTAGCTTTTTCCTGACGATTATCATCCGAACATTCTTTAGGAGGGAAAAAACAGAGAAAATGCGACAAGATTCCGTCAACACGATGACGCATGAATTCAAACGGCCCCTATCAGTTGCCGTCGCACAGATAGCGTTAATTCCGCATTATCTTCAAAAAGGGAATACAGATAGAGTTCAACATTATGCTGAACAAAGCCTGCTGGAATTGCAGAAGCTCAATACCTATACCGAACGTATACAAAAACTGAGCAATAATACCCGGGAAACCATCCAACTCCACAAAGAGCATATCAACATAGAAGATTTCTTCACGGCACTCGTCGAAAAATATAAAGACGTAGAAGAAAAGTCGGTGACCATGAATCTTCTTATGAATACATCACAAACCACGGTTTACGCGGAGTTACTACATTTCTCCAACATCATGGACAACCTGGTAGAAAATGCCATTAAATAATCAAGGGAAGATGGGGTACAGATCGACATCCACGTTTCCGATGAACAGAATAAGCTGAAAATAAGTGTGAAAGATAATGGGCTGGGCATCGCCGAAAAAGATCTGCCCCGGATTTTTCAGAAATTCTACCGCAGCGAAGATAAGTCTATACGGCACAAAACCGGCTTCGGGCTCGGGCTTACGTATGTGAAGGCCCTGATAGAAGCTCATGATGCGGAGATAAAAGTGGAGAGTAAACTTGGTATCGGAACAAAATTTATCGTATATTTCCCTATACAAAACGATGCGGAATAAAATTTTAATTATAGAGGACGACAAAGCGCTCGCGCTCACATTAAAGGATTTCTTGGAAGAAAACGCCATGCAGGTATGGCATGCATCCTCGGGAGAGGAAGGGCTATCGTTGTATCATAAAGAGAAACCGGACCTGATTGTGCTGGATGTCATGCTGCCCCAGAAATCCGGATTTGATGTGATCGCAGAAATACGCGATAAAGACTTCAGCCTCCCGATCATCATGATGACGGGGAGCGAGTTTGATGTAAACAGCCAAACGAAGGGGTTTCATTTTGATGTTAAACACTATCTTAAAAAACCGGTTGTTCCACAGGTACTATTGGCGCAAATACAAAGTATCCTCTTCATACCTGATGATCTCGTGCATTATAAGATCGCCGGGATGGCGGTACACTTGCATGTCCAGTATATTAAATTTGATGGCACCCCACACCAGCTCCGGGAAAAGGATTTTGAGGTATTAACCTTATTATTCCAGCATCAAAACCATGTGGTCCCTCGATCCGTTATACTCAAACAGATATGGAAGGATGATTGTGCCCGCAACAATGGTTCGTTGGACGCCTCCATGTCGCGCATCAGAAGAATTGTCAAGGAATATCCTTCGATACGGATTAAGACCATTTATGCGACCGGCTACATGTTAACAGACAAGATAACCCCTTAACTTCACCCTAATTTTACATAGAAAGGCTTATACATGGCGACACTCACCTCCATTCTCGACAACGACTTCTACAAGTTCACCATGCAATTTGCCGCCAGTAAATTGTTTCCGAAAGCACAAGCCCGATACCAGTTTATCAACCGGGGAAAGCACATTTTTCCCGATGGTTTCGACAAGTTGCTAAAAGACGCTATAAACGAGATGGCGGGACTAAAACTTACCAAAGCAGAAAAAGATTTTCTACGTACTCGATGCCCGTATATAGATCCTACCTATTTGGATTTCTTGCAAGGTTACCGCTATGATCCCGAGGAAGTTCACGTGGCACAGACGGACGGAGAGTTATCTGTCACCATCGCCGGATATTGGTACCGTACGATTCTTTGGGAAGTGCCTATCATGTCGCTAATATGCGAATTATATTATGAAGTAAGCGGCGAATCACGTATTTCAAATGAAGAGGTCTGCCGGGTCGTAGAAGGTAAAATGGAAAAATACGATAAATTGAATATCACCATTGCCGATTTCGGAACGCGGCGTCGCCATTCCTACGAAGTACACGATCTGGTTATCCGCACCTTAAAAAACCAACCGTCCAAGACGTTTATCGGAACATCCAATGTACATTTTGCGATGAAATATGAAACAACGCCCATCGGCACCCATGCCCATGAATGGTTTATGTTCCACGCGGCTAAATATGGGTACAAGATGGCAAATCTACTCGGATTGGAGCACTGGTCGGATGTATATCGGGGCGACTTAGGTATCGCCCTTTCGGACACGTACACGACCGAAGTGTTTTTCAAACAATTCGATAAAAAATTATCCAAATTGTTTGATGGTGTGCGGCACGACAGTGGTGACCCCGTTACCTTTGCCGAAATGACTATGGCGCATTATCAAAAGCAAGGAATAGATCCTAAATCGAAAACCATTATTTTCTCCGACGGACTGGATTACGACAAAGTCGAAAATATCGTTCGCTTTTGTGAAGGGAAAATCGGGTATTCGTTTGGTATAGGAACTGATTTCACGAATGATGTCGGTCTGGCGCGCATGAATATCGTGTTAAAGATGGTGGAGGCTAAACCGGAAGACGGCGACTGGACAGCAGTCATTAAACTCTCCGATGAACGGGGTAAACATACTGGAAACGCCGACGAAATAGCGATTGCCAAACAAATATTGAAAATAGAAGATTGATGGAACGCGATGTATATGGAGAGGCCTTGTATGATTTCCACATACTTGGCGACTTGAAAGACACCTTATTGCTGCACAGCAGCTATGGCGATATAGAAGAGATGCCTATCGAGGTTTTCTATAGAGATGCGGAAGATTTTCCCGAATTGGAACATATAGCGTTGGCTCTTTGCGATGGCCATGTATTGGATGTGGGAGCCGGTGTGGGCAGTCATGCGTTGTATTTACAGGATAAAGGTTTTCAAGTGGATGCTCTGGAAATATCAGAATCGGCTTGCAGTATTATGAAGCAACGCGGGGTGCGGCATATTATTCAACATGATTTCTTCACGTTGCAGGAAGGAAATTATGACACCCTTCTTTTCTTGATGAACGGGATCGGTCTTGCCGGTACGATTGTGGGTTTACGGGAATTGCTCCGTCACAGTAAAAAGCTGCTATCTGACAAAGGGCAACTGCTTTTTGATTCGTCAGACATCTCCTACCTATACGACGAATACCGTATCCCCAAACCGGAACATTACCTAGGCGAGATCCGCTTCCAGTATGAATATAAGGGCATTCTCGGGAAACCGTTCCACTGGTTATATATCGACCAGCAAGAGCTGATTAAAATTGCCCATGAAGAGGATTGGGTGGTACAGATTCTTTTTGAGGATGATAATGATCAGTATTTGGTAAGGATGGAGCCGCGGAAGCAATAAGACAAATATTCTTAACGCACCATAAACATAATCGTTGGTGTCCAAGGACTGCAACCATGCTTGTTTCGCGAACGAACTCGGAAATAAATATACTGTCCAGGCTCAAATCCACCCCGATAGGCTTTGAAAGAACGAGATGTAGTTTGTTCCTCTTCCCATAAGGGAATATTATTACCGTCAACCTTTGTAGCAAAACAGTAGTCGTACAACATATCCCGCCCCACGGGCTGGAAACCAAAAGCTACTTCTCCACTTCTTCTTCCGTCGGTTAAAAAAGGTGATCCTGGCGTATCAGGCGCTTGTCCCTTACGCTTTCCGGTCAATACAGGAAATCCAGATCTATAGAGTTTCACTAGATCACCATTACTTACTACGTTTACGTAAAACACCAATTCTTGAAGTAGGTCGCTGAGTTTTTTCTTACTTTCCCGTTTTTGTGCTTTCACCAAGCGGCTACCACCTACCGATTCCACTACTTTTTGATAGTAGTCCGCATAAGCTTCTTCTATTTCCGCCATGGTTGGTGTCGGATCAACAAAAATAACCGACTCTTTCATACAACGGATAATCCAAGTCGCGGTCACGACGAGTTTCTCGTCAGGATAACGAAAAAAATTAGCTTTTGCACGGATATACTTCATATATGCATGAGTAGGATTCGTAATAAGATAGCGCTTTTCCCAAAGTTAAGCATTACAAAGAGATTTCACAATGTCGTGAGGGCGTTTGTTTTTAGAACTAAGGCAAACGGATGTAAGCCGAACACCAAAGGAAATGATATAAAGACGGATGCTTCCAGCGCTAAGGCAAACGGATGTAAGCCGAACACCAACGGAAATGATATAAAGACGGATGCTTCCAGCACTAAGGCAAACGGATGTAAACCGAACACCAATGGAAATGATGTAAAGACAGATGCTTTTGGACGAAAGACATTCGGCTTTGCAAAAAAGAGCAACAGATACGCGCTCATGCTACGTAACATGCTTTTAAAGAAATACATCAACAACCAAAAGACGGCACACTTTAACCTAAAGTCAAACGAAGTTGCGCAATAGTCAATCCGACATTTTTCTTTTCCATACGTATTTTTTTTATCCCCGATTGCTTTTGTCATCAATCGGAAGGTGCTTGTTGAAAACTTGGTTGTCAAAACGATGTTTCCACTCCACATTGTGTCTTTATTGAATAAAAACAAGATAAACGTGGTGTATTTGACAAAACATTCGAAACACAACGAAAATTACCATGACGTTTCTGTTAAAAAGATGTTCCGCTATCGCAAAAATCGGTTCCGAATGAACGTAAAACCATTCGCATGTAAGCCAAATTCGTTCTCCTTTATTGCAAAAGCATCCGGATTTATTGCAAAAGCGTTCATGTTTACATCCATGTTACGTAGCAAAAATGATGAAAAAATGCCCCATAAAGCTTCTAACTTTTGGGGCATTATTATAGATAACAGCGCGTTATTTTCAAATTAATCAATCCACGCAAAACCGGTATAGGGAACCAAAACGGCCGGAATACGGATACCCTTCTCCGTTTGGTTGTTTTCCAGAATGGACGCCACAATTCTTGGCAATGCCAACGCCGAACCGTTTAAGGTGTGCGCTAATTGCATTTTGCCATTTTCATTTTTGAAACGAACTTTCAAACGATTGGCTTGATAGGTTTCAAAGTTGGATACCGAAGATACCTCCAACCATCGTTGTTGGGCAGCACTAAACACCTCCATATCATACGTCAGTGCCGACGTAAAGCTCATATCGCCGCCACACAAACGCAATACGCGATAAGGCAGTTCCAATTGCTGCAACAGACCTTGGATATATGCACTCATCTCTTCCAATACTTCGTAGGATTTCTCCGGATGAACGAGCTGCACGGTTTCTACTTTGTCGAATTGGTGTAATCTATTAAGACCACGCACGTGTGCACCATAAGAACCTGCCTCCCGACGGAAACAGGGGGTATATGCACAATGCTTGATAGGGAACTGCTCCTCTTTTACAATGGTATCGCGGTATAAGTTTGTTACAGGCACCTCGGCTGTAGGGATCAGATAAAAGTCATCACCGCCAACATGGTACATTTGCCCCTCTTTATCTGGTAATTGCCCGGTCGCAAAAGCAGAATCTTCATTCACCAGAATCGGTACCTGCACCTCATTATAGCCAGCTTCAACGGCTTGATCTAGAAAGAAATTAATCAGCGCGCGTTGCAAACGTGCGCCTTTTCCTTTATATACCGGAAATCCCGCGCCCGTCACTTTCACACCCAATTCCAGATCCACAATATCATATTTACTCAACAATTCCCAATGCGACAGCGCCCCCTCGGGTAATGTGGGTACAGTACCATGTTCTAAAACCACCTCATTGTCGTCCGCAGAAACGCCTGTTGGCACAGATGTATGTGGTAGATTGGGTAACTGTACAATCTTGTCTTGCAAGGTTTGTTCAACTTCCGCAAGTTTTTCGGTCAATGTTTTTACTTGTTCTTTATATCCGGACGACTTTGACTTTACCGCTTCAGCTTCCTCTTTCTTTCCCTGGCGCATCAAGTCTCCTATTTGTTTGGCAGCAGCGTTTGCCTCGGCAGCAATAGCGTCCGATTCGTTCTGAATTTTACGCCGTGATTCGTCCAATTGAATGACCTCGTCAACCAACTCCACTTCTTTAAAATTCTTTACCGCTAATCGTTCGATGACTGCATCTCTGTTTTCACGGATATAATTTATTTGTAACATAAATGAATAAGTAATTAGAAGGACAAAGATAATAAGTGTTTTCATAAACTCGTCACTTCGTACAATCCAAACCTCCGTTTTTAATTAAAATACTAACAAAACAATCATAATATTGTAATTCTATCATAAAATATTTTTAATTATTGAAAACATTACATACTTTAGAAGCATTATCAATCATATTAACAATTATTTGATATAAGCGTTATTATTAGTTCATACTACAACGCTAAGTTTGTAGTGTAATATAAAATATAATAAGTATGTTAAAAGATTTAGAAATTTTCGAACAAGACCACTACGTCGATCTCCAGGAGTTTGCGTACGATGGTGACGACTTCATCGATTTTGAAGACTAATCCCCCTCACCCCGAGGGGGATATTTGTTTCTAACCACTCTTCAATTATAATTTCATAACTCATAACTAATGCTTACTTTTGATCATGCTGTATCTCGTACCTACGCCTATTGGTAATCTGGAGGATATGACCTTTCGGGCTATACGTATTTTGAAAGAAGTCGATATCATATTGGCGGAGGACACCCGTACAAGTGCCCCCCTTCTCAAACATTTTGGCATTGAGAAGAAAGTATTCGCACACCACCAACATAACGAGCATAAGGCCGTCGCCGAAATTATCCGGTTTTTGAAAAACGGGCAAAATATAGCATTAATCTCCGATGCCGGAACACCAGCGATCTCTGATCCGGGTTTTTTATTGGTCAGAGAGGTGATTAAAGAGGGCTTGGAGATGCAATGCCTTCCGGGCGCCACTGCGTTCGTACCCGCATTGGTCAATTCTGGATTGCCTAACGACAGGTTCTGTTTTGAAGGCTTCCTACCCGTAAAAAAGGGGCGCCAAACCCGTTTAAAACAACTCGCCGAGGAGAAGCGGACCATGATTTTTTATGAATCTCCTCACCGCATCCTCAAAACTATAGCCGAGTTTATCGAATATTTTGGCGAAGAGAGAGAGGCTTCTATTTCAAGGGAACTTAGTAAATTGTATGAGGAAACGGTGAGAGGAACGTTGGCAACGCTAAAATTACATTTTGAACAACACCCTATTAAGGGAGAATTTGTATTTTGTGTAGCAGGATGCTAGTGAAGCGTGAAGTTAGTTACGATTAAAAATAAAAACATGAGTGTAGATAAATTTATTCAAGATGGACAGGATGCCAAAGTGGTGGAAAGGATCCATGATAAGATAGTCGATATGCTGACCGCTGGTGAGTACATACAATACATCTCTCTGCAGAAGAAACCTGCGGTGACTTTATTACCGGATAGCATCACGATTAGCAATAAGCGCATTTTCCTTTGCGAGTTTACCAAACTGGGTTTAGCAACCAACTTTGAGATCTATTCGTGGAACGACGTGAAGGATATTGCTTTCAAAGAGGAAATCTTTGGATCAAAGGTCACGGTAATACCCTTCACGGGGGAGAACCTTACGATCGATTATATCCCGAAGGTACAGGCGCGAAAACTGTATCAACTGATCAAAACGGCATTGGAGAATCCTACAGGAAACAAAACCGAAGAGCCTACGCCGGTTATTCCAACGCAAAAACCGATCGAGCACTTCAACCCACCCGTACAACCCGTCGTTGATGAACCTGCTACGCCGTCAATTAGGGAAGAAAACAAGGAGGAGGAAATCATCGAACAATCGGGTATGTTCGTTGTAGAAGATGACGAGCTAACCCAAAAGCTAAAGAAACTCAAAACACTTTACGACCGACAGTTGATCACGCAAGCTGAATACGAAAACAAAAAGTCAGAACTCTTATCGCAACTCTAATTCGTGAACCGAAATTACCTTTTAGCACTTTTAAGCGCCGTCATCTTATGGTTGGCTTGGCCGCCTATACCTTATAGTAGTCCACTACTGTTCATTGGTTTCGTTCCCTTACTTATGTCCATAGAAGAAGTCATAAGAGGAGATTATAGCCAAAAAGGTAAAAAGATTTTCTGGTTAAGCTTCTTCACAGGCTTTGTATGGAATACAGCTTCTATCTATTGGGTATATAATGCCATGAATGCCTATCTTCCATCCTATGTATCACTCCTCATATCGCTCATCCCTTTTGGACTGGCGCCACTACTCATGGCGTTCGTCTTTCGGTTATACTATCAGCTTCGCAAAAAAATAGCTATAGGTTACAGTTTTATCGGACTGGTTTCTTTTTGGTTGGGATACGAGTTTCTCCATCAGTGGTGGGATTTGGCCTTTCCGTGGATGACATTGGGCAACGGCTTTGCCAATTTCCATCAAATTATCCAATGGTATAGCTTTACCGGCGTCTTTGGTGGTACCATATGGATTTGGGTCGTTAACCTCTTGGTGTTTCTGTTTGTGTGGCAAAAACGCGAAAAAATAGCGGTATTCAGCACGAAAAAGCTGTCCGTGGCGATCACCACCGCGTTGGTACTACCGACTACGATTTCCATTATACAATACAATACATACACCGAGCATATAAATCCCTCGGAAGTAGTCGTGGTTCAGCCGAATATTGATCCCTATGGAAAGTTTGGTTTTATTCCTCCTGCGGAGCAGTTGACTACGTTATTAGAATTATCAGAAGGGGTTGCCAAACCGAACACCGAATTTTTCTTGTGGCCGGAAACGGCTATCTCTTCCGACCGGGGCGGTATTGACGAAGAACAGCTTAGGAGCTATCCAGCTTACGAACGTGTTATTAATTTTTTAGATAAATATAAGAATGGCAATGTATTATCGGGGATCGAAAGCTATCAAATTTACAACGAGCCGAAAACCCTAACCGCCAGAGATTTTGGAAACGGTGTGTTTCTGGATCCTTTTAATGCAGCGGTTTTGATAGATCAATCCAGCAAACTTCAGTTTTACCATAAGTCCAAGTTAGTTCCCGGCGTGGAGCAGCTTCCTTTCGGCGAAACATTGAGTTTCATGAAACCGCTTTTTGCACATTTTGGCGGCTCTACAGGAGGGTATGGCAGTCAAGAAGAACCATCCGTGTTCTATTCCCAAAGCGGTATCGGAGCAGCGCCTGTTATTTGCTATGAATCCATTTGGGGCGATTATGTAGCCGAATATATCCGAAAAGGTGCACAATTTATCGCCATCGTGACCAACGATGGCTGGTGGGGCAATACTTCTGGAAAAGACCAGCATCTGCTCTATGCCAAACTACGCGCCATCGAAAACCGACGTTGGGTAGCACGCTCCGCCAACACCGGGATTTCCGGTTTTATTAACCAGCGGGGAGATATCATCCAAAAAACAACTTGGTGGACTCCCGACGCCCTGGCACAGGAAATTAACCTAAACGAAGAATTGACTTTTTACACCAAAAATGGCGATTTAGTCCTGTATTTGGCATTATTCGGCGGTTTACTTTCTCTATATTTTCTTTTTAGGATAAAAAAGAATACGGCATAACCCGTATTATCTCCGTCGTATCCTCAAAATAACCTTGCTACTCCGTAATCATGGGATAAGTGCTGTATTAAACTAGCATTTTCTTAGCATTAATTATTAATAGATTTATTTGTAATAAGGAAATACATGTGTATATTTGCTGTCGTTGACAACAATCTACCTGTATGACATCACCTAAACCGACAAAGTGTACTATCATTATTGTAGACCCCAAGAAAGGGAGTAGTCGTTCCATTAGTATCCCTGCGTTGCATTTATACAACATGCGGTATTATATACTCATTATAGCGGTCGTTACCGGTGTATTGATTACTGCCTGTAGCGTATTGTATACGTCCGTTGGGCAGCAGAACGAAGAACGGGAAAAGCTCCTCTCCGAAATTAACATACTGCAGCAGCAGATACCAGCACCGGACGATACCCTGAATGCACGAAATTATGTGGAGCGCATGGAGGCCAAGCTTTCCAAAATCAGCGAATATCTTCAAAAAAGAGGTGTGAAGAGTTTTGTATTAGACGGGGCTGGCGGCCCAGAGTACAAGGACCTTAAGTTGGCTCCAGTAGAATATTATAGTGTGTACGACGAGTATATGGAACAGCTTTTCGAAGGGTTGGTGTATACGCCTACCGGTTTCCCAGCCAAACCTAAACTGACCTCCAATTTCGGATATCGCCGCAACCCTTTCCACGGGAAAACGACAGAATTCCATTCCGGAATCGATTTTAGAGGAAACAAAGGCGATAAAATTCGGAGTACAGCCAACGGCGAAGTCGTTTTTTCCGGAAGGAACAGTGGATATGGCATCTATGTACTCATCCGGCATCAAAACGGCTTCGAGACACTCTACGGGCATTTATCGAAGGCTTTGGTCAAAAAAGGAGATAAGATAGCAGCCAACCAAGTTATTGGCGAAATGGGCTCCACCGGGCGCTCAACAGGTCCCCATCTCCATTACGAAGTACGAAAAAACGGCAGGCCCATTAATCCGGTCGATTTCCTGAATTTAGATTAGGTAGTTGTGACAGTATCCATCATCAATAAAAAAGCAAACAGCAAGGGGAAGAAAACGGATTCCAGGACCACCCCCACGTTAATTGACAGACACTGCTTGATAAAAGGGAATATCTCCCAAACGTCTGCTATCCGGATAGAGGGGGTATTGGAGGGAGACATTCTAGAAGTCGGAAATTTGGTAATCGGCGAATCGGGCACGGTAAATGGAAACGTCCATGCCAAGACGATCACGATTTTCGGACAGATCAACGGAGATGTTGTCGCGACGGAATCCGTTGAAATAAAAAATTCGGGCAAGGTAACCGGAAAAGTAAACACCATAAGCCTTACAATCGAACGAGGAGCCACATATGATGGAAGTATCACCATGGGCAAATAAAAAAATAATAGCATTTAAAATTATCAACATATGTATTTAATACAATCTTTCTCCAGTCTAGTAGAGAACAACAATACGGTTCTCATCAACACTTCAAAAGATTTGCTCCACGGGCTTAAGATTCTGCACAATGACAAATGGTATATCTGTGGCGACCTAGCCCTAAACGAAGGGCAAGCACCTCATAAACTCATTAATTCATCACCAGATGACACAGACTATCAGTTGTTGGCCAAAGCGGCACTGATTGTATCCCAGGAGAATCTAGAGCAGCCTATTTCCATTACCACAGGCTTCCCTTATGCAACGTACCATATCCATAAGGAAAAAGCAATCAATTTTTTCAAACGGACACACATATTGGATTTTGACGGTTCCACCTATGGGGCAGGCGGCAAGAAGAAAAATGTCCTTGAAGTGCAGCAGGTTGAAGTAATCCCGGAAATCGTAGGCTGTACCATTGGTATCAGAAGAGGAGAACTGCAGGCAACGGGTAGCTTTTTTGTGCTGAGCTGTGGTTTTGGCACGTTTGAATCTATTCTCAGTACTGACTCGGGCATCATCGAACAAAGTATGGTGAGTACACACGGTATCCGCTATGCGGTTAACATCATGATCAATGAGTTAAAAAGCAAATATTACCTGGAATTTCGGAATGCTCACCAGTTTGACGACGCGTTCCAACGCGGATACGTTTATCTCAACCGGCAGAATATCGATCTACGGGAAATTCGTCGCAATGCCATCCGTACATACTATGAAGACATTGTCTCGCCCGTCTTACGAAATATTATCACAGACAAGAACCTCATGAAAACCAACCACATCTATCTATGTGGAGGCGCGATGTATTACCAGGACTTGGTAGAGTGTTTTCGGGAAGAATTTGAAGGCATTGCACAGTTAGAAGTCGTGGAAAATCCAGAAACCATGGCCAGCAAAGGTTACGCACTAAATTCGCTGCGTATCGCACACGGAAAAAGAAAATCTGCTCTGGGAATCGATATTGGCAATGCCACTACCATCGTTACAAGTTTTGATGAGGAAGAAGTAAAAAATTATTAGATTGATCCGTTTTCTAAAAAAAAGAATCACTGACACGTCAAGTACACAGCCGAAGCCACAACCCGCTGGGAGAAATGAGATTATCATCCACGAACAGGATACCATATGCCTGTCGACTATGGTGCTATCCGATAGCAGAAAAGGTAATTTTTTTATCCAGGGAGACGCTATTGTAGAAAAGAACAGCTTTATCACCGGTACTATCGTATCCGCTAACGCGATCATAGGGGGACGCGTGGATGGAGAAATTATATGTACCGGTGAAGTTGTGTTAGCTGCATCTTCGATTGTAGAGGGAAATGTGAAAGCCAGCACCGTGGTCATATCTCCTCAGGCGATTTTCAATGGCGATTTGGTGGTTTCCGGACAGACAAGTGCTACCGCGGAATCTCGGTTATCTGAAAAAATAAACCTGGCGCAACAATTATTGAACAAGGGATATGTACCCGAAGTAGAGATCTTAAAAGAGCCCGATCCTCCACAAAACGAGATAACGACCTCTTTTAAAAAAACAGAAAAAAAGAATAAACCTAGCCAAAAAGGAGATGAAAATGCGTCGCCTTCGAGTGACACCATAAGTTCTTGGTGGTAGGTTTAAATTTCCTTAATTTTGCCGCATGCAAGTATATTTTGATAATGCCGCTACTACGCCATTAGATCCGGAAGTGATAAAAGTCATGACGGAGATCATGCAAGAACATTTTGGCAACCCCTCTTCTATCCATGCACATGGTCGTCAAGCCAAGACGATCGTGGAAAAGGCGAGAAAAACAGTAGCGGGTTTATTAAAGGCTTCTCCATCCGAAATCTTCTTTACGTCAGGCGGTACTGAAGCAGATAATATGGCTATTGTTAGGTCCATAACAGATTTAGGCATTACACACGCTATTACTTCCCCTTTGGAACATCATGCGGTTTTGCATACGTTGGAGGATCTAGCACAACGTGGCGTTATACAGTTGGATTTTGTACAAGTACACGAACGAGGTCGAGTAGATTTGGATCCTCTACAGGCGTTGCTATACCAAAATCCGCGTACCTTTGTATCCCTGATGCATGCCAATAATGAAATCGGCACGTTGACC
>Ga0079224_100005907_pt1 | contig 16137 bp, 16 predicted proteins | sample Stecom2015_FD_80414 | JGI IMG/M metagenome (GOLD analysis project Ga0079224, IMG submission 80414) | Agricultural soil microbial communities from Utah to study Nitrogen management - Steer compost 2015 | ecosystem: Environmental > Terrestrial > Soil > Agricultural land | place: USA: Utah...
GTTTGTATATCCTAATTTTGAAAGTATATTTGCACCCGCTTTAGGGCATGGTACCTTAGCTCAGTTGGTAGAGCAACGGACTGAAAATCCGTGTGTCCCTGGTTCGATTCCTGGAGGTACCACTTTTTAAACGCAATCTTCTCAATTTAAGTTGGTTGCGTTTTTTTGTTGGCGTTATTTGCTGCATAATGGCTACAATAACCCTAATAAAATGGAAAAAGGGAAGCATCATATTTTCCGTACTTTGCAGGGAGAATCCAAACGGCTCATAGGCAAACGTTTCTTGCTTCAAAATCGTTTCTAAAGGTATGGCCATGATTACCAAAGATCAATTCTATTACCAAGAACTCTTTTCTGTCCCGGACACCCTAAAGGGCCCGTGCGAAAGAGGGATTCCCCTCGTTGATTATTTGGAAGCCTCCGCAATCCGGTCAAACTCGGAATCCCTCCGGGAATTCGAGAAACGCTTGGGCCTTGCCTATGAATCGAAAATCATGAAGGGCAACCTTTGTTTTGCCTCCAACCCAGAGGTACGCCTGGAATTCAGGACCAGTTTTGACCAGCTCCATGTAAGGGACTATGTCTATTCCATAGTGCATTCACAGGCCTATTTCCATGTATGGGGAAAGAAAAAGACAAGGGACACCCTTATCCTGCCCTATCCTATGGCCCTGGACCGCTTTTGGAAATTGGTGAAAATTGGCCGGGAAATCAGGCAGTACTACATAGAGAACCCACTATTGGATGAAAAAGATCATTTTCCATCGGAATTGGCCGCCTTGGCCAATAAGGTGGACAAGATGGACCTATTCTGAACCCGAGGACATCCATGTGGTACCCCACCAATCCATCACCTCTTCACGGAACGACCGGGGGTTTCCATGGGAATTTTTAAAAATAATCCATCCTTTTATCCTATAAAAACCTTAATAAGAAAGAGCAGCCTCTTAATGTTTTCACAAATACGAAAATCAAATGGTCATATAAGCAAAAAATATCAAACTATCCATTATATTTAGCGGTCACAGCATAATTTTAAACAAAAATGACCGAAGATTTATTCATTCAGGCAAAGGAGTTTGAAAACAAGCCCATGAGCCATATGTCGACCAGTGATAGGGTAGAGGCTTCCCGAGAGGCCAAGACCTTGATACTCTCCATCAATGAAATCTATAAGAAGACCCAGGACTCGGAACTTATGGACCTCATGAAGCGACTTACCGATAAGAAACGAAAAATCGAGAAACGGCTTAAAGGGGTTCCCTTGGTATAGTCTTATACCCAATCTCAATCAACTGTATTACACATACATAGGATGTAGTTATATCCCAAAGGTCTTACTGTCCCTTTCATTTTCCATCCACAAGGAAATTATTGCCGATTGCATTCATTTTGGTGCCACCAATAAAAATCTGGATTGTCCCACCTATTCTTTTGCTTAATTTCACCGGGCGAAACGAAAACACATCGATTGAAATGAACACATTGGACACAAAATTAGGGTACCTCTTCTGGTATTTCTGCCTTGCAATTTCAGTGGCAACATTGATCAATAACCTGTACCGCTTCATGTTTTAGCCTGCATACCAGCAGATGATAACGGTCGGACATTGCCCCTAAAGGCACCCACAACGGGCTGCCTTTTCCCGTTTTTATCCTCCAAGGGACGCCCTGGAAAACCTTCCCCCCTGGGATAGGACTTTTTTTCCAAAAACAAATTATCTTTAGGTTTCGTTTCAAATGCCCTTAAAAAGAGACCCCTTTGGCCAAAAACCTTCTATTGATCCTGACCAGAAATCCAGAACTGGGCAAATGCAAGACACGCCTGGCCGCCCATGTGGGGGACCGGGCCGCCTTGGATATCTATGGGTTCCTGCTCGGGCATACCCGGGCCATAACCCAGGGGCTCCCCATGGAAAAATGGGTGCTGTATTCGGAGGAAATTTGGGAAAAGGATATCTGGGACCCCGCCATTTACCATAAGAAGTTGCAGTGGGGCGATGATTTGGGGCAGCGGATGGAAAATGCCTTCCGGGAAGGTTTCCTCTCGGGCTTTGGGAACATTGTGATCATCGGCAGCGATCTCTATGATCTGTCCCAGGAAGATCTTGAAACGGCCTTTTCTCTCTTGGAGCAACATGACCATGTTGTGGGGCCTGCCGAGGATGGGGGCTATTATCTATTGGGCATGAAGGCCCTTAAAACAGAGCTCTTCCAGGGGAAGGTCTGGAGCAGCGAGACGGTCTTGGCCGATACCCTGGCAGACCTAGAGGGAAAAAAGGTCGCCCTGCTGCCCAAGAGGAACGATGTGGACCATTTTGAGGACATCAAGGATATTGGGGCCTTTGCCCCATTTTTAAAACATATGGACCTATGACAAACGTACAACTGGAAGAATCCGTCGAATATTTAAAGAAGAGGGGCTTTGAAAGCCCAGAGATCGGCATTGTCCTGGGGAGCGGCCTGGGTCAATTGGTCGATGGGATCGAAGACCCCCTGGTGGCCCATTATAACAACATCCCATATTTTCCCTTGGCCACCGTGGAATTCCATACCGGAAAACTCATCTTCGGGACCCTGGCCGGGAAAAAGGTAGTGGTCATGCAGGGCAGGTTCCACCTCTATGAGGGTTATGACTTTTTGCACGTCACGTACCCCATACGGGTGATGCACCAGTTGGGGATCAAAAAGCTCTTTGTCTCCAATGCGGCCGGTGCCATCAACCTGGACTTCAAAAAAGGGGACATCATGATCATCGAGGACCATATCAATATGCAAGGCGGCTCGCCCCTGGCCTTTCGGAACGTATCCCAGTTTGGGGACCGATTTGTGGATATGAGCGAACCCTATGACCCCGGGATGCGACAAAAAATTGGAGCCATTGCCCAGAAAGAGGGAATTTCCATCCAAAAGGGCGTGTACGTATCGGTGGTGGGGCCCCAATTGGAGACTAAGGCGGAATATCGTATGCTAAAGATCCTGGGGGCGGATGCCGTGGGCATGAGCACCGTACCCGAAGTAATCGTTGCCAACCACTTGAAACTGCCCATCCTGGCCCTTTCGGTACTCACGGACGAATGCGACCCCAACAAGCTCGAACCGGTCAATGTGGCCGATATCCTGGCCGTGGCCGCAAAGGCGGAACCGAAAATGATCAAATTGTTCACTGAATTGATACAACAACTATGAGCTACCTCGACGCCACCCAGGAACTCTATAAGGAAGCGGCCCTAAATCCCAATGTGGGCCTATGCTGTACCACCAACCCAATCGGGCATGCCCCGGGGCTGATGATTCCAAAAATCATGCAGGAGATGAACTATGGCTGTGGCAGTACCGTATCCCCACAGGATCTGGTCAATGAACCCAAAATCCTTTATGTGGGCGTTGGCGGGGGTATGGAACTGTTGCAGTTCTCCTACTACTCCCGTCAAAGGGACGGGGTGACCGGGGTGGACTCCGTGGAGGAGATGCTGGAGGCGTCCAAAAAGAATTTTGTTGTGGCCGAAAAGGAGAACCCTTGGTTCAAAAGTGATTTTGTCCGTTTGTTGAAGGGCAACGCCCTGGACCTTCCCATAGCGGATCAGAGCATCGACCTGGCCGCACAGAACTGCCTTTTCAACATCTTCAGGGTGGAGGATCTAAAGAAGGCGGTGGCCGAGATGTACCGGGTGCTCAGGCCCGGGGGACGGCTGGTGATGAGCGATCCCATCTGCGAACAGCCCATGGGGGACGCCCTTAGGAACGACGACCGGCTCAGGGCCCAATGCCTGAGCGGGTGCATTCCCATAAGGGAATATACCAAGGTCTTGACCGATGCGGGGTTTGGGACCCTGGAAATCCGGGCACGCAGGTCCTACCGGGTCCTTTCCCCCAACCATTACCCCACCGATGTACTCATCCATATAGAGTCCATCGAGATTGCCGCTATCAAGGACCCCATGCCCCAGGACGGCCCGTGTATCTTCAGCGGAAAAACCGCCATTTATTATGGTGGGGAGGAATATTTCGATGACGGAAAAGGCCATGTACTATGGCAGAACCGGCCCTTGTCCGTTTGTGACAAAACGGCCACTGCCCTGGCCAAGGCCACCCCCGAGATCCATATCAGCGAGAGTACCTGGCACTATAGCGGTGGGGGATGTTGCTAAGATCACTTCCCTTTTTTTGGGAAGTTCAATCCTCGATTTCCAACTCGGCATAGTCGTTCATGATACCATGGCTGATCCAGCCGGCAAAACGTTCCCGGTGGGGGCCGACCACTATGTTCCCATCGGATCTGGAGCCGGTGTTCTCCAAGGTGAGCAGACTCATGGCCGGTAGGATGTTGTTGGACAGGTAGAGGCCGCCCTTGTCCCGAAGGACCATGTCCCGGGCCGTGACCGTGGCCTGTGAAACACTGTTCCTCTTAAGGACGTTTTGGATGTTCAGGGCAAGGCGCTGTCCTTTTTCATTTTTGTTGTCGTGGTACAGGGCCACCTTGATGGGAAGAGATCCGTCGAGCTCCCGACTGCGGATCAGCAGCACCCGTTGGTACTTCCCACTGTTCTGCAGGAACCGTTTGTTGACCGCATCGACATAGCCTCCCAGCCTTTGGGTCTCCTTTTGGGCCAAGGCCCCATCCACCGGGGAATCGCTGGTCCCAAGGACATAAACCTTGGCCCCATGGATCATGAGTTCCGCGGCCAGGGCCTTGACAATGTCCCCCATGAAGCCCGTATCGGCCCGGCCTTCATTCTCATTGATCAGATAATAGACGGCATCCTTCAGGTTTTCACTCTTGGGGGACATCCCGGCCAGTTCAAGGTCAAAGATCGGCCGCTCCCCCCCCTGATCCGTCTTGATCAAAAGCCCTGTATTCCGATAATTATCATCCGCCTCAGGGACCTTGTACCCTGCCCCAACCTTCAACAGGCTGTTGCCCCCGAGCACCGCGGCATTGAGTTCCAAGAACTCCCCATAATGTTTTACGGGATCCAGGCCCTCTTTGCGCAAGAGGGAAAAGATGCCGTCCCCCGCTTTGGCCACGACCGTATAATATGGGATTTCTTGGGCAAAGGCCAAGCTATGGGCCAATAGGCACAACAAAAGGAATTTCAATGTTCTCATCAAAAAAAGTTTGGGTGGGGCCTTGCAAATATGGTCAAAAAATAGGGATATCGGACAAGCTCCGAAGGGAATGTTCTTGATTATTTTCCAGGCTTGGAAATCGACCCTCCCCATGGCCCCTGATATTCCCAGATAAGCATTTTTGCCTAAGGCCTGGCAAACTTGGCGAACTGTTTGCGGATCACGCTTTGGGCAGGCTTTCTTTGGGGAGTGAACCTATTGTCTTCGGCCCCCCCGGCCCTTTCATGATGGATGAACCACTTCCAGACAAATCCCCCGGCAAACCAATCCTCCCCCCAGAAGGCATCAAAGATCGCCTGCATGGCATCGGCCTGCCCCTGCAAGTTCACCTGCTGCCCTTGTCGGTCCACCAACCAGGGCCTATGGCCCGTATGGTCCATACTCCGGTACCCGAACTCGGTAAAGACAATGGGCCTGTCCCTGTCCCTGGAAAGTTCCATGAGTTTCGGTTTCCACTTTTGCCAGCCCAAGGCCAGGGATTCCAGGCTGGGATGCCGGTCCTCGCTCAGGGGAAAATAGGCATTGACCCCGATATAGTCCAACTCCTCCCAAAAGGGGGTCTTGGCATACTCGTCCCAATTGGCCGCATAGGTGAGTTTGCCCGGGTACAGGGCCCGCACCTTTTTAATGAGTTCCTGCCAAAAAGCGGGGCGATGTTCCACAAACCGGGCCAATTCGGTCCCTATGCAAAAGAGTTCGACCTGGGTCTCCCCCGCAAGGGACGCATAGAGCAGTATGAACTGGGCATAGGAATCCTCCAGTTGTTCCCAATCCTCCTCACTGTCCATGGCCATGTTCCCCGTAAAGGCCCCTTTGGAGATCCATATCTGGGGTTTGAGCATCACTTTGACCCCACTCTCATGGAGCCTCCTTATATACTGTTCGGCCCCCTGGCGGGTCTCACCATACCATTGCCGATCGGTGTCGAAGACCAGACGGGGGGAATCCGGTGCCGCCATGAACCCCAAGGGCATGATGGAAGCATAATTCGCATGTACCCCCAAGAGGGGGTCGATGTGCCGCTGCTCCACCTTTTCCCTGGAGGCCACAAAACTGACCCCGTTGATCTTTTCGGACGGACGGGCACAGCTGCACAAAATGATGGTCCCAAACAAAATCCAAGGTTTCATGGACATATCGAGCTTTCCACCAAGGTATGCATTTTTTGGAAAGGGCCGCGAGGTCGGTCCTCTTTGTTAAAAAAAATCCAGATCCGGGAAAGGACAGAGGTAAGTTTCTATATTTATGCATTGTGGCAAAACCGCAACCCAGTATCCATGGAGCATATCGTAATCATTGGAAACGGAATCGCCGGGGTGACCGCCGCCCGGCATATCCGCAAAGGGTCGGATCATCGGATCAGCCTGATCTCCAGTGAATCCGAACATTTCTTTTCCAGGACCGCGCTGATGTATGTGTACATGGGCCATATGACCTTTGACCATACCAAGCCCTACGGCGACCATTTCTGGAAAAAGAACCGGATCGATCTACTCCATGCCCATGTGGTGCGGGTCGATCCACGGCAAAAAAAGGTCTGGCTGGATGATGCCTCCTCCCTGAACTACGACCGTTTGATCTTGGCCACAGGTTCCAGGCCCAACAAACTTGACAGGCCCGGAGAGGACCTATTGCGGGTACAGGGACTTTATTCCAAACAGGACCTGGAGCTCTTGGAAAAAAATGCCAGGGACAACAAAAGATGTCGCAGGGCGGTGATTGTGGGTGGGGGGCTGATCGGGATCGAATTGGCCGAGATGCTCCGAAGCCGGCAGATCCCCGTCACTTTTTTGGTGCGGGAAAACAGTTTTTTCAGCTCGGTTTTGCCCCAAGGGGATTCTGCCATGGTCACGGAACATATCCGGCAGCACCATATAGACCTCAGGCTCAATGCCAGATTGGCAGAAATCCTGCCCGATGGAAAGGGCCGGGCACGGGCCGTGGTCCTGGAAGGCAGCGGGGAAGAGATCCCCTGTGACCTGGTCGGGCTGACGGCAGGGGTTTCCCCCAACATCGGCTTCCTTAAGAACTCTGGCATTGCCCTGGACCGCGGGGTGCTGGTGAACCGCTACTTTGAAACCAATTGCCAAGGGGTATACGCCATAGGGGACTGCGCCCAACAAAAAGAGCCGCTGCCCGGTCGCAAGGCCATCGAACCTGTCTGGTACACCGGGCGTATCATGGGGGAGACCCTGGCCCGGACCCTTTGTGGGCAGCCGAGCCCGTACAGCCCCGGACCCTGGTTCAACTCGGCCAAGTTCCTGGACATCGAATACCAGACCTATGGGCAGGTAGTACCGGAATTCAAGAAGCATGACTCGGAAATCCACTTTCACTGGCGACATCCCCGGGAAAAAATATGTTTGACCCTGGCCTTTGACCGGACCACCGAAACCTTTCTGGGCATCAATGCCCTGGGTATACGGCTCCGCCATGGGGTGGTAGAGGGCTGGCTCAAGGAAAAAAGGAAGATCGATACGGTCATGGAGACCTTGGCCGATGCCAATTTTGACACAGAGTTCGAAAAGCATTGGGAAGCCACCGTGCTGGCCCAATACAATTCTACATTCTCAAAATCCCTGCGCCCGGGCAAAAGAAAACCAAAAAATATCTTTCAACGAGGTTGAACCCAAAGAACCAACATGATGGACGAAATGGACAAAAGCATGGCCCTCGGCGGCCAACCCCCTAAAAGCCTGACCCTTGGGCAGGGCATGGCCGTTGTGATCGGTATGGGGGGCCTGGGGATCATGCTGCTGGCCCTTTTCAACCTTTCCTTTCCCAATAGGGCCCTTTGGCTGGGCCTATCCTTGGCGGCCATTGCATCGGGCGTGATCTGGTTCTCCTGGGAGGCTTATGCCCACAGACTGCCCGGTATCAAAAATGACGGGGTCTGGATGAAATCCATGTCCAGCCGCGGCCTGTGGGCCTGGGGCCTGGGTCTGGTGCTGACCGGTTTCTACATCGTCCTTTATTTTTATCCCCAATACCTGGGTTTGGTCCAGGGCGGGGAGAACAGGGGGCTGATCGCCCTTTTCGACCCGCTATCCCGCCTGCTCAGTGGGCAGCCTGCCAGCCAGTGGTTCATCTATGGCACCCTTTATACCGTGGCCATCCTGGTCTTTGGACTGAAATTCCTCTGGAAATACCGTCACAGTCCCTACCAGCGCCTTCGGACCCTTAGTGTGATGTTCTTCCAGACCGCCTTTGCCTTCCTCCTTCCCGACCTCATGGCCCGGCTCAACGGCCATGAGATCCTCGATGGGGGCAGCCTGCCCTATTTTGACCTGAAGAGTATCTGGCCCCTGAACTATTATAATTTTGAGAGCTACCGCATCCAAGGTTTCCTGGGCTCCGGAGACATCGGGCTGGCCCTTTTGATCTTCGCCCTGCTCTCCATTTTTGTCATCACCCCCATCCTTACCTACCGCTATGGAAAGCGTTGGTACTGTTCCTGGGTATGTGGCTGTGGGGCCTTGGCCGAGACGGCCGGTGACCCCTTCCGGCAACTGAGCGACAAATCCCTGGGTGCCTGGAAGCTGGAACGCTGGATGATCCATTTGGTCCTGGTCTTTGTGGTGGTCATGACCACGGCCGTGGTACATTCCTATCTGGGGACCGATCCTTCGAAATATTGGCTGACCAAGAATGTTTTTTTGATCGCGGTGGCCCTTTTGCTCTGTGGGGTCTTTGGATGGGCCATGCTCTTTAGAAGAAAACAGCTCCAAAAGGATGCACGCTACGGGGCCGTGGCCTGCTTTGTGATCGTCCTGGCCCTGATCGTCCTCGCCCTTGGCGGGGACGGCCAAGGGTTTCCGATACGGCCCGAGACCTTGCGTAAATCCTATGGCTTTCTGATCGGAAGCGTCTTTTCCGGGGTAATCGGCACCGGCTTCTACCCCCTTTTCGGCGCCCGGGTCTGGTGCCGTTTCGGCTGTCCCATGGCGGCCATCCTGGGCTTCCAACAAAAGCTGTTCTCCCGTTTTAGGATCACGACCAACGGGGGACAGTGCATCAGCTGTGGCAACTGTTCCACCTATTGCGAAATGGGCATCGATGTGCGCGCCTATGCCCAAAGGGGGGAGAACATTGTCCGTTCCAGTTGTGTGGGCTGCGGGATCTGCTCCGCGGTCTGCCCCCGTGGTGTGCTGAAATTGGAGAACGGCCCCTCCCGGGGGAGGATCGATTCCAGGGAGGTCCTTTTGGGCAATGATGTGGACCTGCTGTCCCTGGTCCGGGAGGATCATCGGTAAAGGCCGGTACCCCCTTTTTTCAATTTTGCGGCCCGTGTCCATAGATCCATGGAAAAGTGTAGTTTTGATCCCTGAAAGCAAACCACACGCCATTGGCTGACATCAGGGTCATCATTCCCGCGATAAACGAAGGGGAATCCATTGCAAAGGTGGTTTCCGAGCTTCCTTCCCATGTATCGGAAATCATCGTGGTGGACAACGGTTCCAGGGACAATACCGTCGAAAACGCCCGCAAAGCAGGGGCCACGGTGCTCCGGGAAGATCGTCGGGGCTATGGCTCCGCCTGTCTAAGAGGACTTGATTACATCGCCGAACAATCCAAAGCCCCCGATATCATCGTATTTATCGATGGGGACTACTCAGATCATCCAGGGGAACTGGATAAAGTAGTGGCCCCCCTATTGGAAGACAAGCTTGATTTTGTGGTAGGGGCACGCAAAAAGGCCCTCAGGCAGCCAGGGTCCATGACCCCCCAACAGTTGTTGGGGAACTGGCTGGCCACTTTTTTGATGAAGTTGTTCTTTAACTCAAGGTTTACGGACCTGGGGCCCTTCAGGGCCATTCGCTACGATAGGCTCAAGGCACTGGAAATGCAGGATACCACCTATGGGTGGACCGTGGAAATGCAGTTGAAAGTACTAAGAAAAAAAATGACATATACCGAAGTACCAGTGCATTATAAAAAAAGAATTGGGGTCTCAAAAGTCTCCGGTACTGTAAAAGGAACTATATTTGCTGGCATAAAAATTTTGGGTTGGATCTTTAAATACAGTTTATCTAAATAAAATGGGACTAACAATCGCGCTTATCATTGTTGTCATTTACAGTACAGCCTTGATCCTTATCTTCTTCTACAGTTTGGCCCAATTGAACCTGTTGATCAATTACCTGGGCTATAAGAAAAGTAACGAGGTAGCCCCAAAGTTCAACCTGCTGGACCCCAAGGAAATCCCCTTTGTCACCATACAGCTGCCCATTTACAACGAAGAATATGTGATGGAGCGACTCTTGGACAACATCGCCAAGATAGAATACCCCAAGAGCAAACTGGAGATCCAGGTGCTGGACGATTCCACGGACGACACCGTGGGGGAGACCGCTAGACGGATCAAGGAACTCCAAAAGACCGGCCTGGACATCGAACACATCAGGAGACAGAACCGAAAGGGCTATAAGGCCGGGGCCCTCAAGGAAGGCCTGGCCATCGCCAAAGGGGAGTTCATCGCCATCTTCGATGCCGACTTCCTACCCGAGAGTGACTGGCTCAAAAAAACGGTCCCCTACTTCAAGGACCGGGAGATCGGGGTGGTACAGACCCGATGGGGCCATATCAACCGGGACTATTCGACCCTGACCCGTATCCAGGCCTTCGCCTTGGATGCCCACTTTACCCTGGAACAGGTGGGACGCAACTCCAAGGGGCATTTCATCAACTTCAACGGCACGGCCGGTATCTGGAGGAAGGAGTGCATCCTGGATGCCGGCAACTGGGAGGGGGATACCCTGACCGAGGACCTGGACCTCAGCTATAGGGCACAGCTCAAGAACTGGAAGTTCAAATACCTGGAGGATGTGGAGACCCCGGCGGAACTGCCTGTGGTGATCAGTGCGGCCCGTTCCCAGCAGTTCCGCTGGAACAAGGGCGGGGCGGAGAACTTCAAAAAGACGGTCTGGAACCTTATCAAGGCCAAGAACATTCCCCTGAAGACCAAATTGCATGGGGTGATGCACCTTTTGAACAGTTCCATGTTCCTTTGGGTGTTCACCGTGGCCCTGCTCTCGATTCCCATGCTCTATATCAAGAATACCTACGGGCACCTGGGATGGGTCTTCGAGGTGACCAGTTTTTTCATCGTCAGCACGATCATCCTTTTTATCTGCTATTGGTTCACCTACAAGAGCATACAGGGCAGCGGTTTTGATAATTTCGTGGATTATATCAAGCTCTTTTTTACCTTTTTTTCCGTGGCCCTGGGCTTTTCCCTGCACAATTCCGTGGCCGTTTTAGAGGGTCATTTGGGAAAAAGGAGTGAATTCGTGCGCACCCCAAAGTTCAACATCAACAATCTGTCGGACAGTTGGAAGGGCAATAAGTACCTGACCAAGAAGCTGTCCCCCAACATGATCCTGGAGTTCGCCCTGATGCTGTATTTCCTTTTTGGCATGTACAGTGCGGTGCCCCTGAACGACTATGGGCTGTTCCCCTTTCATTTGATGTTGTTCCTTGGCTTTGGTTTTGTGTTCTTCAATTCCCTGACCTCCAAGGCGTAGCCTATGCAATCGTACTGGCGGCTGCACAAATACCCCCTTTTATTCGCCTTGGGCTCCGCCCTGTTTTATATCAGTTTCGGATACGATTTGCAGCGCACCGACTTCACCAAGCTGTTGACCCTTTATGCGGCCCTGTTCTTTCTCTACTTCAAGATCATGCAATTCGAGAAGTGGAACTTCAATTTCCTATTGGCCGTTGGGATCGTGTTCCGGCTCGTGTTCCTCTTCGCCGAACCCAATCTCTCCCAGGACCATTTCCGTTTTATCTGGGATGGGGAGCTCATCAAAAATGGGCTGAATCCCTATGCGTACAGCCCGGATGAGATCATGGGGGCCGGGGAGGTACGCCTGGCCAATATGGAGGTGCTCCACGGGGGCATGAGCGAGCTCAATGCCAGGAACTACAGCAATTACCCCCCGGTGAACCAACTGTTCTTTGCGATCTCTTCCTTTCTGGGGGCCGGGAGCATCATGGGCTCATTGGTAGCCATGCGCCTAATGATCATCCTGGGCGATCTGGGGGTTCTCTATTTTGGGAGGAAACTGTTGATGAACATGAGCCAGGACCACCACAAGGCCTTCTGGTATTTCTTGAACCCCTTGGTGATCATCGAACTCAGCGGTAACCTACACTTCGAGGGCCTGATGTTGTTTTTCTTTGTCTGGGCCTTCTACCTTATCTCCAAAAGCCAATGGGCCTGGGCGGCCCCGGTCTATGCCCTTTCGATCATGGTCAAATTGGTGCCACTTATGCTACTGCCCATGCTGATGAAGTTTCTGGGTGCCAAAAAAAGTCTGGGCTTTTACTTCCTTGTGGGCCTGGCCTGCCTGCTGCTCATGCTGCCTCTTTACAGTGCCGATTTTCTGGCCCATTACAGCAAGACCCTCGGGCTTTGGTTTTCCAATTTCGAGTTCAACGCGGGGCTCTACAAACTGGTCAAGGGCCTGGCAACCACTTACTTTGACGCCAGACCTTGGGAGCTCATCAAGACGTACGGGGCCACCCTGATCAAGGTCATGGTCGTCCTCTGCCTGTTGATCGCCCTGGTACGCAAGAACAACAGCCTGCCCTCGGTGATCACTTCCATGGTCCTGACCCTGGCCACCTATTATTTTCTGTCCAGCACCGTCCATCCCTGGTATATCGTGTTCCTTCTGGGCATGGCCATCTTTACCGAATACCGCTTCCCCCTGGTCTGGAGTTTTACGGTCATCCTCAGCTACCAGGCCTATTCCCATCCCGAAATAAAGGAGAACCTTTGGTTGGCGGCCATTGAATATCTAATTGTTTTCGGCTTTTTTATTTATGAATTGATGGGCAGGGAATCAAAAAAGTTATATTTCCATAAAAAATAGGCACATCCATAGGTTCTTTCGGATTAATTTGTACTTTTGGACCCCTATGAACGCAATAGAGTACATATCATTTGCCATGAGCGTCCCTACGCCCATCAGCCCGTTCACTTTCCGTCGCCGCCCGTAAGGGTGCAAAATTTTCATGGAAATAGGTGAGTCCATTTCCGCAATTCCAGAACCGTTTTTTCACTCATTATTTATCCGATCAATCGCATGCGATGGACATTGTAATTGCCAACGAATCCCATTTTAAATACGCACAGATCATTTGTGACACCATTGCGGAGTCCGCTCTGGTCCGTGGGACCGGGATTGCCAAAAGGACTCCCGAATACATCATGCAACGACTGCAGAACGGCAATGCCATCATCGCCCTACAGGGCGATACCTTTGCGGGCTTCTGTTATATAGAGGTCTGGGGCAACAAGGACTTTGTGGCCAATTCAGGACTGATCGTCCATCCGGATTTCAGGAACCAGGGGCTGGCCAAAAAGATCAAAAAGGCAATCTTTGACCTGAGCCGATCCAAATTCCCGGATGCCAAGATCTTTGGGATCACTACCGGGCTGGCCGTCATGAAAATGAACTATGAACTGGGCTATAAGCCCGTGACCTTTTCAGAACTTACGGACGATCCCGAATTCTGGAAGGGATGCCAGACCTGTAAGAACTTTGACATCCTGACCCGCACCGAGCGAAAAATGTGCCTGTGCACCGGGATGCTGTACGATCCCAATGTCAAGAAGACAGAACCCACGAAAATCAACACAAAGGCTTTCCGACGATTGAAACAGATCAAGGAAAACCTCTTCTTAAAAAAGAAACCGAAACCATGAAGAAATTAGTATTGGCCTATAGTGGCGGGTTGGACACCTCCTATTGTGCAAAATATCTCTCCGGGGAAAAGGGCTTTGAGGTCCATGCCGTGAGTGTGGACACAGGGGGCTTCAGTCCCGAAGAAATCAAGGAAATCGAAAAAAAGGCCCTGGCCCTGGGGGCCGCTTCCTATACCTCCATCCATGCCGTGGAGCGTTTTTATGGGCAAGTGGTCAAATACCTGATCTTTGGCAATGTCCTACGGGGCAATACCTACCCCCTTTCGGTCAGTGCCGAGCGGATCGTGCAGGCCATGGAGATCGTGGACCATGCCAAAAAAATAGGGGCCCAATATATAGCCCACGGCAGTACAGGGGCCGGGAACGATCAGGTCCGTTTCGACATGATCTTCCAGATCTTGGCCCCCGAGATCGAGATCATCACCCCCATCCGGGACCTGAGGTTGTCCCGGGAAGAGGAGATCGACTACCTGAAACAAAACGGTTTTGAACAATCCTGGGAAAAAGCCAAATACTCTATCAATAGGGGACTTTGGGGCACTTCCGTAGGGGGATCGGAAACCCTGACCTCGGAGCAGCCCCTCCCGGAGTCCGCCTACCCCAGCCCCCTGGAAAAGGAACTTCCCAAAGAGTTGAAACTCAGCTTCGACCAAGGGGAACTTGTGGCCGTGGACGGGGAAAGGGATTCGCCGGTGGCCAATATTGAAAAGCTAACCCAGATCGCCTCCAGATATGCCATCGGGAGGGACATCCATGTAGGGGACACGATCATCGGTATCAAGGGACGGGTCGGTTTCGAGGCCGCTGCCCCCCTGATCATCATCAAGGCCCACCACTTACTGGAGAAACATACCCTGAGCAAATGGCAGCAGTTCCAAAAGGAGCAATTGGGCAATTTCTATGGGATGTTGCTGCATGAGGGAAATTTCCTGGATGGGGTCATGCGCAATATCGAGGCCTTTTTGAGGGACACCCAAAAACATGTGGGCGGGGATGTCTTTTTGACCCTGCACCCTTACCGTTTCCAGCTCAATGGCGTTAAATCCCCCCATGATCTGATGAACGCCTCCTTTGGCAGCTATGGGGAAATGAACAAGGGCTGGACGGCCGACGACGCCAAGGGCTTTATAAAGATCTTATCCAATGCCGGCAAAATCGCGAACCATGTAAACCCAGATCATGATTAGAGTTGGAATCATAGGGGGCTCAGGCTATACGGGCGGGGAATTGATCCGGATTCTCTTGCAGCACCCCCAGACAAAAATTGGCTTTGTATACAGTACCACCCGGGCAGGACAGGCCCTGAGCAAGGCCCATCCAGACCTCCTGGGACAAACAGAGCTTACATTTTCCGGGGAGGTGGACCCCGGGGTGGATGTGGTCTTCCTCTGCCTGGGCCATGGAAACTCCAAGGCCTTTCTCAAGGAAAATCCATTTTCACCGGACACCCGGATCATCGACCTTAGCAATGATTTCAGGTTGGGGGCGGATGCCCGGTATCTTGGCAGACAGTATGTCTACGGACTGCCGGAACTCAACGAAAGCAAAATTAAAACGGCCGATGCCGTGGCCAATCCCGGTTGTTTTGCCTCCGCCATTGAACTCGGGCTGTTGCCCCTGGCCAAAGAAAACCTCCTTCAAGGGGAGGTCCATATCCACGCCATCACAGGAAGTACAGGGGCCGGGGCCGGCCTATCGGCGACCTCCCATTTCAGTTGGCGGGAAAACAACCTTTCCTGGTACAAGCCCTTCACTCACCAACACCTAGGGGAGATTTCCCAGAGCCTTTCCGCCTTTGGGGGCACCCATGGGGCCCTGAGGCTGTTGCCCATCCGGGGCAATTTCACCCGTGGCATCCTGGCCACGGCCTATACCCGCTTTGAGGGGACTCTGGAAAGCGCCCGGGAACTATATGCCGCCTTTTACCAAGGTGCCGCCTTTACCCAACTGTCCCAGGAGGAGATCCATTTAAAGCAGGTGGTGAACACCAACCAATGCCACATCCATCTGCACCGCCACGAAGACCTGCTACTTGTCACCTCGGCCGTGGACAACCTGCTCAAAGGGGCCTCCGGTCAGGCCGTGCACAATATGAACTTGATGTTCGGCTTCCCCCAGACCATGGGGCTGATGCTCAAGGCCGGGGTATTTTAACAAAAATCAAAGGAAAAAAAGATGAAGATAGCGATCATAGGGGCCGGAAATTTGGGACTGGCCATAGCCAAGGGCATCCTGCACAGCAACGGGGCCACCAGCATGTACATGACCAAAAGGAACACCCAAGTGCTGGA
>Ga0079224_100005908_pt1 | contig 16134 bp, 17 predicted proteins | sample Stecom2015_FD_80414 | JGI IMG/M metagenome (GOLD analysis project Ga0079224, IMG submission 80414) | Agricultural soil microbial communities from Utah to study Nitrogen management - Steer compost 2015 | ecosystem: Environmental > Terrestrial > Soil > Agricultural land | place: USA: Utah...
CACGTCGCCAAGGAGATCGGCCCGATCGCCAAGCCGCGCCAGGTCATGGTCGTGCCCGACCTGCCCAAGACCCGCTCGGGCAAGATCATGCGCCGGCTGCTGCGCGACGTGGCCGAGAACCGGGAGGTCGGGGACGCCACGACGCTGGCGGACTCCTCGGTGATGGACCTCATCACGGCCGGCCTGCGGAAGCCGTCGTCCGGCGAGTGATCGGACGACCCGGCGGCGCGGCGGCGGTCTCGGGCAGCCGCCGCGCCTCCGTGTGGGTAGGCTCACGTCCATGACCAAGACGACGGACGACCCCACGATCGGACGACTCGTCGCGGATGTCACCCGCGATCTCTCGGCGATCGTCCAGCACGAGATCGCCCTGGCCAAGTCCGAGCTGAAGGTGAGCGTCCGCGCCGGCGGTCTCGGGATCGCGCTGATCGGGGCGGCGCTCTTCCTGCTGCTGTTGGTCCTGATCCTCGGTTCGGTCACGATCGCGTACTTCCTGACGATGACCGGCCTGCACGCGGCGTGGGCGTTCCTCATCGTGACCGGCGTCTATCTGCTGCTGGCGGTCGTGCTCGGGCTCGGCGCCTGGACCCGGTTCAAGAAGGTCTCGGTGCCGGAGAAGACGATCGGTGCGGCGCGCCAGATCCCGTCCGCGCTGAGTCCGGGCCCCACGCCCGGTCAGCGGGTCAAGGGCGCACGACGCGCGTGAGGAGCCCCGCCGCGGCGAGCGCCAGCCCGGCGGCGGCCACCGGCCACGACAGGGACATGAACGAGTCGACCATCCGGTCGGCGAGCACCTCGGCCAGCCGCTGCGCCTGAGGAGTGTCGCCACGGCGGCCGACCACGGCCGGAGCGACGAGTCGACCCGCCACCCACCAGACGGCCGTCGAGGCCACCAGGCCCCCGCCGAGCGCGGCGACCATGAGCGCACGACGTCGCGCCGTCGCCACCGCCAACATCGCGGCGATCAGTCCGACGCCGACGGCGACGGTCGTGACCTCGGCGGACCGGGACACCGCCGTCACCCAGACCGCGGGGTCGTCGCGGCTCACGGTCACCGGGAGGGTCGCGGGCCGGGGAAGGTCGATCGGCAGGTCCGCCGTGATCTCGTCCAGGGCGAGGTCCACCAGCGGGGCCAGGTCGGCGTCGACGACCGGGGGTGGGTCCCGCAGGAGGAGACCGGCGTGCGTCCGGGACGCCGTCTGCCGCCACGCTCGACTCCAGTCGTCGGCCTCCTCCAGTCGGACGATCGCCTGGGTGACGAGGCGCTCGGCGTCGTCGCGCCAGGGCTGCCCGAGGCCGGACCGCCGGGCGAAGGCGTCGCCGGCGAGCTCGGCGGCGGCCTGACGCACGTCGGGGTCGTCGCCCACCGTGCCGACCAGGTCGACGAATCCGGACCGGCTCTGCACGTGCAGTGTCGTCCAGCCGGCGCCGATCGCCACCGTCGACGTGAGGAGCGTGACGAGCCACAGGGTGGCGGCGACGGCTCGTCTCACGTGCACGCTCCCGTCCCGACCGCGTCGGCGGCGCGGATGCCCTCCCGAGCGACGGGAAAGGCCTCGGCCGCGGTGACGGCGTAGCCGGTCTCCTCGTCGGAGATGGAGGCCGCGAAGATCACCCCGACGACGTCGCCGTCCTCCGAGACGAGCGGGCCGCCGGAGTTGCCCGAGCGGACCAGGGCGCGGATCGAGAACACGTCACGAGCGACACGCCCGCGGCCGCGGATGTCGGGACCACGCAGATCGATCCGGGCGCGGATGCGGGCAGCGCGCGCGTCGAACGGGCCGTTCTCGGGGAATCCGAGCACCGCTGCGGGGTCGCCCTCCTCGGCCCGGGTGTCGAACCGCAGGGGCCGGCCGTTCATCCCGGGCACCGCGAGCACGGCCAGATCCAGGTCCTCGTCGAAGACCACGGTCGTCGCCCGCAGTCGCCGATCGCCCAGGGTGACGATCGGTGCCGACACGCCTGCGACGACATGGGCGTTCGTCATGACGCGGTCGGCGGCGATGACGAAGCCCGACCCCTCGACCGTGCGGCGGCACTCGGCCTCGCCCCGGACCGTCACGACGCTGTCCCGCGCGGCACGTACGCCCCGCCGCCTCAGGACCGACTCGTCGGGGGACTGCGTCGACGGGATGACCTCCGCCTGGAACGGGTCGAGGTACTGCGGGAAGACGTCGGTGGTGAGGGTGTCGGTGAACGAGCGGAGCAGGTCGCCGGCTCGGGTGGGCATCACCGAGTCGACCCGCGCCAACACGACAGACTCGCGGACCACGGTGCTGATGTACGGCAGGGTCGAGGTGCTCACCGCGTAGCCCACCGCCCACGACACGGCCATGACGACCGCCGTTCCGAAGGCCGCCCCTGCGACCGCGTCGACCGTGCGTCCCGGACCCTGCCGGATGCGCAGGGCGTGACCGATCCTCAACCCGATGAGATTCCCGACGCCGGCGACCGCGAAGACCAGGGCGAGGGCCATCAGGCCCGTGGCCGGACCGCCGGACCGCTCGCCGAACACCAGGGGCGCCACGACGATGCCCAGGACGAACCCCAGCACCAGCCCCATCCCGCTGAAGAAGTTCGACACGAAGCCGTTCACCCATCCGGTGTAGGCGTACAGGCCGATGAGGACGAGCAGCGCGGCGTCGAACCAGCTCATGTCACTCCGGCAGGGGGATCGTGCGGCTCGCGTCCCACGGGCGCTCCCAGCCGACCCGCTCGAAGACGCGTGAGATGATGCCGGCGGTGAACCCCCACAGCGGCACGTCGGTGCCGATGTCGAACGCCGGGCCGGTCCAACCGGACGGGTGGACGACGCTGTAGCGCCGCCGAGGATCGAGTAGACGCTCGAGAGGGGTCTGCAGCACCTGCTCGACCTCCGCGGGGCTGCGCGGCTCGAGACGTCGCGGGTCCGGCCAGTAGGCCAGCACCGGGGTCACGGCGTGATTGCTGGGCGGTAGCCACAGGGTCGGGAGCTCGCCGAAGACGATGACCTCCTCCGGATCGAGCCCGACCTCCTCGTGAGCCTCACGCAGTGCGGTGTGCTCGGCGTCGCGATCGGTGGGGTCCTGCTTCCCGCCGGGGAACGAGATCTGGCGGGCGTGGTTGCGCAGGGTCGCCGCCCGCTCGGTCAGAAGCACGTCGCGCCCGTCGTCGCCGGCGCCGTCGGAGAACACCATGAGGACCGCGGCCGGCGTCGCCTCCGCCGGCGGGTGCGGGAAACGAGGTGCGAGGTGCTCGGCCTCGACCGAGTCGAGCAGACGCACGAGAGGCTCGAGCCAGCCCGGCAGGTGACTCGTCATGCCGGCCCCTGGGCGGTCACGAGTGCCTCGGCGACCTCCGGGTCGGTGGGGCCGATGCCGTAGGACGGACACCAGCGCGCCACCGGGCAGGCGCCGCAGGCGGGCTTGCGGGCGTGGCAGCGGCGGCGACCGTGCCAGATCACGCGGTGGCACAGCATGGTCCAGTCCTTGCGCGGGAACAGCGCGCCGACCGCGTGCTCGGTCTTGACCGGGTCCTTCGCGGTGGCCTCGTCCACCCAGCCGAATCGGCGGACGAGCCGGGCGAAGTGGGTGTCGACCGTGATGCCGGGGACGCCGAACGCATTGCCCAGGACGACGTTGGCGGTCTTGCGGCCGACGCCGGGCAGCGTCACGAGATCCTCCAGGCGCCCGGGCACCTCGCCGTCGAATCGTTCGACGAGGTTCGCCGAGAGCGCCATGATGCTCTCGGTCTTGGCGCGGAAGAAGCCGGTCGGGCGGATGATCGCCTCGACGTCGGCACGGTCGGCGGCGGCGAGCGCCGCGGCGTCGGGGTAGGCGGCGAACAGCGCCGGGGTCACCGCGTTGACGCGTCGGTCCGTGGTCTGCGCCGACAGGACGGTGGCGATCAGGAGCTGGAAGGGATCGGCGAAGTCCAGCTCGCAGTGCGCGTCGGGGTAGGTCTCGGCGAGAACGCGGTTGATCTTGCGCGCACGACGGACCAGCGACGTGGGCGGGCGACCGCCCGCGAGGCTCGATCCGTCAGGCACGGCTCCACCGTATCCGGGTTCGTCACACGCTCACCGGGGCCATGTCGAGTGTGATCTGGCTTGCATGTGGGAAACTGGCCTCGTGACCGAAGACGTACTGCGCCAAGCACCCCTGTTCAACGGCCTCGACGAAGACGCCTCGGGCGCCCTGGAGGCCTCGATGTCCACGGTGACCCTGCGCCGCGGAGAGATCCTGTTCGCCGAGGGGGACGAGGGCGATCAGCTCTACGTCGTCATCGAGGGCAAGATCAAGCTGGGCCGCCGCTCGATCGACGGCCGGGAGAACCTCATCGCCATCCTCGGCCCCGGCCAGATGTTCGGCGAGCTGTCGTTCTTCGACCCGGGCCCCCGCTCGGCCACCGCGACGGCGGTCACCGACGTCGAGATGCGCAGTCTGGGCCACAGCGCCCTCAACCCGGTCATCCGGTCCCATCCGGACGTCGCCTACGCGCTGCTGAACCAGCTCGCCGGCCGACTGCGTCGGACGAACGAGGTCGTGGGCGACCTGGTGTTCTCCGACGTCCCGGGCCGCGTCTCGAAGGCGCTGCTCGACCTCGCCTCGCGGTTCGGCCGTCAGGCCGACGACGGCATCCACGTCAATCACGACCTGACGCAGGAGGAGCTCGCGCAGCTCGTCGGCGCCTCCCGCGAGACGGTCAACAAGGCGCTCGCGGACTTCGCCTCGCGCGGCTGGATCCGGCTCGAGCCTCGATCGGTCATCATCCTCGATCTGGAGCGGCTCAAGCGCCGGTCGCGCTGAGCTGCACGACGGTCACCTGAACGTGAACGCGCCTCCCGGACGGATCCGGGAGGCGCGTTCGTGTTCTGCGGGTCAGCCGCGCAGGTGGTCCAGTTGGGCTCGCACCGACGCCTCGGCCGCGTCCCACAGCACCGGATCCACGTCGGCGTAGACGATCTCGACCACCTCGCGTGCCGTCGTCGCGCCGGCGTCGAGGGCACGTCGCACCTGGTCGAGGCGTTCCTCGCGGTGGGTCAGGTAGTAGTCCAGGACCCCCGCGGCGTCGTCGACGACCGGGCCGTGCCCGGGCAGCAGCGTCGTGACCCGGCCGTCCTCGACGAGCGAGCGGAAGCGACGCAGCGACTCCAGGTAGGGACCCAGGGCGCCGTCCGGGTGGGCGACCACCGTGGTGCCGCGGCCGAGCACCGTGTCCCCGGTGAGCAGTGCGCGATCCTGGGGCAGCAGGAAGGCGACCGAGTCGCGCGTGTGCCCGGGAGCCGTCACGACCTCGAGCTGCAGTCCGTCGACCTCGATCGTCTCGCCGTCGCGGAGGGTCTCGGCATCGTGGGTGTGCTCGTCGGAGACCGCTCGGCACGGGGCGCCGGTCGCCTTGACGATGCGCTCGCGCGCGTCGGTGTGGTCCCAGTGGTGGTGGGTGAACAGCACGAGGGCGACCTCGCCGGCCGCCTCGACGATCGCGTCGACGTGCTCGGGCAGGTCGGGACCCGGATCGACGACCACCGACCGCTCGGCGCCCGGTTCGCGCAGGATCCACGTGTTCGTGCCGTCGAGCGTCATGATGCCGGGGTTGTCAGCGAGGATGAACGCGGCGCGATCGGTGACGGGCGTGACGGTCATGTGTGCTCCTCACGGTCGACGTCGAGCCACCAGTTGCCGTCCACCAGGACCGGCCTCGGCTCGATCGGTCGGATGACGCGGTCGGCGGAGGCCTTGAGTACCTCCGAGGCGGACAACGACGACAGCTCACGACAGGTGACGGCCGTCGGCGGCAGCATCGCGGCCTCGCCACGATCCACGTGGGCCAGGACGTCGACGAGCGGTGCCCACAGTGAGCGGTCCGCCTCGGTGCTGACGGTGTCGATCCGCTGGCCCTCGGGGAGCGCGGCGACGAAGAACCGGGTGTCGTAGCGGCGCGGCTCGAACGCCGGCGTGATCCAGTGAGCCCACGCGCCGAGCAGGTCGGTGCGCAGGACGAGGCCGTGGTCGGCCAGGAACCGGGAGAACGTCAGCTCCTTGTTCTCGAGGGCGTCGCGTGCGTCGTCCAAGTCGGTGGTGTCGCCGACGACGGTGTCCTCGTCCGGTCCGGCCAGCAGCACGCCGGTCTCCTCGAAGGTCTCGCGGACCGCGGCCACCACGAGGCGCCGCGCGAGTCCGTCGTCGCAGCCGAAGCGACGTGCCCACTCCGAAGGTGGGGGCCCGATCCAGGTGAGCGGCTCACCGTCCTCGTCGTCGACCCGACCGCCGGGGAAGACGTACATGCCGGGCGCGAACGCCATCCCGGAGTTGCGGCGCATGAGGAATGCCTCCAGGCCACGATCGCCGTCGCGCACGACCGCGATCGTGGCGGCGTCCTTGGCCGGGACGGTGTGATCCGGATCCCAGCCCTCGAGGCGCCCCGCCAAGAGCGGGGGAACAGGGACCAGCACGTCAGTCCCTCACTTCGACGACGGCGTCGATCTCGACCGGCGAGTCCAGCGGCAGCACGGCGACACCGACGGCGCTGCGGGCGTGTGCCCCCGCGTCGCCGAACGCCGCGGCCATCAGCTCGCTCGCGCCGTTGGCGACGGCCGGCTGTCGGGTGAAGTCCGGCGCGCTGGCGACGTAGACGCCGAGCTTGACGACCCGGACGACCGAGTCGAGGTCGACCACCGACCCGATCGCCGCGATGACGTTGAGCGCGCACCGGCGGGCCAGCTCGGTGGCCTCCTCGGCGGAGACCTCGGCCCCCACCTTGCCGGTGGCGGGCAGCGCGCCGTCGACGAACGGCAGCTGGCCCGAGGTGTGCACGAAGGCTCCCGAACGCACGGCGGGGACGTAGGAGGCGACGGGCGCGGCCACCTCCGGGACGGTCAGGCCGAGCGCGGCCAGCCGATCGGCGACGGTACCCATCTCAGGCCACCGGCCGCTTGAAGTACGCCACCAGGTTCTCCGGGTTCGGGCCGGGGACGATCTGGACCAGTTCCCAGCCATCGGATCCGAAGTTGTCCAGGATCTGCTTCGTCGCGTGGACGAGCACGGGTGCGGTCAGGTATTCCCACTTGGTCATGGCCCGACTGTATCCCTCGGGACGCGTCGCCTCGTGACGACGGACGCATCGGCCGATCCGTCGGTAGGCTCGAATCGTGGCCAACTCGACCCCTCTGCACATCGTGACGGGCAAGGGAGGAACCGGGAAGACGACCGTCGCGGCGGCGCTCGCTCTCGCTCTCGCCGGTCGCGGCCGCAAGGTGCTGCTGTGCGAGGTCGAGGGCCGTCAGGGCATCGCCCAGGTGTTCGACGTCCCGCCGCTGCCCTACGAGGAGCGCCGGATCGCCACCAGTGACGCGGGTGGCCACGTCTACGCGCTGGCGATCGATCCGGAGGCGGCGCTGTTGGAGTACCTGCAGATGTACTACCGGCTCGGTCGTGCCGGCCGTGCCCTCGACAAGTTCGGGATCATCGACTTCGCGACCACGATCGCCCCCGGAGTCCGCGACGTGCTGCTGACCGGCAAGGTCTACGAGGCCGCGCGTCGACGCGACGAGAGGACCTCGGCCTTCGTCTACGACGCCGTCGTGGTCGACGCCCCGCCGACCGGCCGCATCACGCGCTTCCTCGGCGTCAACGACGACGTCGCGGGTCTGGCCAAGGTCGGCCCGATCCGATCGCAGTCCGAGTCGATCATGGCCATGATGCGCGGCCCGCAGACTGCGGTGCACCTGGTGACGGTGCTCGAGGAGATGCCGGTCCAGGAGACGCTCGACGGCATCGCGGAGCTGACCGGCGCGGGCCTTCCGGTCGGCTACGTCCTGGTGAACATGGTGCGACCGTCGCTGTTGTCCCAGGACACCGTCGACGCCCTGCAGGACGGGCGGCTGACCGCGAAGACCGTGGCGCCGGTGCTGCGGGACGTCGGACTGCCGTCCGCCGCGGCCCCCACGCTCGTCGCCGGGGGACTCGGCCACATCGAGCGTCAGCGTCTGCAGGACGAGCAGCGCGCGATCATCGAGGACTGTGGGCGACCGTCCGTCAGCCTGCCGCTGCTGACCTCCGGCGTCGACCTGGGGGCGCTGCAGGAGCTCGCCGAGCCGCTCGCGCCACTGGAGGACGCCCGATGACCCGCCGCGCGGCGACCACGCCGTCCGACCGGCGGCCCCACGTCGAGCGTCGGATCTCGACCCGTCACGAGCCGGACCGGATCGACGTCGACGCGATGCTCGCCGACCGCCGGACCCGGATCATCGTGTGCTGCGGTGCGGGCGGGGTCGGCAAGACGACCACCGCCGCCGCGCTCGCCCTGCGTGCCGCCGAGCAGGGGCGCACGGTGTGCGTGCTGACGATCGACCCGGCTCGCCGGCTCGCCCAGTCGCTGGGACTCGTCGAGCTCGACAACACGCCCCGGCCCGTGCAGGGCATCGACGCCGGGGCGGGCGGGTCGCTCGACGCGATGATGCTCGACATGAAGTCGACCTTCGACGAGGTCGTCATCGCCCACGCCTCCCCGGAGAAGGCGGCCGAGATCCTGGCCAATCCCTTCTACGTCGCCCTGTCCAGCTCCTTCGCCGGCACCCAGGAGTACATGGCGATGGAGAAGCTCGGCCAGCTGCACGCCGAGGGGCGCTGGGACCTGATCGTGGTCGACACGCCCCCGTCGCGGTCCGCGCTGGACTTCCTCGATGCGCCCGAGCGGCTGTCCTCGTTGCTGGACGGGCGGTTCATCAAGCTGCTCCTCGCTCCGGCCAAGGGGCCGGCACGCCTGTTCTCCGCCGGTCTGGGGATCGTGACCGCCGCGCTGAACAAGGTGCTCGGTGCCCAGGTGCTGCGTGACATGCAGACCTTCGTCGCCGCGTTCGACACCCTGTTCGGGGGGTTCCGGCAGCGGGCCGAGGCGACGTTCTCCCTCCTGCAGGCCGAGGGGACCGCGTTCTTCGTGGTGGCGGTGCCTGAGCCGGCGGCGATGCGGGAGGCCGCCTACTTCGTCGAGCGCCTCGAGGCCGACGACATGCCGCTGGCGGGGCTGATCGTCAATCGCGTGCACGACGAGAGCGCGGCCGGAATCAGCGCCGCGGACGCCGAGTCGGCCGCGCCGCGTCTGGCGAGGGGGCGTGCGGCCGAGCGTCGCACCGCCGAACTGCTCGACGTCCATGCCGAGCGGATGCGTCTGGCCGAGCGGGAGAACCGACTCCGGGACCGTTTCTCGGCCGCACACAGAAACGTCGAGGTCGTGCCCGTTCCGGCGCTCGAAACGGATGTGCACGACCTCGACGGTCTGCGAAGGATCGGGGATCATCTCGGCACGCCGCAGCGCGCCTGAGCTCAGCCGGCTGCGGGAACGAGGACGTTGCGCCAGCTCTTGATGTGCGGCTTGCGACGCAGCAGGGCGCGGCGCTCGCGCTCGGTCATCCCACCCCAGACGCCCCACTCGATGCGGTTGTCGAGAGCTTCGGCGAGACACTCGGCGCGGACGCTGCACCCGTTGCACACGAGCTTGGCGCGGTTCTGCTCGGCTCCCTTCACGAACAGATCGTCCGACTTGCCCAGACACGCGGCTTCCTGGGCCCAATTCTCGTTCCACATGGCAGAGACCTTTCCCGAGACTTCTCCGGCCCCCTCGACCGGAGAAAAAGTTCCTCTTCTGCGGGATTCAGCCTAGAAAGCCGGGAGGTAAACGGACAGATACCTCCGGGTAGTTCCTGTCTAGTCCCAATGAGTCACCCGGGTCACACTCGCCCCGCCGCGTCCGCGGGCCGAAATGCGTTGCCGAGGTCACGTATTCTCATGGCATGGCGTGGCACGAGATGGGCGGATCCTTCAAGAAGGTCGCCGCGAGCGAACCGCGTCCGACGTCCAAGCTCGGGGCCATCGGGTCCATCGCCTGGTTGTCGGCGCTGGCCGGCATGATCGTCGCCGCCATCTTCATTCCGGGGACGGCCTTCATGGCCTCCACCACGAGCAAGGTCAGCAAGGACATCATCGACCTCCCGCTCGCGCTGCAGGACCTGCCGAACCCGCAGACCACGCGCGTGCTGGCCTCGAACGGCAAGCGCATCGCGTACTTCTACCAGGAGAACCGCCAGGACGTCCCGCTCGACAAGATCGCCCCGATCATGCGCGAGGCGATCATCTCGATCGAGGACTACCGCTTCTACGAGCACGGGGCGCTCGACCTCAAGGGCACGCTGCGCGCGCTGCTCAACAACGCCGCCGACGGTGACACCCAGGGCGGCTCGTCGATCACCCAGCAGTTGGTCAAGCTGACCCTCGTCCAACAGGCCACGACCAAGGAGCAGCGGGCCGCGGCGACCGAGGTCTCGACCGCGCGCAAGATCCGCGAGCTGAAGCTGGCGATCAACTACGAGAAGAAGTACGACAAGGACGAGATCCTCGAGCACTACCTGAACATCGCCTACTTCGGCGACGGCGCCTACGGCGTGAACGCCGCGGCCTACCACTACTTCTCGGTCAGCCCCGACAAGCTGACCACCGCCCAGGCGGCGACGCTCGCCGGCCTGGTCCAGAACCCCGAGCAGTACAACCCGCGGATCTACCCCGAGCGGGCCCTGAAGCGCCGCAACACGGTGCTCGCGGTGATGGCCCGTCTCGGCAAGATCTCGCGTGCCGAGGCCGAGGAGCTCAGCGCCACGCCGATCGGCCTGAAGATCACGTCGTTCCCGAACGGCTGCGTCGAGTTGGTCGCCTCGTTCTCGTGCGACTACATCCGCCGTTACCTGCTCAAGGAGCCCGCGCTCGGCGACACCGTCGAGGAGCGGCAGGCGATGCTCGAGCGGGGTGGCCTGACCATCAAGTCGAACATCGACCTGACGATGCAGGGCCACGTCAACGAGGCCGTGCACAAGTACGTCGGCGCGACCGACAAGGCGATCGGCTCGCTCGCTCTCGTCGAGCCCGGCACCGGCAAGGTGCGCGCCCTGGGGCAGTCGCGCGACATGGGCCGCAACAAGAAGAAGGGCGAGTCCTTCATCAACTACTCCGTGCCCAAGGAGTTCGGCGACTCGAACGGATTCCAGGCCGGATCGACGTTCAAGGTGTTCACCACGGCGGCGGCGATCGAGGCGGGCATCCCGACCTCCAAGTCGTATCCCTCGCCGCAGACGATGACCGTCCCGACCGGCGCCTACTTCGACTGCGACGGCAACGGAACGGGGCCCTGGCAGGTCAAAAACTCGACCGGCTCGGGCACCTTCGACATGGTGCGCGGTCTGCGCCAGTCGGTGAACACCTATTTCGCCCAGCTGGAGAAGGAAGTCGGTCTCTGCGAGACGGTCACGATGGCCAAGAAGATGGGCATCCCGATCCAGGAGCCGGACGTCAAGAAGGGCAGCCCGGGAAGCTACATCCCGTCGTTCACGCTCGGTCCGATCGACGTGAGCCCGCTGGACATGGCCGCCGCGTACGCCACGCCGGCCTCGGGTGGCCTGTACTGCAAGCCGCAGCCGGTCAGCGAGATCCTCGACCGCAACGGCAAGACGCTCAAGAAGTACAAGCCCGAGTGCAAGCGGGTGATGAGCAAGGAGACCGCGGCCAAGGTCAACGCGATCCTCGTCGGACTGCAGCAGCCGGGCGGCTTCGGTTACAACAACGGCACCGGCCTGCCGATCCCGTCGGCGGCCAAGACCGGTACCACCAACGACGCCAAGGCCGTCTGGTACGTCGGTTACACCCCGGAGATCTCCGCGGCCTCGATGATCGCCGGCATCAACAGCAAGGGTCAGCCGTCCGGACTGGTCGGCACGACGCTCAAGGGCGTGCCGATCTCGTTCGGCATGGCAGGCGGCTCCTCACTGGCCGGCCCGCAGTGGAAGGCCGCGATGGGGCCGATCGCGGAGAACCTCACCCCGGCGCCGTTCGACGCCACCGTGCTGGAGTACGCCAAGCCGGCGAAGAAGAGCGACGATGACGACGACCGGGGCAGGTCCGGACGGGGCCGCGGCGGCGACCGTCGCGGCGGCGGACCGGATCGCGACTGAGGGTCAGGCGCCGAGCCGCCGCTTGACCTCGGCGGCGACGGCTGCGCCGTCGGCACGCCCCTTCGTCTTGGACTGCACCAGGCCCATCACCTTGCCCATGGCCTTCATGCCCTCGCCCGCGGCGCCGGTCTGCTCGATCGCCTCGTCGACGATCGCGGCGATCTCCTCGGCCGAGAGCTGGGCGGGCAGGTAGTCGGCCAAAATCTCGGCCTCGGCGCGCTCCTTCTCGGCGAGCTCGGGACGGCCGCCGTCGTCGAACGCGGCCGCCGCCTCCCGCCGCTTCTTCGCCTCGGACGACAAGACCGAGATCACGTCCTCGTCGGACAGCTCGCGGGCCGTGGTGCCGGCGACCTCCGCGTTCGAGATCGCGGTGAGCGCCATCCGGATCACCGCCGTGCGCAGGGAGTCGCGCGCCTTGAGGGAGGCGTTCAGATCGGCGCGGAGACGGTCCTTGAGAGCAGACATGGCTCCATTCTCCCACTGGGGCGCGCAGGCGCCGGCCGCCGCTAGGCTGGCCGCATGAAGCCGAGCCGACTGCTGGGAGCGACCGCGGCGCTCGGCCTCGGCACGCTGGCCTACTCCTGGGTCGAGGCGACCCGGCGCTTCGTGGTCCGCGAGCTCTCGGCACCGGTCCTGCCACCGGGCAGCGAGCCGATCCGCGTCCTGCACCTGTCGGACATCCACCTGGTTCCCACGCAGACCCCCAAGCTGCGGTGGCTGCGTTCGCTCGCCTCGCTGGAGCCCGACCTCGTCGTGAACACCGGCGACAACCTGGCGCACGCGGCCTCGGTGACGCCGCTCACCGAGGCGCTCGGTGACCTGCTCGACGTCCCCGGCGTGTTCGTGTTCGGCTCGAACGACTACTTCTCCCCGCGGCTGAAGAACCCGATGGCGTACCTCGGCGGCGGCACGGGGGTGGACGTCGGCGGCGACTGGGAGCGCGTCCGCGACCTGCCGTACGAGACGCTGCGATCGGAGCTGGGCCGGGGCGGGTGGCTCGACCTCAACAACGCTCGGGGCGAGCTGACCGTCAACGGCACCCGGATCGCGTTCCGTGGTGTCGACGATCCGCACCTGCGGTACGACGACCTGAGCGACCCGAGCACCGACCCGACCGCCGACCTGCGGATCGGCGTCGCGCACGCCCCGTACCTGCGGGTGCTGGACGCGTTCACCGCGGCCGGGGACGAGATCATCCTCGCCGGACACACGCACGGGGGACAGCTGCAGATTCCCGGCGTCGGCGCCCTGGTCACCAACTGCGACCTCGAGCCGGGCCGCGCCGACGGCTTGCACCGGCACCGCGTCGCCGGCTCCGGGGAGTCCTGGCTGCACGTGTCGGCGGGGTGTGGAACCTCGCCGTTCACCCCATTTCGGTTCTGCTGCCGACCCGAGGCGACAGTCCTCACCCTGACCGGGTAGAATCGCGAAGGTTGCATCACGGGGTGTGGCGCAGCTTGGTAGCGCGCATCGTTCGGGACGATGAGGCCGCAGGTTCAAATCCTGTCACCCCGACCATCGAGACCCTCGGCTCCGGCCGAGGGTCTCGCCCATTTCCGGCCCGACGCCGCTGTGACGGAGCGCACACCTAGACTGCGGTCCATGGCTGCCGATGTGCTGTGGAACCCGCCGCTCACCGGCGACACCGCGATCGAGCGGTTCGCGCGGTGGGTGAGCCGGACCCGAGGGATCGATCTTCCGGACTACGAGGCGCTGTGGCGCTGGTCCGTCGAGGACGTGGCCGGCTTCTGGGGCGCCTGGTTCGAACGCCTGGACCTGCCCCACGACGGCGAGCCCGAGCCGGTGCTGGCGGACGCGTCGATGCCGGGAGCCGTCTGGTTCCCGCGTCTGGCGCTCAACTACGCCGAGGCGATGCTGCGGATGCCCGGCCGCGCGGACGACGACGTCGTGATCATCGCCCGGTCGCAGAGCCGCGACGAGGTCACGGTGACCGCCGCCGAGCTGCGCGACCAGGTGGCCAGGGCGCGCCGTGGGCTGCTCGACCTCGGGGTCCGGCGGGGTGACCGGGTGGCGGCCTACGCCCCCAACATCCCCGAGACGCTCGTCCTGATGCTCGCCGCGGCGAGCATCGGCGCGATCTTCTCCTCCTGCGCCCCCGAGTTCGGCACCCAGAGCGTCATCGACCGCTGGCGGCAGATCGAGCCGGTCGTGCTACTGGCCGTCGACGGCTACCGGTACGGCGACAAGGGCATCGACCGGCGCGAGCAGGTCGGCGAGATCAACGCCGCCCTGCCCAGCGTGCGCACCGTGGTCTGGCTGCCCTACCTCGACCCGGCCGCCAGTCCGCCCGAGGGCGCCATCGGGTGGTCGGAGCTCACCGCCCGGACCGGGCCGTTGGAGTTCGAGCGACTCGAGTTCGCGTCGCCGCTCTACGTGCTGTTCTCCTCCGGCACGACCGGCCTGCCCAAGCCGATCGTGCACGGGCACGGCGGCATCACGATCGAGCACCTCAAGGCCTTGAGCCTGCAGAGCGACCTCGGCCCCACCGACCGCTTCTTCTGGTTCTCCACCACCGGCTGGATGATGTGGAACTACCTGGTGTCCGGGATCGGCGTCGGCGCGACGATCGTCATGGTCGACGGCAACCCCGCCCACCCCGACCTCGCCATGCTGTGGCGGCTCGCCGGCGAGCTCGGCATCACCTACTTCGGCACGAGCGCGCCGTTCCTGCTCCAGTGCCGCAAGGAGGGACTGCATCCGGCCCGGGAGGCCGACCTGTCCGCGCTGCGCGCGATCGGCTCCACGGGGGCGCCCCTTCCGGAGGCCGGCTTCCGGTGGGTCTACGACGAGTTCGATCCGTCGGTCCAGCTGTGCTCCGTCTCGGGAGGCACCGACACCTGCGCGGCCTTCGTCGCGAGCGCACCCACGGTCCCCGTGTACGCCGGTGAGATCTCCTGTCGGGCGCTGGGCGCCGACGTCGACGCCTTCGACGAGGCGGGGGCCTCGGTGCGCGGGCAGCTCGGCGAGCTCGTCATCAAGCAGCCCATGCCGTCGATGCCGGTCGGGTTCTGGGGCGACGAGGACGGCTCGCGCTACCGCGCCTCGTACTTCGAGGACTACCCGGGCGTGTGGCGTCACGGCGACTGGATCACGATCACCGACCGCGGCTCGTGCGTCATCACCGGCCGCAGTGACGCCACCCTCAACCGTGGCGGCGTCCGCCTGGGAACGTCGGAGTTCTACGCCGTCGTCGAGTCCCTGCCCGAGATCGCCGACAGCATCGTGGTGCACCTGGAGGATCCCGAGGGAGGTCCGGGGCGCCTGCTGCTGTTCGTCGCGCTCACCGAGGGCCACACCCTCGACGAGGCTCTCACCCGCCGGATCGCGTCCGAGCTGCGCACGAAGCTGTCACCGCGCCACGTCCCGGACGAGATCCACCAGGTGCGCGGCATGCCGCGCACCCTGTCGGGGAAGAAGCTCGAGGTCCCGGTCAAGAAGATCCTGCGCGGCACCCCGGTCGACGAGGCGGCGTCCAAGGGCGCGCTGCAGAACCCCGAGGTGCTCGACGACTTCGTCGGCTTCGCCGAGAGGTCCTGAACTCGGGGCTCGGACCGGCCCGGTCAGACGAGCAGCTCGGCGATCTGGATCGTGTTGAGCGCCGCCCCCTTGCGGAGGTTGTCGCCCGTCACGAACAGCACCAGGCCCTTGTTCCCCTCGATCGACTGGTCCTGGCGAATCCGGCCGACGAAGCTCGGGTCCTCGCCGGCGGCGTCCAGCGGGTTCGGCACGTCGGCGAGCTGCACGCCCGGGGCGGTCGAGAGGATCTCGGTGGCCCGGGCGGGGGTGATGTCGTTCGCGAACTCGGCGTGGATCGACAGGGAGTGACCGGTGAACACCGGGACCCGCACGCAGGTGCCCGCGACGCGCAGATCCGGGATGCCCAGGATCTTGCGGGACTCGTGGCGCAGCTTCTGCTCCTCGTCGGTCTCGCCCGAGCCGTCGTCGACGATCGAGCCGGCCATCGCGACCACGTTGAAGGCGATCGGCTTGACGTACTTCACCGGCTCGGGGAAGCCGATCGCGGGCCCGGCGTGGGTCAGCGCGTCCGCCTTGCCCACCGTGGGCCGGGGCCGCGAGTGCAGTTGCTGCACGCCGGCCAAGCCCGAGCCCGACACCGCCCGGTAGGTGCTGACCACCAG
>Ga0079224_100005909_pt1 | contig 16133 bp, 18 predicted proteins | sample Stecom2015_FD_80414 | JGI IMG/M metagenome (GOLD analysis project Ga0079224, IMG submission 80414) | Agricultural soil microbial communities from Utah to study Nitrogen management - Steer compost 2015 | ecosystem: Environmental > Terrestrial > Soil > Agricultural land | place: USA: Utah...
AGAGCCAGACCACCCCGCGGACGACGTTGCCGATCAGGCTGACCAGGTCCAGGAGCTCGATCACTCGCGCGACACCGCGGCCGAGGGCACGGAACGGTCGCCCGACCTGGTACCAGAATCCCCGCCTCGGGGCGTCGGTGCTCGTCACGACGGTACGTTCCCACGCGGTGGCAGAGCGCGTCGACACCGTTCCGTCGCACGAGGTCGGCGCCTCCGCTCCACGTCGTGAGTTCTGCTGCAGGTCGGCACAAGCATGTGCCGATCACCAGCCGAGCTCACGACCTCGGCGCCGGCCCCGGGGAGGCCCCCGCCACCAGCTCCTCCACGGCCCGCCGCGTGCGCACGTGGTGGAACGTCAGGTGGGCGTACTCCGGGTCGTGCATCGCCGCCCCGTACCGCTCCGGGTGCTTGCGCAGCTCCGACCACGACCACCGGACGATCGAGTCCTTCACCCAGGGCATCAGCACGTCGCGCCAGGGCTGGCGGTTGCCCGTGCCCGGCCAGAGCTCCTCCTGGGTCGCCGCCAGCCGGAACGACCGCCGGTACACGCGCGCGAGCACGAGGGGGCGCGGCGGGTCCACCCACACCACGGTGTCGGCGCGCGCCCAGATCAGCGGCCGCAGCTCCGAGTAGTTGCCGTCGACGACCCAGGTCTCGCCGGAGAGGGCAGCGCGCGTGTCGGCCTCGAGGTCGGCCGGCGGTCGCGGCGTCCAGCCCGGGCCCCAGTGCAGCGCGTCGAGCTCGACGTGCGGGGCACCGAGGCGCTGGGCGAGACGGCGCGCGAGCGTGGACTTGCCCGACCCGGACGCTCCGACCACCGACACCCTGTGCACCGCGCGAACCTAGCCGACGCGCGCGCCGTCCCGCCAGCGCTCGCACAACCGGGCCCCACCGTGCAAGGGGGAGCGGCCTGCGCTCCTGGAGTCATCCGAAAAAAACTGGGTTGACCTGCATCGTTGTCTTGCGCTGCGTGCCTCCGATGGGCTGGACTGGACTCGCGCCCACCGGCGTGCACCCCCTGCGTCATCGAACGAGCCCACTCACCCCGTCCGGCAGCTCAGAAGGAGAAAACGATGTCCGACACCGCGGCGACCCGCGAGGAACGATTCGCGTCCGGCATGGCAGTGCTCGACGCCATGCACGACGACTCCGGTCACGGCGTGATCGAGTCCCTGGCCGACATCGCTCCCGAGCTCGGGCACCAGATCGTCGCGTGGGGGTACGGCGACATCCTGTCCCGCCCCGGCCTCGAGCCGCAGCAGCGCGAGCTGGTGACGCTCGGGCTGCTCACCGCGCTGGGCGGCACCGAGGCGCAGCTCGAGGTGCACATCGACGCCTCGCTCAACGTCGGCCTCACGCCCGAGCAGATCATCGAGGTCTTCCTGCAGAGCTCCGTCTACTGCGGCTTCCCGCGCGCGCTCAACGCCGTCGCGGCCGCACGGAAGGTGTTCACCAAGCACGGCCTGCTGCCGCTGTCGAAGGCCTGACCTCAGAGGAACGACACCCCCGTCAGCTCCTGCGCCACGGCCCACAACCGTCGGCCGACGGCGGGATCGGTCGCCTCGGCGCTCGCGCGCACCTCGCCGAGGCGACCGCGACGTTCCTGGAACCCGTCCGGCCCGAAGAACTGGCCGCCGTGGACCCCCGGGCCCGTCGCGGTGTAGAGCTGCGGGAGCGCGCCCTGCTCCGCGGGCTGGGTCGTGCTCAGGAACAGCCGGCCGAGCGCCTGGAGCACCCCGCTGCGGGTCATCCAGGCACGGGGCGTGAGATTGGTCCGGGACAGTCCGGGGTGGGCGAGCACGCTGAGCACCGGTGAGCCGGCGGCACGGAGCCGCCGGTCGAGCTCGTAGCCGAACACGGTGTTCGCGAGCTTCGACGCCCCGTAGGCCGGCGACGCCCGGAACGTGCGCTCCGCCATGAGGTCGTCGAAGTCGAGGTGCGCCCTCTTGTGCGTGATCGAGCTGAGCGTGACCACACGCGGGCCGTCACCGCGCTCCACGGCCGGCAGCAGCAGCCCCGTGAGCGCGAAGTGGCCGAGCATGTTGGTCCCCAGGTGCAGCTCGAACCCGTCCGCCGTGGTCTGCCGGTCGGAGAGCACCACGAGTCCCGCGTTGTTGACCAGCAGGTCGACCGCCGAGTGGTCGGCGAGGAGCTCAGCGGCGAACCGCCGGACCGACGCGAGCGACGCGAGGTCGAGCGCGCGGACCTCGGGGGTCGCGCCGGGAACCTCCTGCGCGATGGCGCGCGCGGCGGCCTCGCCCGCGGCTGTGTTCCGGACCATGCTCAGCGAGGGCGGCTTCGCCGAGCGGTGCACGAGCGGGGGAGGCGATAGCGCTCGACTACATCGGCATGCTGCGCGCCGCCGTCGCGGCGGACCCGACGCACCCGCGAGCCGTCGAGGTGGTGGGCGAGCTGAGCATCCGCAGCCCGGAGTTCCGGCGGTTGTGGGCGACGCACGAGGTGCGGGAGAACGTGCACGGCGCGAGCGTGGTGGAGCACCCGCAGGTCGGGCACATCGCGCTGGAGTGGGACGCCTACCCGCTGCCGGGCAGGCCTGGGCCCGTCATGGTGGCCTTCACACCGCAGGACGACGCCGCCCACGACCAGCTCCGCCGGCTCGCCGCGCTCACGGGTGCCGACGGGGACTGAGCCGCCGGGCTCGGCTCACCGGTTCTCCGGCCTGCGGCTGTGCAGCGCCAGCATCGCCTCACCGGTCGCGCTCCACGGGAAGAGCTCCGCGCGGGCCCGTGCCTCCTTGCGTCGCGCGTCCTCGTCGCGGTCGAGCACCTCGTGGAGGGCGACGGCCAGGGTGGCCGGGTCCGGCGCGGCCGCGGCGCCCGCCGTGCCGACGACCTCGGGCAGGGCGCTCGTCGCGCTGCACACCACGGGCGTGCCGGACGCCAGCGCCTCGAGCGCCGCGAGCCCGAAGGTCTCGATGGGGCCGGGGGCCACGACGACGTCGGCGCACGCGAGCAGATCGGCGAGCTGGTCGCGGTTGCGCACGAAGGAGAGGAAGCGGTGCGGCAGCCCCGCGGCCTCGGCGCGGCGCCGCATCCGGGGCAGCAGGGGGCCGGCGCCCGCCACGACGAGCCGCACGGGGCGGCCGTCGCGCAGCAGCTGTGCCGCCGCGTCGATCGCGAGGTCGGGCCGCTTCTCGGTGGACTGCCTGCTCGCGAGCACGACCAGCTCGGTGCCCGGCGGCGCGTACTCGGCGCGCACCTCGGCGGACCAGCGGTCGGGCCGGAACCGTTCCAGGTCGACGCCGAGCGGCACGCGGCTCAGCGGCGGCAGGTCGACGCCACGGGACCGGGCAGCGAGCCGCTCGACCTCGCCGGCGGCGAACTGGGTGGTGGCCACCAGCCGGTCGAAGCGGGTGAGCGTGAGCCGGTTGTACCAGTCGGCGAGCCCCGGGGTCACGGTGGAGGCGAACCCGGGGACCCAGGCGCGCAGCACGCCGTCGACCCGCTCGTGGAGCATCATGAGCGACGGGACGCCGGCCTCGCGGGCCCAGTCGCCCAGCCCCGCCAGGGTGGTGCGGTCGCTGACCTCGAGCCGGTCGGGCGCGAGGGTCTCGAGCAGGCCGCGCATCTTGCCGGGCTGCACGACGGCGCGGTACCCGCCGGAGAACGGCACGTGGGGCGCGGCGATGCTGACGACCCGGACGCCGTCCACGTGCGACACCCCGTCCCGCGGCCCCGGTACGACGAGCACGGGCTCGTGCCCCCGCGCCAGGTACTGCCCCGCCATGGCGTGCATGGCGGTCCGGATCCCTCCGGAGCGCGGGCTGTAGAAGTTCGCTACGTGGACGATCCGCACGTCATACCTCCGCCGATCCTGCTCTCGCGTGCACCCGGACCGCGTCCTCGTAGTGCCCCATGAGCTCGGTGCAGATGTCGTGCCAGGTCCGGCCCTCCGCGCGCTGCCGCGCCGAGGTGCCGAAGGCGCGTCGCTTGCGTTCGTCCCCCACCAGGTCGACGACACGGGCACGGAGCGCCTCGTGGTCACCTGGAGGGTACAGCCAGCCGTCGTGCGAGTGCCGGACGATGTCCAGCGGGCCACCCGCGGCGGGTGCCACGACCGGGACGCCGCTCGCGTGCGCCTCCTGCAGCGTCTGGCCGAAGGTCTCGAGCTCGCCGGGGTGGACGAAGACGTCGAGGCTCGCCATGGCGCGCGACAGCTCGGCGCCCCGCAGCAGCCCGGTGAAGTGGGCCTGCGGCAGCACGCGCTCGAGGTCGTCGCGCTCTGGCCCGTCGCCGACGATCACGAGGCGCACGCCCGGCAGGTCCTGCACCACGCGCAGCGCCTCGACCTGCTTCTCCGCGGCCAGCCGGCCCACGTAGCCGACGAGCAGCTCGCGGCCGGCGCCGACACGACGGCGCCACACCTCGTCCCGGAACCTCGGGTGGAACGCCTCGGTGTCCACGCCCCTGCCCCACAGGCGCAGGTTGGGCACGCCGTGGTCCTCGAGCTGGCGCAGCGTCGCCGTCGACGGCGCGAGCGTCATGGTCGCGCGCTCGTGGATGTCCTTGACGCGCTTCCACAGCAGCGGCTCGAAGCCGCCGAGGCCGTAGCGCGCGGCGTAACCGGGCACCTCGGTCTGGTAGACGGCGACGGTCGGCAGGTGCAGGCGCTCGGCCGCGAGGATGCCGCGCCAGCCGAGGATGAACGGCGAGGCGAGATGGACGACGTCGGGCGCGAAGGTCGCGAGCGTGCGTTCGGTGCGCCACTTCTTGCCGACGACGAGGCGGACGTCGGGGTACCCGGGGAAGCCGATCGAGCCCAGCTCGACGACGGGGGCACCGCTGACGAAGGGCGGGACGTGACCGGACGAGGCGTCCGCGTCGGGCGCGAGGACGAGCGCCTGGTCCCCCCGCTCCTGCAGGTGCTCGAGCACCCGCAGGACAGAGTTGGTCACTCCGTTGACCTGCGGGAGGAAGCTTTCCGCGACGATGGCTACACGCACGTCACGAACCTGCCGCTCGTCGATGTCCGCTCAACGGCTTCCCTGCGGCGATCCGGGGAACGGGTGGCGTCGAAACGGTAACCGCTGCACAGGTTCTCACGATCTGACGGTAGCGGAGAGTCGCGTTCAGCGTGGTCGTGACACCGCGCGGTGCGTCCGTGTCAGCTGCACGAGCCGGACCACGGCGCCGACGAGCAGGGCGACGAGCAGCGCGTTGCGCAGCGCTCCGACGGTCGTGGCCAGGGGCCATCCGCCGAGGAACTCGCCGTACCGGATGGGGTAGATCTCCATCGTGAGACGCGCCACGACGAGCGTCCCCAGCGCGGGCAGGAACCAGGTGCGGCGCGTGCCCTGGCTGCGGCTGCCCAGCGCGATCGCAGCGGCCAGCGGCGGCCCGATCCACGCGATGAACTGCGGCGAGCCCACCTTGTTGAAGACGATGAGCGCGAGCAGCTCCGCCGTCGCGCCGAGCAGCAGCACGTCGCCGACCCGGTCGGGACGCCGCCGGGCCGCCCACCAGACGAGCGCGGCGAGCAGCAGCGCCGCGACGGGCAGGGCGACGTCGAGGGCCTGCGCCACGGCGTCGGGCGCCTCGCCGAGCACCTCGTAGGTGTAGATGACGTCGTCGTACTCGACCCGGATCGACGGGTCCCACAGCCGGGCGACGGTGAACGGCGTGGCCGCGACGGCCTCCACCTGGAGCTGGCGGTCGCTCTGCTCGCCGAACACGTCGAGCACGTTGTCCTGCCCGCCGCCGGCGAACGCCACCCCGACGACGACGGCGGTCACCGCGGCGCCCGGCAGCACGACGGTGCGCAGCAGGCGCCGCACGTCCGACGTCGTCGCGGCGAGCGCGAGCGCGACGGCGCCCGGCGCGATCTTGATCCACGCACCGATCGTGGCGAGCGTCATCGCGACGGCGGGCCGCCGGACCGCCACGAGCAGCGCGACGAGGATGATCGGCGCGAGCAGGCCGTCGAGCCGGCCGATCCAGATGGGACCTAGGGCGGCGAGGAACGCGAGCCAGAACCAGACGGCGGCGCGGCCGTGCGGGCGGGCGCGGCCCAGCAGCGCGACGGCGACCGCGTCGGCGAGCGTGACGAGGATCATCCACGCCCAGGAGTAGCCCTCGGTCGACGACGAGAGCAGCGCGGGTACCAGCATCGGGCCGAGCGCGCCGAGCGGGTACACCCAGTCGTAGCCGAAGACGGGCCACCACCCGTCGCTCATGCCGGTGCGGACCCACCACTCGTACAGGCCCACGTCGCCGAGGATCTGCCCCCCGAAGACCCAGGCCTGGACGATGATCCAGCCGTGCACCACGAGGAAGCCGACCCAGAGGGCGGGCCACGAACGGAGCACGCGCCTGGCGGACCGCAGGACGTCGGCGCCCCGCGTCCTGGGCGTTGTCGAGGTGTCTGACGGGCTCGGCACGGGGCACATCCTTGCACTGATCGGCGACGGTGTCGGCGGCCGGGCGGAAGGTCTTCAAGTTCGCATGGTCGCGAGCTAGAGTTCGGGTATCCGAACTTTCGGCACGTCCCTGTCCTGGAGCGCCCATGTCACGCACCGTCGCGGAGCCCCGCACCGGCCGCGCCCGCCTGATCACCCTGCTCGGCCCCGCGTTCGTCGCGGCGATCGCCTACGTGGACCCCGGCAACGTCGCGGCCAACCTCACGGCGGGCGCCCGGTTCGGCTACCTGCTGGTGTGGGTGCTCGTGGCGGCCAACGCGATGGCCGTGCTCGTGCAGTACCTCTCCGCGAAGCTCGGTGTCGTCACCGGGCGCTCGCTGCCCGAGGTGCTGGGGGACCGGCTGCCCCGGCGGGCGCGCCTGGCCTACTGGGCGCAGGCCGAGGTCGTGGCGGCGGCGACCGACCTCGCCGAGGTCATCGGCGGGGCGATCGCGCTCTACCTGCTGTTCGGTGTGCCGCTCGTGCTCGGCGGCGTCATCACGGGCGTCGTGTCGCTCCTCGTGCTGGCCGTGCAGCAGCGCCGCGGACAGCGTGCGTTCGAGGGCGTCGTGACCACGATGCTCGCCGTGCTCACCATCGGGTTCTGCGCGGGCCTCTTCTTCTCGCCGCCCGACCCCGCGGGCATGCTGGCGGGCCTCGTGCCGCGCCTCGCCGGCGCCGACTCGGTGCTGCTGGCCGCCTCGATGCTCGGCGCGACCGTGATGCCGCACGCCATCTACCTGCACTCGTCGCTCGCCCGGGACCACCTCCGGGCGCCGTCCACGTCCGTGGCGCGCGTGCTGCGCGGGACACGGGTCGACGTCGTGCTGGCCCTGGTGCTGGCAGGCTCGGTGAACATCGCGATGCTGCTGCTCGCCGCCGCCAACCTGCCGGGCAGAACGGGCACCGACACCATCGAGGGCGCCCATGCCGCGATCACGGGCGCGCTCGGCCCCGTCGTCGGCGTGCTGTTCGCGGTCGGTCTGCTCGCCTCCGGTCTCGCGTCGACCTCCGTCGGCGCCTATGCGGGAGCCGAGATCATGTCCGGCCTGCTCAGGGTCCGCGTGCCCCTGCTCACCCGCCGCCTGGTCACGCTGCTGCCCGCGATCCTGCTGCTCATGACCGGCATCTCGCCGACCTGGCTGCTCGTCGTGAGCCAGGTGGTGCTGAGCTTCGGCATCCCGTTCGCGATGATCCCGCTCGTGCGGCTCACGCGGGACCGCGAGCTGCTGGGCGAGCACCGCAACGGCGCGCTCACCCAGGCGCTGGCCTGGGCGGTCGCCGGTGTCGTGGTGGCACTGAACGTCACGCTGCTCTGGCTCACGTTCACCGGCTGAGCGGCTCCGGCACGGCGTCACACCCAGGCAGGTGCGATCCGGCTCACGGCACCAGGTACGCGACGGCCCCGTTCGAGCTGCGGATCTCGACCGTGCGGTCCGCGCCCGGGTCGGTGGGGCCGTCGACGGTCTCGCGACCGTTCGACGTCTCGATCGTCAGCGCGACGGGCTCGCCGTCGCCGTGCACGGTGACCCGGCCGTTGCTCGTGACGGCGACGACGTCGCCCGCCACCCCGCGAACCTCCACCGAGCCGTTGCTCGTGCGAGCCGACGCGTCGCCCGCGACGTCCGCGACGACGAGGCTGCCGTTGCTGGTCTCGCTGGTGACGGTGCCGTCCACGTGCTCGATCCGGATCGTGCCGTTGGAGCTCCAGGCGTCGACGTCGTCCCCGGCGTCCGAGATCGTGACCTCGCCGTTGCTCGACCGCGCGGACAGCACGCCCGCCACGTCCGTGACCTCCACGTCGCCGTTGCTCGTCACGAGCTCGACGGAGCCGGCGACACCGCTCGCGACCACGTCGCCGTTCTCGGTGCGTACCACGACCTCGGTCCCCGCAGGCAGCGTCACGTCGAGCCTGCCCGAGCAGTGGGGGAGGAACACCGACCAGTCGCACCGGTGGGTGATCTCGAGGCGGTCGGCGCCCTCGTCCGCCGTGTACCGCGGCTCGCGCAGGCCGCTGCGCGCGATCGCGTCCACCTCGACGTCGCCCTCGGCGGCCGTGACCGTGACGTCGCCGTCCGCCACGAGCTCGACCGTGGCCACCGCGTCGTACGACCGGTGGGTCGTGCTCGTCCCGGACATCGTGAGGTCGGCGAGGAACAGGGCGCCGGTCACCACGACGGCGGCGCCGAGGAGCACGCCCAGCGCTGTGAGGGCGCGCGCCGTCGAGCTGCGCCCGGGTGGCGGCGGAACGGCGTCCTGCACGGGGGGCGCGGTGTCGGGGGAGGTCATCGGGATGCTCCGTTCTGGTCGAGCCAGCGCAGCACGGCGAGCACCCGGCGGTGGTCGTCGGCGGCCGGCGGGAGGCCGAGCTTCATGAACAGGTTGGTGACGTGCTTCTCCACCGCGGGCAGTCCGACGACCAGGCGGTCGGCGATCGCGGTGTTGGACCGACCCTCGGCCATGAGCGCGAGCACCTCGCGCTCGCGGCGGGTCAGCACGTCGAGGTCCGAGCCCGGGTGCCGGGCCATGATCTGGGTGACGACCTCCGGGTCGAGCACGGTGCCGCCCGCGGAGACGCGCGCGACGGCGTCGAGGAACTCGTCGACGTCGGCCACACGGTCCTTGAGCACGTAGCCGAGACCGCGGGCGCCGCGGGCGAACAGCTCGGCCGCGTAGCTCTGCTCCACGTACTGCGAGAGCACGAGCACGGGCAGGTCCGGGTGCAGGCTGCGCAGGTGCACCGCGGCGCGCAGGCCCTCGTCGGTGTGCGACGGCGGCATCCGGACGTCGGTGACGAGAAGGTCGGGCAGCGCGGCGTCGGCCCCGCTGAGCGCCCGGACCAGGCTGTCAGCGGTCGTGTGGCCGGTCACCTCGTGACCCTCGGCGGTCAGCAACCGGGTCAGGCCGTCGAGCAGGAGGACGGAGTCCTCCGCGATCACGATGCGCACGGCACCTCCACGGTCAGGCGGGTGCCCGCGCCGGGCGGGCTGTCGAGCTCGAAGGTGCCGTCGAGGGCGGCGACCCGGCCGCGGAGGCCCTCGAGCCCGCTGCCTGGCGTCGCCAGGGCACCGCCCCTGCCGTTGTCGGCCACCGTGACGCGTAGGCGGGGGCCCGGCACGAGCGTGGCCCGCACCTCGGCCGAGCGGGCGCCGGCGTGCTTGGCGACGTTCGTCAGGGCCTCGGCGACGACGAAGTACGCGGCGGCCTGTGCGGCCGTCCCGGCGGGTGTCAGGTCGCCCTCGACGTCGACCCGCACGGGGACGGGGCTGCGCGCGGCCAGCGCGGAGAGCGCCGCGTCCAGCCCGCGGTCGGACAGGACGGCGGGGTGGATGCCGCGCACCAGGTCACGCAGCTCGCCCAGCGCTTCCTTGACCTCGCGGTGCGCGAGCTCGAGCGCGGCGACGGCGTGCTCGGGGTCCTTGTCGGCCAGACGCCGGGCGACGCCCAGCTCGACGCCGAGCGCGACGAGGCGCTGCTGCGCGCCGTCGTGCAGGTCGCGCTCGATGCGGCGGCGCTCGGTGTCGGCCGCCGAGACCGCCGCCGAGCGCGACTCGGTGAGCTCGACGGCGCGCTCGCGGGCCGTGTGCGCCTCGGCGGCCGCGGTCTGCGCGTCCTGCTCGGCCGCCTGCGCGCGGGCGCGGGCGACCTCGGCGGCGGAGGGCCCGAGCAGCGAGCGCGCCGTCCGGACGACCAGCGCGGAGCCGTACTGCGCGGCGACGGCGGCACCCCACAGGCACGCCGCGGCCGCGACGAGCGCGAGCACGACGACGCCGGGCCACGACAGCCCGGTCCAGCGCGCGACGAGGGTGTCCCGCCCGGCGACCGCGAGCACGACGCCGGCGACGGCGGCCGAGGCGAGGGTCGCCGCCAGCGTGAAGAAGACGGTCGTGACCAGCCAGAGCACGAACGTGTAGAGGGCGGCCGACCAGGCCCTGCCGTCGCCGAGGGGTTCGCGGAGCCGCTCCCACCGCCCCGTGCCGGCCGGGCCGGGTGCGGGCGCGGGGACGACGACACCGGTCTGCACCGCGATCCGGGTGCGCTCGGCGGTCGCGAAGGCGCGCGCGCCGCGCAGGCTGATCGCGAGCAGCGGGAGTCCCACGCCGAGCGCGGGCACCAGGGCGGCCGAGACGAGCACGAGGACCCACACGACGAGGCCTGCGGTCAGGGCCCAGAGCCATCCCACGGCCAGCGCGGCCACGGCGTGCGCCGTCGCGCGGTCGGCGGGCGCACGGAGGAGGGTCGCGCCGGAGGTGAGCGCGGGGGCCGCCTCGTCTGCGCTGGTCATACCGATGACCTTAGGCGGACGGGGCGGCCCCCGACAGGACGTGACCCCACGGGACGGGGGTCGGGATATCCCTACGCGAAGGCGCTGGTGCCCGTGATCTCGCGCCCGAGGATGAGGGCCTGCATGCTCTCGGTGCCCTCGTAGGTGTGCAGGGCCTCGATGTCGGCGAAGTGCCGGGCCACGCGGTTCTCCAGGAGGATGCCGTTGCCCCCGAGCATGTCGCGGGCGATCGCCGCGACCTCGCGGGCGCCGCGCGTGCACGTGTACTTCGCGAGCGAGGCCTGCGGGCCGCTGAGCTGCTCTGCCTCGTCGAGCCGGGTCATCTGCTTCACGAGCAGCTGCATCTGCGTGATGATCGAGAGCATCTTGGTCAGGCGCTCCTGGACCATCTGGCTCGCGGCCAGCGGGCGGCCGAACTGCACGCGCTGCTTCGAGTAGGCCACCGCGGCCTCGTAGCAGGCGATCGCCTGCCCGACGGCGCCCCACGCGACCCCGAGGCGGGTCGCGAACAGCACGCGGCCGGTGTCCTTGAAGGAGCGCGCCCTGGGCAGCAGGTTCTCGGCCGGCACGAACACGTCGTTCAGCACGATGTGCGCCTGGTGGATCGCGCGCAGGGACACCTTGCCCTGGATGGTCGTGGCCTCGTAGCCCGGGGTGTCCTGCGGCACGATGTAGCCGTGCACCTGGCCGTCCTCGCCGCGCGCCCACACCACGGAGATGTCGCCGATCGAGCCGAAGCCGATCCACTTCTTCTCGCCGTTGATGACGTAGCCCTCGACGCCGTCGCGGGTCTCCTTGACCGCGGAGGTCTCCAGGCCGACGGAGTCCGAGCCGTGCGTGGGCTCGGTGAGCGCGAACGCGCCGAGGATCTCGCCGCGGGCCATGGGGCCCGCGTACTTCTCGATCTGCTCGTCCGAGCCGAGCATGACGATCGAGCGCAGTGCGAGACCGCCCTGGACGCCGCAGATGGTCGTCACCGAGCCGTCGCCGCGTGACATCTCCATGGCGGCGAGCCCCTCGGCCATCTTGGAGATCTTCGGCAGGCCGGGCACGTCCACGCCGTCGCGCAGGAAGTCCAGCTCGGCCATGCGCTTGACCAGGTCCATCGGGACTTCGTAGCGCTCCCAGTAGCCGTCGATGACCGGCAGGACCTCGTCCTGCACGAAGCGGCGGACGGCGAGCTGCCACGCCCGCTCCTCCTCCGTGACGTCGGCGAAGGCGCCGGCGAAGTCGATGTCGAGCGGTTGCGAGACGTCGTAGGCGGGCGCCGTCACCCCGGGGGTCTGAGTCATGCCTCCATGGTGCTCCGGTACCGGATCTCAGGTCAAGCGATACCCCGTCTCACTCGCAGGTTCGGCCGTCGGCCCAGGGCTGAGGGCTCGTGCGCACCCGCTCGCCCGACGCCGCGGCACGCCGTACCTCGAGCTGGAGGTACTGGTCCTGCGCCGCCTCGGCCACGGAGTACGGCGGCGGTGCGCCCTGCAGCACGTGGTCGGCCATGTCGGCGACGAGGCGCGCGATCGACAGCTCGTCGTCGGGCAGGCGGGCCGGGCGGAAGGCGTTGCGGTACGGCCACTGCCCGTCGAGCGTGTAGCCGCGCAGGAACATCCCCTCGTGGCTGCCCGCACCGCCGGCCGCCACACGCTCGAGCGTGGAGCGCAGCGGCTGCCCCTCGGCGCCGACGTGCCGCACGACCTCGTCGCGCAGCTCGCCGCGTACGCCGCGCACGAGCAGCGTGGGGGAGCGCACCCAGGAGCGGTACTGCACGTCGTCGAACTCGTAGGTGCCCAGCCGGTCGCCCCAGTCGAGCCACGCCGTCGCGTGCACCGTCTCCACGGGGGCGAGGTCCACCGGGTCGCCCGAGCGGCTCGGGCTCGGCAGCACGCTGCGCACGTCGCGGCGCGCGGTGATCTCGGCGTCCTCGAACGTCACGCCGAGGGCCCGGCGCAGCACGCTCAGCCCGTGGTAGTCGTGCGCGACGGCGACGTGCGCGTCCGTCACCGTGCCGAGCAGTCCCGACGCCGCGACCGCGAGCTGCGCCCCGATCAGCGGCTCGAGGTGTACTGCTCGGCGACGTGCACGCAGGCGCCGTCGTCCACGAGCTGCTGGAGCGCGGCGAGCTCGGTGACGGTGCCGGCGGCGGGCGTCTCCGTGAGCACGGGGACGCCCGCCGCGGCGAGGTCGCGGATCACCGGCTGGGCGGCCCCGGCGGGCAGCGTCAGCACCACGAGGTCGGGGTGGCCGTCGTCGAGCAGCCCGGCCACCGTGGTGTACGCGGGCGCGGGGAGCCCGGGGAGGCCGGCAGCGGGCAGGCCGCGGGCGGCGAGCGCGGCGCGGTCGCCGGCGTTGCGCGTCGCGACGCCTGCGACCTCGAACCGGTCGGGCAGCGCATACAGCACCCGCAGCACGGTGCGGGCACGGAAGCCCGACCCGACGATCCCGACCCGTGCCCTGCGCTCCTGTGCGTCCACGGTCGCCGACGCTACGCGATCACACGGCGGCGGGGGCGGCCTGTCCTGTCCCGGCGGCCTCGCGGCGGCTGATCCGCCACCACGCGACGAAGCCGACCAGCGTGAACACGCCGTAGACGACGTACATGAGCGCCGTGGCCCAGTACCCCGCGGAGAACAGGAGCGGCACGCCCACCAGGTCGACGGCCACCCAGACGAGCCAGAACTCGACCCAGCCCTTGGCCATGCCGTAGGTCGCGAGCACCGATCCGACGAAGATCCAGGCGTCCGCCCACACCGGCTCGTACGAGCCGAGCGCGCGGAAGAGCGGGGTGAGCAGGAGCGTGCCCGCGACCATGCCGGTCACCAGTCCGACCCGGGCGCGCCACGAGGCCCACGCCGGGTGCACGGCGACGGTGCCGACGCCGCCCATGCGCTGTGTCTGCCGCCAGCGGTACCAGCCGTAGACCGAGACCGCGACGAACATGACCTGCCTGCCGGCCTGCCCGAGCATGTCGGCGCGGCCCGCGTCGCCGAACCAGGAGCCCATGAACACGGTGAAGAGCAGGATGTTGCCCAGGATGCCGACCGGCCACGCCCACACCTTGCGGCGCAGGCCGCCGAGTGCCGACGCGAGCCCGAACAGGTTGCCGACGACCTCGCGCCAGTAGATCTGCTGGTCGCCGATCAGGAACGTCGCGTCGTACGCGGCGCGGAACCAGTCCATCTCTCATTCCCTCCGAAGTCCGCCCACGCGGGTCTCCGGGGTGAGGTCGGCGCGCCATGACGGCGCCGACGACGGCGCGGCCGGTGACCGGCGCGCCGCACGTGCTTCCTCCCATCCGGACTTTCACCGTCGGCCCTGGAGTTCCACCAGGTCAACCGGGCCCTCTCACGAGGAGACCCGGGTCGCGGACTGTCACCGCCGGCTCGGAATTTCACCGACCCCGGAGCACGTGTGCCACTGCTGCTGCACGATGTCTAGCGGAACACAGGATGGCACGGCGGCATTCCCGGCCCGCCCGGGCACTCAGGAGAGCGCGTCGCGGACGGCGCGGGCGACCTCGTCCGGGCCGGCGCCGCCGTCGACCACGGTGACGACCACGCGGCGGCCCGGCGGGGCCGGCGCGTCGGACGCGGGGGCGGCGGAGGTACCGAGCACCGCGGCGCGGCGGAGGTCCGCGAACGCCTCCTCGAGCTCGGGGCGCAGGTCGAGCGACGGGGTGCGCAGCCACCGCCGGAGGATGGCGTTGTGGACGGCGACCACCGAGGCGGCGAACGCGATGGACGCCGTCGACGCCGAGCGCTCCGGCGGCAGGGTGTCGCGCAGGTAGTGCGTGAACGCCCGCTCGTAGCGGTGCGTCGTGATGAGCTCACGGTCCCGCAGCGCGGGCACCTGCTGCAGCAGGTGGTACCGGGCCAGCGAGGTCTCGCGCTGGCCCACGTGGTGGTCGAACACCATGCGCGCCGCGCGGCACACCTCGAGGTACGGGTCCACCTCCGGGTCCCAGGCCCTGCCGAGGTCGTGTCCGGCCTCCTCGCTGGCCCGGGCGTCGGGACGGGTGGCGGCCAGCATGACCACCACCTCCTCGAGGAGCAGCTCGTGGTCGGCGAAGACCACGTCCTCCTTCGAGCGGAACCGGCGGAAGAACGTGGCGCGGCTGACCTTCGCGGCGTCGGCGATCTCCTCGACGGTGGTCCCCTCGTACCCCTGCCGGGTGAACAGGTCCACCGCAGCGTCGACTGCCTGCGCGTGCGTGTGGGTACGGACGGCGGTCATGCCAGGCAGGCTACCGCGTGCCCCCTGGCCCCCGTGAAGAGTCCTTGAACGAACCGTGACATGCGTGGCGCTAACTTTCCTCGGGCGGGATCCGGCCCGAGCGGAGTCTGCGCAGGTAGCGCACCTCGCGCACGGCCATGAGGAAGCCGATCACCCCGGGCACCGCCGCGAGCGGATGGCCCAGGATCACCCCCACCAGGCACACGAGGAGCACCACGCCGCCGCCCACGACGGTCGCCAGGCTGCCCCACCGGATGCCGGTCACGGGCCTGAGCGTAGTCTGCGGGGCGTGACAACGACCCCACCCCGCCCTGTCGTCGACGTCTACGTCGACCCCCTGTGCCCCTTCGCCTGGATCACGTCCCGGTGGGCCCTCGAGGTGGCAGCCGTCCGCGACGTCGACCTCACGTTCAAGCTGATGAGCCTCTACCTGCTCAACAAGGACCGGGACATCGACGCCGACTACCGGGCCCGCATCGAGCGTTCGCGCGGGATCGGCCGCGTCGCGGCAGCCGTCCAGACCGACCACGGCCCCGACGCCTTCTCGGCCTTCTACACCGCGGCGGGCACCCGCATCCACCACCAGGACGACAAGGACTTCGACGCCGTCGCCGCCGCGGCGCTCGCCGAGGCGGGCCTGCCCGCCGAGCTCGCGCAGGCCGCGACCTCCGACGCCTACGACGCGGCGCTCGCCGCCTCGCACGAGGCCGGCATGAAGCCCGTCGGCGACGACGTGGGCACGCCGACGATCCACGTCGACGGCGTCGCCTTCTTCGGTCCCGTGCTCACGCGCATCCCGCGCGGCGAGGAGGCGGGCACCCTGTTCGACGCCGCCGTGGCGCTCGCGCGGTACCCGTACTTCTACGAGATCAAGCGGTCGCGCACCACGTCCCCCCAGTTCGACTGATCCCCGATCCACCCCGGCACCAGAGGAACCATGACTCTCGACCTGCGCATCTTCATCGAGCCCCAGCAGGGCGCCACGTACGACGACCAGCTCGCCGTCGCCCAGGCGACCGAGCGGCTGGGGTTCAGCGCGTTCTTCCGCTCCGACCACTACCTCGCCATGGGGGACAGGGGCGGCCTGCCCGGCCCCACCGACTCCTGGGTCACGCTCGCGGGCATCGCCCGCGAGACGTCGACCGTGCGCCTCGGCACGCTCGTCTCGTCGGCGACCTTCCGCCACCCGGGCGTGCTCGCCAT
>Ga0079224_100005910_pt1 | contig 16131 bp, 14 predicted proteins | sample Stecom2015_FD_80414 | JGI IMG/M metagenome (GOLD analysis project Ga0079224, IMG submission 80414) | Agricultural soil microbial communities from Utah to study Nitrogen management - Steer compost 2015 | ecosystem: Environmental > Terrestrial > Soil > Agricultural land | place: USA: Utah...
AAAGCCTCACATTGTGAGGCTTTTTTTGTCTCTAAAACTTATATTGTGACATGGTTTACAATGATAATATTAAAAAAGCATTTCCGCCCTTAGTACATATTAAATGTACTATACTGATACTTGGTACCATGCCGGGTGAGAAATCGCTGGAATTAGGGCAGTATTATGGTAATAGGGGTAACCAGTTTTGGAAACTGATATATAATTTACTAGGGGAAGATTTTTCTTTAGATTATGAAGATCGTAAATTATTGCTTGGTAAATATAATATAGCCTTATGGGATGTACTTGAGTTTTGCGAAAGGCAGGGAAGTCTTGATAGTAATATTAAAAATGAGGTAGCTAACAATTTTGATGATTTCTATAAAAATCACCCTAATATCAGTCATGTATTTTTCTCCAGTAAAAATGCAGCGGTATATTATGATAAATATGTTGGGAGAAAGGATAATCTTAGTTATGATATATTGCCTTCACCAAGCGGAGCAAATGCTACCAAATCATTTGCTGAGAAACTTGAGATATGGGCGAAAAAAATTTTGCCACTGACTTAAAAAAATCAATGGCAAAATATTTTCTTCATGATATTTTTGAATTGCTCACGAAGTAAAGTACCTCCTTAACCGTCTTTGTCGGTAGCTTCTAATGCTTACCTCGATAAGGAGCTTTAGTTTGTTTTTTAAGTTAGTCCATTTCATAATACTGTGGGGTTGATTTTGATAGTTGCAAGTTCAGTATTTATAAATTAAATATTTCTAATTTTATATTAAATTTTTATTAAAAACATTAGTTAATTAAGTGTTTGTTTTTCAGAAAATTAACGACTTAATTCTTATAATATTGTGTTTTTATACAAAATTACTTACGTAATTATTTGTTAAATGGTTTTACTTTTAAAAACAAGTGTTAAAAAAAGCTACCCTTAGGTAGCTTAAATTAGTTTTTTATTAACTCTCAACAGCAAATTGCGAATAGTAGAGGTTTTTGTAATAGCCCTCATCTTTATTAATGAGTTCGTAGTGTGAGCCAGCTTCTACAATTTTACCTTTATCCATTACAATAATCTTATCGGCATTAATAATAGTGGCAAGTCTGTGTGCAATAACAATTGATGTCCTTCCTTGTGTAATGGTGTCGGTGGCATTTTGAATAAGCTCTTCAGAATAAGTATCTATTGAAGATGTTGCCTCATCTAGTATTAATATACTAGGGTTGCTCACATAAGCCCTTAAAAAGGCGATAAGCTGTCTCTGACCCGAAGAAAGCATTACACCACGTTCTTTTACATTATAATCATAACCGTTAGGTAGTGACATAATAAAATCATGAACACCAATATTTTTTGCAGCGGTTATAACCTGTTCTCTTGTTATATTGGGATCATCCAGTGTAATATTATTAAAAATAGTATCTGCAAAAAGGAAGACATCCTGTAATACCACAGCTATTTGTTTTCTAAGGCTCTCCAATGTAAATTCATTAATGTTAGTGCCATCAATGCATATAGTGCCGCTATCTATTTCGTAAAATCGGTTTAACAGGTTTATAATGGTCGATTTACCCGCACCTGTAGCACCAACTATAGCAATGGTTTCCCCTTCCTTTACATCAAGGTTAATTCCTTTAATTACTTCTTCATCCTCAATATAGCTGAAGCGCACATCTTTAAAGTTTAGATTTCCTTTAAAATGAGTAGCTATAAGTGTGCCTGCATCCTGTATTTTCATTTCAGAATCCAGTAATTCCAATACCCTGTCTGAAGCTATTATCCCCATTTGGAGCTCGTTAAACTTATCGGCTATTTGCCTTAGCGGGTTAAACAGCATGCTAATAAACATAGTGTAGGCAAACAAATCACCAAACGTGGTTATGTTATCTCCGTTAAGTATATTTAATCCTCCATACCAAATAATAATACCTAATGTAATAGACGAAATAATATCGGCGATAGGGAAGAAGATGGAGTTATATAAAATATTTTTTAACCAGGCTTTGTTGTGTTTCCTATTAATGTCCTTAAATTTTTCGTACTCAATTTTCTCACGATTAAAAAGCTGAACGATTTTCATACCGGTAAGCCTTTCCTGTACAAAGGTGTTAAGGTTTGAAATTTGGGCACGAACCTCCTCAAATGCAGCCTTCATTTTGATTTGAAAAATTCGGGTAGCATAAAGTAAAATAGGCATAGCCAGTAATACTATAAAGGTTAGCTTCCAGTTCATGTAGAACATAAAGCCAAGTATAACTATCATTTTAAGCAGGTCACTGATTATCATAAACAAACCCTGACTGAAAATTCTGGCGATAGATTCGATATCAAAAACGGTACGGGTTACCAGTTTACCTACAGGTTCGTTATCAAAAAACTTCATTTTGAAACGTGAAATCTGACTGAAAAGTTTCTCACGAATATCCTTAACGATATCCTGTCCCAGCCAGTTTGCCCAGTAAACAAAGTAAAACTGTGAGGTTACCTCAAGCATTAAAACAACGCCCATTGCAATAATGTAATACAGCAGGCCTGTTTCATCTTTGGGGCTTATATATTCGTCTACCGTTCTTTTTAAAAGATAGGGTCTAAGGGCAGCAAAAAGCGATAGCGATATTGCAAAAATGATAACGGCATTGTAGCGGGCCCTGTAAGGTTTGGTAAACTTTAGTACTTTTTTTAGTGATGTGGATTTTATTGCTTTCATATTATTTCTTGATCGATGTATGGATAAGCTACCTTGGTTAGGTACAATCCGTGTGCGGGAACTGAGAAGCCTGCTTTATTTCTATCGCGACTCTCTATAATTTCCCTGAATTCCTGTAAGGTTAATTTGTCCTGTCCTACATTTACTAATGTTCCTACAATGGCCCTTACCATGTTTCTTAAAAATCTGTCGGCAGCAACGGTAAATACTAGCTTGTTGCCATTTTGTTTCCAATTGGCTTCCATCATTACGCAGTTAAATGTCCTGACATCAGTATGCGTTTTCGAGAAGCATTTAAAATCTTTATACTCAAAAAGAATTTTAGCGGCCTCGTTCATTTTATCTATATCCAGTTTATGGAAATAATACCAACTGACTTCGTTATCAAAGGCATCCTTATAAGTATGTATATGATATTCGTAGGTACGGCTGGTAGCATCAAAACGGGCATGCGCATCATCATGCAGTGGTATTATCCTGTATACCACTATATCTTTTGGTAAAAATGCGTTGAGTTTTTTTGTCCAGAAGCTACTGTCCAGTTCCTTATTAAAATCAAAATGAGCATACATTTGTTTTGCATGCACACCTGTATCTGTACGGCCGGCCCCTGTAACATCTATAGGTTGTTTTAGCAGGGTAGAGAGGGCTTTATTTAATACTTCCTGTACCGATATGCTGTGCGGCTGATACTGCCACCCGTGATAGTTTTTTCCGTTATAAGCAAATTCAATAAAATACCTCAAAACCTGTAGCTAATTTTTTATGCAAAGATACTATTTTTTGGGTATTGACGGCGTAAAGTTACAGACAGGCAAAGTAACAAATTATATTTTTTAACAGTGTTAAATAGAGGTTATTTATATTCACCCCTAAATATCTGCATTAATGAATTATTACAAAGAAAATAAGTATTATACATATAAAATATTTAAAGAGTAATAAATGATTGTATTCAAGTTTTCTGTTTTTTTAGAATATTATAATTATATTTTAATATAGAGTAGCCTTAACAAGGTATTTTTTATGAAATAAGGAAATATTGAATCCCCCAGACTTTATTACGCCTGATTTTGATATATTTGATTTTTATTACTGACTTTGTTTTAGGAGACTATACTTTAGGTTAGAGATTATATACAGTTATTACTGATACAGCAGTACAAATTACGTAAACGTAATAATATAAAATATGAAAAAAATTTGTTTGATTTTCCTATTCTCATTTGTAACACATGCAATTTACTCCCAAGATTTTTTTAAAACAACGGAAGAGTATCTTGATATAACGGTCAAAAAAACACAATTTGATAGAAGTAAAATTGTCATAGAGGACTTTATAAATATTGATGGTTTTGCAGACGATGTGGTTAATAACAAGCTTTTTACCTTTTACGGCATTGCGTATAATGATGAAATTTTTAGTGCAGCTCAAATGGAAAACCCAAGTTGTTGGGGACAATTTCGAGATTTGTGCCAACGCATTAATGTAGGAGATAGTAATGTAAATAATAGAAAAATAATTGATATATCTTATATAAGAAATATACATTTTGATAAGGATAAAAAGACAGTTATTTTTATTTATGGTAGTGACTTGACAAAACGAAATATTAAAAATCATATAACTCCTATTTTAGAGCAAATCCAAAAAGACCCTTCTTTTGATTACATAGTATTGTCTTTAGATTACCCTGTGATAAAGAAACATTAAATTTTGAACAAAAGAAATGGTAACTACATGTAGTTACCATTTAAAATAATTACTACCCTAATAAATTAACTATGAATTAATTTATTTATATAACCTTTGTTGTTTTATTCTCCTAATATTTATTTTCAGTTTTTTCTCCGTCTATACTCACATCAACAACAATAAGTTCTTCTACGCCTTCAAGTGTTTTTGTAACAGGTAATGCTTTTTTTCTCAATGTTTTACCCATAAATGTACCATTTACAAGATAAACTTTCCATTTATTGTTTTTTCTTATCTCGTTCTCAGTATAAGTTAAAATGGCACTGGTATCTATTATGTTTTTTAAATTGACAAACTCCTTTTTGTCAGCTAAAAGTATATCTTTAAAGTTGTTTTTATTGATTTCTTCAACATCATATAGCATGTCTTCATGACAATTGAGAACAAAAACCGAATCATTTAGTATGTTATGTAAAAATACACGAGGTACACCTACTGAATCAAAAGTAGCTTGCAGACCTTCCCAGTTTTTAAAAGAATAGATACTTACTTTATTATTAGTTGTTTCAAAATATGGTTTGTAATATTCTATTCTTTTGTCACTAGGTACATAGGTTTTAAAATCTTTTATACCATAAATTATTTTAGCAATAGGAGTCCATGAAACTAAAAAAACAAAACTCAATACTATTACTGTCTTTATATATGTTTTATTCATTTTATAAAATAATATGGATTTTACCCCAAACATCCCTCACGGTCAAGGCTTCTATACTGTATAGCTTCCGATATGTGTTGTGATTCAACGTTTACTGAACCTTCTAAATCAGCAATGGTACGTGATACTTTTAAAATCCTGTCGTAAGCACGGGCGGAAAGGTTAAGCCTTTCCATAGCTGTTTTTAAAAGCTGTAACGAAGTTTCATCAAGATCACAGTACTCGCGTATCTGTTTGGTATTCATTTGTGCATTATAGTGTATGTTTTCCAGATGTGCAAAACGATTCGTTTGTATTTCCCTGGCTTCCATAACTCTTTTCCTGATATCTGTACTGCTTTCGGCTTTTTGTTTGTCTGATAGTTTTTCAAAAGGCACGGGAGTAACTTCGATGTGAATATCAATTCTATCCAAAAGCGGACCCGATATTTTACTCATATAACGCTGCATTTCATGTGGTGATGAACTTACGGGAGCATCGGGGTCATTAAAATAACCACCCGGACTAGGATTCATACTGGCTACCAGCATAAATGATGATGGGTAAGTAATGGTGAATCGGGCACGGGAAATGGTAACTTCCCTGTCTTCTAGTGGTTGACGCATAACCTCAAGTACTGTTCGTTTAAACTCGGGTAACTCGTCTAAAAACAGTACGCCATTATGTGCCAGTGAAATTTCTCCCGGTTGTGGGAAAGTTCCTGTTATATTTACAAGTAATTGATATAGTTATGATTATTTTTTACAAGAGTAATTGACACATTTTTTTGATTAGTTAACTCTTTTCATGAAAAAATTATATAAGAAGATGACACATTTTAGCAAGAGAATTAGAAATATTCCACTGAAAGAGATTTCTTCAGCGGGATCATACATTACAAGAAAAAATTGTAATTCGAAGGAAATACAATTTGAATCTTCTTTAGAGATGGATTTTATATATCTCTTAGAATTTGATATTGAAGTAGAATACTATACAGAACAACCTTTAGCAATTAAGTATTTAGATAATGAAAATAAAGAAAGGTTATACTATCCAGATTTTTATATTCATTATTTTGATGCTAATAAAAAAGATAACATTATTGAAGTTAAATACTTTAATGACTTAAAGAAAAATGAAAAAGAATTGGGCCGAAAATTTAACGCTGCACGTGATTTTTGTAAGTTACATTCATTAGATTTTATAATTATAACCGAAAGAGAAATTAGAAAAGAACGAGATTATCTCAGAAATATAAAATTCTTATCAAGATTTCGATTTAATATAGCTTCTGCTAATGACTCATCTAAAGAAGATGTTTTAGTTGGATTGTTAATTATTAAAACAATACGTAATTCCAAAACTATGTCAATTGAGAGTTTAATTAAAGAATTAAAGAAAGAAAATATAAGACCGGAACAATCTCAATACTATCTGTGGATATTGATTGCTAATAATTTTGTTCGATGTGATCTTACAAAAAAACTCAAAATGAAATCAATTGTTTGGGTTGAATAATTTTTTTATAAATTTTAATAAAAAAAATTGTAACTTTCTGATTACAAATAGTATAAGTTTTTTTTGAGATGGGGGTAGTAAAATTTGATATTGGTAATATTGTAAGTTACAAGAATCTTCTTTTTCGCATATTGGTTATTCAGGATTACCAACATCTTGTTATAGAAAAGCTTGAAGATGGAGAGGTTATTACTGTTGATATTAATGAAATTAAGGAGGTAAATTCTAAAGAATGTCGTGATATTGAGGTTGTAAATAAAGAAAAGTTATTAGATATAGCAACTAAAAGATTTAAGATAATTGAACCTTATTTTATTGAAAATAAATCTATTAATCAAATAGTTATTTCATCTGGTAAAAGTCGTTCAACTATAAATAGATGGATTCATAAATACAAACAGTCAAAAAATATAAGTGCCTTAGCCCCAATGCCTCACACAGGAGGAAAAGGTAAAAATCGAATTCAAAAAGAAGTACTAGAGATAATGGATATGATTATTCGAAAGTATTATCTCACCCTTCAAGGAGAATCAATCTCTCTTATTATAGTTAGAATTAAGATAGAATGTAATAGACATAAACTTAAACCTCCTTGTGATTCTACAGTAAGATCTTATATCGCTAGAATTCCTGCATTTGATAAAATGAAAAAAAGAGAAGGGATTAAGAAAGCAAAAGAAAAATATTCTCCTGTAACAGGCTCCTTAGAAGCGTTGTATCCTTTACATATTGTTCAAATGGATCATTCAAAGTTAGATATTCTGCTGGTGGATGAAGACGGAATGGAGTTAGGTCGTCCATGGCTTACAATTGCACTTGATATTTATAGTAGAATGGTTACAGGATATTATCTAACATTTGATTCTCCCGGAGCAGAGAGTGCAGGTATGTGTATTGCTACTTCAATACTTACTAAAGAATATATTCTTCAAGAGTATGATATTCATGAAGAGTGGCCAATCTATGGAGTGATGGACACTTTACATATGGACAATGCTAAGGAGTTTACAGGTACATCAATAAAAAATTCTGCAAAGTTATATGGGATAAATTTAATGAATAGAAGAATTGGTTATCCAGAGGATGGAGGACACATAGAAAGATTTTTTAGAACAATTAACAATGAAATAAAAAACTTACCTGGTGCTACTGATTCAAATACACTATTGACATCACAACATCGAAGAAACAGTAAAGCTTTTACTATCCATGATTTAGAGAAATGGATATTAACATTTATTCTATGTGTTTATCATGAACGTGAACATAATGGAATTAACATGTCACCAATACATAAATACAAATTAGGGATTGAAGGAGATGGGATAAATGTGGGACGTGGACTACCCAAAAAAGTTAGTAATCAAAAAGAGGTTTTCCTTAATTTTTTACCATCAATCGAAAGAACTCCACAGAGATATGGAATACAGATAAAATATCTTCGATATTATTCGAAGGAAATAGCTTCTTTCATTAATAAAGAAGATAAAAATAATCGTAAAATAAAATTAATTTTCAAAATGTGGAGAAATAAAACTTCACCAATTTTTTTTCTCAATCCTAATGACAATCAATATTATGAAGTTCCATATAGTAATCTTACTTTTCCAATTATGGATAGGAGGGAGTATAATTTAGCATATAGAAAAGCGAAGGAGACTCATGGAAAAAAATTAGATGAATCTAAAATTCTAGAAGGCTACAAAAAAATGATACAGATCAAAGATAGTGTGGTTAAAAGAAGTAAATCTAAAAAAAGACAGAAACAGTCAACAATTCAAGAAAAGACCTTCAATGATTCTGTCACATTAGAGAAAGAGATACAAATGGAATTAAAAGAATTTAAATTTAAAGAAAAAATTGATTTGGAACCTTTTGAAGATATAGATTATGATGCACTCTAGAATTAATAATTTAAAAAGCCTAGATGATATTGAGCGAATAAGAAAAATAATGACTTTCGTTTGGGTAGGCTATACCTATGCGCTTAGTATTATTGATGAGTTTAACATACTTATGAATACTCCTGAGAGAGATAGAATGCCAGGGCTATTGCTATTTGGACCATCAAACAATGGAAAAACAGCTATTTTAAAGCAATTTTTAAAAATGCATCCAGAATTTATTACGAAAAATGATGAAAAAATCAATATTCCAGTTATTTATTTTAGAGTTTATAAGACTGATGAAAAATCCTTTTTTACAACTATACTTGATACTATAGGTAGTCCCTATGGAATACAGGAAAGTAAGAGTCTTACAGTTAACAGAGCTGTACATCTATTAAAAAAAGTTAATGTGAAATTCATACTTATTGATGAATTTCATAACATTTTAAATACAGCTAATAGAAGTCAACAAAGACACTTTTTGACGACATTGAAAGAGTTTGCTAACGAAATTAAAGTGCCAATTGTTATTTGCGGGACTGATGAAGCTCGGTTTGCAATTGATTCGGATATTAACGTAAGTAGAAGATTTGATAAAATTGAGCTATCTCCTTGGCAATTAGATAATGATTATATTCGTTTACTAATGAGTTTTGAAAAAATATTACCTCTTAAAGAAAATTCAAACCTTCATAATCAAAAAGTAGCTGAAAAGATTTATTCGATGAGTCGAGGTATATTAGGTGAAACTAAAACAGTTATTGATAGGGCTGCAATTTTAGCTATAAAATCAGGAACTGAAAAAATTTCATTTGAGATTTTGAACAGTATCCGTTATAACTATAATGATAGACTGGATTAACAATATTGAACTATAATTATGAATTGGCCGGGATATATTAAACCTGAAGAGGATGAAATTTTTACTAGTTGGTTTTATCGTTTATGTAAAGAACATAGAATAAAATCGCACACATTTTCTAAATTCTTCTTTGATGGATTGCCAATATGGAATAGAGATATTGATCAGTATTGTCCAGAAATTATAAAAAGAAAGATATCTGAACATACTCCTCTTTCGAAAGACCGGATTGAAAATTTATTTCTATCATCATTTGATGGAATAGTATTTAACGATGTCATTAGTACAAAATCACTACTGTCTATTGGTATAAATCATCGAAAAAGAAGGAAATTTGGATTACTTTACTGTATAGGGTGTTTAGAAAAAGAAGTAAAATTTTTTAAAAAAAGTTGGAGGTTAACTAGTTCATTAGTGTGTTTAGAATGTTCTTTAAAATTATTGGACAGTTGCCCTCATTGTAATAGCCCAATTGCTTTTCACCGACTTGAAAATGGCATTAAAGGTAAAATTCCTGAAAATGATTTAAATTCCTGTTATAAATGTTTGAGAGATATAACTAAGACAGATAAAATATATGCTGATGATGACTCGATAAAGTATCAAAAATACATCAATAATACTATAGATTTTGGTTTTAATGATTTGACACAATATTCATTTACTTTTTTTAGTGTATTACATGAACTCGAACATAAATTATATTCAAGAAGTAAAAAATGGAATAAATTTAGAATTGAGGTTGAAAAATATAGAAGTATTAGTATGCTTAATAAAAATTTAAATAGAATTAAGAGTAGGGAAGAGTCACTTCTTATTACATATGAATTATTGGAATCCTGGCCTCAAAAATTCATAAACTTTTTATCAGGTAGAAAGCTTACATATAGTGATTTTTCCAAAGACTTCAGAGATATTCCTCCTTTTTGGTTTAGCAATGTACTTAAGTTTAATATTTAGTTTATTAATTATGAGTACTATCTAGATCCTATTGTTATAAATAATTGATTAAAATAATTTACAATTTTATCTTCGTTGTTGAATAATTTTTCTAGAGCATTATTATGGTAAAACTTTATATTAAATAAACTTTCAAATACTGTCTCATCTTCTTTTTTGAATTGTTTAAAAGTATTATTATTAAGGTAATAATCTTGTATAAGTTTTTTACATATTAAATTAATTTCTAATGATGATATTTTTGAAATTGTTGTCTTTTTAATTACATTAAGTGAAAAATGGTAAGAAAAAAAGAAATGATAAATGTAACTCTCGTCATTAATTACTTCTAGTACAAAAGGTTCAATGTTCTCACGAAGTCCTAAATTTTCTTCAAAAGTAGTTAAATTGATGTAGTTGTATTCTAATCTGTTATAATTTAATACATTGTTTAGCATTGCTTTATATGATTGTGTAACATCTTTGCTTTTTGAAATATTTTCTTGATAATGTATATTTTTATTAAGTATAAGATTTTCAGAAATGTATTCAAAAGTTAATATTGATAATCCTAAGTTTATAGTATATTGAGGAAATATACAAGCATTACAAGTTCGTGAAGAAGGTAAATCTTTTACAAAGTGTTTTTTGGCCAACCTTTTTCTATTTAAAGTTTTTCTTGTATCCTCTCGGTATTTAGGTATTAATAAAATTTTATCTATATTAAATAAGGTCTTTAGAGGTAATAAATCAATAACAGAGAAAGCTAAGAATAATTTTTCACCTTTTTCTTTAAAATATTTACCAGAAAGTTCAATTTTATAGGCACTATTAAATGGGAATTTAAAATTTAAATAGCATTCATTTTTATGTATGTGATTAATTTTTATACTAGAGCTTATGTGGTTTAAAGATTTGATTCCTTGTTTATTTTTTATTTGTGAATACTGTACAATTGAATGTATTTCTTCCGGAAGTGCTATTTTATTATCATATTCAATCGCAGCATTTCTTTCTTTATTAAAAGTAAATTTGCTTATGATTTTAAATACATCATCATAAATGCCAGATAAGATTAGGTTTGTTACTAAATGATTTTTAAAATAAAAATATTTACATAACGTAGATGATGGTATGATCACCCTAAGTTTTTCACTATCAATAAAAGTATCTATTTTAAAGTAAGTAAACTTCTTAAGTTCATTTTTAGGTATAAAAGGTAAATTATTTGATATAGACTTAGGAACATTATTTATTCTAATTTTATTTTTTACAGTACTTTGAAGTTGTATAGAATTTTTCCTTGTAAAGTATTCTTCAGAATTTGTATAAAAAATTCCATCTGAAAGGAAGACACTTCCTATTTCTAGATATGACATTAGTGATGCAACTAATGAAAATTTGATGATTTTTTTCTTTTCGGGATAGTTAAATGAGAATTCTATTATCTTGTGATTCACAAAATAATAGTTACAATATAGTTCACCTTTGTACATATAAATTTTTCCAATCCAGTATAAAGTCCAATATCTTCCTTTAAATTTTTTAGGAAAATCAAGTTTTGGCATATTATTTATTGAAGTTGAATATATCATATTGTAAAATATTATTTTCATCTCATAAATAGACTATAGTCTATTTATGAGATGAAAATAGGTTAAAGTTAAGACATAATTACTGAAATATAATCGTATCATTTGTATCTACCCTAAAATTGATATATTAGCTTAATAAATATAAATTATGGAAATTAGGTATATAAGAGTTTCAACCTTAAATCAAAAAATCGAAAGACAGCTTATTAAAGCACATCAAAATGAAATTGTTTATATTGATAAAATTAGTGGTTCTGTTCCATTTGCCCTTCGGCCCGTTGCATCACAATTATTAGTTGATATTGAAAATAAAAACATTAAGTCAGTAAGAGTATCAAGTATTGACAGGTTAGGAAGAAATACAATTGATATCTTGAAAACTATAGAATTTTTTCATTCCAGAAAAGTATGTCTTGAAGTAGATAATTTAGGTTTAAAAAGTTGGACAAATGGAAAGGAGAGTCTGAGCTTTAAGCTAATAATTAGTGTACTTGCAAATATTAGTGAAATGGAGCGTGAGTCTATTCTTGAAAGACAAAGGGAAGGCATAAAAATTGCTAAAGCAAGGGGAATATACAAAGGAAGGGAAAAAGGTTCTATTGAGTCAAAACATATTTTTTTGTCAAAGTATCCTAATGTTATTAATTATTTACAAAAGAAAAATCGTCATACGATTTCCGACATAGCAAAACTATGCGACTGTTCAAAAAACACAGTGATGAAAGTAAAAAGATATTTGGGAGAGAGTACTAGTCAGGAAACTCTTCCAGATTAAAATGTATATTTTCGTAGTCTTCAATCTGATTTGCCAGTAATTCAAATATCTTACCTCTAACCGTATTTGGTTTGGCATCAAAGTACTTTAAAAGCATAGAAAGTGCTTTTTGGTAATCTTCTTCTGTTAATAATCTTCTTGGCATTAAATTCAGTATATATATGACAAATATAGAAAAAATATAATTTATTATGAGTTTGTTTTTCAGGTAGTTAAAATGTTAAATTAGTGTTAAAGAGCGTGTTTTTAACACTAATTTAGTAAGTTTATATAACATAAACCAACCGCATCTTGCTATGAAAACCACTTCTTTAATTTGTTTTTATGGGATTTTTATTGATCTCATAAAAGCAGTATCCATTATTCATTTGAATAAATATAGTCCCTTCTCAAAAGGATATTTTTATTCATGATACACTTCTATAACCATACAACCTTTTATTATTATGAAACCAAAACACGCGATTGTTTTTGTTGTGCTATTGCTATTTACCAACATAAACGCACAAAATTATTTTCCGGGAGGAGTCTCCGGGGCCGAAGCTTGGTATATTGTTGATTATAATGATTTGAGTCAGAGTATTTATCCAAATCAAAGCGCACAGCATATAATCATAAAACCTTGTTTCGGGAGTCCGGGGGCTAATGCCCTGTTTAATTTTAATCATTCAATAAAGGCCACTCAGTTATGTTTCTGGTATAATGCCGCTTTAGAGAATACAACTTCACGAAACGTTTTTTTTGTTGGGGAGCCCGATTATCCGTCTTATAATTCAGCTCATTTAACAACAGACTGGAATGAATCTTTGGCAGGAATGCCTCAAACAGATTCAATTATAAGAAACCAGTTTGATTTAGCTAATAAAGACGCTTATATTGATAGTTTATATTCATCCTATCAGAGTGTTAGTAATGCTAATGTTAATTTTTATCACTGGAATAAATACCAGGTAGATAAAAAGTTTAAAAGTTATGGTTATCAGGGAGAAACGGCATTTTATATAGGCAGGGGTTTTACTAACCCTCTATCAACCAGTCAATACTTTAGGGGTAATTTTCCTGAGTTTATATCTTTTCCTTTTGAGCTAAGCTCCAATCAAAAGAATAGGGTTGAGTCTTATCTGGCTTTAAAGTATGGGATAACCCTTGATAGGAATGTTTCTTATAAAAGTGCCAGGAATATAGTCTTTTGGAAATCAAGTAATAATGATTTATTCAAAAATAGGATTTTTGGTATTGGTTTCGATAAAATCTCCAATTTAAACCAGCTACAGAGTGAGAGTGTACATTATAAGGATTACCTGATAGCTTCAGTAGGCACATTAGCCGGTACCAATCCTATAAAACAGCAGCAGGTAGGTATTAAGGATGAAAACTTTATTGTTTTTGGGGATAATAATGGACCAGATGGATTTCAGAGCCTTAATGCTTTTAACGTAAAACCATTAAGAAGGGTTTGGCTTTCTCAAAATACCGGGGTTGAATCGATTACAATTCCTATGTATTTTAAATTTAATCTTAATACTGCAATATATCAGGCTATGCAGTCCGATCCATCGTTAAAATTATGGATGCTGCATGATAAATATGTTACTAATCAGGAGGAATCACATTTTGATAGTCAGTATGTTGACTACTATGAGGCAGGAAGCATACAGGGTGCTTATGCATTTTTTGAAAAAATATATTTTGACACTGATCAGGGAGTTTTTGATCAATATACATTTGGTGTTGGTCCTGAAATGATAGTTCAGGTACGATTTGATAATGATTGTGATGATGAGAATGTAAAATCCTATGTGGTCATTACCGGGGGCAGAGCTCCTTACAGGATTGAGATAAAGAACATAGATACAGGAGCAGGTGATAATTATGAAATTAATGAGAATGAAATGGCATTTAATGCTGTTTCTCCTTATACTTATACCGTTACCGTAGTTGACGCAAACGGTAACCAAAACAGTACTACGGTTACTGTAGATATTTATCCTATAAATGTTGATTTAGGACCAGATATAATTTTAACAGCTTCTCAGCCACAAGCGACACTAAATGCTGGTCAGTATATAAATGATCCTGAAGCTACTTACAAATGGTATCGGGACGGGGTTGTTTTAGAGTATTATGATCCGGTAATGGTTACTAGTGAACCAGGAGAATATACAGTTGAAGTTTTGAGTGGCAATCATATTTGTAGTGATTCTGATACGATTAATGTTTACTATAAATTTACAGGTTCAATTAGTCCCGGTTTTCAATGTGAAGACCCACATGGCTATGTTACCCTTAATTTAAGTGGGGGAGTAGGACCTTTTACCACACTTATTACAGGTCCTAATCAAACTATACATCAGGTACATAATCAGGAGTCATATTATTTTCCTGAAGTAAATTTTGGCAGTTATACTATAACAAGTACAGATATTAATGGTGAAGTTTATCAGTCAGGCTTTACAATAAATGATCCTTTGCTGAATATTGAGGTGGATCTTTTAAGTCAATTACAACAGGCAGGTATACCTATAAGCTATGAAAGTATGTATTCCTATCCAATAGCCGATCCTTCATCATCATTTACTTTAGATGCTTCACTATTGGTCACTAATCCTAATGTTGCATACGAGTGGTTTTCAAACAATCAATCGTTGGGTATTTACGGTCCTGTTATAACAATTGACTTGAATACCAGTTTGCCAAGTACATTGCAGGAAATTAAGGTTGTTATCACTAATTTAAGTTCGGGATGTTCGGTTAGTGATAGTTTCGGAATCAAGGGATATTGGGAAGTTGAGGCAGGCGCTGCACAAACCACCGCTTTTGAAACAGAGTTAAAGCAGGCGGAAGCTCAATCGGATAATAGTTCGTTAAAGGCAAAAGTATATCCAAATCCGAGTGATCCTAATCAAACATTTTATTATGAAATATCCTCAAATGAGGTGTTTGATGGTACAGTACAGATACTTAGCCCTACTGGGGCTATAATAGAAGAAACCTATATATCAGGAGAGTCTAAATATCATTTGTCATTCAGTCTTTTAGCCTCAGGGGTATATTTCATATGTACTAAAACAAATGGTATTATAGTAACAGACAAAATAATAATCAGATAATATGGCAGCTAATTATTTTAAAACAATAAGAAAATCCTCAGCAGTTCATGTAATTGTATCTGTCTTAACGAATTTGGTTGTGTTTGGACAACCTGTTCAGCAAATGATGATTGATTATTATGGCAATAATGAGGTAATAGGTATTTCAAATACTAATTCTGTATCTTCTTCTTACAGCGGCGAAGATACAGATAATAAGGGTTTTAGTAAATCTAATAAAGAAGAAAATAATAAAGTTAATAAGGAAAAAATAACAAGTCCTGCTACTGTTTTTTATGCCCGGGAGCCTCATGGTGTTATAGGTAAGTTATTTGAAGTTGAGGCGGAGAATTCACGTGATAATTATTTTAC
>Ga0079224_100005911_pt1 | contig 16130 bp, 14 predicted proteins | sample Stecom2015_FD_80414 | JGI IMG/M metagenome (GOLD analysis project Ga0079224, IMG submission 80414) | Agricultural soil microbial communities from Utah to study Nitrogen management - Steer compost 2015 | ecosystem: Environmental > Terrestrial > Soil > Agricultural land | place: USA: Utah...
ATGAACCCCTGCCCGTGCGGCGAGGGCGCCGTGCCCGGCGGCTGCCGCTGCACGCCCGCAGCCCGCAGCCGCTACGCCCGGCGCCTCTCGGGTCCGCTCGTCGACCGCTTCGACCTGCGGGTCGAGGTCGGCCGCCCGGAGGTCGCCGACCTGCTCGCCGAGGGGTCGGGTGAGCCGACGGCGGCCGTGGCGGCCCGGGTGGCGGCGGCCCGCGAGCTGGCCGCGAGCCGGGGCGTCCCGGCCAACGCCCAGCTGCCGGCGTGGCGGCTCGACGAGGTGGCCCCGCTCGACCGGGCGGCGACCCGCCTGGTCGAGCGGCGGCTGCGCGAGGGGCGCCTCACCGGTCGGGGCCTGGGCGGCGTCCGTCGCGTGGCGCGCACGGTCGCCGACCTCGCGGGGCACACCGGCGCGCTCGGTCTCGAGCACGTCAGCGCCGCGCTGGCGTTGCGGTGCGAGCCTCTGTTCCTCGCGGGGCGGGCATCGTGACGGCCGTGCCCACGGTCCCGGCCGCCGGATCGCCGCCCGACGCCGGCGCGCCGCCGCCGGCCGCCTTCGGCGCGGCCCTGGCGCGCCTGCCCGGCATGGGCCCGCGCCGGTTGGCGGCGCTGCTGGCCGCGGCGGCCCCCGACGAGGCCTGGCGGCGGGTGCGTGCCGGTCGCGGCCTCGACGGGCCGGAGCTCCGCCGGGCGCTCGGGCCCCGTGCCGGCGAGGTCGTCGAGCGGTGGCGCGCCGCCGCGGCGGACCTCGACCCGGCCACCGAGTGGCGCCGACTCGTCGCCGCCGGGGTCGGCGTCGCGGTCCGCGGCGGGCCCGACTACCCGGTGGCGCTCGCCGGTGACGTCGATCCGCCCGCGGTGCTGTTCCACCGGGGCGACCCCGCGGTCCTCGCCGGTCCCCGCGTGGCGGTCGTGGGCACGCGGCGGTGCTCGCCCACCGGCGCCGGCGTCGCCACCGAGCTGGGCCGCGACCTGGCCGCGGCGGGTGTCGCCGTCGTGTCGGGGCTGGCGTCCGGCATCGACGCGGCCGCCCACCGGGGCGCGCTGGCCGCAGGGTCGGCGCCACCGATCGGCATCGTCGGCAGCGGGCTCGACACCGTCTACCCCCGCGGGCAGGAGCGGCTCTGGCGCGACGTCGCCTCGGCCGGCGTGCTGCTGTCCGAGGCGCCGCTCGGCGGGGCGCCGGAGCGGTGGCGGTTCCCGGCCCGCAACCGGGTGATCGCCGCGCTGGCCGACGTCGTGGTCGTCGTCGAGTCGCACCGGCGGGGCGGGTCGCTGCACACGGTCGACGAGGCCGATCGACGGGGCGTCGAGGTCATGGCCGTGCCCGGTTCGGTCCGCAACCCGGCGGCGGCGGGCACGAACGAGCTGCTGGCCGAGGGGTGTCCGCCGGCGTGCTCCGCCGACGACGTGCTCGTGGCGCTGGGACTCACCGCCGCGCGCCGGTCGTCAGGGTCCGACCGGCGCGCCCTGCCCTCGCCGGACGACCGGCGGGTGCTCGACGCGGTGGGGTGGCAACCGGTGACGCTCGACCAGGTGGCGCTGCGGACGGGTCTCGGGGTGGCCGAGCTGGCGGCAGCGCTCGACCGGCTGGCCGACTCCGGTTGGGTCGCCCGCCACGGCGGCTGGTACGAGCGGGTGGCGGAGGCGCACCCGTGAGCCCTCGCCGGGCCGGTGCCGCGACCGGGCGTGGCGGGCTCACTAGCGTGGCCGCCGTGGCCTGGCACCTCGACGAGTTCGCACGCTCGCTGACGTCGGTCGCGCCGTCCACCGTCGAGGCGTACCTGCGCGACCTGCGGGGGTTCACCACCTGGGCCGGGCGGCTGGGGCTCGACGGTCCGGAGGGGGTCGAGCGGCAGACGTTGCGGCGGTACCTCGCCTACCTGGCGACCCGTGGCACCGCCCGTCGCACCATCGCCCGTCGGGCGTCGACGCTGCGCCGCTACTTCCGATGGCTGCTGCGCACCGGCCGCGTGGCGGTCGACCCGACGGCCGGGCTGGCCGCGCCCAAGGGCGAGGCCCGGCTGCCGCGGGTGCTGCGCCCGGACGAGCTGCGGCACCTGCTGGGCGACGACGGCGCCGGCGACGCGGCGCCCGGCGCCGTCGCCGGCGATCCCGTGGCGGGCGCGGTCGAGCTGCGCGACCGGGCGCTGGTCGAGCTGCTCTACGGCAGCGGGCTGCGGATCGCCGAGGCCACGGCCCTCGACGTCGACGACCTCGATCTCGACCGGTGCCTGGCGACCGTGTGGGGCAAGGGCGACAAGCAGCGCCTGGTGCCGCTCAGCGAGCCGACGGTCGACTGCCTGCGGCGGTGGCTGACCGACGGCCGCCAGCATCTCGTCACCGAGCAGTCGCCGGCGGCCGCGGTCTTCCTCAACCGGCGGGGGCGCCGGCTGACGCCCCGCGACGCCCGCCGCATCCTCGACCGGCGGGCGGTCGAACCGACGCACCCTCACGCCTTGCGCCACACCTTCGCGACGCACCTGCTCGACGGGGGCGCCGACCTGCGGGTCGTCCAGGAGCTCCTCGGGCATTCCGACGTGGCGACCACGCAGCGTTACACTCACGTCTCGAAGGAACGGCTGAGGGCGATCTTCGACGCCACCCACCCGCGCGCTTAGGGGGGCACGTGATGCACGTCGACGCCGACATCGCCGCCGCGTGGGAGGCCTACAAGCGAGCGGGCGATCGTCCGGCACGAGACGAACTGATCCTGCACTACGCACCGCTGGTCCACATCGTGGCCGCGCGGCTGGCTGCGGGCGCCCCGAGCCACGTCGACCGGGCCGATCTGGTCAGCTACGGCGTCTTCGGCCTGATCGACGCCATCGAGAAGTTCGAACCCGAGCGGGGCCACCGGTTCGAGACCTACGCCATGGCCCGCATCCGCGGTCACATCGTCGACGAGCTGCGCTCGTTCGACTGGGTGCCCCGTTCGGTCCGGGCCAAGGCCCGCGCCGTCGACGAGGCGCTCTCGCGCCTCGAGGCCGAGCTGCACCGCGAGCCCACGGACAGCGAGCTGGCCGAGGCCCTGGGCCTCGACGAGGAGGAGCTGCGCCGTGTCCTGGCCCAGGTCGCGCTGATCAACCAGGTCACCTTCGACACCACCCTCGGGGCGGCGCTCGAGGGCGACCAGGGTCTCACGCTGGGTGACGTCCTGGTGGCGGACGAGGACGACGCGCCCGGCCACAACGTCGAGGTCGCCGAGCTCCGGGCGGCGCTGGCCGCCGCCATCGAACGCCTCTCCGCCCGCGAGCGCGACGTCGTCGCCCTCTACTACCACGACGGCCTCACCCTGGCCGAGATCGGCGAGGTGCTCGGCGTGACCGAGAGCCGCGTCTGCCAGATCCACGGCAAGGCGGTCGCCCAGCTGCGGCGCCGCCTCGTCGCCGCCGAGCGCGAGCTCGCCTGACCGCCGCGCCCGCCGGCGCCCGGCGCGTGCCGCACCGGTCTCCCGTGCTCGGCGCGGCCAGGGGCTCCCTCGCCCCTCCGTGACCGAGCCGGCCCGCTCGCCGCCCGCCGCGGCCGGCCCGACCCCACCCGGGCGGCTCCGCTCCCGGGCTCGCGCGTCTCCTCCGACGGCCTGCATCGCGCCCCTCCCGGGCGCCCGACGCTGCGCGAGCCCCAGGGGGAGCGATGCCCACCGTCCACCGGGCGCCACCGCCGGTGCGCCTCCGTTCCCGCCGGCGCCGCCACCGCGGGCGGCGGCGGTCCGTGTTCGACCTCATGGGCCTGGCCCGCCGACTGGCGGGGCGCCCGCCGGGCGCCGGTCCGCGGCCCCGGCGGCGGGCGGTGCTCGTCGCCGTGCTGGCCGGCGCCGTCGCCGCGGCGACCACCGCGCGCCCGGCCGCCGCCGGCCCGCAGGTGCCGGACGAGCCCGGGCCCGTCGTCCACGTCCCGCCGGTCGACGCCCCGATCGTCGACCCGTTCCGCCCGCCGCCCGGTCCCTACGGCCCCGGCAACCGTGGGCTCGAGTACGGCACCGGGCGCGGCGAGGTCGTCCGGGCCAGCGCGGACGGCACGGTCGTCTTCGCCGGCCCGGTGGCGGGCTCGCTGCACGTGACCGTCCTGCACGCCGACGGCGTGCGCACCAGCTACTCCTTCCTCGCCACGGTCGAGGTGGCCGTGGGCCGGCGGGTGCGCCAGGGCGACCGCCTCGGGACCGCGGGCGGGCACCTGCACTTCGGGGCCCGTCTGGGTGACGCGTACTTCGACCCGGCCGCCCTGTTCGGCACGGCCATCACCGACGTCGAGCTGCTGCCCTTCGAGGTGCCGCCGGGCTCCGACCCGGAGGCCGAGGCCCGGGCGCTGGCGCTGATCGCGCTCGCCGAGGGTGGCGGCGGGATGCCCGGGGTGTCGGACGTGGTCGGCTGGCTGCGCGACCGGGCCGAGACCGGCCTCCACCGGATCGGCGAGGTCAGCCCCGCGCTCCGGGGCCTGGAGCTCGGGCTCGACCTGGCCGACCGCCTGCTGTTCCGGGGACCGTGCTCGGACGGCCCGCCGCCGGCCGCCCCGGTGGCGGACGAGCCCGGGCGGGTCGCCGTCACCGTCGGCGGCCTCGGCTCGACCAGCGCCGACGCCGCCATCGACGACCTGCGGGTCGACGAGCTGGGCTACGACCCCGACCGGGTCGTCCGGTTCAGCTACGCGGGCGGGCGGACCCCCGGCACCGGCGCCGCCTTCCCGGGGCTGCCGACGTCCGGCTACACCTCCGTCGACACGCAGGGCGACGTCACGGTCGCCGCGGGCCGCCTGGCCGACCTCCTCGAGGAGGTCCTGGCCGCCGACCCCGACGCGGTGGTCGACGTGCACGCCCACTCGCTCGGCGGCCTCGTCGCCCGCCTGGCCGTGACGGAGCTGGTGGCACGCGGCGTCGACCCCTCGCGCCTCGGCACGTTGGTCACCCTGGGCACGCCCCATCGGGGCGCGGACCTCGCCACCGCGCTCCGGGCGGTCGATGCCACCGTCGTCCTCGACGAGGTCGTCGACCACGCCGCCCGCACCCGGCTCGGCCTCGACCCCGACGCGGTCGTCTTCGACCAGCTGGCGGAGGGCTCCGACGTCGTCGGGTGGCTGGGGTTCGTCGGCGCGCCGCCCGGGGTCGACACGGTGTCGATCGCGGCCCGGGGCGATCTGGTCGTGGCCGCCCCGCAGACGGAGGTGCCCGGCGCGACCAACGTGACGGTGCCGCTGGTCGGTGCGTCCGCGCACGACGCCCTCCCCGGCTCGGACCAGGCCACCGCCGAGGTCGCCCGGGCCCTGGCCGGCTTGGCGCCGGGCTGCGAGCCGTGGCACGACGTGGTCGGAGACGTCGTGACCGGCCACGCGGTCTCCGCCGCCACCGACCGGATCGGCACGCTGGCGCTCGTGGTGGGGTGACGGCGGCCGGGGCGGCCCGGGTCCTCACCGCGTGCGGACGCGACCGGTCCGCCCACGGGAGGTGCGGCGGTCGCGCGCCCGCCGGTAGGCTGTCCCGCCGGCCGGGCAGCCCCTGCCCGGCCGCACCGACCACGCAGCCGGCCCACCCCACGGTCGCCCTCGGGCGCCGGGCCGGCGAGGACAACCGATGGGAAAGGACCAGCACGTGGCTGTCGTCACCATGAAGCAGCTCCTGGAGGCTGGTGTCCACTTCGGGCACCAGACCCGCCGCTGGAACCCGAAGATGAAGCGGTTCATCTTCGGTGAGCGCGGCGGCATCTACATCATCGACCTCCAGCAGACGCTGCAGCGCATCGAGACCGCGTACACCTTCGTGCGGGACGTCGTCGCCGACGGCGGCACGATCCTCTTCGTCGGCACGAAGAAGCAGGCCCAGGAGCCGATCGAGCACTACGCCACCAAGTGCGGCATGCCGTACGTCAACGAGCGGTGGCTCGGTGGCATGCTCACCAACTTCCAGACGATCAACCGGCGCGTCGGCAAGATGCTCGAGCTGGAGCGCCAGCGCGACAGCGGCGAGTTCGCCGCCATGCCCAAGAAGGAGGCGCTGCTGAAGCAGCGCGAGCTCGAGAAGCTCGAGCGCTACCTCGGGGGCATCCGGTCGATGGACAGCCTGCCCCAGGCCGTCTTCGTGCTCGACACCAAGAAGGAGCACATCGCCGTCACCGAGGCCAACAAGCTCGGCATCCCGGTGGTGGCGGTCGTCGACACCAACTGCGACCCGGACATCGTCGACTACGTGATCCCGGGCAACGACGACGCCATCCGCTCGGGCACGCTCCTCTGCCGCGTCATCGCCGACGCCGTCATCGAGGGCAAGCACATGGCCTCGCTCAAGGCGCAGGCGGCGCCCCGCTCGCCCGAGGACGAGGAGCGCATCGCCATCGAGCAGGCCGAGGCCCGCCGCCGGGCCCTCCTCGAGGCGCAGCAGCGCGAGGCCCGGGTCGCAGCCGGCACGCCGCCCCGGCGCCCGGCGCCCGCCCCGGCCGGCGAGCAGGCCGCGCCCGGGAGCGACCAGGCCGCCGCGCCGCCGGCAGCCGCGGACCAGCCGGCCGGGGAGGCCGGCGCCGACCAGACCCCCGAGACCACCCAGGAGCCCTGAGCCCCGATGGCCCAGTTCACCGCCAAGGACGTGCAAGCCCTGCGCCAGGCCACCGGCGCAGGCATGATGGACGCCAAGAAGGCCCTGACCGAAGCGGACGGCGACATGGAGGCGGCGCGCAAGCTGCTGCGAGAGCGGGGCCTGGCCAAGGCCGACGCCCGGGCCGGCCGCGAGAACGCCCAGGGCGCCATCGCCATCGCCACGAACGTCGGCGCCGTCGGGCTCGCCGAGCTCAAGTGCGAGACCGACTTCGTCGCCAAGTCGGAGAGCTTCGTCACCCTCACCCAGGAGATCGCCGACTCGGTGGCCGCCCGGGGCGAGCAGGCCGCGGCCGACCACCAGGCCCAGGTCGACGACCTGAAGGTCTCGCTCAAGGAGAACATCGAGGTCGGCCGGGTCGTGCAGGTCCCGCTCGGCCCGGACGAGGTGTTCGACACCTACCTGCACAAGCAGGACGGCCGGGGCGTCAGCGGCGTGGTGGTCGTGCTCCGGGGCGGCACCAAGGAGCTCGCCCACGACATCGCGGTGCACGTCGCCTTCGCCAAGCCGGAGTACCTCACCCGCGACGAGGTGCCCGAGGACGTCGTGGCCGAGGAGCGCGAGACCCTGCTCAACATCACCAAGGCCGAGGGCAAGCCCGAGGCGGCCTGGGACAAGATCGTCGAGGGCCGGCTCAACGCCTGGTACAAAGAGCGCGTGCTCCTCGAGCAGCCCTACGTCCGGGACGAGAAGCAGTCGATCGCCCAGGTGGTGGCGAGCGGCGGGGCCGAGATCGTCCGCTACGCCCAGCTGTTCATCGGCGGGTGAGCCCGGTGCACCGTCCGTCCCCCTCCCTCCGGCGGCCGTCGTGGGGGAGGGGCGACCGATGACCGTGTACCGCCGCATCCTGCTCAAGCTCTCCGGCGAGGCCTTCGCGGGTGACACCGGCTACGGCATCGACGGCGCCTTCACCCAGTACATCGCCGGCGAGATCGTCGACGTCCGCGAGGCCGGCGTCGACGTGGCCGTCGTGGTCGGCGGCGGCAACATCTGGCGGGGGATGGCCGGCGCCGACGCGGGCATGGACCGGGCCCAGGCCGACTACATGGGCATGCTGGCGACGGTCATCAACGCCCTCGCCCTGCAGGACACCCTCGAGCGGCTCAACCAGCCGACGCGCGTCCAGACGGCCATCCACATGGCCCAGGTGGCCGAGCCCTACATCCGGCGCCGCGCCATCCGCCACCTGGAGAAGGGGCGCGTCGTCATCTTCGCCGGCGGCACCGGCAACCCCTTCTTCACCACCGACACCGCGGCCGCCCTGCGGGCGGTCGAGATCGAGGCCGACGCCATGCTCCGCGGCACGCACTCGGGCGTCGACGGCGTCTACACGGCCGACCCCCGCACCGAACCGGACGCCACCCGGCTCGAGGAGGTGAGCTACCTCGAGGTGCTCAACCGCGGGCTCAAGGCGATGGACGCCACGGCGATCACCCTCTGCATGGACAACAAGCTGCCGATCGTGGTCTTCGACCTGCTCGGCAAGGGCAACATCCGGTCCATCGTCGGTGGCGAGCCGATCGGTACCCTGATCCACTAGAGGCGGCGGGGTCGGCGGCCGCCGACCCGCGCCCGACCAGTCGCCCTTCTCGACCCAGGAGCACCCGTGTCCGACGACATGATCGCGATGGTCCTCGACGAGGCTCGCGACAAGATGGCCAAGGCGGTGGAGCACGCCAGGTCCGAGTTCACGTCCGTGCGCACGGGACGTGCCACGCCGGCCCTGGTCGAGAAGCTGCCCGTCGACTACTACGGCACCGAGGTCCCGCTGCAGCAGATCGCCGGGTTCACGGTGCCCGAGGCACGACTGCTGGTCATCAGCCCGTACGACAAGGGCGCCATCCCGGCCATCGAGAAGGCCGTGCAGAACTCGCGCCTGGGCCTGTCGCCCAGCAACGACGGCCAGGTGATCCGGCTCAACTTCCCGCCGCTCACCGAGGAGCGCCGCCGCGAGCTGGTCAAGGTCGTCCGGGGCATGGCCGAGGACGGCCGGATCAGCATCCGCCACGCCCGCCGGGCGGCCCGCCACGACCTGGAGGCCTTCGAGAAGGACGGCGAGATCTCGGCCGACGACCTCGCCCGGGCCGAGAAGGAGCTCGACAAGCTCACCCACCAGTACGAGGCCGAGATCGACGCCGCGCTCGAGCTGAAGGAGCAGGAGCTGCTCGAGGTGTGACGCCGGGGCCGCCGGCAGCCGGCGCACTCGTCGCGTTTGCCACCACCGGCGGTGGCCGAGCGTGCAGGATGGGGTCGACGCCAACCACGACTCGACCGTCGGGACGACCGCTCGGGGAACGGACCGGGGTGGTCCAGACGAGAGGATGACGACGTGACCGATCCGGATGACCGCCGCGACGAGTCCCAGCGTGACCCGACCGAGCGGGTGCGGCTCCTCGGTGCCGACGAGGCCGCGGAGGCGCTCGAGCGCGACGACATCCGGCACCGGTTCGACGCCGACCGCCCCCGCTTCGGCGACCGCCCGCCCGGCCCGCCGCCCGGCACGCCCCGCCCGGCGCTGCGGTTCCCCCTCGGCTCCGACGACGACCCGAACACGATCGAGCGGCCGCCGGTGGTGCCGGTCGAGCAGCCCGACGAGGTGCCGGAGCTGTCCCACTGGGCTGGCTCGGCCGCAGAGGAGGTGCCCCACATGAGACCCCGCGACCCCCGCCACGGTGACGACACTTGGTCGGGGTACGACACCGAGCCCCCGTGGCGCGACGACCCCGCGCCCGCGCCGCCGACCGGGTCCCGGTCCGGCGCGGGCGACTGGCCGGCGCCGCCGGGCCCGGCGCGGGGGACCCCGGTGCGCTTCGACGACGAGGACGGCGACCCGCCTCCCGGCCGGTCGGTGTTCGGCGACCCACCGGGGCCGCCGCCCGAGCCCGGCTACGGCGACGCGTACGCCGACGACGCCTACGTCGACGACTACGACGCGCCCTACGACGACGCGTACGACGACGTCTACGACGACGACGTCTACGGCGAGCCGGCCCCGGCCCCGGCCGCGGCCGCCCCGGCGCCGCGGCGGCGCGCACCCCGGCGGGCGCCCCGGCGCGGGTCCGACCGCGACCTGCGCACGGCGGTGCTCGTGGGCGTCGGCTTCCTCGGGGTGGCGCTGGCGCTGTTCGCGACCCTGGGCCCGCTCGGCGGCATGATCGTCGCCGTCCCCGTGCTCGGGTACGCGGCGTACGAGTACTTCGTCGCCGTCAACACCGCCGGGTTCGAGGCACCCATGCCGGTGGGCGTCGCCGCGGTCGCGGGCATGGTGCTCGCCACCTACAACTACGGCGAGCAGGCGATCCCGCTCGTCCTGGTCCTGGCGGTGGCCGCGTCCTTCCTCTGGTACCTCGTCAGCGCCGGCGGCGACCGGCCGGTCGCCAACATCGGCGTCACCCTGCTCGGCGTCGGGTGGATCGGGGTCTTCGGCTCGTTCGCCGGCCTGCTGCTGGCCGACCCGTTCGGCAACGGCGTCGGGCTGCTGCTGGCGGCGGTGATCCCGACCATCGCCTACGACGTCGGCGCCCTGTTCGTCGGGCGCAGCGCGGGGTCGCGGCCCCTCTCCGCGGCCAGCCCGAACAAGACCATCGAGGGCCTGGCCGGCGGCATGCTGCTGGCGGTCGTCGCCGGGGTCGTGTTCGCCATGGTCGGCGTCCACCCCTTCGACCAGTGGCAGGAGGGGCTCAAGGTCGGCGTGCTGGTGGCCCTCGTCGCCCCGCTCGGCGACCTGGCCGAGTCCCTGGTCAAGCGCGACCTCGGCATCAAGGACATGGGCACGATCCTGCCGGCCCACGGCGGCCTGCTCGACCGGTTCGACGCCCTGCTCTTCGTCCTGCCGGCGGTGTGGTACCTGACCCGGATCAGCGACTTCTTCCTGCTGTGACCCGCGCCTCCGGCGGCCGGGGCGGTGCCGGCCGCCGCGAGGGCGACGGATAGCCTGGCGCGGTGGCCGTCACCACCGTCGCCATCGCCGGGTCCACGGGGTCGATCGGGACGCAGACGATCGACGTGGTCTGCGCCGAGCCCGACCGCTTCGAGGTCGTGGCGCTCGGCGCGTGGTCGTCGGCCGACGCCCTGGTCGCCCAGGCCCGACGGTTGCACCCCAAGCTCGTGGTGATCGGTGACGAGCGCCTGCGCGACCGCGTCGCCGACGGCGCGCCCGCCGGCACCGAGGTGCGGGCCGGCGCCGAGGCCCTCGCCGAGCTGGGCGGCGTGGCGGACGTCTGCGTCAACGGCGTCGTCGGCTTCGCCGGCCTGCGGGTGACGCTCCGCGCCATCGAGTCGGGCAAGCGGCTGGCGCTGGCCAACAAGGAGTCGCTGATCGCCGGGGGGCCGGTCGTGCGGGCCGCCCTGGCCGCGCCCGGGGCCGGCCACATCGTGCCGGTCGACTCCGAGCACGGCGCCGTGCACCAGTGCCTGGCGGCCAACGCGGGCGGCGACCCCGACCGGGTGCGGCGCATCGTGCTGACCGCCAGCGGCGGGCCGTTCCGGGGCCGCACCCGCGCCGAGCTCGCCGAGGTCACGGTCGACGACGCGCTCGCCCACCCGACGTGGTCGATGGGGCCGAAGATCACGGTCGACTCGTCGACGCTCATGAACAAGGGGCTCGAGGTCATCGAGGCGCACGAGCTGTTCGGTCCGACCTACGGGATCGGCTACGACGACATCGAGGTCGTCGTCCACCCGCAGTCGATCGTCCACTCGATGGTCGAGCTGAGCGACGGCTCCACCATCGCCCAGCTCTCCGAGCCGGACATGCGGCTGCCGATCGGCTACGCGCTGGCCTGGCCCGACCGGATCGGCACGCCCTTCGGGCGGCTGGACTGGTCGGCCGTGCGGTCGCTGGAGTTCGAGCCCCCCGACCTCGACGCCTTCCCGTGCCTCGGCCTGGCCTACGAGGCGGGCCGCACCGGGGGCACCGCCCCGGCCGTGCTCAACGCCGCCAACGAGGAGGCGGTGGCCGCGTTCCTCGCGGGCCGGATCCCGTGGCTCGGCATCGCCGAGGTCCTGAAATCCGTGCTGGCCCGGCATGATGGTGGGCGCGCCGACGGGGTCGACGCCGTGCTCGCGGCCGACCGCGCCGGCCGGGAGGCCGCCCGGCGCGAGATCGAGAGGATCGCGGAGTGACCGAGACCCACCGAGAGGACAGCCCGCCGGACGGTGCGCCTGTCCCGAGCGACCCGGTGGCCGCCGGGCCGCCTCCGCCGCCCCCGCCCCCCACCGGGCCACGCGGCGGTCAGCAGCTCGACCGGTCCAACCGGGTGCGGCTCGCCCTGCTGGTCGCGGCGTTCGTCGCCTTCGGGGCCTGGGCCGGCTGGCCCGCCCTGGTGATGGTGGCCGGGCTGGTCGTCATGATCTTCCTCCACGAGCTCGGCCACTACCTGACCGCCAAGTGGGCGGGCATGAAGGTGACCGAGTTCTTCATCGGTGCCGGCCCCAAGCTGTGGTCGTTCCGGCGGGGTGAGACCGAGTACGGGGTCAAGCTGATCCCGGTCCTCGCCTACGTGCGGATCATCGGCATGAACAACCTCGACGAGGTCGACCCGGCCGACGAGCCCCGCACGTTCCGCCAGCAGTCGTTCCCCAAGCGCCTCCTCGTGGTGAGCGCCGGCTCGCTCATGCACGGCCTGCAGGCGCTCGTGCTGCTGGTCGTCCTGCTCGGGGTCGTGGGCGTGCCGGGCGGCAGCGTCGTCGAGATGATCGACCCGCCGGAGCGAGGTGAGGCCTGGCGGGTCAACGAGGTGGTCGAGGACAGCGCGGCGGAGCGGGCCGGCCTGCGGGACGGCGACCGCATCGTGGCGGTCGACGGTCGTCCGGCATCGAGCTACGACGACCTGAGCACCGCCATCGCCGGCCACGAGGTGGGCGACCGCGTCACGCTCGAGGTCGTGCGCGACGGCGAGCGGCGGACCGTCGAGGCCGAGCTGGGCGCCCGTCCGGAGGACGAGGGCGGTGTCGCCGGCTCGCCGTTCCTCGGCGTCGCCAGCACCTGGTGGTGGGACGACGAGCCGATCGGCCTCCCCGCGGCGATCGCCCGGGCCCCCGGCGAGATGGCCGGCTTCTCGGTGGAGACGGTCAAGCTCATGGCCGACGCCTTCTCGCCCGACCGGCTCCGCCAGCTCGCCGACGAGGTCCGCCAGGACGAGGCCCCGGCGCGCGGCGGCGAGGGCCGGCGGGCCGAGGACGGCGGCGGCTCCGGCGGCGACGGCCGGCTCATCTCGATCATCGGCTTCGTCCAGGTGGGCGCGCAGGACGTCGACGAGCGGCTCACCTACATGCTGCTCCTCTTCTTCCAGATCAACGTGTTCATCGGCATCTTCAACATGCTGCCGCTGCTGCCCCTCGACGGCGGCCACGCGGTGGTGGCGATCTACGAGCGGCTGCGCTCCCGCCCCGGTCGGCCCTACCACGCCGACTTCGCCAAGCTCCTGCCCCTGACCTACGCGGTGGTCATGGTGCTGGTGATCATCGGCGTCACGACCATCTACCTCGACATCGTCAACCCCATCGTCTGATCCCATGGAGCTCGGCCAGTCCTCCCACCCCCGCCGCAAGACCCGCCGGATCATGGTGGGCGACGTGCCCGTCGGCGGCGACGCCCCGATCACGGTGCAGTCGATGACCACCACCCGCACCGCGGACGTCGACGGCACGCTCCAGCAGATCTACGACCTGGCGATGGCGGGCGCCGACATCGTCCGCTGCACGTGCAACGAGATCGAGGCCGCCGAGGGCCTCGCCCGGATCGTGCCCCGGTCGCCGGTGCCGATCGTCGCCGACATCCACCACCAGTACCGGATGGCGCTCGCCGCGCTCGAGGCGGGCGTGCACTGCCTGCGGCTCAACCCCGGAAACATCCGCAAGCCGGAGCACATCAAGCTCGTGGCCCAGGAGGCCAGGGACCGCGGCGTGCCCATCCGCATCGGGGTCAACGGCGGGTCGCTCCACCCCGACCTCTACAAGAAGTACGGCGGCCGGGTGACGCCGGAGGCGATGGTCGAGTCGGCGCAGATGGAGCTGGCCTACTTCCAGGAGGTCGGCTTCGAGGACGTGAAGATCTCGGTCAAGGCCTCCTCGGTGCCGCTGATGATCGAGGCCTACCGCCAGCTCTCCGAGGTCGTCGACCACCCGCTGCACCTCGGGGTGACCGAGGCCGGCCCGGTCCCCGGGGGGCTGATCAAGGCCACCGCCGGCATCGCGACGCTGCTGGCCGAGGGCATCGGCGACACGATCCGCTACAGCCTGACGGCGGACCCGGTCGAGGAGGTCCGCGCCGGGCGGACGCTGCTCGAGTCGATGGGCCTGCGCGAGCGGCGGAACATCGACCTCATCGCCTGCCCGTCGTGCGGGCGGGCGGAGATCGACGTCATCGAGGTGGCCCGCAAGGCCCAGGAGGCCTTCGGCGACCGGGAGATCCCGCTGCAGGTGGCGGTCATGGGCTGCGTCGTCAACGGCCCGGGCGAGGCGCGCGACGCCGACCTCGGCATCGCCGCCGGGCGCAACAAGGGCCACCTGTTCGTCCGGGGGCAGAACGTGGCCGTCGTGCCCGAGGACGAGATGGTCGACGCGCTGGTGGAGTGGGCCACCTACATCCACGAGCACGGCGTCGAGGCGGCGCTCGAGCGGGCCCGGTCGACCAGCGAGGCGGCCCGCCGTGCCGCCGAGCGCGACCGGGCCGACCTGCTGCGGGCCAAGGGCGCCGACGCCAACCGCAGCGAGCAGCGGGTCGAGGTCATCCGCAGGCTCTGAGCCGACCGGGCTGCGGTGGCCCCGCCGGGTGGGGCGCGGACTCTACGCTGGCCGCCATGTCCCGGCCGGCGGCTCCCCGTGGCGGCTTCACCACCCGCGTGGTGGTGGGCCTCGTCCTGCTCCTCGGCGCCTGGTTCGTCATCCGGACCGTGCTCGGCATGGTCTACTCGCTCATCCGGGCGGCGATCTTCGTGGTGCTGTTCGTCATCGTGGCGTGGATCGTGCTCGTCGGCCCGCCGGGGCGCGACTGAGGCGGAACACGGCGCTCGACCCGGCAGGGCGGGCGATATGGTGGCGGTGGTTCAGGTCTGACGAGGAGGGCGGTCAGGTGCACCGGGATCGGAACCCCGACGTAACGGAACGGTCACACGACGTTCTGTACGGTCGCCCGGTCGTGCGCACCTCCTCCCGCAACCGCTCCGCGCTCGCCGGCCTGGGCCTGCTCGCCGCCTTGGTGGCGGTCGCCGCCGGGGACACCGGCGTCGGCCGGCCCGCCGACGCGTCGGTCGGCCAGCAGGCCCCCGAGCTCACCGTCCAGGACATCGACTTCACCGAGGTGGCCCAGCCGGGCAGCCTCTGCGCCGGGCCGCTGTCGGGCACCGCCCCCCGCATCATCGCCCTCGACGGTGGCACCAGCCCGCTGCTCGACGAGTCGACGTTCGCCCGCCTCGAGGTCGCCGACGACATCGCCTACGCCGACCTCGACGGCGACGGGCGCGACGAGGCGGTCGTGCACGCCAGCTGCACCTACGGCGCCAACGGCGTCGAGGACTCGGTCCAGGTGTGGACGGTGCGGGGCCGCCTGCCGATGCTGGTCGACGCGGTGTCCGGGGCGCCCGAGGAGGTCGCCGAGGACAGCGCCTTCCCGCCGACGGTCCTCGACGTGGACGTCGACGGCGACGAGGTGGTCGTCACGTTCACCCACCACGACGACGGCGACCCGCACTGCTGCCCGTCCCGGGCCACCGAGGTGCGCTACGAGCTCGACGGCGGGCTCGAGGTGACCGGCGAGCCGCGGACGGTCGACCTCGAGACGCCCGCCTGACGCCGCCTCCTCCGGCGGACGCGAGCGCTGGCGGGCGAGCGCGCCCCGCCCGGTACGATCCGGTCCCTATGGCGAAGGTCCTCACGTCGCAGGCCGACGACTTCCCCCGCTGGTACCAGGACGTCCTGGCCAAGGCCCAGCTGGCCGAGAACGGGCCGGTGCGGGGGACGATGGTCATCCGGCCGTACGGGTACTCGATCTGGGAGCGCATCCAGGCCGAGGTGGACGCCCGCATCAAGGCGTGCGGGGCCGAGAACGCCTACTTCCCGCTGTTCATCCCCGAGAGCTACCTGCAGCGCGAGGCCGAGCATGTCGAGGGCTTCAGCCCCGAGCTGGCGGTGGTGACCCACGCGGGTGGCAAGGAGCTCGACGAGCCGATCGTCGTCCGGCCCACCAGCGAGACGGTGATCGGCGAGTACATGTCGCGGTGGATCCAGAGCTACCGCGACCTGCCGCTGCTGCTCAACGCCTGGAACAACGTCGTCCGCTGGGAGCTGCGCCCCCGCCTGTTCCTCCGCACCACCGAGTTCCTCTGGCAGGAGGGGCACACCGCCCACGCCACCCGCGAGGACGCGGCCGCCTACGCCACCCGCATCCTGCGCGAGGTCTACGAGGACTTCATGGTCGGCGTGCTCGCGCTGCCGGTGCTGGTCGGGCGCAAGACCGCGGCCGAGCGGTTCGCGGGCGCCATCAACACGATGACGCTCGAGGCGATGATGCGGGACGGCAAGGCCCTCCAGATGGGCACCAGCCACGAGCTCGG
>Ga0079224_100005913_pt1 | contig 16129 bp, 20 predicted proteins | sample Stecom2015_FD_80414 | JGI IMG/M metagenome (GOLD analysis project Ga0079224, IMG submission 80414) | Agricultural soil microbial communities from Utah to study Nitrogen management - Steer compost 2015 | ecosystem: Environmental > Terrestrial > Soil > Agricultural land | place: USA: Utah...
GGTTCCTGAGCCTGTCGAAGGATCACTCAGGTTTAATAACGAGTCCCAACTCATCGAGTTGCTCCTGGGAGATGGTGGAGGGTGTATCGATCATCGTGTCGCGGCCGGCGTTGTTTTTGGGGAACGCGATGAAGTCCCGTATCGAATCTGATCCACCAAAGACGGCGCATAGCCGATCGAAGCCGAACGCTATACCACCATGCGGCGGCGCGCCGTATTCGAACGCCTCCATGAGAAAGCCGAACTGCTTTTGTGCTTCTTCAGGAGTAAATCCAAGCTTGCGGAACATCAATTGTTGCGTGGGTTTATCGTGGATACGAATTGACCCGCCGCCAATTTCATTTCCGTTGATCACCAGGTCGTATGCATTTGCGCGCACCTTGCCCGGATCGGTATCCAACAAAGGTATGTCTTCCTTTCGCGGCGACGTGAAGGGGTGGTGCATTGCATGATACCGTTGGTTTTCGTTATCCCATTCCAGCAACGGGAAGTCGATTACCCACAATGCGGAATACGTATTCTTATCGCGCAAGCCAAGGCGATCGCCCATCAGCAGGCGCAGTTCGTTAAGTTGTTTGCGCGTTGCGTTTGTTTCACCGGCAAGAACGAGGATGAGGTCGCCAGGATTTGCGCCAAATCTTTCTATCCAGCCTTTGAGGTCTTCGGGGGTGTAAAATTTGTCGACCGACGATTTCACACTTCCATCCGTCTTGTATTGAAGGTAAATCAATCCCTTCGCGCCAATCTGCGGGCGGCGAACGTATTCCGTGAGTTCGTCAAGTTGCTTGCGCGTGTATTCGGCACAGCCTTTCGCGCAAATGCCTACGACAATCTCGGCATTGTCGAAAACCTGGAAGCCCTTGCCTTTCACCAGGTCGGTAAGTTCTTTAAACCGCATGTCGAAGCGCGTGTCGGGCTTGTCCGATCCGTACTGTCGCATGGCATCTTCATAGGTCATGCGAGGGACTTCGGGAAGGTCGATGCCCTTAACAGTTTTGAAGAGGTGCTTGATGAGACCTTCAAAGACGGAGAGAATGTCGTCCTGTGTTACAAATGCCATCTCGCAGTCGATCTGCGTGAATTCCGGCTGGCGGTCAGCGCGAAGGTCTTCATCGCGAAAGCACTTCACGATTTGATAGTATCTGTCGAACCCCGACACCATGAGCAGCTGCTTGAATGTTTGTGGTGATTGGGGTAGGGCGTAAAATTCACCGCGATGTATGCGTGAGGGCACGACAAAGTCGCGCGCACCTTCAGGCGTCGACTTAATAAGTACAGGCGTTTCAACCTCGACAAAGTTCTGACTGTCGAGATAAGCACGTGTTTCCCTGGCAACTCGGTGTCGAAGCATGAGATTATCACGCACGGGCGTCCTGCGCAGGTCGAGGTAACGATATTTCATGCGAAGATCGTCGCCACCGTCCGTATCGTCTTCAATGGTGAAGGGGGGCACGCGCGACGGATTGAGCACGGTAAGTTTTTTTACCCGCAATTCAATATCGCCGGTGGGTATACGATCGTTTTTGGAAACGCGTTCAACTACGGTACCTTCTGCCTGGACGACGTACTCACGTCCCAGTTTTCGGGCCTGTTCCATCAGTTCCCGGGGTGTGTGTGTTTCGTCAAATACCAGCTGTGTGATTCCATACCGGTCGCGGAGATCGATCCAGAGGAGGCTTCCCTTGTCGCGGAGGCGTTGCACCCAGCCCGCGAGTGTTACGTCCCGATTTACATCGCTGATCCTGAGTTCTCCGCAGGTATGCGTTCGCAGCATGTGAGAAATGATTAATTTTGAATCTTAATGACGCGAGTTCCGGCGCGAAGTTAATAATAGTTTAAATAGCAAAAGTGTTATGCGAGGCCTGGCCCTCATTTTTGTTGTAGGCGCGCTACTGTCTTTTGAAGCGCCAAAACTGAAGCGCACCCGTATTTCAGATGACATTTCAATCCTTGTACCGGTGGGATGGCGTCCGATGGATGAGCTTGATTTCACCGAGCGGTATCCTTCTGTCAGAGCCCCGATTGCCGCATTCACGAACGAAGACCGGCTTGCCGATCTTAGCGTGAACGTATCTGCGACCCAATGGCCCGATGCAAACGTGGAACTTGCAAGTCGATTCTTCAAAGCTTCCATTTTGAACACGTTCGATCGTGTCTCGATGATCAGCGAAGGAATTCGGGAAATCCGGGGTCATCGGTTCATCTACTTCGAGTTTGAGTCTACCATCCGGGGTAATCCAAAGGAACTTGGCCAGGAGGCACCGATCCTGGGCTATTCTTATATACAATATCTCGTGCAGCCCGGTCGCACGCTCGTATTTTCATTTCACTGCCCCAGGCGTATGAAAGATGCATGGCAGGAGACGGCCCGACACATCATGGAAGACATCCGCGTGAAATAGTAGAGCGCTACGGGCATGGACCTCTATACCGACCAGTATTTCATGAAGGAAGCGCTCAAGGAGGCGGGCAAGGCTTTGGAGGCAGGAGAGGTCCCGGTGGGAGCGGTGATCGCAATTGGCAACCGAATCATCGCTCGGTCGCATAACCAGACCGAACGACTTACCGATGCTACGGCACATGCAGAGATGTTGGCAGTCACTTCTGCATCGAATTACCTGGGTTCAAAGTACCTCAACGAATGTACCCTTTTCGTCACACTTGAACCCTGTGTGATGTGTGCAGGGGCCTTATATTGGGTACAGCTTGGCAGGCTGGTCTACGGGGCGAATGATCCTCAGAGAGGCTATTCGTTAACCGGCGCCCCGCTGTTGCATCCCAGAACAAAAGTCCTTAAGGGCATAATGGCTGAAGAAAGCAAGAACCTCATCGATACCTTCTTCCGCCAACTGAGAAATAGTTGACACAGTTCTGGAGATCGCTGTCAATCGTTCCTGATTGAATTTTCTCCCTTCCTTTATGGTTGTATATTTGACAGCCTGACGCGCAGCCGTGATGTCGGGTCTTTCTTTCATGTTCAACTAAAAAATACTTTGCTATGGCTTTTACACTTCCCAATCTTCCTTATGCCTTCAACGCACTTGAACCCCACATTGACGCCCGAACCATGGAGATTCACCATGGCAAACACCATAACGCTTATGTAACCAATCTCAACAAAGCCATCGCCGGAACCGACGCCGAAAATCTTAGCATAGAGGAGATCTGTCGGAACGTTTCAAAATATCCCGCTGCCGTTCGTAACAACGGAGGTGGTCACTACAATCACAGCTTGTTCTGGACGATCATGGGTCCCGATGGTGGAGGCCAACCGAGCGGAGCCCTGGCTGATGCCATCAACAGCGCATTCGGAAGCTTCGATGAATTCAAGACCAAATTCTCGGATGCTGCAGCTACCCGTTTCGGATCTGGTTGGGCATGGTTGATCGTTGATAGCAACAAGAAGCTGGCAGTTACGTCGACTCCCAATCAGGATAACCCGCTGATGGATGTTGCTGAAACGCGCGGAACCCCCATACTCGGCCTCGATGTTTGGGAGCATGCATACTACCTCAACTATCAGAACCGTCGGCCGGACTATATCGCCGCATTCTGGAACGTAATCAACTGGCAGGAAGTAGCCTCGCGTTATGCGGCTGCTACGAAGTAAGAAGCGAGTAACTTTATATCACCAAATTTGGGGAGGCATCTGCGAGGATGCCTTCTTTTTTGCCATCGTGTGCGGAACTGTCCTGCAGTGTCATGTTTTTTGCGGCTTGTGATGCAACTAAAATTGGCTTTTGTTAGTCATAACTGGTACGAGGGTTGCGTACATAACATGTGCGTAATCGTGTGCGCTGACGGGTTGATCACCATTAACGGAAGTCAATGCCCGTCTGTCCGGAAAATGTTCTGAGTATATAACATTTCAACTGCTTATTTCGTTGATCTGCATTGTATCGTGCCGTTAGATGGAACGGTGAAAATAGTCCGGCTCTGAACGGTGTTCGCTCGGATTCGGTCAACAGATTTTCGAAAGGCAGGAAACACATAGAGGATAATTTTTGTTGACACCGATAAGGAAATATTGGGGGTAGATGAAGAAAGTGAATTTTGAACAGTTCGAGAAAGAGTACCTGATCACGTTGCTGGAGGACCTGCAGACACGCCTTCGCCGTAAGAACGACCAGCTCAAAGAAGTTCGCGCTAAACTGAATTCCGCACGGTCGAAACTGGAAAAGATGAAGTCGACCGTAGAGTATCAGCGAAAAAAAATACTGGAACTCAGGGACACAGAGTCAACTATCGACTAACGGACGGGGAATACTGAAAGCGTATCCAACTCCCTCCGCTTTTTCTCCTCGGCTCTCAGATGTTTTTCCATCCGCTTCTTCTGCTCCCGGGCAACTTTTTGTATCTTCCCGGGTTCGGGACAATCCCACTCATCCACATCTTCTGCTTTCTTGAGATCTGTCCGGCGTTTGAAGTCCGATGGGCGATAACGCGTAGAGGCAGAAAGCTTCTCTTCCTCAGGCCCTCTTTTGATCTGGCCGGGCCGGATGGTGGTGGTTTTTAGCTTGGTAACGGTAATTCTGGGACAGGAAATCCTGTCCGTACATGCACTCAGCAGGAAAATGGCCAAAAATATGCTCCGAAAGGCCATAAAGAAGGTGTTGGCTCCACGATCAATCGAATATAGTGATTTTTCGTCGACAGCAGAAACGTTTCGACCGGTCGGCTGAGTGGCCTATTGCGCTACCTTTCTCGGAGCAGGTTCCGAGGTCGGATAAATGCCGTCATATTTACTGCCCATATAGGATCCCCATTTGATCGGGGAACGTATCGGAATGCCCGTTGCAACACGGCTGATGCGCATACCGTCAAAGGTGTACGATTTTCTCGGGTTGGTGCCGTGACAATACACCACATCAAGCATCCCGTCGCCGTCCATGTCGCCAATCCAGGGCGTGGATGAGATATTGGCCCCAATAGCCCTTTCCGTAAGTTGGGTAACGCTTTTGGTTCTGAAATCGATTACAACGAGGAGATTCTGAAGCGTTCTCCGATTGAATTCTTCATACACATGACTGTTGACGCTTAAGATCGCTTCTTCATATCCGTCGCCGTCGACGTCTATAACCACTGGGGTACTGGTCTGGTAATATCCGAGCGAGTCGATATATTCTATCTTGCCATTCGCGCCGTTGACCATAATCTGTTTGCTCCAATCGAGGTTAGGCCATACCCCGATAGCATATGATACAAAGAAATCCGGTACGTCATCGCCTGTGAAATAACCGGGTGCTATAGAACTATACGCCTCTGTGTTGGGGACCTTGACTGACCATAGCGGTTTGAACGTCACGCCATCAAAAGCCAGCAACTTTCCCTCGACCGCGTTAGCGACAAGATCATGATGGCCGTCGCCGTTAATGTCAATCCAGACGGGTGGACCGATGTAGCCTTTTGTCGCGCTCGAATCAAGGTGAAGGGCGCCTGAAAGGTCGCCGCGCAACACATCCGACAGCTTGCAGACGAACAGGTTCCCTCCGATGGTTTCACCGCCTGTGCCAAATGCAATCAGATAATCGTCGGAGTCGGGTAAAGGAAGAGCAGCCACCGACATATAGGTTTCTTTCCCATCAGGCATCTGAGCCTTTGCCAGCAATGAGCCATCCCGCGAACTGAGCACCAGGAGATTTCCCGGCGGACGATTCGGATCATAGGGCGGTGCCAGTACATCCCCTCCGTTGGAGACCAGAATGTCTTCCATGCCATCGCCATCCTGATCTTTGATGAACTGTGGATTGTAAAAGTTGTACCACTTCCTGGCGCCTTTCTTCCCGTTGAATTTCCATATGAGCTTTCCCGTAGCCCCATTGATGGCTTTCAACTCCGCAGAACGTCCCCCGATGACAACGTCCATAACACCATCGCCGTTAAGATCCTTGAGTGATGCTGATCCGAATATCTGATCGATGGACTTTACTCTCCAGAGCATGCGCCCGTTTCGCCCGTCGAGTGCGACAACAGCCGAATCGCACCATTGAAACTCTTCGCGCCCCGCCCCGACAATTACGTTGCCAACCCCGTCGCCGTTCAAATCAGTAACACGTGGTGATGAAAATGTACCGACGCCATCGAAAGTGATGGACCAGGTCTGAGCTTTGATCGCAAGCGGACTAAAAAGAAAACCTACCAGGCTGAGAATGCATATCCCGGTTGCGACCGTTTGGCCGGTTAGGAGGTGGCGTTTCATTGGGGGTTCTCCTTACCTAAAATCGAAAAGTGCAAGCTTGTTTTCAACCCTTAGTGGAAAAATGGCTCCAGGGTTGTCCGGAAACCCGCAAAAACTTTCACGACCGGCCAGGGAAAAGTGTAAAACCGGTTCGCCGGGAGTTACTATTTTGCTGATAGCCATCCCAGGAAGGCGAAGATTTAACTCATTATAACAGTATGGATCGATTAAGCTCAATAGGTATGCATCGCCGACAATTTATCGGCACGATGGCTACCGTGGTTGGCGCTGCGTTAGTGCCGGCAGTGCCGTTCTCTGTGCGGGCACAAAAGACTTCGCTTACCGTGCAGCAGGTGATTGATCGCATCATTGCAAAGATTCCCGGTGATGCTTTGTCGCAAACTGTTGATACGCTAAAGGCGGGAAGTGCCGACCAGATCGTGAAAGGCATCGTCACAACGATGTTTGCAACGGTGGATGTTATTAAGAAATGCGCTGCCCTTAATTCAAACTTTATCATCGCGCACGAGCCGACATTCTATAATCATCTTGACGAAACGGAGTTTCTTAAAGACGATGACGTATACCGATACAAGACTGACCTGTTGCGTCAGCACGGCATTGCGGTATGGCGATTCCACGATTACCTGCATCGTCATCGTCCGGATGGTGTATATATGGGTGTATTGCAGCGGATGGGGTGGGAACAGTATTATGTTGAATCGTCTGTTGTGGTTACGCTACCCGAGATGCGACTGGAGGATATTGTCCGTCGGGCAAAGGAACGTTTGGGTATTCACGCTGTAAAAGTTGTTGGAGAACCTGGGCATTTGTGTCGAAAAGTTGCCATCATGCCAGGCGCCTGGGGTGGAAGGGCTCATCTCGCGATGATGAAAAATGAGAAACCCGACTTGCTGATATGCGGCGAAGTGAACGAATGGGAAACGACCGAATACATACGTGATGCGCGCGCGATGGGTATGAAGACTTCACTCATTGTGTTGGGTCATGTGTTGAGCGAAGAGCCCGGCATGGAATGGGTGGCACCCTGGTTGAGACCGATCGTTGGCGACATCAAGGTAACACACATTCCATCCGAAGATCCTTATTCTAAGGTATTGGGTTGACTTTCGCGCGGAGCCGCTACTTGCTGCCGAACATTTTTCCGAGCATATCGCCAACACCGCCACCGGCTTTCGATCCGCCTGTGAATTTTCCGAGCAGTTCGCTCACGTTGAGGCCTTCCTTGCCTGAGAAAGATCGCAGCATGTCCTGCAGATCGAAGTCGCTGTCGTTGGGATCGTTGGTCTTACTCACGAGGCCGTTCATCACCATCGGGATGAGACTTGCTGCAATGGATTGCGACACCTGAGGTGAAAGGCCCAGGCGGGATGACAGATTCCCGACAACGTTGTTCATGATACCGGAGACGGCAGGATTTGCCGATAGCGACTGTCCTCCCTGTTGAAACATGGAAAGAAATTCTTCATACTTTCCCTGCCGTACTTCGTTTTGCAGTCCTTCTTCAATCCCGGACGAGATTGCTTCGATGGCTTCAGCGTTTTTTTCATCCGGAACTTCCGAGTTCCGGATGACTGCATCGCCTGCGTAATTCTCCACAAGCTTTTTGAGTTGGTCGATCATGACATATGAAGTTTAAATGGAAGATCCCATCAAACTACAGTAGTCAGGTGACCGGGAGGCGTTCCATAATTTACGGATAAATGTTGCGAAAGCAATGTGGAGCGCCTTAATCTTCGCGCTGTTGGCCTTTGATGAGCCAGGGGTCTGAGGGTGTCACCAGCTGGCTGTCGACCTCAAGCGTGGTGATACTCCCCACGGGAATGTAGTGACTCGCTCCATTCAGTTCCTGGAAGTGAAGAAAACCCGACTTAAAGAAGAAAGGCTGCCACAGGTTTACTTCGTTGATTTCGATCATGCTGTGCTTACGATCCAGCCGATGGAAAATGAGGGTTTTTCCGCAATCCCTGAGTCGGAGCACGACAGGCGCCCCAACATCGGGAGGTACGGGCATTCCCCGCGGCGTAATGCCGATAATAGCCCTCGTCGTGGTACGGTGAATGGTTACTTTGCGGATGTCTTGCATCCGGACGAAAACGGTGCGACCTGGCGCTGCTGAGAAGATCAGGAAGCAGTCTGCCGCTGGGACGGAGTCGAAAGGACCCGCAGCCACCCACTCTTCCATCCAGTCCCTCACCTCCGGGGAGATCAGGTAAGTAAGCCGGCGGCCGGTGTGCAGTTCGATATCTATCCGGTGAAATGCGACAGCACTGCCGATTTGTGCTTCCTTTACGTTCATGAGAGTGTCTTTTTAGGGTTGGTAAGAAAGGAAACGGCATGCCGGAATTCCGGTATGTGCAAGGTTGAAATTTCATGCGGCATCCACAATCAGGTGTCTTATCGTCAACCGGCACGCGATTAGTAGTTTTCTGTAATTGCGATAGGTGAAAACCCCTAGCGCCAGCGTTAAAAAGGGACTTTACTGCCCGATTTTGGCGTTACCCTCGGCCTGTAGAAAAAATTACAGACCCGGAATAAGTTATTTTTTTTGTAAACGACATGTTGCAACGCGCATTTTCAAACAGAGGTACCACAATTCCTTTTGTATCTTAGTGCCTCTGATCCAATAACCAACGATTTCACATGAAAAACCTCTTGTTTATTCTTTTCGGCCTGGTGTTCCTGACGACAAGTTGCCGGAACACGAAGAAGGAAACTGCGGAAGTTACGGAGCAGGCCGCAGCGCCTGCGTTGACCCAGAAGTGGGAGACCGACACAGTGTTGACGACCTGTGAGTCGGTGCTGTACGACGCGGAGCGAAATGTATTGTACGTTTCGAACATTAACGGAACGCCTGACGAGAAGGACGGCAATGGCTCCATCGCGCGTGTCAGCCTTGACGGGACTGTGACGGATGCCGCCTGGGTGACTGGTCTCGATGCTCCCAAAGGAATGGGCATCCGGGGCAACAGGCTGTTCGTTACCGACATCGACAGGATCGTTGAGATCGACGTCGACGCCGGAAAGATTGTAAAAACCTATCCAATTCAGGGCGCCTCATTCCTCAACGACGTCACAGTAGCGGCGAATGGCGATGTATACGTCAGCGACTCAAATGCCGGATTTATTGTCAGGATAAGTGGGGAAGAGGCTACTGTCTGGATGGACAGCGTCAATGGACCGAACGGACTGCTGGCTGACGGCGGAACGCTGCTTATGGCGAGCTGGGAAGCCGGCACGCTTAACGCAATCGACCTGCAAAGCCAGGAAATCACCGTTAAGGCGGAAGGTATCGAGCACCCCGATGGCATCGAGGCTGTTGGTGACGGTGCCTATCTGGTGTCAACGTGGGACGGTATGGTCCACCTCGTTAATGCCGATGGGAGCAAGCACCTCTTACTGGATACCCGCGATGCCGGCGCCAATGCGGCAGACATAGAATACATTCCCGAACAGAACCTGCTCCTGGTTCCCACATTTTCCGCCAATAAAGTAGTTGCTTACGAGCTCTCGAAGTGAGTCAAGCCCGGTGAGAAAGCATAATGGCACTACCCATTATGCTTTCCTTCATCCAGGCTCCTGCGGTGACTGATTACACCAACTATAAACACGACCAAACCAATTGCCGCAAATGCACAGGATAGCAGTATGATGGTTTGCAGGCTCATAAGACAACTGGCATCCGGCCCAATTGATTTGTTACCCCCAAAGTAGCGTCGAGACCTCTACAAAGCTTACCACGGATGTCGCATCCTTTTGCTACCATGTAACCTGCATTGTAATACCCTCGATTACAGGGCTTTGTAATTGGCTAAGCGCCGAATCAAATCTTCTTATCCAGTAAGAAATCTCCTTTCCGCAGCTTATTTTTGTCAAAAACGGGCAAAAATCTGACTTCGTGGCGAACTGACTCTTTTCCAAAATTGGAATAGTGATTCAGAATTGGGATTGCCTGCAGACCCCTTGCGGCTGATTTTTTGTTTTTAGCCGGTTTTTGACACTGGCATTGTTTTGAAAAGGATAATATTTATTACATGCTATTGCCATGAAGCACCTTTCGGTTCTCGCCAAGCTTTACTATGTTCTGATCCACGCTGATACCCAGACCAGTGAGCGTGAAATGTCTATTGGCCGGCAAATGGTCCGCCATGAAGGCTTTTCTGAGTCCGGGTTTAACAAAGAAGTTGCCGCTCTTGAGGGCAAGAGCCCGGACGCTATCTATAAGGAGATTGTTACGGGCCTTAAACGCCTGGACATGCCCCTGCAGATTCGCTGCATTGCCTGGATGTGCATTATCGCCAACGCTGATGGCTTTATGGACAAGAAGGAATGGCAGCTCATTTATAAGCTGTATCACAAGGATCTGGGCCTGCCGCTGGACCAGATTATGAAGGCCCAGAACGAACTGATGAAGAGCCTTTATTCACCACTTTCCAAATAGGGGACTTGCAACAGGAATTGCACACGCCTCATTTCCAGCCACTTTCCTAAAAGTCTACTAATTTTATAGATTATATAAATATTATTCGTTTTCTTTGCACCCATGCATGCAAAGCCGACGGGTAATGTTTTCATGACTGACTCTCACTTGAGGAGTGTCACTAAAGGCGTTACCTGGCGTATTACGGCAACGATGGACACCATCTTGCTGGCGTACCTCGTAACCGGCACGTTCTCAACAGCGGTGAAGATCGGTTTGGTGGAGGTGATGACGAAGATTGCGCTATACTACCTCCACGAACGCATGTGGAACATCATCCCTTATGGCCGCATTCATGGTGTAGGACCTACCCACGCCCGCAGTCTCGTCAAGGGTATCTCATGGCGCTTCTTTGGCACCATGGACACGATAATTATTTCTTATTTCGTCACGGGAATATGGTTCCATTCCTTTGCCATCGGGGGATTTGAGCTGATCACTAAGGTTCTGATCTATTACGTTCATGAGCGCGTGTGGGGACGTATCAAATGGGGCAGAATTATTGCTTCCAAAGTTCCTGCAACACCGCATAAACGCAACGGAAGTGTGCACGAAGAGCGCGTTCGCGACAAGGAGGCAATTCTTCCCTGACCCAGCGCCAACAATTCTTCCTGTTGTTCTATCTTAGCGGTGAACTTGGAGAGTTCGCGTCATGCAAAGAGAAGTTGATATTCCCCAGTTTCTTTTCTCATCTGATACCGGCGCACCGCATGAACGTTGTATGGTTTGCAACAGTTACTTGCTGAACGAAGGCTTCCCCTACTTTATCGAAAAGTCCGTAAGACAATTTCCGGAACTTGGCACGAGTGAGATCATTTTCGAGTACGCGTTGTGCTTCTCGTGTTCAGCGTCCTTTAACGCAGCGCTCAGCGAGACATCACGCCAGCGGATGGCTGAATATTTTGCGCGGTACGGTCGCTTCGAAGCGCGCCGCGAGAAACTTCACGATGCGCCCGTTGATGAATGGGTGGCTCAATGCCTTATCAAGGACACACCCATCGCAGCTGCTCCTGAATACCAAATTGTAGCCCAATGCGCCGGAAAGAAATTGGTTGTTAATGACCTTCCTTTTGCTATTTCGCTCGAAGCGATGGACGAAATCGCAGCTCTGCTTTCCGAAGAAACCCTGGGTGAAATGGACGACTTTATGGGCAAGTATTTTACAGGGCCACCAGAGCTGGCTGAGTTGTTGTCCAAGAGACCACCTGTGTTGCTATAGCGGGTCCGATTTTATCATTCCTCAAGACCCTTGCCGGGTTGATACTGGCGCCCGTGAGAATTTGGTAGCTCGCCGTGCCCACGCCAGGAACGAAAGTATGGCTACCGGCACCACGAAGAGATCCCATGACAGTTTCACCTACGCCACTTTTCGGTATCCTGCAACGGCCAGCCCGTTCATGACAAGGGCATAGACCAGGAGTTTGCTGAGCTGTGGCAGAATGTCGGGAAGTTGTGCCCCTTTCAGCATGACCATGCGCATGACCTCCACAAAGTAGCGAACAGGATTGAACTCTGTGATAACCTGTGCCCAGTGCGGCATGCTGTCAATGGGCGTGAACAAGCCGCTCATCAGGATGAAGATCACCATGAAAAACCAGGAGAGGAACATGGCCTGTTGCTGGGTATGGGTAAAGTTGGAAATGAAAAGGCCGATTCCGAGCACCACGAGCAGATATACTGCGGCAAAGAGAAAGACCACCCAGATGCTCCCTGCTACACCGATCCCGAATATGACCCGGCACATGATCAAACCCACTCCCAATTCTACAAGGGCCAGGATCCAGAAGGGGAGAAGTTTTCCAATGATGAACTGGTGCTTTTTTATTGGGGTGACGTTGATCTGTTCCAACGTCCCGATTTCCTTCTCCCGAACGATATTCATCCCAGCCAGGAATATCGCGATCATGGTGACGAGCAACACGAGGATGCCCGGAACCATAAAGGTTTTGTAGTCGAGTTCGGGATTAAACCAGAATGACTGTGTGACGGAGAGTACCTTAGGCTGTCCGGTCAGGGAAATCTGGTCGGCCATCCGTATGCGGATGTTCTCATTGAAATCGTGAATGATGGTAGTCGCGTATGCATTTTCTACGGCTGCCGCGGCCCCATCGATCGCGTTGATGGATAACATCAGCTTCGCTTTCTGATTGCGTACCAGGTCACGTTCAAAATGTTCCGGAATGTGCAGGATCACGTCCGTATTGTGCCGCTGCATGTCGTCCAGTGCTTCGTCACTTGAAAAGGAAATACCGGTTAGCTTAAAGTGATCTGAGACCAGAAATTTTTGCGTGAGGTCCCGGGACAATGACGATTGATCGTTGTCTACGATGTGCAGGCTGATATTTTTTACTTCAAATGTGGCCGCAAAGGAAAGTACCAGCAACTGAACCGCCGGCATGACGAAAAGGATCGGCAACATCGCGCGGTTGCGGAAGATTTGCCGGAATTCTTTTTTGAGAAGGTGAAATATCGTTTTCATACCACGTCAGGCAAGTCGAATGGCATACTTCTTTACGCTGATACCAATCAATGCAAGCGTCATCATTATCAGAATTAAAACCTCTTTCCAGAGATACGTAATGCTTACGCCTTTCAGCATGAGACCCTTCAGGATGAGGATGAACCATTTAGCGGGTATGATGTTGCTGAGCACCCGAAGGGGCCATGGCATGCTGTCGATAGGGAATACAAAGCCCGACAGCATAATGGTTGGAAGCATCAGGCCTATAAGCGACATCATCATGGCCATCTGCTGCGTTTGAGCAACAGTGGAAATGAAAATACCGAGCGACAATGTGGTAATAATGAACAGCAGCGTAGTCCCCATCAATGCAAGGAGACTGCCCTGCATGGGCATCCGGAAGACAAAGTATCCGAGCAGGAGAATTACCGTGGCATTGATGGAGGACAGCAGGATGTAGGGGAGAACCTTGCCGGCGACAACCTGCACGGGCTTTAACGGCGACACAAGCAGTACCTCCATCGTGCCCATTTCTTTCTCGCGGGCGATGGAGATGGACGTCATCATCGCTGAAACCAGCATAAGAATGATGGTCATGGTGCCCGGTATAAACATGAAAACTCCTTTCAGTTCCGGATTGTAGAGCATCCTGACTTCAGGAATGGTCTCGAGGGGCAATGTAACGTTGGGATTGATGTCGGCCTGATAATCTCTTACAATCGAGGCAGCGTACGCTGCAATCGTATTTGCCGTATTCGGATCCGTTGCATCCGCAATGATTTGCACGGGAGCAATTCCGCCGGCAGTGAGGTTACGGTCCAGATCAGGACCGAATACGACGACTGCTTTTATTTTTCCTTTTCGGAATATCGGCTCGATTTCATCTTCCGTTTCCAGGTAGCCGTTCATGACGAAATATCCTGAAGCCAGCATCTTTTCAATGATCCGTTCGGAAGCCTCGTCACGTGCCTTGTCGAGTACAGCGATGTTCACATTTCGGATTTCATTCGTGATGGCGAATCCGAACAGCAGAATCTGCACGATGGGCATACCGAAGAGAATGATCAGCGATCGCCGGTCGCGGAAGATGTGGAAGAACTCCTTAATGATAAATCCTTTCATTGAACCTTTGCCTTGTCTTGATTCCTCGCGAGCCTCACGAATACATCGTTCATCGAGTTCACGCCAAACTTTTCTTTCAACCGCGCCGGCGAATCCAGCGCCTCGATTTTCCCATCCACCATCATCGACACCCGGTTGCAGTATTCCGCTTCATCCATATAGTGTGTCGTGACGAAGATGGTAACGCCCCGGTAAGCGGCTTCGTAGATCATATTCCAGAACATGCGCCGCGTGACGGGATCAACCCCGCCTGTGGGCTCGTCGAGGAAAATGATCTTCGGATCATGCAATAGCGCTACCGAGAACGCAAGCTTCTGTTTCCATCCGAGGGGCAGATCGCTAATGGGACGATTGAACTTGTCCTGCAAGCCAAGTTTCTCCACCAGGGCATCACTTTTTTCACGGATCTGACGCGACGTGAGCCCGTATATGCCTCCAAAGAATTCAATGTTTTCTTTGATGGTGAGGTCGTTGTACAGAGAAAAGCGCTGGCTCATGTATCCAATGCTCTTCTTGATCTGTTCGGTTTGTTTGTAGATGTCGTATCCGGCGACGGTGGCAGTGCCGGATGTAGGGCGACTAATGCCGATGAGAATTTTCATGGCTGTCGTTTTTCCCGCACCATTTGCTCCAAGAAATCCAAAGATTTCTCCCTTCATCACCTGGAAGCTGATGGCGTTGACGGCCGTAAAGCTGCCGAACTTCTTCGTCAGCTTGTCGACAGAAATTATGGGATCGGAGTAAGTCATTGTGTGAGGATTTGCGAATGCGTTTCAGCAAGCTCCATGAACGCGTCTTCGATGGTCGGTTCAATGGCTGTCAGTTCAATATCATGGTGTCCTTTACCCCGAAGAAAATCCTCTAACTCAATTGGATCGGGTTTTTCGCGTTTGTCCGTGTAGTGAAGGTGTTCTCCAAAAGGATAAATGGTGCGGGCATAGGCATACGACTCAATATCGCGCGTCACTTCATATACATTTGACGTTCGGATTGCGTACAGCGGGCGACCGAATGTTACTGTGATGTTTGCCGGCGTATCCGTAGTCAGAATTTTTCCCTGATGGATTAGCGCCACGCGGTCACAGAGGGAGGCCTCATCCATGTAGGCGGTGGATACGAGTATTGCCATCCCGTCCTGACGCAGCCGATCCAGCATTTCCCAAAATTCTTTTCGCGATACCGGATCAACACCCGTGGTAGGTTCATCGAGGAACAACACCTTCGGTCTGTGAATGAGCGCGCAACACAGCGCGAGCTTTTGTTTCATTCCTCCAGAAAGCGCACCCGCGCGACGATCCCTGAAAGGCTCGATCTGGACATAGATGTCGCGTATCAACTCATAGTTTTTCTCGACTGTTGTACCAAATATCGATGCAAAGAATTTCAGGTTTTCTTCTACGGTGAGATCGGGGTAAAGGGAAAACCTTCCCGGCATGTAGCCGACCGACCGTCGTATTGCCTGATAGTCCGAGATTGGATATCCCGCCACCACAGCATTTCCGGAATCCGGAAGCATCAGCGTGGTCAGTATGCGGAAGAGCGTCGTCTTTCCCCCTCCGTCCGGGCCTATCAACCCAAACAACTCACCCGCGTTTACGTCGAACGTCACATCCACCAACGCCCTAACGTCACCGAATGATTTTGAGATGCTTTCTATTCTGATTTCCATTTGCATTTTATTCAAATTGATGTCCCATAGAGCCGCACTCACCAACATCAACACATGCGCACATCAACATATCAACACCTCCCCACGCACACCCCTTAATCCCCTAAAGGGGTCCCACGCGCATTATCCCACGATGAACCTGCCGTCCTTCATTCCTCGCACAACCTTAGGTACAGACAACATCAACACATGCGCACA